>Ga0302347_1000226_pt1 | contig 101960 bp, 96 predicted proteins | sample PhyWR1_FD_202178 | JGI IMG/M metagenome (GOLD analysis project Ga0302347, IMG submission 202178) | Leaf surface microbial communities from wheat plants in UC Gill Tract Community Farm, Albany, California, United States - DLSL W.R1 (v2)... | ecosystem: Host-associated > Plants > Phyllosphere >... | reverse complement strand
GCCACCGGCAGCGCGGGCCTGGTTGGATCTGGCCAGGGAACCGTCGTATTCAAGCGAGCAGGGGGGCGATTTACGGAAAGTGTCAGAGGATGCTTGACTTCTTCTTTTTAATCAGTAACATACGGCGCATTCCGCGATAGCTCAGTTGGTAGAGCAAATGACTGTTAATCATTGGGTCCCTGGTTCGAGTCCAGGTCGTGGAGCCAGATAGAGAAAAGCCTGCAGAGATGCAGGCTTTTTTTTGCCCTGGATTTGGTTGGGGCTGAAACAATGTTCCCGAGTCAGCCCCTGTACAACGCGTATTCCTCACCCCTAAGATGAGAAGCATTATCATTAATGCGGATCTCTTATGCACGACCACAGCATCGCATCGCCCGTGGCCAGGTTGTATGCCAATCACCATGGCTGGCTTCGCAACTGGTTGCATCGGCGATTGGGGCACAGTGCGGATGCCGAAGACCTGGCCCATGACACCTTTATCCGCGTGTTGCGCACCAAGGAAAACGTGTGCGAACTGCGCCAGCCCATGGCATTCCTTGCCACTATTGCCAATGGTTTGCTGATCAATCGCTGGCGTCGCCAGGTGATCGAGCGGGCTTATCTGGAGGCGCTGGCGGCGCGGCCGATGGCCGAGGAGCCTTCGCCGGAAGAGCGGTACTTGATGGTCGAGACGCTGTTGCAGCTGGATTTGCTGCTGGTGGGGTTGTCGCCGCGGGTGCGGCAGATTTTCTTTTTATCCCAGCTTGATGGGCTGACCTACCCACAGATCGCCGCACGCTTGAGCCTGACGGTGGCTCAGGTGCAGCGTGCGATGGGCAAGGCGTTCAGTGTCTGCTACGCGAGCCGGTTTGAATGAGTGGCGCCGCTATCGACCCCCAGGTGCGTGACAGTGCTATCGAGTGGCTGGTGCGTTCGCAGTCTGGGCTGATGAACGCGGTGGACCTTGAGGCTTTGGCGCTTTGGCGCCAGGCCAGCGAGGCGCATGAGCACGCGTGGCAGCGTGTCAGCAGCTTGCCGTTGATGCTTCAGCCGGGCGCCAATCTGTTAGCCGATGTTACTGCACGCCGGGCGTTGCAGTCGGCCGGCGTCGACCCGGAGCGTCGTCGACACTTACTCAAGTGCCTGCTTGCGCTGGGGTTGCTGGGCGGTATTGGCTGGCAGGGCGCGGACTCCACGCTGGTACGCTCGGCGTTGGCGAGTTATCGCACCCGCGTCGGCGAGCGACGGCACTGGGGCCTGGCGGACGGCAGTTCGTTGTGGTTGAACACCGCCAGTGCGGTCAATCTCGATATTGATGCAGGGCAACGCAGTCTGCAGTTGGTCGAGGGCGAGCTGGCCCTGGATACCCCGCCTGGTTCCGCAGCGTTGCAACTGCTGACCCCCTACGCAACGCTGTACAGCCAAGGCGCCAACCTGCTGGTGCGCCATGATCGCCACGCCACCCGTGTCACGGTCCTGCGCGGGCTGGTGCAGGTAAGTGCGCGGCATCAGCCTGCACCGATACCCTTGCAGGCCGGCTGGCAAATGATGATCGGCGCGCGTGGAGCAGAGCGTTCGAGCCCTGTGGATCTTGTGCTGGCCCAGTCCTGGATACGCGGCATCCTGCCCGCAGAGCGCATGCGCCTGGATCAATTGCTGGCTGAACTCTCACGCTATCGCCCGGGCTTTCTGCGCTGCAGTGAAGCGGTGGCGGGCTTGCGGGTGACCGGTAGTTTTCAGCTGGATGACACCAATGCGGCGTTGGCCTTGATCGCCAGGACGCTGCCGGTGCGTATCGAACGCCGAACCCCTTACTGGGTGACGGTGGTGCCCGCGTGAAGTTTTTTTTCACCGACGCGAGAGTTTTTTCGTTCTGGCTTGGCTTTTAGGTATTGCCCGTCTGTACAGGTGGGTTTGATCCCCAGGAGCCTTGCATGATTTACCCCGCTCGTGTCTTGCGTACCCACACCTTCAGTCTGCTGTTCCTCAGTTTCCAGGCGCTTTGGGGCGAGGTGGTTTTTGCCGCCGACGAGCGCCCCTATAGCATCGACGCCGGCCCACTGGATCAAGTGTTATCGCGCTTTGGTGCACAGGCCGGAATCAGCATGGCGGGCAGTTCGCTGCTGACCGCCGGCAAGAGCAGTCAGGGCCTGCAGGGCGATTTTAATACCGAGTCAGGCCTGACCCGGTTGCTCTCGGGAACAGGCCTGGACTATCGGCGCCAGGCAGACGGCGGCTATGTGTTGCACCTGCGTAACGAGGCCGTCCTTTTGCCGACGCAACAGGTGACGGGCGAAGAGGTTAATGCGGCACAGGTGTACCGTGCGCCGCGTTCCTCGGTGTATATCTCCGGCGAAGAGATGCAGCGTTTTGGCGTGATCTCGGTGGGCGATGTGCTGAAAGGGCAGCCCGGCGTGCAGGTCGGTGACAGTCGCAATGGCGGCGGCCTGGACGTGAATATCCGCGGCATCCAGGGCCAGAGCCGGGTGGCGGTCACGGTCGACGGCTCGCAGCAGGCACTCGACGTCTATCGCGGTTACGCCGGCACCCAGCAGCGCAGTTATGTCGACCCGGACCTGATCAGCGACATCAGCATCGACAAGGGCCCCAGCCTGACCTCCAGTGCGATCGGCGGTACGGTGAAGATGCGTACCCTTAACGTCGACGACATCCTCAAGGACGGCCAGAACCTGGGGCTACGCCTCAAGGGTGACCTGTGGAACAACGGCGTTGCACCTGCCTCCCGAGACCCCCAGTCCGAAACCCAAAGCCTGTACTCGCAGCCGCACCAGAGCCGAGGCGGATTGCTGGGTTCGCAGGCCGAGTCCGGCAGTGCCGCGTTCGCCTATTCCCATGAATTTTTCGACGTGGTTGCGGCCTATGCCAAGCGCAACCAGGGCAACTATTTCGCCGGCAAAAAGGGCCAGGATCGTTACCGTATCTACGACAGTGAGGGCGATGAGCAGAACAGCGTGGCGACGACCTACAACGCCGGGGAAGAGGTGCTTAATTCCTCGTCCAGGACCGAGTCATTTCTGCTCAAGACCACCCTGCGCCCGGCGGACGGCCATACGTTCGACCTGGGTTATCGCCGCTATGACGGGCATATCGGTGAGGTCATGCCGTCGGATATTTTCCGCACCGGCACTGGCGGGATTTACCAGTACCCCTTGGGCCGCACCACAATCGACACCTATACCGTGCGTTACAACTACCTGCCTGCGGGCAACCCGCTGGTGGACCTGACCGCCGACCTGTGGATGACCGATGCACAAACCAGTCAGATCACCTCGGTCAGAGCGCCGGCGTCCCAGGCGTATCGCTCGGACCGTGCCTGGAGTCGCCAGGCGGACCAACGCATTGGCGGGGGGCTGGCCAACACCTCGCGCTGGCGTACCGGCTACGGCGACTTGAAGCTGGACCTGGGCAGCGCGTTCCAGCTCGAAGAGTTGCGCCCGCAAAAAGGTGTGGTCACCAACCAGCACGATATCAATGCAAACCGTATGTTGCGCGAAGGCTCGCGGCAGGAGTTCAGCTTCAATGGCAAGTTGGAATACATGCCGGTGGAGACCCTCACCTTATGGGGTGGCGGCCGCTACACCTACTATCGCAGCCAGGATCACATCGCCAGGGCGACAGCCCGGTGGGAGGAGCGCGACCTGCGCTACCTGCGGGTCTACAACGCGAATAAATCCGGCAACATGCTGTGGTTCCCGGACCAGAATGGCCAGTACACAAACACCACTGATCCGCGGCTGAACAACGGCATCGTTTTCCAGGACACCAACTATCCCTTTGAGGGCGTCAACTTCAACGACTTCGGCGCGGTGTCTTCAACCGTCTATGCGCCCCAGGTGGGGGAGGTGGTCACCGGTTACGACTATTCCGGCAAACAGAGTGACAGCGGTGGCGCCTTTTCCCCGGCCTTTGGCATCAATATCGAAGTGCTTCCAGACACCTTCGTGTATGCCTCCTATACCCAGGGTGTGCGCATGCCTTCGCTGTTTGAAACCAGCCAGGGGGTATTGCAAACCCGGCCCGGCAAGGGCCTGAAACCCGAACGGTCGAGCAACTGGGAGGTCGGCGCCAGCACGTTGGGCAAGGGGTTGCTGGTGGATAACGACTCGGCGGCGATCAAGCTCGCCTACTTCAACAACACTATCAAGAACTACGTCACCCGCTACTACGACCCGAGCCCGGACCTGATGGGCCTGATGCGCTTCAGCAACACCGACAGCTACAAGACCAGCGGCCTGGAGCTGCAGGCCCACTACGATGCCGGTCGGGTGTTCGCCGACCTGTCGTCCACCTATTACTTGAAAACCGAAACCTGCGATGCGGCATTTGCTGCCAAGCTGCGGGCGGCGAGTAACCCGTACCAGGATCTGAGCGGGACCCCAAACTGCACACCCGGCAGCTTCATGGGTTCCTACACCAATACACAAAACCCGCCACGGTTCGCAGGTAACTTGACCACTGGCCTGCGTTTCTTCGACCAGAGCCTGACACTGGGTACGCGTGTTACCTACACCTCCGGTCCGACTGTCACGATTGACAAGCCCTGGCAGATCGGCGCCACCACACCGCAATTGAATTACCGCGAAGTGGCGCTGGTTGATCTGTTCCTGAACTACAAGTTGCAGGAACACGCCAGCCTCAATGTATCGCTGCAGAACCTGACCGACCGCTATTTCCTGGACCCGCTGGCGCAGAGTTTCATGCCGGCACCCGGGCGCACGCTGCGGGTGGGCATGCAGGCGAAGTTCTAAGCGAGCTTGTTCAGCAAGGGTCCTCGCGCGTGTTGCGCGTGTCGCGCGAGGACCGAAGGCTTACCGCGTTTGTACGATGATCTGGCTTTTCAGGTCGTTCACCATGGCTTCAATCGCCGGCTTCATGGCCTCGAAGTCCTGCGGGCGGCACAGGATGTCTGCTTTGGCAAAACCATAGTGGCGGGTGATCAGCACTGTATTGGCTTTCTTCATATAGGTCGCCCGATAGTCAAAGCCGGCTTCTTTGAGGGTCACGGCCTTGGGCAGCGACAGGATTTTTATCTTCGCGGGGAATTCCACGCGCGCGCTCTCTGAAATCTCACCCGACATGCAGGTAAAGGCTTGAGTGCGTTCCTTTTCGCTCATGAAGGTAAACACGTTCTGCGCGATGCCGCCGGCCAGGCTGGTGAAGGTGGGCATACCAGTGGGGCCGGGCAGGTTTACCAGGTTATCGGTATGGCCTTTGATCGTGGATTTGAAGGTATTGGCGGTGCCTTCCAGTGAATCGGTTTCGAGCGTGCCGCTGCCGGATTGCCCGTACATGCTGAGAATTTTCTCGGTAAGCTGATCACGGTCTGCCGGCTGCATGGCCTTGAACACGAAGCGGTTGAATTCCGCCCCCCAACCTTCCACGGTGGAGTCGTGGGTAAAGTCGGCGCCACCTTTGGCGTTGACCTTGAACAACATTGTGGTGTCGACCTTGCCCTGTTGATGTGCGGGGATATGGCCCAGTTCTCCGGTCTGGGTCAGCACGGTCGGTTTGTTCAGCTCCGGAATCGGCAGGTAGCCCGCAGCGATGGGGGTGGCGGTCGAGTCCAGGTACAGGTTCAGGCTGGGCACGTAGGTGATCGCGTGGTTGAGCACCCCCAATGTCGGTACCTTCGGCAACACGTAGGCGTCACCGAGGTTGATCAGGGCGGGGGAGCTTTCGATGCTCACCGCCCTCAGCAGCGCTTCGAGCAGCGCGACATGGTCCTTGCAGTCGCCATAACGGTTGTCCAGCACCGACTGGGCTGCGTGCGGCACCACGCCGCCCGCGCCGACATACACCGCGACGTAGCGAATGTTCCTGCGCACCCAGTCACTCAGCACCAGGGCTTTGCTGTGCGGGGTATCAAGGTTGGCCGTGAGTTCCTTGGCCAGTTTGGCAATCGCGGGCGTCACTTCAACCTGGGCACGGTTGGCGTAGGCTTTGGCAAATTGCTTGTAGTCGGTGAAGGTCGACACGGCCAGCAATTGCCCGTAATCCGTGTAGGCGACGGAGCCGTTTTCCACGCGGTTTTTCTCCGCTGGCTCCAGGTCCCAACGATAGAGCGTGCGCCCGTTGGCGGTGGTGGGGGCAGATGCCTTGAAGCCCCGGAGGTCGGCATTCAGCCGCATGCTGGCGGGCATGTCGTAGGTGAGGCGGACCTGTTCATGCTGGTAGAAATCCGGCGAGAACAGGTCTTCGAACTGCCCGGGAAACAGGGCTGTATTGCGATGGCGCTGGTAGTGCAAGACCATGCGGTCGCCTACTTCCAGCTCCGGAAATATCACCACCTTGACCCGCGAGTCCTGGAACATCGGTGCTTCGACGGACGCCATTTCCTGCTGTTCCTTGATCTGGGCCGCAGCTACCGCCACCTTGCGTCCATCGGGTTTCAGGGTGTACGCATCGACGATATCCAGGTTTTCCAGGGTGCGGTTAAAGCTGACTGAGCGCTGGGCATTGGGTTTGATTGCGCGTTCTTCATTGACCCGCAACACCTGTTGGACATCCAGCACGAAGCTGCCGTCGGTATTCACCACGTAGGCCTGGATGTGTTTTTCGTGGGTCAGGGAGAGGTCGGTGTAATCGGCTTTGGCCTGCTCGGTAAACAACCCGCAGAGGATGGCAGCCAGCGCGCCGAACCGGCGTACCAGAGAGGGGGTAAAACCTTGCATAAAGATCCTTATGTGCGAGGGCGCGCGTCGCGAGGGGCTGGGCGCGCTTTCTGGAGAGATCGCTTAATGCGAAGCATTACTATATAGCGCAGCTCGGTGCGCCTGCTGACTTATCCAGTCGACACTATCTGTAGGACCATTCCGTGTTACTCACTGGGCGCCTGGCAGTCGTGTTGGCCTGATCAAATCAAACTATTCAGGATTGAAGGAAAAGACCTACGGAAACATACGACGTTTCGACGTTGGTATTTTTTGAAAAAGACTCGAATATCCTCCCCGCTCTCACTACCCATGAGGGCAAGCCTGAAGAACAAACAACATTGACTGAAACAACGCCGCCCTTAGTTGCGCGAGTTATACACATTCGCCTGCGCCAACAGTAGCGCTGCTTAAACGGTTACCTATAAGCCTGCTTAATTTGACTTACTTAAGGATCATGCGTGTGAACAAGAACGCAATGCTATTCATGTTATTGGCGTGCTCGGCATTTACCGCTGTCAGCCATGCGGCAGATGGGACCATTAATTTTACCGGCACTATTACTGATGTCGCGTGCATCGTTACTCCCGCTACCGCCAACCAGACCGTCACGATGGGCACTGTCAGTGCGTCCGCCCTGGCCAATGTGGGCGATACGGCTGCGCCGAGCAGATTCGATATCGTGCTGACCCATTGCCCGGCGACTGCTACCCGCGCGATGGTGAAGTTCGATGGCCCGGCAGATGCCAATAACAGCAGCTTGCTCGCGCTGACCAATTCTGCAGGCAAAGCGAACGGTGTTGCGGTAGGTATTTATGAGGGAGATGCAAATACGTTGATCGCGGTGGGGTCCCCGTCCGCGAGTAGAACGCTTTCGGCTACCGCAGATACCACGTTCAACTTCTTTGCCAAGTATGTGGCTACTGGCCCGGTGGTCCCCGGCTCGGCCAATGCTGTCAGTGACTTCACCGTTATCTATAACTAACCGCCGAATGGGGTGTCATTGAGAGGCTTCAATGCCCTGCCTGTTTAATGTGGGGGAGAGCAATGGCATGCGTTGGCTGAACTACGTTTTAACCACCAGCCTGCTGGCGGGCTCGGTGCACATGGCGGTGGCGGGCGTGATTGTGGGAGGCACGCGGGTGGTCTATGACGGTTCAAGGAAAGAGGCCGCCATCTCGGTAAAAAATAGCGAGAAGACCAGGCCGTACCTTATTCAGTCCTGGGTGGAGGACGCAGCACAACCGTTGGCCGGCAAAGCCCCGTTCATCATGACGCCACCGTTGTTCCGGTTGGATGCGGAGCAGGAGAATGTGTTGCGCATCATCAGAACCGGCGGTGAGTTAGCACAGGACAGGGAATCGGTGTTCTGGGTGAACATAAAATCGATTCCTGCCTCCGAACAAACCGAAGACAACCAGTTGCTGATTTCCGTGAAAAGCCGAATAAAACTTTTTTATCGGCCTGCCGGTATATCGGGAGACGTCGCCGATGCTTATCGCGCTTTAGTGTTTAAACGTCAGGGTAATCAGTTGCACGTCAACAATCCCACGGCGTATCACATTTCATTCTTTCGCGTGAGTGTTGGAAATAAGGATATTGATGATGCCGGTATGGTCGCACCCAAGAGCAACCTTGCCTGGGCCCTGCCCGAGGGTGCAAATGGGCCGGTCAGTTGGCAGGCCATCAATGACTATGGCGGTATTACTGCCGCTGCCCACGCGGATCTCTGATTAAGGCTGTGCGTCCGCCTTGAATAACACGTGTTGCGTTAGACCTTAGGCCCACTACCGATGCGTTCAGGTGGAGGCGTTGTGTCGCCTGAGTGTCGGGATATTCTTGATGAGCCCTATTAAAAGAACCGCCGTGCGCCTGGGTGTAATGCCTGGGTGTGGTCATATTAAAGTTCTGATGGTCATGATGGGCGTCAGCCTATTGTCGACTAACGCGATGGCGCGGGAGTACTTCAATGCCAACGCGTTGGAAATAAACACTGACGATCAGGCCTTGGTCAATCTTGATGTTTTTTCCAGTTCGGGAGGGCAATTGCCTGGCCGTTATACAGTGGATATCTATTTAAACGACAGTTTGTTTTCCCGCCGCGATATTGATTTTGTAAGGGTGGATAGCCAACTACAGCCCGAACTCGACTTGCCATTGTTGGAGGAAATGGGCGTCAGGCTTGAGGCGTTCCCGGCCTTGCAGCAACTGCCGCAGCCAGCTGCCATCACTGATCTGCAGACCTATATCACGGATGCCGCCAGCCGTTTCCATTTTCACCGGCGACGCCTGGATATCAGCATTCCCCAAGCGGCACTTACCCAGGAAGCCCGTGGGAATATCGACCCGGGCTTGTGGGACCAAGGCCTTCCCGCCGCCTTGCTCGACTACAGTTTCAGCGGCGCGAACACCGCTCGGGATGACCGCTCGGGTAGCGCCGACAACTACTACCTGAACCTGCGCAGCGGGTTGAATCTGGGGGCATGGCGCCTGCGTAATTACTCGACCTATACCCAGGGCGACGGGGACCCGAAATGGGCCAGCATCAACACCTACCTCCAGCGCGATGTGCAGGCGTTGAAGAGCCAGCTGGTCGTGGGAGATAGCTTCACGCCAAGCGATGTCTTCGCCAGCGTGCCGTTCAAAGGTGTGCAACTGGCCTCTGATGACGCTATGTACCCTGACAGCCTGCGCGGGTTTGCGCCTGTGGTGAGAGGCATCGCCCGCAGCAGTGCGCAGGTGACGGTGCGACAGAACGGTTACATCATCTATCAGACGTATGTGCCGGCGGGTGCATTCGAGATTACCGACCTGTACCCCACCTCATCCAGCGGGGATATGGACGTCACCATCACCGAGGCGGATGGCAGCGAGCGCCGTTTCATCCAGCCGTTCTCTGCAGTGCCGGTAATGGTGCGAGAAGGGCGGGTGAAATACGCCCTTGTGGCGGGGCAATACCGTTCAACGGCCAGCCATAGCAATACCCCGGCGTTTACCCAGGGCACGCTGATCTATGGTTTGCCCCGGGACACCACACTGTATGGCGGTGTGCTGGCCTCTGCGGATTACTCGGCAGCGTCCCTGGGGCTTGGCCATGGGTTTGGCGAATGGGGCTCGCTGTCCATGGACGTCAGCCAGGCGCGTACCGAGTTGCGCGATGGGGCGCGGTACAGCGGCCAGTCGGTGCGGATCCAGTACGCCAAAGACATCGCCGCCACCCAAACCACCTTTACGTTGGCGGGCTACCGTTATTCGACCCAGGGCTATTACGATTTTCAGGAGGCCAACGAAATCGCCCCAGGCAACTTCAATGACTGGCGGCGCCTGTACAACCGACGCAGTCGGGCACAACTCAATATCAATCAGGCATTGGGCGGGTACGGCAACTTCTATATCAATGGCTATCAGCAGGATTACTGGCAGCAAGCGGGTTATGAGCGCAGTTTGGCGACGGGTTATAACCTGAGCCAAAACGGCGTTACTTATGGCCTGAGTTACGTCTACACGCAGACGCCTGCCGATAACGCGCGTCATCGCACTGACCAGCAACTGGCCGTCACTGTTCAAATCGCCTTGGGCGGTTCGATGCGCAATAGCTGGGCCCACTACAACGTGACGGCTGACGCACAGGGCAAGGCTTCGCAGGATGTGGGGTTCAGTGGTACGGCACTGGCCGACGATAACCTGGTCTACAGCGTCAGCCAGGGATACGCCAACCACGGGCGCGGCCACAGCGGTAGTGCACAGGCCACCTATAAGGGCACCTACGGGGAAACGTCGCTGGGCTACAACTATGGCGAGAACTCCCGGCAACTGAACTATGGCGCGCAGGGCGGGATTGTCGCGCACCCCTTTGGCGTCACGTTTTCCCAGACTCAGGGTGAAACCATGGCGTTGGTGCGGGCCCCTGGCGCCGAGGGGGTGAAGGTGCGCAACCACAGTGGGGTCAATACCGACTGGCGCGGTTATGCGGTGGTGCCGTTTATCAGTACCTATCGACGAAACAGCGTCGCGCTGGAGAGCGAAACCCTGGCCGATGACATCGACATTGAAACCAATACCAAAACCGTCATTCCGACAAGGGGCGCCCTGGTGCTGGCTGACTTCCAGACGCGATTCGGCAGCCGGGTGTTGATGACACTTGAGTATCAGGGCCGGCCCGTAGCCTTTGGCGCAACCGCGACGCTGATGCAGGACGCGAGCACGTTTACCAGCAGCGGCCTGGTCGGGCTGGAAGGCGAGGTCTACCTGAGTGGGATGCCCGAGCAGGGCGACGTAAAGGTTCAGTGGGGTCAGCGGGCTGATCAGCAATGCATGGCCCGCTTCATCGTGCCTGCCGCGATTGAGGCGACGGATGCTTTTTCAACGATTCGTACGTTATCGGCTACGTGCCGATAAGGAGTGTTTTATGGAATGCATCGCTACAAGGGTGAGGCTGTTCAGCTTTTCCTGTGCGGTAGGGGTTCTGGCGGTGCTGCCGGACAATGCCCTGGCCAATTGTTATTTCACCAATGGCCCGACGTCGGCGCTGACGCGTACGGTGAGTTTCGGAACGGTGAGTGTTCAACGAGACGCCCCGGTCGGGACGGTACTGGCATCGGCCAACACCGGCGCCTATAACGGCGGGGTTGCTCATTATGGCTGCAGTGTCCCCTTCACCCACCGTTATCACATGGAGATGTTCAGCACGGTCAGCAGTTATGGCAATGGCGTGTATAACACCAACATAGCCGGGGTCGGCGTACGGGTGCGTAACTACGCGAACAGGAACTTGCCGTTTGATACCCCGTATGGAGGAAATATCATTGTCTTGATCCCCGATATTCGCGTGCAGCTGATAAAAACCAGGCCCGGTGCGGTCGGGGCCGGTGTTCTGACCAACGGGCGCTTGATCTCTGGCAGCATCGTTAATCAGTTTTACGGTGCCTACGCCAGCCTGGCTGGTGTCAACACCATCGTCCCCGTGGCGTGCTCCGTCACCAATGCCGCTATCCCCGTGTCCATGGGCAATGTGCCGCGCAGCCTGTTCAACGGCCCCGGCAGCATGGGGGCCGCGGTCAACTTTTCCATCCCGCTCAACTGCGATGCCAACACCCGGGTCGGCCTCACCCTGGAGGGTACGGCGCACCGTTCTGGCATCGCCGGAGTGCTGGCACTGAATACCTCATCCTCCGCAGTTGCCACCGGCCTGGGTGTACGGCTTTTTTACAACAATGCGCCGGTCGCTCTCAGAACACGCATCAACGTGGGCACCGTGGCCAGTAACGGCCCGTACGCTATCCCGTTGATGGCGCGTTACTACCAGACCGATTCTGCGGTCACTGCGGGTGAGGCCAACAGCACCGCGACGTTTACCCTGACCTACAACTGACGCAGGCCCATGCAGCCGCTACCGGGGTGGCGTCAACGCATCCCGAACTTCTCCAGCGTCGGCGCCAACCCCAGCAAATCAACCGTGCTTTTACCCGCATCGAGCCCCGCACGAATCCCGTCTTCCTTATCCTCGCGGCTGCGACTCAGGCGAATCACTTCCTCGACGCGCGCCTGCTCCACCACCACCAGGCCATCGCGGTCGCCGACGATGATATCGCCCGGGTTGATGTGTACGCCGCCAATCACGATGGGCACGTTAACCTTGCCCGGCTGGCACTTGTTGGTGCCCTTGATGCTCAGGCCGCGAGAGAAGGTCGGGAAGCCCATGTCGATGATCGCATTGGCGTCGCGCACGGCACCGTTCATCACCAGGCCGACGATCCCGAGTTTCTGCGAAGCCAGGGTCAGCAGGTCGCCCCACGGGCCGGCTTCCATAAAGCCCTTGGCGTCGACCACCAGCACATCACCAGGCTTGGCTTTGGTCAAGGCGTAGTGGATGGCAAGGTTGTCGTCGGGGCGGCAGTCCACGGTCAGGGCCGGGCCGGCCAGGCGCAGGCTCGGGTCGACCGGGCGCAGGCCGCTGTCCAGTGCGCCGGTCTGGCCCTGGGCTTCGTGGATGGTGGCGGTGCCCAGTTGTTTGAGGGTGTCGAGTTGGTCTTGGGTGATAGGCATGGTCGTGTCCGTTTTTATTGGCGTGGGATTCAAGCGCTGGGGGTGTGGCGGCCAAGCCAGTCCAGTGCCTGGGCGAGGCTTGGTTTTTCTTCGGTGATCGGTTCCAGGGCGAGGCCTGCGCTGCTGTGGCTGAAGCGCTGGCGCACGCCGCCGAGCACACTGCTGGCAATGCCCAGCGAGGCCAGCTGGCGCTCGGCTTCTTCGACTTCATGCAAGCGCCGCGTGGCATGCACCACGTGGGTCGATACGAGCATTTCGAGGAAGGCGGGCAGGGGCGCCTCGTCGATATCCGCGAGCACTTCATAGAGCGCCGGGCGCAGTTGCTGGCGCTCGGCACCCAGCAGTACTTCCACGGCCAGCGCTTCCACGCCTTTGGTGAATACGCTGCGCAGGATTTTCAGCGTGATGGCATCGCCGGGTTGGCTGTCGGGCAGGGCGCGTGCACGGGCGCCGGCGGTGTTCAGCAATGCCACCAAGGCACTCGCCTTGGCGCCGGCGCACAGCAGCGGGGTAAGTTCGCGCAGGTAGGCAATGGCGCCCATGATTGCGACGTCCACGTAATCCACCTCTTGCTGCGCGGCCTCGCTACCGGCGATACGTTTGCGCTCGGGCGCAGCGGTGGTGAGGTCGGCGAACAGCGCGCCGGGCTTGAGGTGCGCCAGGCATTCGCGGGTCACGTCCAGGGACTGGGTGCCCACCACGCAACTCAGCACACAATCCGACTCGGCCAGCCACGGGCCAATGGAGGTGTGAATCTGCACGCCCAGCTCGTCCGCCAGGCGTTGCGCCGCCGGGGCAATGCGCTGCTCGCAGAACAGAAGTTGCACCGTGGTGGTGTTGGCCAGGGTCTGGGCATAGCAACGGCCCACTTCGCCGAGCCCTACGATTGTTATTTTCATGTCGCCTCCGGTTTCAGGTGGCAATACAATTAAAATACAATTTGAGTGATTGCAAACGATTTCTGTACAAAGTGCCTGAGTGGCACGCTGTCATTGGCGCGTCGCAGGCCTCAGAATCCAGCGCGAGTACCCCGGGGCAGCGTCCTGACAACCATCGACACAGAAGGCAAGCATGGCCAACGATCTCATCTACGAAACCTTGCGCAACCGCATCATCGCCGGCCAGTACGAGCCCGGCACACAGCTCAAGGAAGAACCGCTGGGCAAGGAGTTCGGCCTGAGCCGCACGCCGGTCAGGGCGTCGCTGAAGAAGCTGGTGGATGACGGGCTGGCGGTGGTCGAGGCGAACCGTGGGGTGTTCGTGGCCGGCTGGACCCAATGGGACCTGGAAGAAATGTTCAGCTTTCGCGAGCTGCTCGAACCGCATGCCGCCATGCTCGCGGCCCAGCGCGCGACCCCGCAGGACGTGGTCGAGCTGCACAGCATCAACGCGCAGATGGCCGCCGCCATTGCCGGCAAAGGCCCCGACGTGACCCTGCGCGTGCAAGAGGCCAACCGTGCGTTCCATGCCCAGGTGCTGGAGACCGCCCGCTCGCAGCGGCTCAAGTCGATGCTCGCCACCTTGATCGACATGCCGGTGATCACCCGTTCGTTTTTCCTCTACCGCCCGGCCGACCTCGAACGCAGCCTGCAGCAGCACCTGGACATCACCTACGCCATCGAGCAGAACGACGGCGAGTTGGCCCGCCACGCCATGCAAACCCATATCCGCATGGCCTACCTGCGCTTTATGGCGCGGCGCAGTGAATCGCCCGTCCGTCGATAAAAAAATACAAAACTAAAACAATATGCGTTAGAGTCGGCGCCACGATACCGGGCAATGACTCCTGCCTGACCTTCGCAAGGACCCGTCGCAACACCTGACGTGAGGCTTTCACAAAAGCCTCAGCGGGAGCCTGCCCCCCGGATTCGGCACACACGGCACATTCCAATAATAAAATCAGGTATCCCGTATGAGTACTCAGGGCTCCACCACTGAAAAACCGTCGCGTTTTCGCTGGGTCGTCGCAGGGTTGTTCTTCCTTGTGTACACCGTGGCGTCGGCCGACCGCGCCAACCTGGGCGTGGCCTTGCCGTTTATCCGCGAGGAATACCCGATGACCAACGCCGAAGCTGGCGCGTTATTGAGCGTGTTCCTGCTGGCCTACGCCTTGGCGCAGATTCCCTCGGGCTTTGCCTCCAGCCGTTTCGGGGTGCGCAAGATTTTCTCGTTTTCGATGATTGCCACCTCGGTGTTCACCGCGCTGATGGGCACCGTCAATTCGGTGCTGGCCTTGAAGATCTATCGTTTTGCCCTCGGTGTTGCCGAAGGCCCGTTGCCGATTGGCATCGCCTCGACGATCAACCAATGGTTCCCGGCGAAAGAGAAGGGCACCGCCACCGGGATTTTCCTGGCAGCGGTCAAGTTCGGCCCGGTGATCGTGCCGCCGCTGTGTGTGGCGATTGTGGCGATGTGGGGCTGGCGCGAAATTTTCTACATCTTCGCCGTGCCAGGGATTCTGCTGTCCATCGCCTGGTACTTCCTGGTGGCCAACCAGCCGGCGCAAAGCCGCTTTGTAAACGCGGGTGAGCTGGCGCATATCACCGATGAAACCAACAACGTCATCACTCAGAAAACCGAAGGCGCCCAACGCCACTTCAAGCGCCTGGACCGCTTTATCCGCGTGCGGCAGGTAGCGCCCATCGCCACCAGCCGTGGCCTGTTCAAGTCCTGGAACGTGGTGGGTTGCGCCCTGAGCTACAGCTTCCAGGTGGGCATCACCATGGTGCTGTTGTCGTGGATTCCCACCTACCTGATGACGGTCAAGCAGTTCTCGATCATGAACATGGGCTTTGTCTCCGCGGCGCCCTGGGTGGGCGCGATCTGCGGCAACCTGCTTGGCGGGATCCTGTCCGACCGCGTGCTGGGCAAGCGCCGCAAGCCGGGGATGATGCTCTCGGCGCTGGCCACGGTGGGCACCATGTACGCGCTGATCAACTCGCCGAATGACCCGACCCTGTATGCCGCGTTGTTGTTTCTGACCGGCACGCTGATAAGCATCGGTTACTCGTCCTACATGGTTTACCCGATGGGCCTGGCCACCAAGAAGACCTTTCCGATTGCCAGTTCCATCGTCAACATGGGCGGGCAGTTGGGCGGCGCGGCGGCGCCGTTCCTGGTGGGTTTGCTGCTCGACAGTTACGGTTGGTCCCAAGTGTTCCTGTTTATGGCCATTGGTTCGTTCGCCAGTTTCCTGGTGTTGCTGACCATTGCCGAGCCGGTGCCGGTCAGCCAATGACCTGCATATTTTTAAAGTATCAAAACCACGTTATTTAGATATTTTTCATAGGTGGACAGCACTGGTAGGCTCGTAAAAAAAACAAGAGAAGTGCCCGGCCATGTTCATAAGCCTGTCCACCAAACCCTTCACCACACTCCTGGCCACGTTGGCGCTGATGGGCACCATGACCAGTTGCGCCAAGGTCGACGTACACAGCGAAGGCGTGGGCAAGCCCGACGTCGACGCACGCCAGGTGCTGCGCCTGGGCCACGACGGGAATGCCTACCCGTTCCTGGTCTACGCCAACGCCGATCTGTACAACCCGCCCAGTTCCATCGAACGCGCCGTGGTGATCCTGCATGGCGTGCAGCGTGACGGCGACCAGTACTTCAACACCGGCCGCACGTTGCTCGGCAATGCGCAGCTGCAAAATACCCTGTTGCTGGCGCCGAACTTCCTCACCCCCACCGACTCGGGCATCAGCGACGACATGCCGCTATGGCCGCGTGACAAATGGATGCACGGCATCGAATCGCAATACGGCCACAAGGGCATCCCGGCGTTCCAGGTGCTCGACGACCTGGTCGCCTACCTGTCCGACCGCCAGCGCTACCCCGCCCTCAAGGAGATCGTGATGGTCAGCCACTCGGCGGGCGCGCAGTTGATGCAGCGCTACGCCGTGGTGAATGACCTCGACGGCGGCCTCAAGGCCCACGGCCTGAGCATTCGTTATGTGGTCGCCAGCCCGTCCAGCTATGTGTACTTCGAGGAAAGCCGCTTGCAAGACGGCGTGTTCAAGCCGGTGGTGACCGTCATGTGCCCCAGCTACAGCCGCTACCGCTACGGCCTCGACGGCGCCCCCGCGTACCTGTTGAAGCAGCACCTCACCAGCCGCCAGGTGTTTGCCCGCTATGCCGCGCGGGACATCACCTACCTGGTCGGCACCCAGGACAACAACCCCACCAGCCGCGTGCTCGACAGCTCCTGCGGTGCCGGTTACCAGGGCGCCACGCGGCTCGAACGCCAGTTGAACTACGTGAGCTACGAGCAGTTCCTGTCCGGCCAATGGCAGATTCCGCTGCGCCATCCACAGCACACCATCCCGGGGATCGGCCACAACGCCGCGCGCCTGCTGGGTGATAAAGCGGTGGCGCGCATGCTCTTTCCCTAAGCCAACACCCTGCGCTGCGTCTCGATAAAAACAATAAGAGAACTGTATGAGCCCAAACCTCCCCACCACCCGGGCGCCCCGCGCCTGGGGGCCTGGCGCGTTGTCGCTGCTGGCCGTTGCCTTGCTTGCTGCCCACGCCCAGGCCGACACGCTGCCGTCGTCCGGCACGCTGTTCGACAACAGCCGCTCGGTGCTGCGCCCCACGGATAACGTGCAACCGGCAGCGCCCGGCAGTGTGCGTATCGAGAGCCAGAGCGACGAGCCCGCGCGCCAGGCCAGCACCTCGACCCTGCAATTGCAGGTGAAGCGTTTTGTGCTCACGGGCAACCGCGAACTCACCGACGCCCAGCTGCAAGCCGTGCTGCAACCCTATGTGGGCAAGACCCTCGGCCTCGACGGCCTGCGCGATGCGGCGGCGCAGGTCACGGCGTTGTACCGGGCGCGCGGTTACCTGGTGGCGCGGGCCTATCTGCCGGCCCAGGACATCCAGAACGGCCAGGTCAGCGTGGGCATTTCCGAAGGCATCATCGGCCAGGTCAGCACCTTGCCGGACGCCAATGTGCGCCTGCGCCCCGGCGTGCAGCAGCAGTTCGTCAACGCGCTGGCGGCGGGCACCATCATTCGCGAGCAAGACCTGGAGCGCGTGCTGCTGCGCCTGTCTGACATCACCGGGGTGTCTGTGCACGCCATCCTGCGCCCGTCGCAGCAACCCGGCGCCGCCGACATTGTGCTCAAGCTCAGCGAAATGACCGCCTGGACCGCCCGCGCCGCCATCGACAACTACGGCAACTACTACACTGGCGCCCACCGCCTCACCTCCAGCGTCAGCCTCAACGATGCGTTGGGCCTTGGCGACAGCTTTACCGTCACCTCGCAGAACACCTTCGAAGGCCTGGACATCAAGGGTGTCGGCTATCAGCAGCCGTTGGGCGCCAGCGGTATTTCGGTGGGCGCCAACTACGCCGAGCTGGAATACAGCATCGGCAAGAACCTCAAGGGCCTGAATGCCGGCGGCACCGCCGAGGTCTCCTCGGTGTTTATCAACAGCGCCTTGCTGCGTTCGCGTGACAGCAATATCAGCTTCAACCTGGCCGAAGACCACCGGCGTTTCGAGGATTCGGCGGGCGGTTTTACCGTGAACAAATCCGCCGTGTTGCGCAGCGCCACGCTGTACGGCAACTGGCGCGATGACTGGCAGGGCAACAACGCCTGGAGCCTGGCGTACGGCATCGGCGACCTGGACAAAAACACCCCCGCCGATGCCGCGCTGGATGCACTCACCGCCAATGCCGCCGGGCGCTACAAAAAGGCCAATGTGAATTTCAGCCGCTTGCAGTACCTGGGCAACGGCTATTCATTGTTCGGTTCTTTGACCGGCCAGTGGGCCGACAAGAACCTCGACGCCTCAGAAAAACTCAGCCTTGGCGGCCCCAATGGCGTGCGCGCCTACCCGGTCGGAGAAGTGGCCGGCGACGAAGGCCTGCTGGGCCGTCTGGAGCTGCGCAAATACCTGGGCCGCGTCCACGGCGCGATTGCCGAGGGCACGCTGTTTGCCGATGCGGGCAAGGTCAAGGTCAACAAGCAGCCGTGGGACGCCAGTGAAAACACCCTCACGCGCTACGGCTACGGCGTGGGCCTGAATCTCTACCACCGCGACCTGGTAATGAACACCAGCCTGGCCTTCTCGCCAGGCGCCGACCCCACCAGCGACGACCGCGCGGCCAAGCGCCTGTGGTTCTCGATCTCCGGTTCGCCCCAGGCGTTTGCCGGGCTGGCCAGCGATATCGGCTCCAAGGGCGAAGACTTCGAAGTGGCCGAAACCGATACGGTGTTCTACGGCAATATCGGCATCGTCCCCGAATACGTCGACCGGCGCGGCGCCACGCCCAACGGGCCCAACGACCAGAGCCGCCTGGGCAACCCCAACGGGCGCAACATGGCGAGCTTCTGGCGCGCCCGCGACAACGTCTCGGCCATCGGCGTGCACGGCGGCTACGGCCTTACCGAGGACTGGAAACTGCTGTGGCAACTCGAATACGGCATCTCGATGAACTACACCGAGAGCAGCGATGAGTCGGTGGTCAAATCCGCCTCCCCGAGCACCAAGTTGCGCAACACCGGCGCGGCGTTCAACAACACCGATTACGGCACGCTGCTGTATGGCGTGTGGGACATGCCGATGAAAGAGGCGACCACCAGCCTCGACCCGTTCAATGGCAAGACCAGCGCTGCGTACTTCAACATCATCGGCTCGCCGGGCTTCAGCGCCGGCTTGTCGACCAACGTCAACGGCCCGCAAAGCTACAACGACACGTCGGTGAATGGCGATGCCGCCTTCAACCGCCGCCAGGCCGGGGTGGTGCAGTACTGGACGCCGGAATGGAACGGCCTGCAACTCAAGCTGGCCTATTCGAACAACGGCCTGAGCGCCGCCAGCGATGTGGACAAGGGCTACATCTACGGCAGTAGCCTGGTCTGGAACTACCGCGGCTTCACCGCCGTGGTGGCCGCCGAGCGGCATATCAACTACTTCGGCATCACCAACCTGAGCCGCAACGCACGGGGGGTGGGCAGTACCACCCATGTCACCGATGGCACCACGTCGGATGATTTCAGCTTCCGTTATGGCCTGGCCTACACCTTCGGCAGCACCACGCTGTCAGCGATTGCCGATGACCTGTCGTACTCCGAAGACGGCGTGATCAATAACAGCACCACCTCCAGTGACCTCTCCGAATACCGCCGCCGCGCCTACCTGCTCGGCGTATCCCACAAGATCGGCGCGTGGCGCTTGAAGGCCAGCTACGGCAAGGCCCTCAAGGGCTCGTGCGAGATGATCCGCGCCACCCCGATCGACTGCGACACCCACGGCATGGGCGCGACGCAATACGCCATCGGCGCCAACTACAAGCTGACCAAGAACATCGACGTGTTCAGCCAGTACGTGCTGCTGAAAAACAATTCCCTGGCCAACTACAACTTCGCCCTCACCGGCGTGTATGCGGCCACCGGCTACTCGCCGGGCGTGGGCACCACCATCAGCGCCATCGGCACTGGCATCAACTATTCGTTCTGAGGAGCAGGCCATGAGCACTTCACCGATTCACACCGCGCTGCCTGTACTCAAACCCCTGAGTTTTGCCGTGCTTTGCGCCGTCTACGGCCTGGTGCCGCTGCCCGCCATGGCGCTGGACAACAACGCCTTGCCCACCAACGGCCAGGTGGTCGCCGGCAGCGGCACCATCAGCAGCAACGGCAACGTGCTCACCGTAAACCAGGGCAGCGACCGCCTGATCGCCACCTGGGACACGTTCAATATCGGCAAGAATGCCCAGGTCAATTTCCTCCAGCCCGGCGCCTCTTCGGTGGCGCTCAACCGCGTGACCGGCAGCGACGGCTCGCAGATCCTCGGGCACCTGAATGCCAACGGCCAGGTGTTCTTGATCAACCCCCAGGGCGTGCTGTTTGGTGCCGGCTCCATGGTGGATGTGGGCGGGCTGGTCGCCAGTTCGTTGAACATCTCCAACAGCGATTTCATGGCCGGCAAACACGTATTCGCCGGGCAGGGCGGCGGTGCGGTGGTCAACCAGGGCACGATCAGCGCGCGGGACGGCGGCAGCGTGGCGCTGCTCGGCAGCCAGGTGCGCAACGAGGGCACGGTGGTCGCGCGGCTCGGCTCGGTGGTGCTCGGCGGTGGTGAAAAAATCACCCTGGATTTCACCGGCGACGGCCTGATCAATGTCGAGGTGAATGACCCGGCCATCGGCGCCAGTGTGATCAACCGTGGGCTGCTCAGCGCCAACGGCGGCGCGGTGACCATGACCGCCCGCGATTCCCAGGCCATGCTCGGCAACGTGGTCAACAACGAGGGCGTGATCGAGGCGCGCAGCTTGCAGCAGCGCAACGGCCGCATCATCCTCGATGGCGGCGACAGTGGCGTGGTGGTCAACAGCGGCGTGCTCGACGTGTCGGGCAAGCAGACCGGTGAGCGCGGCGGCAACGTGACCATGACCGGGCAGTACGTGGGCCTGTTCGACAGCGGGCGCATCGACGCCGACGGTGACCTCGGCGGCGGCACGGTATTGATGGGCGGCGACTACCAAGGCAGCGGCAACCTGCACCAGGCCGACAGCACCTTCATGGGCAGCGATGCACGCATCAGCGCGAATGCCTTGAGCAGCGGTGACGGCGGCAAAGTGATCCTGTGGTCCAAAGACAACACCCAGTTCTATGGCGATATCAGCGTGCGCGGCGCCGGCAGGCAGGGGCGCGGCGGGCTGGTGGAAACCTCCGGGCATGCGCTGGATATCGCCGGCATCGTCGACCTCCGCGCGGTGTCGGGGCAGGGCGGCACGTGGCTGATCGACCCGTTCAACATCAATATCACCAACGGCGCCAGCACCGGCACGTCCAGCAGTTCGCCATTCACGCCGAATGCCGGGGCCAGTTCCAACTTGAGTTCGGCGACCCTCAACGCGTCGCTGTCCGAGGGCGCGAATATTCTGGTGACCACCTCCAACGGCGCCGGCACCTCGGGAGACATCAACGTGCTGTCCAACGTCAAGGGCGTGGGCAACGCGACCCTGACCTTGCAGGCCCACCGCAATATCGTGATGACCAACACCAGCATCAGCAATGGCACCGGCAAGACGCTGAACGTGTCGCTGGTGTCCAACTTCAACAACAGCGGCAATGGCTCGGTGGCCCTGAGCAACGCGAGCATCAGCACCAACGGCGGCAACCTCACCCTCAGCGGCGCGGTGGACCCGGCAACGTCCTGGGCCAGCACCAACGTCAGCAATGGCGTGGGCATTTCGTTGACCAACGGCACGCGCCTGAGCACCAGCGGTGGCGATATCACCTTGCGTGGCGCCACGTCCTCAAGCCTGGCCGCAGGCTCCACCGCTACCGCCATCAATATCAGCCGCAGCACCCTGGACGCCGGTGGCGGCAACATCAGCATCACCGCCGTGCAGGCCAGCAGCACTGGCAGCGGCGACGCCTTTGTGCTCACCGGCGCCAGCAACATTCTCACCTCGGGCGCGGGCTCCATTACGGTGGACAGCACCAACCTGGGCAGCGGCAATGGCACACGAATCTTCAGTACCAGCAACACCATCGCGGCCACCGGCAGCGGAAATGTCACCGTGCGCGGCCGTGCCGTTTCCGGCAGCGGCGTGTTGGTGTGTTCGACGGCGGCGACCTCCACCCAAACCCTTAGCGTGGGCAGCGGCACCTTGACCGTCCAGGGCTCGGCCGACTCGGGCCGCGGCGTGTTCCTCGCGGCGTCCACCACGGGGGTGGTGACCCTCGGCGCGGGCGCCGGCGGCGATATTTTCATCGATGGCCGCAGCGCCGGCGACTCGGGTACGGTGGTCAACTCCACCGGCACCGGCTCGGTGATCAACCTCACCACCCAGGACGGTGATTTGACCTTGAACGGCACGTCTGGCCCAGCCTCCGGCGCACCGGGCCTGAGCCTGCGCAGCGGCGCATCGGGGGCGGGCAATGGGGTGAATATTCTCTCCAACAGCGGCGATATCCGCCTGGCGGGCACCGCGCAGGGCTCGGGGGCCGGCGTGTCGTTCAACGCCACCAATGCGCGGGGTTTCAACAACGTGATGACCGGCGGCAGCGGCAACCTCACCGTCACCGCACGCAGTGCCGGCGGCGCCGCGTTGAGCTTCGACAACGGCACCAACACCCTGCAAGTGCTGGACGGCACCTTGCGCCTGGACCTCGATACGCCGACCGGCAATTACCTCAACGGCGCAGCGTCGATCACCGCCGCCGGCAATGGCGCGGTGTTGATCAGTCGCGGTGGGTTGATCCACAACAGCTTGCTTGAAACCAGCACCGAACCCACCCGCCAATACCAGCAAAGCCAGGCGGTCGGCGGCGCCTGGAGCCAGCCGCTCAAAGTGCGCAGCACCGACGCCAACGCGGTGCAGATCGACGTGGAGCGGCCGCTATGAGCGAGCCACGCTTTTCCCTCGAGGCCTTCGAATACCTGTGCTACACCCGCGACCACGAAGGTGGCGCCCGTGAACTGGTGCGCTTGCTGCAATTGATCGACCGCAACTACGGCAAATTGTCCGAGCAGTTCTCCCTGAGTGTGTCGCCGGCGATTACCCCGGGCGAGCTGGAAAGCCATGTGCTCACGCGCCTGACCTGCGCGATCACCGCGCTGTTTTCCGACCCTGGTTTCAGCCTCAGCCCCGGTGGTTTTGGCCAATTGATCAACCTGCAACGCTGGCTGTCGTCGCTGTTCGCCGCCAGTGCGTTTATCAACTGCGACCACATCCTGCGCGCGTTGAACCTGCTCGGCCCGGACGGCAGCGACTACCGCCTCAGTGAGCAGAACCTGGTGAAATTCTGCCTGCTGTACTCGCCCGAATCCCAGTTGCCGCTGGACGTGGATGTGCTGTGGGCGCAGAACCCCAGCATGGCGGCGGCGTTGTTCATGGCGCTGATGTCGCCGCGTTTTCTCGGCACCCCGGCCGCGCACTCCAAGCGCGAGGCCTTGCTGGCCTGGCTGCCGGGGCGCCTGGAGCAACTGGACAGCCTGGATGCGCTGCCGCTGAACGTGCTGCATGACGTGTACATGCATTGCAGTTACGCCGACCTGCCCGAGCGTCACCGCATCAAGGCGTCGATCAATGTGCTGATCGAACGCAAACTGGCCAGCGTCAACCTCCACAGCGTGCCCGCAGGCGTTGCGCCGCCGCGCAGCAAGCCGCTGATGCTGGTGTTGCTGGAATGGTTCTCCGGCGGGCATTCGATCTACCGCACCCACTCGCTGACGCTGCAGGGGGCGCGCCGGGATTTTCACGTGGTGGCCATGGGGTACGCGGCCAACGTGGATGCCCTTGGGCGCGAGGTGTTCGATGAGTTTATCGAGTTGTCCGAGCCCGATGACCTGTTCGCCTGCTTGCGCCAGATCGGCGCGTTGGCCACCTCACGCCAGCCCGAGGTGTTCTACATGCCCAGCGTCGGCATGTTCCAGATCACGATGTTTGCCAGCAACCTGCGTTTTGCGCCGTTGCAGGTGGCGGCGTTGGGGCACCCGGCGACCACGGCGTCGCGGCATATCGACCTGATCAGTGTGGAAGAGGATTTTGTTGGCGACCCGGCTTGCTTCACCGAGCGCCTGTTGAAACTGCCCGCCAATGGGCAGCCGTATCGGCCGTCGGCAATTGCCGTGGACCTGCCCCGCGTCACGCGTGAGGACGCGGGCTGGGTCAATATCGCCGTGGCCGCGACCACGATGAAACTCAACCCCACCTTCCTGCGCGCCTGCCAGGCGATTGCCGTGCGCACCTTGCACAGCCACGGCAAGCGCGTGCGCTTTCACTTTTTGGTGGGGCAGGCCCAAGGGTTGCTGTTCCCGCAACTGGTGCGTTTGATCGAGCGCTACGTGGGCGACGCCACCGTATACCCGCATCAGCCCTACGCCGATTACATGGCCACGCTGAACCGCTGCGACCTGTTCCTCAGCCCGTTCCCGTTCGGCAACACCAACGGCATTATCGACGCGCTCACCGTGGGCCTGCCGGGCGTGTGCAAGACCGGCCCGCAGGTGTTCGAGCATATTGACGAAGGGCTGTTCCGCCGCGTGGGGCTGCCGGAGTGGAGCATTGCGCAAACCCATGAGCAGTATGTGCAAGCCGCCACGCGCATGGCCGGGGATTTTGCCGAGCGCAGCCGGTGGTATCGGCACCTGGAAAGTAGTGCGCCGTTGGAGGTGTTGTTCCGGGGTGAGCCTCACTCATTGAGTGAGGCGTTGTTGGCCAGCCTTACCAGCGATAGGTCAACGAACTGACCAACTGACGCTCATCGCCGTAACGGCAAATCGCGAATTCGCAGTAGGTGTAGCGTTTGTTGGTGACGTTATTGGCGTTGAGCGCGACTTCCCAGTGCGGGTCGATCTCGTAGCTGGCGCGGGCGTCGTACAGGGTGTAGGCGGGCATTGACGACGGTACGCCCGAGGCCTGGGTGGTGCCCTTGTAGCGGGCGCCGCCGCCGATGCGCAGTTGCGGAATGCCCAATGCGGCCAGGCGGTAATCAGCCCAGAGGGCGGCCTGGTGGTAGGGCGTGTCTTCGCTGCGTTGGCCGATTTCGCTGGCCGTGTTGCTTTTGGTGATGCGCGCATCGATGTAGGCGTAGGACGCAATCAGGCTGAGGTTGGGCGTGACTTCGGTCTTGGCTTCCAGCTCGAAACCACGGGAGCGTACCTCGCCGGTTTGCACGAATTCGGTGCTGTCGGTCGGGTCCGGGGTGAGCACGTTTTTCTGCTCAAGCTGGTACACCGCCGCGCTCAACAGCGTGGCGCTGCCTTCGGGCTGGTAGCGGATGCCGACCTCATACTGTTTGCCCTGAGTGGGGACAAAGGCTTGCCCATCTTTGGTGGCGCCGGCGGCGGGGAAGAAGGACTCGCTATAGCTTACGTAAGGCGCCAGGCCGTTGTCGGCCTTGTACACCAGGCCCGCGCGCCAGGTGGTGGCCGAGTCGTTCTGGCCGGTGGTCTTGCCGTCGCGGAAGGTTTCGGTGTCCAGGTTGGCCCAGTCATGGCGGCCGCCTAACAATACAATCCAGTGTTCATCGAACTTGATCTGGTCCTGGAAATAGATGCCCTTTTGCAGGGTATCGACCTGCGAGCCACGGTCGGTGGCGGGGTTTTTATTGACCACCACCGGCTGGCCATATTGGTAGGTCGCCAGGTTCAGCGACGGCGCATTGCCGCGAAAGTTATGCGAGTCGTAGCTGGTGTCATAGCCATCGAAGCCCAGCAGGAAGGTGTGCTGCCAGTCGCCGAACTGCCATTTGCTTTCGATATTGGTGTCGCTGGCCAGGCCCCGCGAGCGCTCTTCGCGGTCGCTGTATTGGCGGCGCAGGATGCCGCCGCTGAGCGCCGTGCCGATGCCGGCGGTGTTCACTTGCAGGTAGCGCCACGTCACGTTCGACTGGTAGTAACGCAGCTTATTGCTGATGCGCGTGTGCTCATCGAAGCGGTGCTCGAACTCATAGCCCAGCGCCGACATCTCGCCGTTCATTTCGTCGTAGTCCGGCTCGCCGATAAAGTCGTGGCGGCCGATCTGGAACCGGCCGCTTCCCACGCCCTTGGTCAGCTGGTAGGACAGCGGTGCGGAGAAGCCGGTTTCGGTCTTCTGGTAGAACGACAGCAGGGTCAGCGAGGTGTCGTCGTCGGGCCGCCAGGTCAGGGCCGGGGCCACGTAGACCTTGTCGTTGTTGATATGGTCGGCGGCGGTGTCGCTCTTGCGGTCGAGCAGGGTCAGGCGGTAGCTCAAGGTGTCGCTGTCGCCCACCGGGCCGGTGAAGTCGGCGGACAGCTGCTTGCGGTTGTTCTGCCCGGCTTGCAGGTTGACCTCATGGTAGGGCGTCTGGCTCGGGCGTTTGCTCACGGTGTTGATCAAGCCGCCCGGCGAGAGTTGGCCATACAGCACCGACGCCGCGCCGCGAATCACCTCGGCGCGTTCCAGGCCATAGGGTTCCTGCACACCGTCATACGAGTTGTTCTGCAGGCGCAAGCCGTCGCGCAACGAGCCGCCGGTGGCGGATTCCACATCGAAACCACGAATGCGGAAGCGGTCCGAGGTGCGGTTGAAGCTGGTGGGCTGGCTGGTGAAACCCGGGGTCAGGTCGAGGGTCTGCGAGAGGGTTTCCGATTGGCGATCGCGGATCTCGTCGCTGGTGACCACCGACAGCGATTGCGGGGTTTCGATGATCGGTGTGTCGGTCTTGGTCGCGCTGAGGTTGCGCGTGGCCACGTAGCCCTTGACGTGCTCGGTGCTGCTTTCTTCGAGCCGGCCGGTGATGGCGGTGGGGCCCAGTTCCAGCGAGCCGCTGGTGTTGGCCGGCAACAGCACGTAGCCATTGGCACCTTGCACCGCCTGCAAGCCGCTGCCGCTGAGCAATTGGGCGAAGCCCTGGGCCACCGCGAAGTCACCTTGCAGGCCGGCGGTATTCAGCCCGGCGACGGTCTTGCTGTCGAACAGCAGCGCCACGTGGGCCTGCTGGGCGAACAGGTTGAGTGCCGGGCCCAGTGGGCCGGCGGCGATTGCGTAGCGCGCCGCCTCTTGCGCCGCCACCGGGCTGCTGAAAGCCAGGCTCAGCGCAGCCAGGCTGGCCAGGTTGATCGCCAGGGCGAGGGGTAAGGGAGAACGCTTGAAGTGGCGCGGCATGGAAGAATTTCCTGTTATTTGAGGTGCTTTCTTCCTTGACGGGGCAGTGGCAAAAAGCGGAACCCGGGCCGCGAAACTATTTTTCCTGGCGTTCGATCTGCAACCACAACGGGCTGTACGCGCGGATACGCACCGGCAGGCCATCGGCGATCAATTGCAGGGCGCGACGCGGGTTATCCAGCGGCAACACGGCAGACACCCGCAGGTCGGCCAACTGTTGGCGGTCGAACTGCACATGGCCGCCGTATTGGCGCGCGAGTTCGTCGAGCACTTCCGGCAGGGGGCGGTCCTGCACTACCAATTGATGGTGTTTCCAGGCGGCGTCGGTGGCGCGTGGGTCGATCCTGCCTAGCAGCTTTACCGCGCTCGGGGTAATGCGCGCCTGCTGGCCGGCGCTGACCTGCACGTCATCATGCTGGCTGGCGTCGGTGGCGGCGACGCTGGATTCGAGCATGCTCAGCAGCGTGCCCGGCGCCTCGCGCTTGACCGTAAAGCGCGTGCCGAGGGCCCGCATCTGGCCGTCGTCGGTGACCACCGTAAACGGCCGCGTCGCGTCGTGGGCCACTTGCACCAGGATCTCGCCGCGCAGCAAACGCACCTGGCGCTGCTGGCCGTTGAAGTTCAGGTCCACGGCGCTGTTGCCGCTGAGGGTCAGTTGCGAGCCGTCTTCCAGCTTGAGCTGCTGCCACTGCGCCGGGGCGGTGCGCTGGTCGGCCAGCCAGTAGTTCGGTGGGTAGGCCCGCAATGCCAGGGCCACCGGCAACGCCACCAGCAAACCCAGCAGCACGCGGCCAGCCGGGTTGCGCCGGCGTACCCGCGCGGCTTCCAGTGCAGCCTGCACCGGGGCCTGCTGCGGGCGCAGGGCCTGCAAGCGCCCGACAAACCCCTGCAAGCGCTCAAAGGCCGCGCCATGCTGCGGGTCGGCGGCCTTCCAGCGCTCGAATTGCTGCTGCTCGCGCTCGCTGAGGTTGCCTTCATTGAGGCGGATCACCCAGTTGGCGGCCTGCTGGTCGAGGTCGTTGCTCATACGTCCAGCGCGTGGTTGCAGTGCATCAGCGCATTCATCAGGTGCTTGCGCACCATGCGCTCGGAAATCCCCAGGCGGCTGGCGATCTCGCTTTGGCGCAGGCCGTCGAGAAAGTACAGCAGGAACGCCTGCCGCGCATTCAGGGCCAGGCCGTCGAGCACGAAGGCGATCTGTTCGAGTGCTTCAAGGGTGACGAGGATCTGTTCCGGCGACTGCTGGTATTGCTCCATCATCTCGATGGTCAGCGCCAGCTCTCGCAGGTAGGCGTCTTCCAGCTGGCGGCGGCGCGCGCGGTCGATGATCAGGTGGCGCGCGGTGGTGGTGAGGAAGGCCCGGGGCTCACGCATGCCGCCGAGGGCATCGCGGGAGGTGAGAATTCGCATGAACGTATCGTGGGAAAGGTCCGCCGCATTCTGTGGGCAGCCAAGCTTTTTGCGCAGCCAGCCGAACAGCCAGCCATGGTGCTCGGTGTAGAGCGCCTGGACAGCCTGGTTCAAGGGGAGGTTTCTGGCCGACATGCTGGGATACGTCTGCGGATAAGAATTATTCGCAAGATTAGCGGTGTGCCATCAGCGAAAGCAAGCGTGGCCAGCAGCGGCGGCTGTATTTATGTGATCAGGGCTGATAAACAGGTGGTGTAACCCTTCAAATCGCCATTCGGTGTAATCAATCATGAAGCGCCATTTCGAAGATTTGCAGCTGGGCAGCATCGAGCTGTTCTGCTGGGCTGCCGAATCCAGCAGCTTCACCGCCGCCGCGCAGGTGGCCGGTGTGACCTCGGCCAAGCATGGCGCAGGTGTTGCTGCCGTTTGGCGGGAGCTCGCGGCCGTTTACCTTGCTGTATCCCCATGGGTGCTACGTGCCGCATCGGGTGCGGGCGTTTGTGGATTTTTTGCTGGCGAGTCGGGACGAATGGGGCACGCCCTCGCGATAGGCGTGCCCCCTGCGGTCAGACGCCCTGGGGTGTTTCCCCACGTAGCAGGCGGGCATTGATGTCTTCGATCACCGCGGGCAGATCAACGATCGTATCGATCAGGTAATGCGGGCGTGCACCTTCGAACAGTTGGCCGATGCGCGTGCGCTCCTGTGCGAGCTGTTGCGCCGGCATTGCCTTGAACTGCTCATAGGTCAGGCCCAGTGCGTTGCCCGAGCAGGTCAGTGCGACTGTCCACATGCCGGCGCTGCGGCCTTCGAGAATACCGGGCCAAGTGTCGTCCACCTTGACGCAGGCTGCGACGTCGCTGATGCCCAACGCGATCGCGTTGGCCAACGCCTGTGCTGGGTACGGGCGGCCGTTGGGCACTTCATCGGTGGCCACTACGTGGTCGGCGACGTAGCCGTTTTGGCGCGCCAGCTCCACGACTTTGGCCATTACCACGGCCGGGTAGCCGGAGCACGAACCGATTTTCAGGCCCTGGTTGCGCAAGGCTGCAATCGCGTCCAGGGCGCCTGGGATCACTGCCGAATGCAGCGCAATCTTTTCGATTTGCAGCGGCATGAAGCGTTCATACAGTGCGGTGACGTCTTCGTCGGTGGGCAGGCGAGCAAACACGGCGCGGTAGCGTTCGGCAATTTGCGGCTGGTTGCACAGGGTGCGGATATGGTCCCACTTGCCCATGCCCATGGGGCCGCGCGCTTCTTCCAGCGACACCGCCACGCCGAACTCGGCAAAGGCCTCAACAAAAATCTGGGTGGGGGCAAATGAGCCGAAATCCACAACGGTGCCGGCCCAGTCCAGGACGACTGCTTGCAGTTGAGTCGGTTGTTGGTAGTTCATGGTCAATCTCCAATGGCGGGTACAGGGAGGCCGTCCCTTTCGGTGGCGAAAGGTAGGCGTGAAAAACAGCAGTGGGTCAGGCGCTTGGAGCAGGGCTTGAATCAAACAACTCAGCGATCATCGGACGGTTGCGTCGTATGCCCAGGCAACACAGGTGGTAGTCGATGGAAAACGGGTGGTTCACAAAGGTGATGGGTGTGGTGCCCGGGGTTTCGGCATATTCCACGGCCGAGACAAAGCCGATGCCGATGCCCTTGGCGATGGCGTGCACGATGGCTTCACGGCTGTTGAGTTGCATCACGCAATTGAGTGTTATACCCAGGTGTTTGCAGCGCTCTTCCACCAGTTGGCGAGTGCGTGAGCTTTTCTCGCGCATGACCCATTTCTCCTGGTTGATCTGCTCCACATGCACCTCTTTCTGGCTGGCCCAGGGATGGTCATCGCGCACTACGGCAATGATCGGGTAACGGTGGTACAGCTGCGTGTCGAAGCGCTGGTCGAATTCGGACAGCGCCAGGATCGCCACATCGATATCAAAATTGAACAGCCGGTCCAGGGTTTCCTTTTCGGGGGAAAACGAAGTCTCCAGCTCGATATCCGGATGGCGCTGCATCAGTTCGTACGTCAGGTTCATCGCAATCGGCGGCGACACCGCGCCCAGGCGCAGCATCCCCAACTTGCGTTGCTTGAAACTCTGCAACAGTTGCACGGCTTCATCCTCTTGCCCGAACAGGCCTTGGGTAATCGCATACAGCTGGTGGCCGGCCGCGCTTATTTCGATAAAGCGCCCGCGGCGGTGAAACAGCTCCACCGAGAACTGCTTTTCCAGCGCATTCACCTGTTCGCTGATCGTCGGCTGACCAACACTCAGGAACTCGGCGGCGAGGGTGAAACTGCCGGTTTTCGCCACCGCATGAAACGAACGCAGCCACTTGTGATACTGGTACATGCAAAGGTCCTGTGCCGGGTTCAGCGTCTGATGAACAGGGCGACCGCCGCACTGCTCAGGCAGGCAGTCGTCACCACGATAAAGATCAGTGACGTGTTGCCGGTACTGTCGAGCATACTGCCGATCAGCGGTTCCGCCAGCCCGGCAAACAGGTAGGACGAGAAATTCATCACGCCGGTCGCGGTGCCGGCACGCTTGGCGCCGACCAGGTCCGGGCACAGGGCCCAGAAACTCGACGCCGGCCCATAAACAAAGAAACCGCACAGGAACAACGCCACCAGGCCGATCGCACTGTGGGGCGGCAGGCTCCACATCCACAGGCTGGTGGCGGCGCCGAGGACCATGTACAGCATGATCGCCAGGTAACGTTTGGAACCGAACAGTTTGTCTGAGACCCAGCCGTTGCTCAGGGCTCCTACGGCCATACCGACGGGGAGGGCCACGGTGATCCATTTGGGGTCGACCAGGCTGTCGCCGCTTTTCCAGTTGGCGCCCAGAAAGTGCACCGGCACCCAGACAATCAAGCCGTAGCGGGCCGCGTTCTGGAAACCGAGCGAGACTGCGGCAATGATCAGCCGTGCATTCTTCAGCACCGCTTTGTAGCGCTGCATTGAAGTTTCGACTTCGCCGTGCGCCACTTCATGGTTCTTGTCTTCGGCATTCGCCACGCCGGTATCGGCCAGGGCTTCGAAGCCCATGTCCTGTGGGCGCTCGCGGGCTACCAGGTAAAAGATAATCCCGCCGGCGAGCATCAGCAGCACGGGCAAGCGGAAGATCCAGCGCCACTCCAGGTGCATCACCTCAAGGACCACGATCGAGGTCACGTACGAAAGGACGGAAGCGCACCCTGCGGCGAACACATACAAACCGTAGACCTTGCCGCGTTCGCCGGCGCTCCACCAGTTGGAAATCAGCCGGCTGCCCGGCGCCCATCCCAGTGCCTGGAAATACCCGTTGATGCCCCACGGCAGGATCAGCGCCGCGAAGTTACCGGCAAAACTGGTCACCCAATTGGCCGCGCAGGACAGCACCGCCCCGGCAGTCATGATGCGCCGACCGCCGAATTTATCCGCCAGGTTGCCGTTGATGGCTTGGCCAATGGCGTAGGCCCACAGCATGGCCGCCGATGCCCAGCCAAGGTGTTCCTTGGTAAAGCCGAACTCGGCCTGGATGCCGGGGATGGCGAAGCCGAAGGTTTGTCGGCCGGTGTAGAAAAACAGGTAGCAGAACATCGCCGCCAGCAGCATGCGCCACTGGGCGACGCGAAAGGATGCGGTTTGCACGGTAAGGCCAGGCAAGGCTTGGGCACGGTTCATGATCTTTTCCTTTTTATTGTTCGGTCCCGTCGATGGGCATCGGCGGGTGCACTCTTGCGAGGGTGCGGCAGGAAATCGTCGCGGTGGCACAGCGGCATGTTTCAGGGGGCGTGGGCGCCGATGAAGTTTTTGCCGCGCGCACCCTGCAGGGCGAAGGTGATCATGGCTTCGGCCTTGGTGGCCGTTACACCGTAGTCGGCAAACTCGGTTTTCACCTCCAGGCTGTGCAGGAAGTCACGCAGCCTGGCTTGGGCCTGCTGCAGGTCGCTGCCGAAAATGCGCTGCAAGGTGCGGTCGCGTGCAGGATGGCGGCCCCAGGCCAGGCCCAGTACCAGCGGCAACGTGAACGAGCAGGCGATGCCATGGGGCAGGCCGTAGTGCAGGGTCATTTCGTAGGAGATGGAGTGGGCTAGGGCGGTCTTGGTGTTGGAGAACGCCAATCCGGCTTTAAGCGCCGCCAACGCCATACGCGAGCGCAGCTCTGGGTTGGACAGGTCGCGACGCAGCGGCGGCAGGCATTCGAGGATGTCTTCGATGGCCGAAATCGCGAAGGTGTCCGAGATCGGGTTGGCGTTGATGTTCCACACCGATTCCAGCGCATGAGACAAGGCGTCCAGCCCGGTGGAAACGGTAACGCCGCCGGGCACGGTCAGCATCAACTGCGGGTCGATGATCGCCACCGACGGCCAGGTGCATTCCAGGTGCAGCGAGTATTTCTTCAGGTTCGCCGAATCCCAGAGGGTGGCCCATGGCGTGACTTCACTGCCGGTGCCAGCCGTGGTGGGGGCGGCAATCAACACCTTGCTGCGTGCCGGAATAAAAGGTTTGCCTGTGGCCAGCAAGGCCAGCAACTCATCGAAACGGCCCGACTCGGTGCCGACGATCAGCGCCTTGGCGGTGTCGATTGCGCTGCCCCCGCCCACTGCAATCACCGCGTCGCAGTCGCCGGCGGCCTGCCAGAACCGCTCATAGGTGTCGCGCAGTTGCGCCACGTCCGGGTTGGGTTGCACGTCTTCAATCACGTACACCAGGCGGTCGCCGAGCAGGTCCTGGATGCGTTCCACCAGCCCCAGGCCCCGGGCTTCGGGAAACGTCACCAGAGCCACGGTCTGGCCTTGGGTGATGTCGGCCAGCTCGAGCAGGCTACCCCAGCCGAAACGTGTGTCTACGGGGTTGTGAAATCGGGCAGTCATGGCGAGTCCTTTGTTTTTGTTGTTGGAAGTGGCCCCATAGTCGGCGCGCTTCAACAAAGGCTCAAATCGATAATTCGCAGGCATGCATTGGCTGAGCCGATAACAGCCCGGCTCAAATGTGCCGGGTGTGGGCGCCGGGGGCGACGGTCGAAGCGCTGATGTCCCAGACCAGCAGCAACTGGCTGATCGCCGCATCGAGGGTGGCCTGGGGCACGCCATCGCGGGCGAGTAGCGAAACCCCCTGCAAAAAGCTGTCGAACACGCTCGCCATCACCGCCGGCTGCGTGTGCGGCGGCAACTGGCCCAGCCGCACTGCGCGCTCCACACACGCGACGATCCCGGCTCGGGTACGCAACCGCGATTGCGTTAGCCCGTCCGCCACCCGCGCATTCTCCGGGCTTGGCGCGCTCATCACGCCCAGCGCGACCATGCAGCCCTTGGGGTGCCCGTCTTCACACTGCATGCGGGTCGACTGGCGCAACGCGGTTTCGATGGCCTGGCGCGGGGGCAGGCTGTCGTCCCACAGGCATTCGGTGACTTGGGCGTAGGTCGCCAGGTAGCGCTGCACACATTCATCGAACAGCGCCTCCTTGGAGCCGAATGCCGCGTAGAAACTCGGCGCGGAGATGCCGCCGCCCAAGCCGGCCTTGAGCTGGGCCAGGGAGGTGGCGTCGTAGCCGTGCTGCCAGAACAGGTGCAAGGCTTGGTCTACCGCTTGGTCGCGGTCGAAGTTACGGGGGCGGCCCATTTGTGCCATGGCTGATCTCCTGTGAAAACGATATAGATACTAGTCGATACATAAGTCGTTGACAACGCGTGCTGTCTGCCTGCAACATTTGTATCGATCAGTACTTAAGTCTTGCCCAAGGAGTTTCCCGTGACCCCCTCACTCACTTTATCGGCCTCATCCGAGCGCCTGCCCATCGGCGCCTTGCTGGCGCTGGCCATGACCGGTTTTATCTGCATCGTTACCGAAACCCTGCCCGCCGGCCTGTTGCCGCTGATCAGCGACGGCCTGGCGATTTCGCCGTCGATGGCCGGGCAGATGGTCACCGCTTACGCGCTGGGCTCGGTGCTGGCGGTGATCCCCATGACGATCGCCACCCGTGGCTGGCGCCGGCGCAATGTGTTGCTGCTGACCATCGTTGGCTTTCTGCTGTTCAACTCGATCACGGCGTTGTCGTCGCACTATGGCGTAACCCTGGTGGCGCGGTTTTTTGCCGGTGTGGCGGCGGGGTTGGCCTGGAGCCTGCTGGCCGGTTACGCGCGGCGCATGGTTGCACCGCATCAACAGGGCAAGGCGCTGGCGTTGGCGATGGTCGGCACGCCGATTGCGCTGTCGCTGGGCGTGCCGCTGGGCACCTGGCTCGGCGGGCTGGTGGGTTGGCGCACCACTTTTGGCTTGATGTCGGCCGTGAGCCTGGTGCTGATTGCCTGGGTGCTGGTGAAAGTCCCGGACTACGCGCCGCAGCCCGCGCACCAACGCCAGTCATTGCGCAACGTGTTGACCACCCCCGGGGTGCGCCCGGTGCTGGCGGTGGTGGTCAGCTGGATGCTGGCCCACAACATTCTCTACACCTACATCGCCCCGTTCGTGGCGCCGGCCGGCCTGGCCGAGCGTGTGGACCTGGTGTTGCTGGTGTTCGGGGTTGCGGCGTTGGCAGGCATCTGGATGACGGCCAAGCTGGTCGAGCCGTTGTTGCGTAACACCGTGCTGGTCAGCCTGGTGGCGTTTGCCGCCGTGAGCGTGGTGTTTGGCGTGCTCGGCAAGGTGCCGCAGGTGATCTACCTCGGGGTGGCGGTCTGGGGCCTGACCTTCGGCGGCGCCGCGACCCTGCTGCAAACCGCCCTGGCCGACGCGGCGGGCGAGGGCGCGGATGTGGCGTTGTCGCTGAACGTGGTGGCGTGGAACTGCGCAATTGCCGGCAGCGGCGTGGTGGGTGGGGTGTTGCTGGATAGTTGGGGGGTGGCGGCGTTTCCCTGGGCGATGCTGGGGTTGGTGGGTGTGGCGTTAGTGATTGCCTGGAGTGCGCGTGCTCATGCCTTCAAACCCGGCCCGCGAGGGTCTGAAAAACCCGCCGCGAGCGGCCATTAAACCGGCATTTGTGGCGAGGGCGGCCAGCAGCATCAAGGGATCAGGCGTGTAGCCCGCAACTGATCGAACACATCGAAAAATGCCTGGTCGCTAGCCTGGTAGGCGGTGAAACCCAGCGCCCGGCTCTTGGACATGTCGGTGACTACCTCGATGGGCCGCCCCAGGTCGGCGTCCGTGTGCCAGGGCGAAACCAGTCGTTTTATGTCGGCTTCTTTCAGCGCGTGCTGCGCGGTGAGCTGGCTCCATGCGGCCTGATCGTCGGCCATCTGGGTTTCAAGCGGCGCAGGCGTGGCCGGGAAGTCCGCCGGCGTGAGGTCGAAGTACGCGGCGATCCGGCCCCACATCCAGTTCCAGCGGAACACGTCGCCATTGGTGATATTGAACGCCTGGTTGGCCGCAGCCGGTGTGGTGGCGGCCCACAATTGTTGCTTGGCCAGTTGCCGCGCATCGGTCATGTCAGTGAGGCTGTCCCACTGCACACGCGAGCCCGGGAACACAAACGGGCGGCCGGTGTGCTTGCAGATACTGGCGTAGACGGCCAGGGTGGTCGCCATGTTCATCGCATTGCCCACGGCCACGCCGGTGACGGTATGCGGGCGATGCACGCTCCAGGTGAAGCCATCCTTTTGCGCGGCGGCGAACACTTCGTCTTCCTGGGCGTAGTAGAAATTTTCCACATCCAGGCGACCTTGATCTTCGCGGAACGGCGTTTTCGGCAGGCTGCCCTTGCCGTAGTTTTCGAACGGGCCGAGGTAGTGCTTCAAACCGGTGACCAACGCCACGTGCTGCACGCTGCCGGCCGGGCGCACGGCGTCGAGTACATTGCGCACCATCGCGGCGTTCACGCGGATATTTTCGGCTTCGGTGGCCTGGCGCGACCAGGTGGTGATGAACACGTGGGTGGGTTTCAGCCCGGCCAAAGCCTGTTTCAAGGACGCGGGGTCCTGGAGGTCGGCGGCCACCGGGATCACCCCCGGCACCTGCGACGGTTGACGGGAAAGCGCGGCGACCTGCCAGCTGTTGTCGAGCAGTAACTGGGTGATGGCGCTGCCAACGATGCCGCTGGCGCCGACGACTAATGCGGTCTGGGTCATAAAGTTCTCCCGAGGATGTAGGTTTCTGAGACCTCAGATGTAGGAGAGTTCAACCTTATCCCTGCGCGTCGCGGCACCAAACAGGCTTATCAGGGTCCATACGCCCCGCACGATCATTCGCGCTTGTCTGTTTACCCTCACCATAAGATCTAAAGCATGTACCTACGCACTATTGCAGTCGGGCTGTCCGCCCTTGTTTTGCTTCCCACCGCCGTCGACGCCCGCAGCCTGGCAAACCCTTATACCCCCACGCAGCAACGCGCCTCGTTTGACGGCTGCGCTGAACTCTTCCCCGCCAGAACGCCGATCAACATCGCCACCGTGCCGGCCAACATGAAACCCCTGGCCCTGTGTTCCGACACCTTTGCGGTGCTGTACTCGCAAGCCAGCAAGACCCCGCTGGTGGTGGTCGAGCGTCTGAACGCCGCGCAATTGCGGGATGCCAAAGGCGAGGAGCGCACCAACCAGTTCTACCCCGACCCACGCATTCCCAAGGCGGGGCGCGCCGAGTTGAACGACTACCGCAGCCAGCACCCGGCCGTGGACCGTGGCCACCAGGCCCCGGCTGCTGACGCGCCGAACGCCCACGCCATGGCGCAGTCTTTTGCGCTGTCGAACATGGTGCCGCAAGACCCCACCAACAACCGCAAGATCTGGAGCAAGGTCGAGGCCGACGTGCGCAAATTCGCCGTACGCGCCGGCGGCGATGTGTACGTGTTTACCGGCCCGCTGTTTGATGCGGGCCACGCCACCATCGGCGACAACAGCGTCTGGGTGCCGACGCGCCTGTTCAAGCTGGTATACGACGCCTCGTCGCAGCGCGCCTGGGCCTACGTGCTGCCCAACGCCGAAACCCGCATCCAGAAACCGATGGACTACGACACCTTTGTGAAAACCACCGGGCTCAAGTTGCTGGGCAAGCTCGCGGTGTCGGGCTCGGTGGGGCGCAGCTGATCTTGCGGTGAGCGGGCCCGATCGTTGCCCTCTGGGTTTATACTCGCGGCCCTCGCAATCAACCTTCTTCAAACGAACCGGGATATCCCATGAGCACCTCTTTGCCTATCGCCCCCGCGCGCAAGCCCGTCGCGCCGCTGGTGGCCTTTATTGTCCTGGTGCTTGGCGCCCTGTTCCTGCAGAACAGCGTCGGTTCGCGCCAAGTGCTGTTGCTGATAGTCGGCGCCGCGCTGGGCTTGACCCTCTACCACGCCGCCTTCGGTTTCACCTCGGCCTGGCGGGTGTTTATCAAGGATCGGCGCGGCGCCGGCCTGCGTGCGCAGATGGTCATGCTGGCGGTGGCGGTGCTGCTGTTTTTCCCGGCGCTGGGGGCGGGCACGCTGTTCGGGCAGCCGGTGGTCGGGCTGGTCGCGCCAGCCGGGGTGTCGGTGGTGTTTGGGGCGTTTATTTTCGGCATCGGCATGCAGTTGGGCGGCGGTTGCGCGTCGGGCACGCTGTTCACCGTCGGCGGCGGCAATGCGCGCATGCTGGTGACGCTGTTGTTCTTTATCTGCGGTTCGCTGATTGCCACGCACCACGTTGACTGGTGGTTTGCACTGCCGGCATTCCCGGCGGTGTCCATCGTCAAAAGCTTTGGCGTGGTGCCGGCCTTGCTTCTGAGTCTGGCGGTGTTCGGCCTGATCGCCGCCGTCACCGTGCGTTTGGAAAAGGGCCGTCACGGCCAGCTCGAAGCCGGCGTGACCAGCGAGCACCAAGGCCTGCGCCGCTTTCTGCGTGGCCCGTGGCCGTTGGTATGGGGCGCGATTGGCCTGGCGCTGCTCAACTACGCCACCCTGGCGCTGGCCGGGCGCCCGTGGGGCATCACCTCGGCGTTCGCCTTGTGGGGCGCCAAAGTCGCCAGCGGCCTGGGTGTGGATGTGGCCAGCTGGGCGTTCTGGCAGATGCCCGGCAATGCCAAGGCCCTGGCTGCGCCGGTGTGGGAAGACATCACCAGCGTCATGGACATCGGCATCGTCCTCGGTGCGCTGCTGGCCGCCGGCCTGGCCGGGCGTTTTGCGCCGAGCCTGAACATTCCCGCGCGCTCGCTGGTGGCGGCGGTGATCGGTGGTCTGTTGCTCGGCTACGGCTCGCGCCTGGCCTACGGCTGCAATATCGGCGCGTACTTCAGCGGCATCGCCTCGGGCAGCCTGCATGGTTGGGTGTGGTTGGTGGCGGCGTTTATCGGCAACAGCGTGGGCGTGCGTTTGCGGCCGTTTTTCTTTGCCGGCGAGCGGCCGCAGGTGGCGTTGAGCGGTTGCTGAACCTGTCCGAATCCGTCCTCAAGTGGTCCGGGGTGAGCCTGTTGCTCAACTGCCTGGCGGCCTAGCATGGCTTGCATCGACCCTTTAGATGCAAGCCGCAGGAGCTGTCATGAGCCGCAAAGCCCTTATCGTCATCGATGCCCAGCAGTCATTTCGCCAGTCCACCTACTGGTCCGAAAATGACCTGCCGGCGTACCTGGAAAAACAACAGGCGCTGATCGACGGGTGTGTTCAGCAAGGTATCCCGGTGATACAAGTCTTCCACGTTGAAGACCAGGGGCACTTTTCGTTGGCCTCGGGCAATGTCAGCACCTTGAGCGAATTGTCGATCAACCCCGAGCTGATCATTCACAAGCGCTTTCACAGCGCCTTCGCCGGCACGCCCCTGGCCGCCCGGCTCACGGAGATGGGCGTGACCCAACTGATTGTCAGCGGCATTCGCACCGAGCAGTGCTGCGAAACCACCACGCGGCAGGCGGCAGACAGCGGCTTTAGCGTGGATTTCGTCAGCGAGGCCACGCTGACGTTTGCCATGACCCTCGGGCGCACGGGTAGAGTCTTCACCGCGGCCGAGATTCGCGAGCGTACCGAACTGGTGCTGGATGAGCGCTTTGCGCGCATCGTTACGGTCGCCCAGGCGTTGGCGGCGTGAACCTGTGAGCCTGCCGGTACTGTTCGTGCTGCTGCCCAACGCGCTGATGCTGGACCTGGCCGGGCCCGCCGAAGTGCTGCGCCTTGCGGCCCAGGTCGACGACCCGGCCGCTATCGCGTTTGACTTGCAGTACGTCAGCCCGGTGGCGAGCCTGCAAACCTCCATCGGCTTGCCCCTGAGCGGGCTGGCGCCGCTGCCTGAAATCCTCAAGCCCGGCACCCTGGTGGTGTTGGTGGGGTCCACGTCGAAGGTGACAAACGCCCAGCGCCAGGCATTCGAAGCGGCCAGCGACACGCTCACCGAGTGGCTGCGAAACGTGTTCGCACCCTCGGGCGAGCGGTTGGTGTGCGTGTGTGCGGGAGCTTTGAGTGCGGCCAGGGCCGGCCTGCTGGATGGGCGCCAATGCACCACCCACCATGCGCTATGCGAGACCTTACAGACGATGGCGCCCAAGGCCCGGGTGCTGGAAAACCGCCTGTACGTCACCGACGGTCCAATCAGTTGCAGCGCGGGCGTCACGGCGGGCATCGACCTGATGCTGCAGCTGGTCGCCGAACTGGCCGGGCCACGACTGGCCTGCGCCGTGGCGCGGGATATGGTGGTGTACATGCGCCGTAGCGGCGCCGACCCGCAGCTGTCGCCCTGGATCAGCGGGCGCAATCACCTGCATCCGGCGGTGCATCGGGTGCAGGACGCCATCGCTGCCGCGCCCTGTGAAGCCTGGAGCGTGACCCGCATGGCGAACCTGGCGTGCACCAGTAGCCGCCACTTGGCGCGCTTGTTCCATGAACACGTGGGGATCAGCCCACTCGATTACCTGCACCAGCTGCGCTTGACCGTAGCCCGTGAGTTACTCGGTGAATCGACGTTGGATATGGAAAGCGTGGCCGAACGCGCAGGCTTCGGCTCGGCGCGGCACCTGCGGCGGATCTGGGGCAAGTACGAGGCGGGGACGCCTTCAGCCAGCCGTGTCGGCGTCGTGGGTTGAGGCCTGGTCCGCCTCGGCGTCGAGCTTGGCGCGGTCGGCTTTGCTGATGTATTTGTCTTTGCTTTTCGGCGCCAATTTGGCGCTGGCTTTCTTGGCTTTGGCCTTGAAGAGCTGTTGAAGTTTTTTCTGGCGGTTCATGGTTGCTTACCTGGGGAGTGCAGGCGCGAATCATACCAGCTCGCGCCCGCTCAGAGGTCTAGCCCGGCTGCGCCGCCAAGCTGTTACTCACGTTGCGCCCCAGCACCAGCACCGTCACAAACCCGCAGCCGACCAGGGCTGTGGCCAGGCTCAGCAGCACCGCGCTGCCCATCTGGTCGACGATCTGCCCGCCGAAGAACGAACCCAGCGCAATAATCACCTGGAACAGCGCGACAAACAGCGGCATGCCGCGCTCCACATCCTTGGGCGCCACCACAAACATCCAGATGCTCGCGCAGGCCGGGAACGCGCCGAAGGCAAAGCCCCAAAGTGCGATCAGCATCGCCGCGCCGGTCATGCCGGTGGCGAAGTGCGGGAACAGCGCGGTGCTGGTGCCGATCATCAAGGCCACCAGCAGCAGGGTGTGACGCACGCTGCGGTTGGCGGCGAAACCGGCAAACACGTTGCCCATCACCCCGGCCACGCCATACAGCAACAGCAGCGAGCCAATGGTCGGGCCGTCGAAACCGGAACTGTTTTTGAAGAACGGCGCCACATAGGTGTAGGCCGCAAAGTGCGCGAGGCCGATCAACAACACCGCGATCAAGCCGACCCGCGCCTGTGGGTTGATAAACAACGCCGGCAGGTCACTGACGCGAATCGCTTTTTCCGGCTTGAGCTGCGGCAGCAAAAACACCTGGGCCAGCAGCACCGGCACGCCCACCAGCGCAGTGACCAGGAAGGTCATGCGCCAGCCCATCAAGCCACTCAGCCAGGTACCGACCGGCACGCCGAGCACAGTGGCCAGGGTCACGCCCATCATGATGATCGACGTGGCCTTGGCCACGCCCACGCCCTTGGGCGCCAGGCGTCCGCTCAGCGCAATGGCCGTGGCCCAGAACCCGCCGATGCTGATGCCGAGCAACACGCGCCCGAACAGCAGCAGGTTGAAGTCGCTGGCGTAGGCCACCACCGAGTTGGCGATGATCATGATCAGCGTCAGGCCGATCAGCAGGTAGCGACGGTCCATGGCGCCAATGAACACCGACAGCAACGGTGCGGCGAGCGCGGCCATGATGCCGGGCAGGGTCACCATCAGCCCGGCGTGGCCGGCGCTGATGCCAAGATCGCTGGCGACGTCGTTGAGCACGCCCACCGGCAAAAATTCACTGGTCACCAGGGCAAAGGCGCCCACGGCCACCGACAGGATCGCCAACCACTGCTGTTTGACGCTTTGTTGATTATGTTCAGGGCGGCCGCTGAAGGCCTGGCTGACATTGGGCATGTGTTGGATTCCACGAGGAATGCCGCCGCAACAACAGGCAGCAAGGAAGAAAGGGGAGGCGATTATAGGAAGCGGGTTGGCAGACGCTATAGGCCGGCGGTTCGATAGTAATCATCAGTGCTATCGATGTGACGGGCCCAACGTTGCGCCGACTTCCCTCGCCACCTCAATAAACACACGCGCCGCCGCCGACCGGTAAGCCCCTTGGCGCTGCATCAACACCGCCGTGCGCTGCAAGCGCTGCGGCCCCAGCTCAATCGCCACTAATTCCGGGTGCGCCTGGGCAATGGCGGCGGGCAGCAGCGTCGACAAGGTGGTCCTGCGCACCACCTCCAGCAGCGCGCCGATCACATTGGCCTCCATCACCACGTGCGGGCGGATGCCGTGCTGGTTGCAGTAGCGATCAATCTGCTCGCGGGTGGCGAACTCGCGGCTCAGCAGAATCAGCGACTCGGCGTTCAGCGCCTGCAGCCCAATGGCTGGCTCCGCAGCCAGTGGATGCTGTCGTCCGACCACCAGCGCCAGGGTTTCCACCAGCAGCGGCGTGGCGTCGATGTCCTGGGCGTGGGCCTGGTCAAACGCGATGCCCACGTCCAGTTCGTCGGCCAGCAACTGCTGCTCCATGTGTTCCTGGGCGAGTTCGCGCACGTTCAGCGTGATGTTCGGATAACGATGATGAAAGGCTTCAACCAGCGGCCCGACCAGGTAGGTGGTGAAGGTCGGCGTGACGGCGATGCGTAAGGCGCCGCGGCTCAAATCCGCCACGTCATGAATCGCACGTTGACCTTCCTGCAACTCCTGCGCGGCTCGCAGTGCATAACGCAGGTAAACCTCACCGGCATCGGTCAGGCAGGTCTTGCGCCCGGAGCGATCGAACAGCTGCGCGCCCAGGTTCTCCTCCAACTGCCGCACTTGCTGCGACAGCGCCGGCTGCGACACATGCAGGGCCGCCGCCGCCTTGGTGAAACCCTGGTGTTGCGCCACGGCGAGGAAGTACTGGATATGTCGTGCAAGCATGTCGGCAGCCATAAGGTTATCTGATGGGGTTGATCATATATCAGACTTTTACCTTATCAAGCGGGCTACGTAACCTTGGCTCCATCGCATCGCGATTTAAAGGAGCCACGCCATGCAAGACATCATCGACGGTTTTCTCAAGTTCCAGCGCAACGCCTTTCCCGAGCGTGCCGGCCTGTTCAAAGACCTGGCCAACCAGCAGAGCCCGCGGGCGCTGTTCATCTCCTGCTCCGACAGCCGCCTGGTGCCGGAACTGGTGACGCAGCGCGAGCCCGGCGACCTGTTCGTGATCCGCAACGCCGGCAACATTGTGCCGTCCTACGGGCCGGAGCCGGGCGGGGTGTCGGCCTCGGTGGAGTATGCGGTGGCGGCCTTGCAGGTGAGTGACATCGTGATCTGCGGCCATTCCGATTGCGGCGCCATGACCGCCATCGCCAGCTGCACATGCCTGGACCACATGCCCGCCGTGGCCGGCTGGCTGCGCTACGCCGACTCCGGCCGCGTGGTCAACGAGGCCCGCCAGCATGCGAGCCCGCAGGCCAAAGTGGCCTCGATGGTGCGCGAAAACGTCATCGCGCAATTGGCCAACATCCAGACCCATCCCTCGGTGCGCCTGGCCCTCGAAGAAAAACGCGTGGCGCTGCACGGCTGGGTGTACGACATCGAAAGTGGTTGCATCGAAGCCTTCGATGGCCGCACCGGAAAATTCGTAGCCCTGGCCAGTCACCCTAGCGTACGCGCCGTTTCGCACTAACCCCGGTACTTTTACCCACGGAGATAACCCCATGATCCAGTCCCAAATCAGCCAAACCTCACGCCTGGCCCTGACCGACATCATCCTGTTGGCCAAGGCCCGCAAAGACCTGTCCTTCGCCCAGATCACCGAAGGCACCGGCCTGTCCGAAGCCTTCGTCACCGCCGCCTTGCTCGGCCAACACCCACTGCCGGCCAACGCCGCCCAAGCCGTCGCCGACACCCTGGGCCTCGACGCCGACGCCGTGGCCTTGCTGCAAACCATCCCCCTGCGCGGCAGCCTCGGCAACGGCGTGCCGACCGACCCGACCATTTACAGGTTCTACGAAATGCTGCAGGTGTACGGCACCACCCTCAAAGCACTGGTGCACGAAAAGTTTGGCGACGGCATCATCAGCGCGATCAACTTCAAACTGGATATCAAAAAGGTGGAAGACCCGGAAGGCGGCTCGCGTGCGGTAATCACCCTGGATGGCAAGTATTTGCCGACCAAGCCGTTTTGATTGAGCGGTAAAAAGGCCCGGCGCTGTGAGGCGGCCGGGCCTTGTAGATAGACGCGTCAGTGTTTGACGCCTACGGGTTCAGGTAGGGCGCAACGCTGTCTTCGAGCACCATCACCAGTTCAGGGTCCATGTAGCGATAGTCATCCGGAATATCCAGACAGTGCAGCGGCTTGTGCTCAAGCAACCGCGCGAACTCTCCCTTCAGGCGGTGGAGGTGTTTATGTTCCATGACGAAAATGACATCCGCCCAGCGAATATCCGCAGCTCCAATGGTTCTACGCGCATTCGGGCTGGTGCCTGCTGAGCGCGCATTGAAGCCAGGGCGACGGCGCCAAATGGCTTCTGCGGTAGGGCTGCGCCATTGGTTGCGGCTGCAGATAAAGAGAAGGTTCGTCACGTTCTAACTGCATCCTATACGGTGCATTTTTGGGATATTCATCATTTATGCATCGTATTCGATACGTTTTGGCGTGGCGTTTTTTTAATCACGAGCTGTCCTTCCCAGAAACCCGGTGATCAATCCAATCACCTGCTGCTGAATCTCCCCCCGTTGCCGTGCACCCTCGCCATCCCGGCAAATCATGCCATCCCCCGGCGAACTCTCTTCAATCAAGGCAATCGCCCCCGGCTTGCAGATCGGCATAAAGCTGAAGTGGGTCGCGTCAGGGATTTCCACATACTGCGTCGAGGCCTTGGGCAGGCGCTTGACCATATGGGCCGACTCCAACTGCGGGTCCATATCCTGCGTGTACACACCCCCTGCAATCACCAGCGCCGGCACCGGCAGCGCGGCCAGGCTGGCGTCGGTGAAGCCGCGCGACAGGCCCAGGTCCAAGGCCACGATGGCGGTTACGCGTATGTCGCTCAAGTCCGTTGCCAGCTTGGCCTTGCCTTCGGGCGTGGCGGCGGGGTTCATCTCGTTGTAGCCGATGCAACCGCCGAGCTTGGGGTGCACACCGCAGTCCTGGGCGACGTGGTCCGGGTCGAAACGCGCACCGCCGATTTCCAACACGGTCCAGCCGCCGAGGGAGTGGCCAATCGCAGCAATCCGCTGGCTCGCCACCGCGCCAAACTGCTCGGGCTGCGCCAGCACTGCGTCGATGGCGCGGCTCAAGTCGGCCGGCCGTTGCCACAACTGTGCGGCGGCTTGCGGGCTGCGGTCCTTGGTCGTAGTGCCCGGATGGTTGACCGCCGCCACGATAAAACCCTGATGCGCCAACGCACTCGCCAGCCACGCCTGCTTACCCCAATTGCCGCCGTAACCGTGGGATAGCACCACCAGAGGATGCTCGCCGCTGGCCGCCTGCGCATTGCGCACGGCGAGCGCGCCGACGAACACCGCGTTGTCGGCGATCAGCTCGGGCTTGCCAGTGGTGACGGCGGGGTACCAAACGGTCAGCTCCAAGGGGCGGCTGTTTTGCGCGTCGGGCAGGGTGGTGGTCTGGAAGCCGATGGGGCTTTCGGCGGCGAAGGCGGGGGTGGCGATGCACAGCAGAAACAGGGCGCGAAGAGCGGCTTTCATTGTTGTTATCGTCCTTGATTTTGGTCGCGCATGATTACCTGAAATGCGGCGGCTGAACATCCCCGGCCGAATCCGGAAAACAGGGCTACGCTCCACCCACCAAACCCCCTGGAGACGCCGCGATGATCCGAGCCCTGCTGCTTGCTGCCCTGCTTGCCACCGCGAGCATCTCGGCCCACGCCGACGTAACGCCATTCCCCGCGTCGTTCCAAACCAGAGACATCGCGGTAGACGGCGCCACCCTTCACGTGCGCGTCGGCGGCAAAGGCCCCGCCGTGGTGTTGCTGCACGGCTTCGGCGACACCGGCGACATGTGGGCCCCCCTGGCCGCCGACCTGGCCAAGGATCACACCGTCGTCGTACCCGACCTGCGCGGCCTCGGCCTGTCGTCCATTCCCCTGGGCGGCTACGACAAGAAAACCCAGGCCGGCGACGTACGCGGCGTACTGGCCGCGCTTGGCATCGAACACGCCGTGGTCGTCGGCCACGACATCGGCACCATGGTCGCCTTTGCCTACGCCTCCCGCTACCCGCAACTGACCGACCGACTCATCGTAATGGACGCCCCCGTACCCGGCATCCCACCCTGGAACGACATCGTTCGCTCACCCATGCTCTGGCACTTCGACTTCGGCGGCCCCGACGTCGAACGCCTGGTAGCCGGCCGCGAACGCATCTACCTCGATCGCTTCTGGAACGAATTCGCCGGCGACCCCAGCAAAGTCGACGAAGGCACGCGCCAGCACTACGCCAAACTGTATGCCCGGCCAGGCAGCATGCGGGCGGCGTTTGCGCAGTTCAGGAGTATTCGCCAGGACGCGGTGGACAATGAGGCGTCGATGAAGACCAAGCTGACCATGCCGGTGCTGGCGATTGGGGGGGAGGAGTCGTTTGGGGGGAATGAGGCGATTGTGATGAGGAATGCGGCGGATGATGTGACGGAGTTGGTGGTGCCGGGGGCGGGGCATTGGTTGATGGAGGAGGCGCCGGGGGAGGTGATTGGGGCGGTTAGGGGGTTTGTTGTGCGGTGAGGGGGATGGTTAATTGCCGGTCTGCTTTCGGCCAGAAGCAGCCATTCAGCGATGACCCATTTTTATTCGTGATAGCCAGCGAGCCTTAATGGCCGCGCCGAACATCCACGACTACCATCACTGCGACTCCTCATATTGCGCACTCACTGATTGCAGCCAATCAACAAAGGCTCGCAAATAGACCGGCTTATCGGCGTCAAACGGAACCAGCGCATAGTAAGTCGGACCAAGCGAACGCAGAGTCGGGAAGGGTGTTTGCAACCGCCCGGCCGCACATTCAGCCTCCAGCGTTGGAAAGGGCCCTATGCCGAAACCAAGCCCATCGACGACTGCCTGCAACGTCACGAAGAAATGATCGAAGCGCAGGTTCCGACTCGCTCGAAGCATAGGTTGATTCGCACTTTCCATCCAAGCTTCCCAGTCACCAGGACGGGTTTCGGTGGACAACCAGGTTTCGGCGGCCAGTTGCTCGACCCTTTCAACACCCGTGCTGGCGAGCAGTAACGGGCTCGCTATCACCGTATTCGATTCGCGAAACAAGGGTATTGCCTGAAATTGACCACCCTGCGGAATGCCCCGCCTAATGGCGACGTCGAAACTGCCGCTGAATGCCGGTTGAGTCGAGAGCACGGTCGAAACGCGCACATCCACTCCGGGGTGCGTCTCGGCGAATAGAGGCAACCGGGGAATTAACCAGCGCATGGCGACTGTTGCCGGTGCACTGACACGGATTACTTTCAGTTGTTGTTTCTTACCGTAGCGCTCGGCAGCGTCTGCGATGTGATCGAACGCGGCGCTTATTTCCCGGGCGAGGGCCCTGGCATGGGGCGACGCCACCATGCTCTGCCCATCACGCACAAACAACGGTTGACCGAGCCAGTCCTCTAGGACCGCGATCTGCCGACTCACGGCTCCGTGAGTCAGGTTCAGTTCCCGAGCCGCAGCCGAGTAACTGCCCGCCCGAGCGGCCACTTCGAAGATGCGCAACGCGTGAAGCGGCGGAAGCTTTTGCCTCATGTGTGATTCCCGTGCACAGGTACCGTTACTTTAATTCGATTGTGTGAGCAATACGCTCAGCATACGGTGAATGGCCGGTTTCAAACAGCGCAAGTCACTCATCGCGCGGCGCACTCCACCATTGAAGGGAAGATTTATCCATGACTCAAACAATAAACGTGAACTCCCGGTCCTATCGGCTGCCTTCGGCTCCCACCATTGTTATCTGCATCGATGGATGCGAGCAGGAATACATTAATCAAGCCATTCAAGCGGGACAGGCGCCATTTCTCGCCGAGCTTATCGGTTACGGCACAGTATTGACGGGCGATTGCGTGGTGCCGTCGTTCACCAACCCGAACAATCTATCGATCGTTACCGGCGCACCGCCATCCGTCCATGGTATTTGCGGCAACTTCTTTTTCGACCAGGAGACGCAAGAGGAGGTGTTAATGAACGACGCCAAATACCTTCGCGCGCCGACCATTCTTGCCGAGATGGCCAAAGCGGGCCAACTCGTCGCCGTGGTGACCGCAAAGGACAAATTGCGCAACCTGCTTGGGCATCAACTGAAGGGGATCTGTTTCTCCGCTGAAAAAGCCGATCAGGTGAACCTGAAGGAACACGGTGTCGAGAACATCCTGGCAAGAGTTGGTATGCCCGTGCCTTCAGTTTACAGCGCGGAACTTTCCGAGTTCGTGTTTGCCGCCGGGCTCTCATTGCTGACAAACGAACGCCCTGACTTCATGTACCTGTCCACTACCGATTATGTACAGCACAAACATGCACCGGGCACGCCAGAAGCCAATGCGTTTTACGCAATGATGGACAGCTACTTCAAGCGTTATCACGAGCACGGCGCGGTTGTGGCGATCACGGCGGATCACGGCATGAATGCCAAGACCGATTCGGCCGGCCGCCCCAACATCCTGTTTTTGCAAGACCTTCTAGACGTCCAGTACGGTGCGCAGCGGACACGTGTTTTGCTGCCGATCACTGACCCGTATGTGGTGCATCACGGTGCGCTGGGGTCTTACGCTACCGTGTATTTGCGCGATGCGGTACCGCAACGCGATGCCATCGACTTTCTCGCCGGCATCGCTGGTGTCGAGGCAGTCTTGACGCGTTCGCAGGCATGCCAGCGTTTCGAACTGCCCGAAGATCGAATCGGCGATCTGGTGGTACTCGGTGAGCGGCTGACGGTCCTTGGAAGCGCTGCCGATAAACATGATTTGTCCGGATTGACGGTGCCCTTGCGTTCCCACGGCGGTGTGTCCGAGCAGAAAGTGCCACTGATGTTCAACCGCAAATTGGTCGGGCTCGATAACCCTGGTCGTCTGCGCAATTTCGACATTATCGATCTCGCGCTCAACCATCTCGCTTAAACCAAAACAAATACAGCGCAGCGAAGACTGCGCGCCCTCGCTTAATCCAAAAACTGGTCAGCGCAGCGCAAAGCTGCGCGCCACGCGGAGAAAGGCATGACTATAAAAACCGCTGATAGCCTGCAATACAAAGCGACATTGCCAATATCCACCTTTGATCAATACAAATGGCGCGCACTGATAGGCGTGACGTTCTGCTATCTCTTCTACTACACCGGTCGCCAGACCCTGGGCTTCGCCATCCCCGGTATCCAGCATGATTACGGTTTGTCGAAGTACGAAATTGGCTGGATCAGCGCGACTATGTTGTGGTGCTATGCCGCCGGCCAGTTCATCAACGGCAATCTGGGCGATAAGCTCGGCGGCAAGAGAATGATGATCGCCGGCGCGCTTCTCTCGCTGGCGGCAAATTGGGTGTTTAGTTTTGGCCACTCATTCTGGTTTTTCCTGCTCGCTTGGGGGGCGAACGGCTATTTTCAGTCCATGGGTTTTGCCCCCGGCAGCCGTTTACTGTCGAACTGGTGGGGGCATCAACATCGCGGATTTGTGTACGGTGTGTACGTCGGGTTCTCTGGGTTTTCCTCTGTTCTCGCTTATGTTCTGCCTCTTGCCATTCTGGGCGTGATGCAACTGGACTGGATCTGGATTTTCAGACTGGCGCCACTCTCCATGCTATTGGGCGTGGTGGTGCTGTGGCTTTTTGTCTCTGAGCGCCCCGAGGACAAAAAACTCCGCGCCCTTGAACACGCCAATGATGCTCCATCTTTAGCAATTGAGGATGATTTAACCAGTGCGCAGCGCTATGCAATCGTGCTGCGCAACTGGCGACTTTATATCGCTGGTTTTGCAATCGGTTTTCAGAACGCTGCGCGCTACGCGTTAGTGGTCTGGGTGCCCGTGCATTTTCTTGGTCTGGACTGGAAGACGTCGGCAACGTTTATTGATCCGAAGTGGATTACGGTCGCGCTACCTGTAGGAATGGCACTTGGTGCCCTATCGAACAGTTGGACTTCAGACGTTGTGTTTCAGGGAAGGCGTTATCTGGCGATCGTCTCGTACATGGTCCTTGCATCCGCAACTGCGATTATCATGATGTTCGTACCGCACGGAAGCATGGTCGCAATAGGCTTACTTTTCCTTTGTGGATTTTTTGTCTTTGGGCCCGCATCGTCGTTTTGGGCACTCTGCCCGGACATCTTTGGACGTCACGTTGCGGGAACTGCGACGGGCGTACTCAATACCATGTCCTATATATGCGCTGGCATTGGTGAGCCGGTCATCGGCCACATGATCGATTCAACCGGTAATACGTCGATTATTTTTCCGACTGTAGCGGGACTTTGTGCGGCGAGCGCGATGTTGTCGTTATTGATCAGACGCTGACAACTTAAGTGTGCGGATCGTAACCTTTACCGCAACCCATTTTTGTCGAGCTCTAGCCATGACAAAGAATCAAAAGCTTCGTAGCGCGCTTGCCAATGGCGAGCTGTTCACGGCAATGGCCGCTCATAACCCTCTGACCGCCAAGCTAGTGGAGGAAGCTGGTTTTTCAGGCATTTGGGGTAGCGGCTTTGAGCTGTCTGCGAGTTATGCCGTGCCCGATGCCAACATCCTGTCGGCGGGCACGCATCTGGAAATGATGAGAGCCATCGCGTCCGTCGTTTCCATTCCACTGATCGCCGATATCGATACCGGATTCGGAAACGCCATCAACGTCAGCTATGTCGTACCGCAGTACGAGGCAGCGGGTGCGTCCGCGATCGTCATGGAAGATAAGACCTTTCCCAAGGACACGAGCCTGCGTGCTGATGGCCGCCAGGAGCTGGTCCGAATAGAAGAATTTCAGGGCAAAGTAGCTGCGGCAACAAACGCTCGTCGCGATAAAGACTTTGTGGTGATCGCCCGCACCGAAGCACTGATTGCAGGTCAGGGCCAGGTGCAGGCCATCCAGCGAGCCGAAGCTTATGCAGAGGCTGGCGCCGACGCGATCCTGATCCACTCAAAACAAAAAATACCTGATGAGGTCCTTGAGTTTATTGATGCATGGAACGGCAGCGTGCCGTTGGTATTGGTGCCCACGACTTACCCTCAACTGACCGAGGCGGATATCGCTGCGTTGGGTAAGGTTGGTATTGTGATTTACGGGAACCACGCAATCAGAGCAGCGGTGTGGGCGATGCGCACGGTGTTTGCAACGATCAGGGCCGAAGGAGGTATCGCCAATGCTGAAATGTCTTTGCCGTCAGTCAAAGACATTATTGCTTTGCAAGGTGATGCGAATATGCGCGAGCTGGAAGCGAAGTATTTAAGATAAGGTCACGTTGGGCTAGCCTTTTGCGCCGATGTGACTCTGGTGCGAGGTACATGGCGAAGGGGCGCAAGCGCATCTAGCACCTGTGCTATGCGCGATTGGTCGGCGCCATGGGTAAGCTAGTAGTTTGGAGGATGAGTCGCCGATTCGATCGATCGGCAGAATGGGCTAGCCAGCGTCTGCTTCCGCCACACAGATAATAGTTCGGAACGAGTAAATCACCGTAGTGAAACTGCCCCAGTTTTATAGACACTTTTAAGTGTCCGCTTTTGGCCGAAAGCAGCCTTTCAGAATATTTCATATTGGCCATTAGTCGTCTGGCCCTGCTCCAACGCTAGTCGCCGAGTCGTCAGAAAAAAACTGTGACGACTCGGCGATTTTTTCCTTGGTAGTAAGGGTTGAAAACTCAACCGCAAGCTAAATTTCCTCCCGCTCCATCAACCGATCCATCAACAAAACCCCCAACTCACTCAACTGGTGAATTGCCAACACCACATCCCGCTGTTTCCCCGTCAAATCCTCCGAAAGGTCGAGCAGCAGCGCGGTAACCGAGGAAAAGGTTTCGTATCCGTTGGTAATCAAGGTTTCGTTACTGGCATCAGCGGCAACGCTGAACAGCACCGGTGGTGGCAGTGGTGGGGAGGTTTCTGGGTTGAGGTAATGATCGATTGCGCGATGCGCAGCCTGGGTGAGTTTCAGGTCTGGTCCGTTTGGAGGGTTAGGCGTGACTTTGAACATGTGTGTTGTACCTGTTTTAGGGCCAACACCTTTTCGCTACTAAACGAAGGGGTGGCGGCTGTACGCAGGTTAGTAGACCGGGGAAACACACAAAGCCGGCGCGCCCGGGGGCGCCCTGCGCACAGCCACCATCAAGCACAGACAAGAACATCTGATGGAGGAGGCTCATGCACTTTGTGTTGTCACTCAGGCTACTAAACCCGATCACTGAACTGTCAGCGACCGAACAACCTTAGAGACCCTCACTCAAGCGCACAAGCCGGCGGATTCTGACGCAACTGTAGGCAACTGGGCAAGGCGCTGAAGCCTGCTGTAGGACATGTCCGCAGCCCCTGTAAACCAATCACCCTGGTGTGTGCACAGCCTCGGTAAGCTGCAACGCCGCCAGTGCTTTGAGCTTGTTATGCGGCCCTTTAAACAGCACGCCGTCATTCACTGTCGTCAGCGTGATCCGCTCTGAGTCGCAGCGGTGAAACGGCGAGAACATGCGTTTTTTCGGGTAGTAAACGCCAGGCTGTGCCTCGGCGTACTTCACCGCAGCCATTGCGCTGCGCAATGCCTCGGGGCTGAGGTGGCCAGTAACACGCCACTCGGCCAGCGCAGCTTCGCGGTACATGCTGTAGGCCATGCCAATGGACGCACCCAGGGTGCCGCTGCACAGCAGGTTGGTCTTGAAGGTATCGGTGATGCCAAGGGCGTACCCAACAAACAGCACGACGCTCATCATCACAATGAAGGTGAGCAGGGTTTCCAGCAGCCCCAAGGCCTTGTAAGGGTCAACGGCAAGTTGCTGCTTGAGCGTGAGTCGGGTGATGTCAGCGTGGGTGTTAAGCGGGTTCAAGCGTTACCCCTCCTGGGTGGTGGTGTCCTGTTCGAGCGGGGTGGCATTTTACTCATGGGGGTGATGGCCACGCCCGATTTTTTCTCGCGGCAACTTGGTATTGGCCAACAGGGCCCCATAACTACCCTGTACCCATTGCGCGGAAACACACACCATGACCAACCAAACCGAAACCGCGATTCTCGCCGGCGGCTGCTTCTGGGGCATGCAAGACCTGTTGCGGCGCTACCCCGGCGTGCTGGGCACGCGCGTCGGCTACACCGGCGGCGATGTGCCGAATGCCACGTATCGCAACCATGGCAACCATGCCGAAGCGATCGAGATCGTGTTTGACCCTGCGGTGATTTCCTACCGGCAGATTCTTGAATTCTTTTTCCAGATCCATGACCCGAGTACGCCGAATCGGCAGGGCAATGATTTGGGGCCCAGCTATCGTTCGGCGATTTATTACTTGAGCGAGCAGCAGCGCGACGTTGCCGAAGACACGGCAGCGGATGTGGATGCGTCCAAGTTGTGGCCGGGCAGGGTGGTTACGGAGATTGAGCCGGCCCGTGAGTTTTGGGAGGCGGAGCCGGAGCATCAGGATTACCTGGAGCGGATTCCGAATGGGTATACCTGCCACTTCATTCGGCCGAACTGGAAGCTGCCGAAGCGGGCTTGAGGCTGACGGCGCGCCAACGCAAGGGTTGGGCGCCGTCCGCCGTGTTGCCTACGCGTGGGTCAGCCCGGTCAAGGTGTCGGCAATCGTCTTGGTGCGCTGCGCCGTGCCCTCGGTCTCACGGCTGGAGGCCTCCAGCGCATCGAGCATTTCGCGCAGCGCGCCGACGCCGGTGGACTGGTCCTCGATCTGCTGCGCCACGCGCTGAATTTCGCTGGAGAGCAGGTCGATATCCACACCGATTTCTGCGGCGTTCTTGCGGGTGATCTCGGCCAGTTTGCGCACTTCATCCGCCACCACCGCGAAGCCCCGGCCCAGGTCGCCGGCTCGCGCTGCTTCAATGGCGGCGTTGAGTGCCAGCAGGTTGGTTTGCCCGGCGATTTGCTGGATCACTTGCACAATCGACTGGATACGCAAACTCGAGCCGGCCAGCGTGCGCGCGCCTTCCACCGCGTCGCCGGCCTGGCTCGACAGCCCCTCCACCGTGGCCCCGGCCTGGGCAGACACGCTGTTCTGCCGGTCGATGGTGCCCACCAGGTCATCCATCGAGGCATGCAACTCACCGGAGTAGTGCTTGAGTTGCGCCGCGATTGCTTCCTGTTGATGCTCGGCCTGCGCCAGCACCTGGCCCAGGTCTGCCAGGCCCTCGAACACCGGCAGGATGTTGCGGTCCAGCCCGCGGGTATTGAGGGTGGTGCTGAAGTCGTTATTCTTGAACGCGGCAATTTGCTTGACCACCACGTGGTTCAACCCCGCCAGCTTCTTTACCTGGCGTCGTAGGAAAAACGCCTTGAATTCGCCGTAGTGGGCGATGAAATTGTCCACGTATTCGTCGCTGAAACTCGCGCCCTTGGCCACCCGAAAGAAGAAAATCGCCGTGAGTGTCTGGTTGAGGTTCAAGCCCAGAATCTCCCCGAAGGTCGAAAAGCCTGCCAGCGGCACGTCGCCAAACGTGCCGGCCATGCTGCCCAGCTCGGTGCCGTTGTTCAGCCGCCGCAAAATGCAGTCGTTCAGAATGCCCGCCACCGGCTGGCCGCCCTTGCCCCGCAAGAACTGCTGGTAGTCCAGGCGCGTGGCCTCACGCAACGGCGTGCGCCGCACCATCACCAGCTCCTCGCCGGGCGCCACGTCGCAAAACAACTGCACAATCTGCTGTTCATAGTCGATACGCGCGATGGAACGCACAAACAACTCACTGCCCACCCGAATGGCAAACGAGTAATCGGCCAGCTTCGCCTCCAAGGCCTGGGGCGTGCAATTGAACGCATCACACAGCGCTTGCACCATGCTCTTGATATTGCCGGCGCTGTCGATCACCTGGTCAATGGTGCGGTCTTCCACCGAGGCGGTCAGCACGCTGAAGGTCAAATCCGCCGGCTTGAAGTTCTGGCTTTTGAACACCCCGAACCGCACCTGCGCTGCGGTTTTCAAGAACACAATTTGCGCATGGTTCTGATAGCTGCGCTGGCCGTCATGAATCAAGGTCTTCTGGAAATCCGACTTGCCCCCGGCCGACCCGCCTACAAACAAACACGGAAACCGCCCGGACTCATACAGCGCCTCCATGAAAAACGACTCCGACGCCGACAACCCGTCGAACACCACGTACGCCAAGGTATCGCGGTGATCAATGGAGGTGTGCACCTGCACCCGCTTGATATTGCTCACCAACTTGGCGATCCGTTCCTGCATCCCCAGGCGTTTGCCGCCACTGCGAATGTCCTCACACTCCAGCGGTACCATCACCACCTCGGCGCTGGCGATCACGCTGTCGTCGAACAGCTGCAACACGATCCGGTCCCAGCGCTCGCCCGTGGCGCAATACAGGGCGTTGGGCGCGTTGCACAGCTCGCCGGAGGTGGTGCAGAGGCTGATGGTGGTTTGCGGGAAGCGGTATTTGAGTTCGGCGGCGATTTGGTCGAAGTCTAATGAGGGAAGATAAAACCCGTGATTAGAGCGGGTTTGATGTGCAGTGCGGTCAAAAAAAGGTCGGGGTCAACGCTAGTGCAGGCGACGGTGGGGGGGGCGGTCCGAACGGGACTTTTTAAGGAAGAAGCGGGCTTATGGGCGGGGGCTCGAGCGAGTGGGGGGGGGCGGATATTAGCGGTATCGGCGGGTTCCATAGCTACATTATTGATACCTTTAACATCGCCTCTGACCAAAGGTCTGTTATATCACTCGTCAAAAAGGCTATCATCTGGCCATCAGGTAAGCGGATATTCCTGAACTCAGGGTTTAGCTACAGCCCGTAGGGCTACGAAACATGGAGGGTTGAATATGGGCGATGTTCATTTTTTGTTAAGTGTAAAAAATATCGATTCTTTGTGTTTTTCTAACTGTCTAGTCTTGATTTGACTTGGCTGCCGCTTATTTTTGCTTGTCGATTGTAATTTAGGTAGTTGTATAAAGTTTTATGCGCGTGGTGTGTTGAAGAGTCGAAAAAAGTGACGCTCATCAAAATGCGTCGCTTAATGTGGGGTCAGGAAGCCCTAAAAAATAAATTGGCGTAGGATTGCAACGTGGTTGTGCCAAAAATAGAGTTTAATGATGATGTAACTAATGTTTTTTTTGACTGTTCAATTTTAGATAATAATAAGCTGGATATTTGTTTGGTGCAGACTCCGGCGCCAGATTTTAGCCTTATTAAGGCCGATCAGACTAGACCTCTCCCTGTAAAAGTTGTGCAAGACCTACTTGTTGGAGGCGCCGAACACGTTCAACCTGTGCTTACAGAACTGCTTCCTAGAACTAAAATGACATTGATATTAATGCCTGAATTTGCATTCGCGCATGAGGATTGGGATGAGCTGAACTCAGCTATTAGAGCAAGTGTTAATCCTGTTATATTGATTGCTGGTTTCGGGGCTACTGTTGGTGGGGCATTGTTAAAATGGAGAGACGAACCAAGCGATACTTTTCGTCATTGGGGATGGAACGAATCTATAAGTAATATTAAGGTTGTCAATGGCGGATGGTGCTGGGTGCATCAGCCTGGATATAGAACAGACTGCTTTGTTTGGATGAAAAATGTCGCTGAGCAACGTGTTGAGGCCGTGCACCTGCAAAATATGCAATTTGGTCATGAAGTGCTTCATCTAAGGTTTAATGACTTAAGCATATTCCCTGTTATATGTGCTGATCTCTTAGATTCATTAAATACAAATGGCTCAACTCAAGAAAAGATAAGTAAAGCCATTGCGGTTGATCAACGACCAAATACTCCAGTTCTGATCACGGGCTCGCTCTGGCAATTAGGGTACAATCGAAATTGGGAGGTTGCTATTGGTAATATTCTCCATCACGTTGTTAAGGACCGGCCAGCCGCTGTAGTATTATGTAATATTGCACATGACGACCCCCAGAGTCTGGAAAGCTCAGATAAATGGCGAAGTATGAGTGGTGTGTTCGTAAAGTTCGATGACTTACCTCGATGTCAACAACACCTACATGCCGGCCGTGCTTTGGAAACAGCAAGTATGTCAGGAGTGGTAATACGGGATTCTAGACCGTGCCTAGTTGGGGGGAAGGTATCCTGGCGCCCATACAACCCTGTGGCAGGTCAATTCCTATGGCACTCAGACGTACTCTGCCTTATAAACGATCATGGGGTTGATTTACTAAGTTCCACAAATAACACGACTATCCGATGCGAAGTTAAGAGGAATTTACGAAGGTTTCCTTCTTCGAAAGACTGGGATCCTCGGGTGGCTCGCGGTATAAGTGATTTCGTATCAAAATCTGAAGTTTTTCCTGAGCTTTTTTTAGAGAGATTGGTTGCGTACATCTTGGAGGGGCTATCTAAAGGAGCAACTTTCAAGCCAGATTTATTGCATGAAAACGAAAGTTATCGTGAAGGAATTTACGCGCTCGCAGCTCTTAAAACTTTAGATAACGCGGATTGGCTAATGGAAGAGGATCAAGACGGACATTTGGTTTCTTCAGGCGTTGTCAACATGCTCGTATGGAACGAGAGGAGGCGTACATATAAGTTTGTTCGGCGGCAAGTCGAGGAGTGGCTTGAGGCACCTATCCCGCACCCAAATTTGATCATATTTAGCTGTGGGGCTGGGGACGTAAAAGAGGGTGAAGTGTTTATTGGTCTAAGGTCAAATATTAGCGCCCCATCACCTGAAATATTAGGTTTGGATAATGAATTTTTTGGAGGTGTTAATAATATTTCCGGTCCAAAGATAATACGGCGCGCTGCACTCTATAGCGTGGATAAGGTATCTGCTATGTATAAAGATTTCGTGCCAAGTGAAGCCGCTGATCGAGCAAGTGAACTGCAAAGCGTTATCGTAAATGCATTTGGCGGGAGGCGGTGATGCTCAGTATTGTCGACGCTCAACTGACATTGGATATTTTGTGCGGAAAGGTTTCATTGGCGAGACAAAGTATTCCACATATTGATGGCATGGATGCCCCTCCGGTCGGTGCGGCTTTCTGGTCCAGTGACTACGCTTGTGTCTTACTCTGGCCCATAGTTAATTTCAATCTTACGGGCTATCAAGAAGGCGCCGCGATGGCACTTGATTTTTTAGATAGTGTGTTATCTGGAGAAGAACTACTGAAGAAACATGTCGACGGCTATCTGGTTCTGGCTTTAGAAAATAAACCTACGAGTGAGCTTGATTTAGCTGTAAGAACTTTAGAGCTTTCTACTAATATCTGTCGTAAACATACGATATGGCTGGATGATCCTAGTACCTCAGTAGTTTGGTCGAGAATATCCGACATCTCTGTTTTAGGTCTACCTGATATGACTGCAAAAACTTCCGAAATATTAACTTGGCCAACGATGAGTGAAGAAGTCAAAGCTCTGTGGCTTGAAATTGGAGGATATGGTGTGGTCCACGTAGATGGTGAAAAAAATGGACGCTAAAATCCATACGTTAACAGTCAAGGCGTTCCGAAGTATTGGGCAGAGCATCACTTTTGATTTAAAGTCTCCGCTAACCTTGATTTATGCACCCAATGGAACAGGCAAAACCACAGTTTGTGAGGCTGCTGAGTGGCTACTTACAGGGCAGGTTGAGAGACTTTCTTCTCATCGCGGATTTGATTCGTCGATGCTGACCTCCAAATTTATTTCTCCACTTCAGTCGCCACAAGTAGAAGCGAGTTTGGTCCTCTCCGCTGACGTTGGATATCTATCTAGAAAAGCAGCTGGGAAAGCTGAAATACTGGAGATAGGACCGTCATCGTCTTCAAATATGGAAATTTCGCATAAGGATTGGCTGGATTTGCTGTCCTCTGGCTTTGAGGCCGGGAGCGATGATTTATTAGCATCTGAGCAAACCATAAGACGCTGGGTGCGGGGATCTAGATTTCTAACTACCGATGACCTAGCATCCATTATGGATGCTGATGACTTCAATGCCGAAAAACGAATACAAGTTCTTTCAGATTTGCTCGGCGTGCGCCATCTGTTTGATGCAAGCAAAGCTATTGATGATTATGTTGTAAAGTTGAATGTAGAGATAGATGCATTCAAGCTAGAAATTAAGAATCTGAATTCTGAAAGAAATAATTTGAGAGAGTTAGAGAAAAACTTGGTTGAAAGCCCGGTAATATATTGGGCAGGATTTGACGCGCAGATTGGAGTTATTGAGGAGAAGATTTACGGCTATGTAACACAGTCTCCTATTTCAAGCTCTAGATTGGAGATGCTTGGCTCAACAATATCGAATCTAGAGCGGGAAAATAAAAATAAACTTATTATAGCGTCAAAGATTGATAGCTGTTTAGTTGGGCAGGCTTCCGATTTTTACGAATCTCAGACTTTGAAAATACGACTGCATTCTTTATCAAAAAAAATTGCAAGTGCTCGTGGCTTGATTGTCAAACGCGAGGGTCGTATTTCTGAACTGCAAAGCGAAATAGTACTGTGTGATGAGCGTCTTAAACTTTTCCCTGGTATGCGAAGCTTGGTCGAGTCTACTGCTAAAGAACTTTCATTTGCCCTTGAGGAACATGCTGAGGTTTTAAGGCTATCAAAAGGGCTGGGATTGAGAAAGCTGCGGAATCTGCTTTCCAAGAAAAGTATTAGTGCTGATGTAATGAATGATTCCTCCTATCTTAAAGTGCTCAATGTTGTCTCTCGTGATATACCTAGAGTCAGAGAAGAAATAAAGAAATTAAATATAGAAAAGAAAAAGCTTGTGGGTAAGTTGGCATTGTCTCAGGATGAAGAGGTTAGTTACAAAAGTAATCTGAAGATTTGTGAAGATGTGTTGTTTATTAATACTGGTGAGCTGCAAGCAATTGAGCAACCATTGCTAACGCTGCAGTCTGGTGTTAGAGATTATTTGTCCAGCCATCATCATCAAAATACATCGGAGTGCCCGGTTTGTGGATATGGCTATGGGTCTTCCGATAATCTTTTTTCTGCTATGAATAAGGTCGTTGATGCTTTGCCAGCATTGATTGAAAGTAAGCGAGGTCAATGTCAGCGTATTTCAGCAGAGAGAGATTTTTGGAGCGGAAAGCTGGACGTTATTGACGATCTCCGGCTTAGACTGGAAGCCTTAGATCTTGACCTTGCTAAAGCAAATAACCATGAGAAGGCTCTAGTATCCGGACTTAGTTTGTACGGGATATCCTCTCGAGATCCTAAAACCTCAATGGATAGAGAGATCGCACGAGAGGCTTTAGCGACAAAAGTATTTGAACTGTATTCTTCTATAACTGCACTTGAACAAGCGTTCCCAGATTTTGGAAAAATTTCTTCATTGACGGTTGACGAATTAACTCATACCGCCAAGTTGTCAGAGTATCAGCGAGGACAGGAGGAAATTGCTAAAACTCTTAGAGGGGAAGTTTTACAAGAAAAGCATCACCTGAATAGCGTTCGGTCACAGGTTGAAATTGATAGCTTTAATGTTCGTGATATCGAAATTAAGTTGGCTAGAGCTAATCGAAAAATTAATGATATTCACGAGTTGTGGAGATCACTTGTAGGTGACGAGGTCTGGAGTCAGAGCGCGTTTACAAAGATGCACAAAGCCTTGTTAAGTAAAGATCACGAGTTAATGTTGCTGCGTCAGAGTTTAGGTGAGTTAGGGCGTCAATTCTCTAGTAGTCAAGCACTGCATAGGCGTGACGAGATTGATGAAAGTATATTGGAGGTTGCAGAAAAATTATTTCTTCTCGAAGGTAACTATGATTTAGCTCTCAAAGCAAAAGTTGATTTTAATTCAGAGTGCGATAGGGTCACTACTGAAAGACTAGAAAATTTAGCAGGTAGTGTTACTCCACTTTTTTTTAGAATGCATTCAAATCGAGTGTATGATTCGATAGATTTTAAAGGCGGAGATCAAGGTGGGCTCCTCAAAATCGCTTCGGGCGATGACGTATTCAGTACTCTTACTGATCTCAGCCAAGGACAGCGTCAAGATCTTGCGCTCGCTATATTTTTGGCTCGAGCTAGATCTGTCGGTGGGACATTTTTCCTAGACGAACCTGTCGTGCATTTAGATGATTTAAACAGGGTTGCCCTGCTCGATATTCTTCGGGCGTTTGCGATCGAAAATGGAAGTAGGATAAATTTAGTAGTGACTACATCAAGTAAGATTTTGACGCGTCACATGATTCAAAAATTCTCGTCAGTCGGAAAGATTCAGTCTCAAGAAGGAACGGTCAATCCACTTACGGTTTACGCTCTTGAGGGCAATGCATTGACTGGCGTAGTATCTAAGAGAATTTACTGATAGAGATATTCTGACCTTTGATTAGGGCTGTGAGGTTCTCCCCGTTGCCTCCAGGCAAAATATCCCACGATCCGCTCTTTTTTATTTTTCCGAAAGAGCGGTTCTTTTCTAAATACTTTTCAAATTATAATTTTTGTCTTTGAAATTATTTGATTTGCTCGTGATTTTAACGTCGGAACGAAAACTTAAGCGCTCTAAATTTCCTCTGTGCCAATTTCTGCTTGCCAACATTTTCGCATAATTATACTTGAGCCCATTTTGCTTCAGGATAAGCCATCACTAGCCAAGCCGAAACGCTATCCTCCCCGGTGGGATTTTTGGGCGATACAAGAACGGCGAAAAAAATACTTATCGAGAATATGGTCGTCATGTTGAAGTGATTTGAATTGTTGTTGATCGGGATGCAATAATTTATTAGTTTATTATCCAATTTTTAGTTATTAACAAGCACATGATCCCTGCACGTGTAATTAGTAAGGCTCAGTTCTGTGACCGAGCTATCGTTCAGCTATGTCGTACTTGAGCAAATAGCAAACGAATGATGCCGAACACACCGCAGCGGACGTTGACGCTTCGACATTATGGCCGGGCAGGGCGGTCACGCAGATTGAGCCGGCCAGTGAGTTTTGGGAGGCGGAGCCGGAGCATCAGGATCATCTGGAGCGGATTCCGAATGGGTATACCTGCCACTTCATTCGGCCGAACCGGAAGTTGCCGAAGCGGGCTTGAGGGCCCGTTTGTGGGGTTGAGCCAGACGAATGCCCTCAGTCAAAGAACTCCATGCCGGCATAGGGCTGGCGTCGGCATTGTTCAAGCCGTGAGGCCAGGTTGCCTGCGTGCAGTTCCAGGCGGTGGCCATCCGGGTCCGAGAAATAAAACGAGTCGCCTTCGCTCGAATTGGCTTTCCACTCGATTACGTTACGGCGCCGTAAACAGGCAGTCACTTGTTCAAAATTGTCCTGGTTCACCGAAAACGCATAGTGGGTGTAATCAGGCTGTTTTTGCGCCGCGCGGCGCTCGTCCAGAGACAGACACAGCCAAAGATCGCCGAGGGAAAGGTAAGCCCCCGTGTCCCAGCGGGCAGCCAATTTGAAGCCGGGCAAGGCCACATAAAACTCGATACTGCGAGAGAGGTTCACAACCGCCAGCGTCAAATGATTTAAGCCAGTCAACATGCGCATTCCTCCAGAATGAGGCTATCAATATCGAGTTTTTCAATTCCATCGGCCATGCAGCGCCTTAACGAAGGATGAAAGGCAGCATTAAATGGCGCCATCCACTCGCGGCCAGCGCCGTGCGCCCTCTCTATTTAACAAACCTCAAACACGCAAACGCGGTCTTGATTCGCAGCTGTTGAATGGGTTCGATGCTCTCCTGGTCGCCGACTTTCTTGATCACGCCCACACCGCAGAACTGTTCGTTGTGGTTGAAGATCGGAAGAATGCCTTCCTTGGGTTTGCTCCAGGAGCCTTGGATCAAGGTATAGGTGGCGCCGTTCTGTGGCGTGAAGGAGAACGGTATCTTGCACGCGTTGCTGCCTGCGAATTGCCAATAGGTCAGGATCAGCGCTTTATTCACGCCGACCCGAGATTCAATGTAGTCGCCGTTGGAGGGCAGGACGGTGTAGCCCGCATAGCATCCATCGTCGCTGAACGTCATGGCGTCCAGTCTGCCGCCATATCCAGCCGGGAGGCGAACCGTTGCCGAGGGTTCATCGGGGCCGGGGACGACATATTGCTTGCCCTGCAAAAGCGAGGTGCAACCGCTGATGGCCAGCGCGCCGGCCAGCAGGATGCAGCGGCGGGACTTTTGATTGAGGTACATCCTTGTCTCCCTGATTCCATTGAGTGCCCAGACCATTCAGGGCGTGGGACTGCCGAATAGCGGGCGGATCAGCCCGCACAGCTCTGCTTGTCGACTTCGAAGCGGCCCACCTCTTTTACGGCTTTACTGCCAAAAATGTAAATGAGGGTGCCACCCAGCGACAGGATTGACTGGTCGCTTTGCAGTTGCGCGGCGCAAACGCCCTCGGTGATGTTTGCTTTCATCACGCCCAAGTCAACGTCTGCGGGGTTGGTGTCGTAATGGGTCAAGGTGTAATAGAGCTTCAGTGCGTGACTGTTAGCCGCTTCCGCGCGAACCAAGGTTAAGTCATCGTTGACCGGTCGATCCCCGCGCGTGGTCCGCGCGGTCACGATGATCAGGTCGCTGAGAAAGGTGGTTTTGCTCGGCTTGGGTGTTTCCTGGAAGGCCTGTATGACCAGTACCGCCACCAGGCTCAAAGGCACTAGCACCCATGCCGAATACACGAGCGCCTTGCGGGTTTTTTCTGTTGCCACGTCATGCTTTCCTTACGTCTTGGGCCAGCCTTGCCGGCCCGAGGGGCTTGTTCGTCGATAAACGGCCGTTCACTTACGGTAGTGGCGGCGAAACTCGGTTTTGCCGTCATACAGTCGCTTGCAGGCTTTTCTCGACAAAATGGCGCAGGGAATCACCACGGCGGCGAAGACGCACCACAACAACTTGGAGTTGGTGAACAGGTGGTCGTGGGCCAGCTTGGCCACATACCAGCCAGCGCCGACGCAGAGCACGATAAAAAAGATTACGCTGGCCAGCGGGGTGCCGTAGGAGATTTCTGCGTGGCAGCCCCGGCATACGCGGGCGCCCCATGGCACGTTGTTCATGCAGTGCGGGCAGGTGATGGTGCTGTTTGTAGACACGGGGTTCAGTCCTTTGAAGGTGTTCAAGGGGGCGCATTCTACGGCAACCCTCCTTGCTCTACAGCCCTTCAGATTTCAAAATTGCTGGGCGGTCAGGGCTTTTCGTAGGCCTTGTACTCGTTCTGCAGCACGATATGGTCCGCGACGTATTTGGCGTCGTGCCACACCCCATAGATAAACGACGACGCGCGGTTCACCAGGTTCGGCAGGCCCAAAAAGTAGATGCCACTTTCCGCCGAAATCCCGCGCTTGTGGAACGGCTCGCCTTTTTCGTCGAATGCATCGACTTTCAACCAGCTGAAATCGAATTTGAAACCGGTGGCCCAGAGGATGGTGGTGACGCCGGCTGCTTCCAGATCCAGACTCAGGATCGGGTTAACCAGGCACTCAGGGTCGGGTAGCAGTTCCCAGGCTTCGGGCTCCAGCGGAAACGGCAAGCCGTTGGCTTCGATATAGGCGTCTGCATCGCGCAGTACATCGAAGTAGGCGCGGTCACCTTCGGCCACGTTTTCGGCGAGGCCGGGCTGGAAGGTCATGACGCCTTCGTTCCAATCCTGGGTCACGCCCACCAGGTGGATGCCTTGGTGCGCGAGGCGGCGGAAGTCCACGGTTTTGCCGCCTTCGTAGCCACTGACGGCGAAGGCCACGTGTTTTTTCTTCGGCTGGATTTTGACTTCGTCCCACAGGCCCAGCGCGCCCAGCCACCAGCAGTAGTCGCGGCCGCGGTAGGCGCGGGGCGGGCGGTAGTGTTCGCCCACGGAGAGGTACACGGTTTTGCCGGCCTTTTGCAGTTCTTCGGCGATTTGCGAGCCGGAGGCGCCGGCGCCTACCACCAGTACCGCGCCTTCGGGCAACTGGGATGGGTTTTTGTAGGCCGAGGAATGCAGTTGATGAATCGGCGCCGTGGCCGGGACGATGCTGGGGATCGACGGGCGCTGGAACGGGCCGGTGGCGGCGACCACGTTGGTGGCTTCGATCACGCCTTCGGAGGTGGTGACCTTGAAGCCCTGGCGGCCCACATGGCGTTCCACGTGTTGTACTTCGACGCCGGTGCGCACGGGGGCTTCGAGCTTCTGCACATAGGCTTCGAAGTAGTCGGCCATGCGTTCTTTGGGCGGGAAGGCTTCGGGGGAAATGCCCTCGAATTTGAGGCCGGGGAAGCGGTCGTGCCAGGCCGGGCCGTTGGCGACCAGCGAGTCCCAGCGCTCGGAGCGCCAGCGTTCGGCGATGCGGTGGCGTTCGAGCACGATGTGGGGTACGCCCATCAGCGACAGGTGCTCGCTCATGGCGACGCCGGCCTGGCCTGCGCCGACGACCAGGGTGTTGATTTTTTCGATGGACATAGGCGTTTCCTGAAAAGTAATTAATCGTTGGGGCCGAGCAACGCGGCCACCGCCGTGAGTGCCAGTTCATAACCCAGGGCCCCGAGCCCGGCGATTACGCCGGTGGCGGCCTTGGACACGTAGGAGTGGTGCCGGAAACTCTCGCGCTTCCAGATATTGCTCATGTGCGCTTCGATGATCGGGCCGTCGAACGCCAGCAGCGCGTCGAGGATCGGCACCGAGCTGTAGCTGAGGCCGGCGGCGTTGATCACGATGGCGTCGCTGTGCAACCGCGCCTCTTGAACCCAGTCCACCAGCACGCCTTCGTGGTTGCTCTGGCGAAATTCCAGGGCCAGGCCCAGCGCGGTGGCGTGGCGTTGGCAGCGCGCTTGGATGCTGGCGAAGCTCTCGCTGCCGTAGGTGCCGGTGTTGTCCAGCCCGTAGAGGTTGGCGTTGGGCCCGTTGAGGAAGTACACGCGGTGGGTCATGACGTGCTCCAGACAGTCAGCAGGACTTTGCCGACGTTGGCATTGGCTTCCAGCAGGCGATGGGCCTCGGCGGCCTCGGCCAGCGGCAGTTGGGTGTGGATTTGCGGGCGCACCAGGCCGCAGGCCAGCCACGGCAAAAACCGTGAGCGGATGCACACCGCCAAACGGGCTTTTTCGGCGTGGCTTTTCGGGCGCAGGGTGGACGAGGTGAGGCTGAGGTTTTTGCGCATCAGCACCTGCAAATCCAGTTCGATGCTCGCGCCTTGCAGGAACGACAAACTCACATGCCGCCCGCCCATGGCCATGGCCGCGAGGTTGCGCGCCACGTAAGCGCCACCGACGTTGTCCAGCACCACGTCGACGCCGCGCCCTTCGGTGCAGTCGTGCACCACGTCCACGAAGTCTTCGAGATGGCGATCCACCGCGCGCCAGACGCCGAGGCTTTGCAGCATCGCGATTTTCTGCGCGCCGCCGGCGGTGGCGATCACCCGCGCCCCGGCAGCGTGGGCGCACTGCACGGCGAAGCTGCCGACGCCACTGGCAGCGCCGTGGATCAGCACGGTATCGCCACTGCGCAGGCGGCCCAGTTCAAACAGGTTGTGCCACACGGTGAAGGCCGCTTCCGGCACGCCGGCGGCATCGTGCAGCGCCAGGCCCGCCGGCACCGGCAGGCAGTGCGCCGCCTGGGCCACGCAATAGTCGGCGTAGCCACCGCCGCTGAGCAGGGCCATCACGCGGTCGCCGATGGCAAATTCATCAACACCCTTGCCCACGGCGGTCACCACGCCGGCCGCTTCCAGCCCGAGTACATCGGTGCTGCCGGGAGGCGTCGGCGCGCCGTTGCGTTGCATCAGGTCGGGGCGATTGACCCCGGCGGCGGCCACGCGAATCAGCACCTCGCCGGCTTGCGGCTCGGGCACCGGGCGCTCGACCACCTGCAGCACGTCAGGGCCGCCGGGCTCGCGGGCGATTACGGCTTTCATACGGTCCAGTCATCCGGCACAACGGCGATCACGTCGATCTCCATCAGCCATTCCGGCTGGCCCAGGCCGGAAATCACCAGCCCGGTGGATATCGGGAACACGCCCTTGAGCCACTTGCCGACCTCCTGGTACACGGGTTCGCGGTAGCGCGGGTCGATCAGGTAGGTGGTGGTTTTGACGATATGGCTCAGGTCGGAACCGGCCTCTTCAAGCAGCTGCTTGACGTTTTTCATCGCCTGCTCGGCCTGGGCGCGCGGGTCACCGAGGCCGACCAGGTTGCCGTCGAAATCGGTGCCGATCTGGCCGCGCACATAAATGGTGTTGCCGGCGCGCACGGCCTGGCACAGGTCGTTGTCCAGGGCCTGGTTGGGGTAGGTCTCTTTGGTGTTGAACATGCGGATGCGGGTATGGGTAGGCATGGCGGGCAACTCATGGGAAGCGGGATGAGTTCAGCTTCACATCGCCCGGAATCTGGCGAAACCAGCATTTGTGCGGGGTAGTGCTTAGGAAAAACCGAAGCCCGTGCAGGCGGTCGGTTTGCCCATGACCCGGCACGAACCCTGCAACGCTCCCCGCACAGTCATTGTTGAGGGGCAGGCGTAATGCTCAGTCGTATTACTCAGCGTCAACTGGAGTATTTCGTGGCGTCGGGAGAGGCGGGCAGCATCAGTGCGGCCGCTGAACGCATTCATGTGTCGTCGCCATCGATCTCGGCGGCGATCACCCATATGGAGGCCGAGCTGGGCATCCAGCTGTTTGTGCGTCACCACGCCCAGGGCATTTCCCTCACGGCGGTGGGGCGCCAGGTGATGCAGGAGGCCAAGCAGATCCTGGAGCAGATGAGCAATCTCTACACCATCGCCTCGGAGTCGTTGAACACCGTGCGCGGGCCGTTGCGCGTGGGGTGCCTGGCGTCGCTGGCGCCGATGATTACCCCGGAATTGGTGTTTGGTTTTGGCCGCGCGTTTCCCGGCGTGCGCCTGACCCAGGCCGAAGGCAACCACGAGGAATTACTCGAAAAACTGCGCAGCGGCGAGCTGGATATCGCCCTGACCTACGACCTGGTGACCAGCCCGGACATCGACTTCCAACCCCTGGCGCACCTGCCGCCGTATGTGATGGTCGGCGAGTACCACCCGCTGGCGAGCCTGCCGGCGGTGAGCATGCAGGACCTTGAGGCCTACCCGGTGGTGCTGCTCGACACGCCGTGGAGCCGCGACTATTTCCTCAGCCTGTTTATCCAGGCGGGCACCACGCCGAACATCATCATGCGTTCCACCAACCTCGAAACGGTGCGCGCCATGGTCGGCAATGGCATTGGCTATTCCTTCGCGAATGCGCGGCCCAAATCGAACATGTCCCAGGACGGAAAACGCGTGATCCGCCTGCGCCTGGCCGGCGCGCACCGGCCGATGCGCCTGGGGTATGCCACGGCGAGCAACACCCAGTTGTCGCGCGTGGTGTCGGCGTTTGCCGAGCGTTGCCGGCTGTTTGTGTCCGACCAGTACATCCCCGGCATGGCGCCGCCAAGCTTCTTTGACCCGCATGCGGTGAGGGTGCTGGAGGGGGTTAGCTGAGATTGCACCAGTATGTGGCGTGTGTCGTGCCACGAATTCTGGCGTGCACCTTTTTGGACCTGGCATGCAACCTCAAGAACCCAGCAAGGCAAATGTGGGAGGGGGCTTGCCCCCGATGGCTGGGTGTCAGCTACAAATTAGTTGGCTGACCCACCGCTATCGGGGGCAAGCCCCCTCCCACATTGGTTTTGTAGTGTTTTCAGCACTGCATAGGTTCTACCTACCCAGTGCCCCGGTTTTAACGAATTGACCCCAAGCACCTCCCCCCACGACTCTGAATCCATCGATGCAGATCAACCTCTTTTTTGTGCAGGGCACCACGACGATGACATTCGACTGGAATTACATGTTTGGTTTGCTCGGCGATGCCGAGTTCTGGCGCGCGACGTGGACGGTGATCAAACTCAGTACCCTGACCTGGCTCTTGAGCATTGCCCTGGGCTTTCTGCTGGCGCTGGCCAAGCAATCCAAACACCCACTGCTCAGCGTGCCGGCGCGTGGCTATATCTGGCTGTTCCGCAGCCTGCCGCTGCTGGTGCTGCTGATCTTTATCTACAACCTGCCCCAGGCGCTGCCGGGCACTTCGGCGGTGCTGGCCGATCCGTTCTGGTCCGGCCTGCTGGCGCTGGTGATCTGTGAAACCGCCTACGTCGCCGAGATCCATCGTGGCGGCCTGCTCTCGATCCCCAAGGGCCAGGGCGAAGCGGCGCGGGCGCTGGGGCTGCGGTTTTTCGGCACCCAGTGGCGCGTGGTGATCCCCCAGGCATTGCGCGTGGCGCTGCCGTCGCTGGCCAACGAATACATCTCCATCGTCAAGCTCACCTCGCTGGTGTCGGTGATCTCGCTCACCGAAATCCTGATGGTCGGCCAGCGCCTGTATTCGCAGAATTTCCTGGTGATCGAAACCATGGCGGCGGTGGCGTTCTTCTACGTGTTTATCGTCACGGTGTTCGACTTCCTGCTCAAACGCCTGGAGCGTTTTCTCGATGTGAACCAACGCAACGTCTCCCGCGTGCCGGATGCGGCCGTGCTGGCCCTGGCCACCCAACAACGCCCCGCGATGCAACGTCCGGCCAACACCGGCGTGGCCGCCTTGCAAGCCTCGCGGTTGCACAAGGCCTATAACGACATCGAGGTGCTGGGCTCGGTCAACCTGCAGGTGCAGCCCGGTGAAGTGGTGTCGGTGATCGGCCCGTCGGGCTCCGGCAAAACCACGCTGATCCGCTTGCTCAACGGCCTGGAGCAACTGGACAACGGCGAGATCCACATCAATGGCTTGCCGTTCATTCGCTTGAGCAAAGTCGGCGCGCAGAAACCCCAATACATCGAGCACGCCGAGCATCGCCTGAACATCGGCATGGTGTTCCAGAGCTTCAACCTGTTCCCGCATTTGAGCGTGCTCGACAACTTGCTGATGGCGCCCAAATACCACCGCCTGGGCACCACCGCCGAGCTCAAGCAACAGGCCTACGCGCTGCTGCACAAGGTCGGCATGCTCGACCACGCCTGGAAGTACCCGCACCAGCTGTCGGGCGGCCAGCAGCAACGCGTGGCCATCGCCCGCGCCTTGATGATGCGCCCGCAAATCATGCTGTTCGACGAGCCCACCTCGGCGCTCGACCCGGAGAAAGTCAACGAAGTGCTGCAAGTGATCGAAGCGCTGGCCGAGGAGGGCATCACCATGGTGATCGTCACCCACGAAATGAACTTCGCCTTCAAGGTTTCCGACCGCATCGTCTTTATGGAGAAAGGCCGCGTGGTCTGCGATGACACCCCGAGCGCCCTGCGCAGCGGCCACAACCCACGCGTGGAGGCGTTCCTCAAGGACGTCTCGCTGGCGTGATCTCTTAACCGTTCAGAGCACAACAAAATGATCGAGCAATCGCAAATTGAACAATTCCAGCGTGACGGCTTCCTGGTGGTCGAAGGCGTGCTGTCGGTGGACGACGTGGCCGCGCTGCAACACGACTTCGACCAGTGGGTAGAAGAGAGCCGCAGCCACGACCAGGGCTGGGGCGCCACCGTGGATGGCCGCGCGCGCTTCGACCTGGAAGGCGACCACCGCGCCGATCACCCGTCGTTGCGCCGGGTCAGTTCGCCCACCGAGATTTCCCCGGTGTATGAGCGTGTGGCGCTGCAGTCGCGCATGGCGGCAATTGCCGCGCAGTTGATTGGCGGCGGCGGTGCGCGTTTCCACCACAGCAAGATCAACTCGAAACTGCCGCATACCGCGACCCAGGTGAAGTGGCACCAGGATTTTCTGTTCACACCCCACAGCAACGACGACATCGTCACCGCGTTGCTGATGGTCAGCGAAGTCACCCCGGAAAACGGCCCGCTGAATGTGATCCCCGGCAGCCATAAAGGCCCGCTGTGGTCGCACTGGCAGAACCAGCGTTTCACCGGTTCGGTGGACGACGCCGTGGTCGAGGAACACTGCCAGCAACCGGTGGCCTGCTACGGCCCGGCCGGTTCCGTGTGCTTTATGCACACGCGCCTTTTGCATGCGTCGAGCCCTAACGAGACCGAACTCCCGCGCACTCTGTTCATCGGTGTTTACGCCGCTGAAGACGCGCTGCCATTCGGCGAAAACCCTTTGCCCAGCGCACACGCCGGCCTGCTGGTGGCCGGTGAAGAAAGCGGCCTGGTGCGCTCCACGGACAACCACATGCGCTTGCCGCAGAAACCCCGTGGTGCGTCCTTCTTCGTGCAACAGGCCGGACAAGATTCTGCCACTGCCTAACCTCCTTTAAACCTTGCGGGTAATGACCATGACAGCATTTCGTAACAGTGTTCGCCCCCTTGCCGTGTGCCTGTTGGGCGCAGCGGTGGCCATGACTTCACTGGCGGCTGCGGCCTTCCAGAAAGACGGCAAAATCGTGGCCGGATCGGACGTGACGTTCTTCCCCTACGAGTACATGGATAACAACAAGCCGGCCGGCTTTGATATCGAATTCATGGACGGCCTGGGCAAGGTCATGGGGCGCCAGGTCGAGACCCTCGACACGCGCTTTCCCAACCTGATCACCGGCCTGCAAGCCGGGCGTTTTGACGTGACCAACTCGTCGATGTACATCACGGCGGAGCGGGTCAAGGTCATCGACATGATCCCCTACCTGAAAAGCGGCGAGTCGATCCTGACCCTCAAGGACAGCACATTCCAGCCCAAGACCCCGGAAGAATTCTGCGGCCACAAGATCGGCTCCATGGGCGCCACCTCATGGCTGGCGCAGATGAACAAGCTGTCGACCGAGTACTGCGTGGCCAAGGGCCTGAAACCGATCCAGATCAGCGAATACAGCACCGACCCGCAAACCACCCAGGCCCTGTTGGCCCACGCGGTGGAAGCGCAGATCACCGACGCCGCCGTGGCCCGTGGCGTGATCGACAAGCTCGGCGGCCGCGTGGTGATTTCCTCCGACACGTTGATCTACCCGGTGCTTAACGGCTTTGGCGTGAAGAAGGGCAATGACACGGTGAAACAAGCCCTGCTCGATGGCCTGGAAAAATACCGCGCCACCCCGGAATACGCGGCCTTGCTCAAGAAGTACAACTTCGAGGCGCCAACCGAGGCCGACCTTGCGGCGCTGATGCCCAAGTAATTGATTGCGTGCGCCGCAGCCCGCTGCGGCCACGCCTTGCGGAGTAAGCTTCATGGCGTTATCCCACGAAGAACAGACGCGCATCGACCTGGCGGCGACCTTTCGCATCATCGCCCACCTGGGCATGCACGAAGCGGTGGCCAACCACTTCAGCGCGGCGGTGTCGGCCGATGGCAAACAGTTTTTGCTCAACCCGAAGTGGAAGCACTTCTCGCGGATCCGCGCCAGTGACTTGCTGTTGTTGAACGCCGACGATCCCGGCGCGGCCGACCATCCTGATGTGGATTCCACCGCCTGGTCGATCCACGGGCAGATCCACCGGTTGCTGCCGCAAACCCGCGCGGTGCTGCACCTGCACCCGGTCTACACCACCGCCGTGGCGTGCCTGGCCACGCCGCATATCCCGCCGATTGACCAGAACACCGCGCGCTACTTCAACCGCGTGGCGGTGGACGAACTCTACGGCGGCATGGCCGACACCGAGGCCGAAGGCGCGCGCCTGGCCGGGCTGCTCGACGGCAAGAGCCGCTTGCTGATGGGTAACCATGGCGTGATGGTCACGGCGCCGTCGATTGGCGAAGCTTTTGACGACATCTGGACCCTGGAACGCTCCTGCCAGATCCTCGTGACGGCGTGGTCCACCGGGCAGCCGCTGCGGGTGTTGTCCGATGAAGTGGCGGAGAAAACCGCGCGGGGCTGGGAAGGCATCGTGGATTTCTCCCTCCGGCATTTTGAAGAAATGAAGCAGTTGATGATCGACGCCGACCCTTCGGTACTCGATTGAGGAGCGCCCTATGACTTTTTCCGTTGTGGCCCGTTGCGCCGAAACCGGCCAGCTGGGTATTGCGATCAGCTCGTCGAGCATTGCCGTCGGCGCGCGCTGCCCGTGGTTGCGTGCCGGGGTGGGCGCGGTGGCGTCGCAGAACATCACCTTGCCAAGCCTGGGGCCGCAGGTGCTGGATCTGCTCGAGCAGGGCATGGCGCCGAGTGAGGCCCTGGCGAACTTGGTTGCGCAGGATCACAGCCAGTATCGCCAAGTGACCGTGATCGATAGTCAGGGCCGCACCGCGCATTTCAGCGGCGCGCAAACCTTGGGCATTCACACTGCCGTGAGTGGCGAGCAGTGCGTAGCGGCGGGGAATATGCTCGCCAACCCCGGTGTGATCGAGGCCATGGTGCACGCGTTTGAACACGCCTCGGGGCACCTTGCCGACCGCCTGTTGGCGGCGATGCAGGCCGGCGTGGCCGGCGGTGGTGAGGCGGGCCCGGTGCATTCGGCGGCGTTGGTGGTGGTGGATGCGCTGCCGTGGCCCATCGTCAATCTGCGCGTGGATTGGGCCGACGAAGACCCGATTGGCGCCCTCGACCGACTCTGGCAGGCCTATCGCCCGCAGTTGCAGGACTACATCGACCGCGCGCTCAACCCGCAGATCGCCCCTGGCTATGCGGTGCCGGGAGATGACCGATGAGCAGCAGCCGCGAGTTGCTCGCGCAACTGGTGCGCTTTGACACCACCAGCCGCGAATCCAACCTGGCCTTGATCGACTTTGTGCGCACCTACCTGCAGGGCCACGGCGTGGCCTGCGAGCTGGTATACAACGAACACAAGAGCAAGGCCAACCTGCTGGCGACCATCGGCCCGGCCGACGTGCCGGGCATCGTGCTGTCCGGGCATACCGACGTGGTGCCGGTGGACGGCCAGCGCTGGAGCGTGGCGCCGTTTGAACTGACGCAGAAGGGCGGCAACCTGTATGGGCGCGGCACGGCGGACATGAAGGGTTATATCGCCTGCGTGCTGGCCTGCGTGCCGGCGCTGGTGCAGGCGCCGTTGCGCATGCCGGTGCATATCGCGCTGTCGTATGACGAAGAGGTCGGGTGCCTGGGCGTGCGCTCGCTGATCGAGCGCTTTCATGGGCAAGCGGTCAAGCCGTTGCTGTGTGTGATCGGCGAGCCCACCGAACTCAAGCCGGTGCTCGGTCACAAAGGCAAGTTGGCGATGCGCTGTGACGTGCATGGCGCGGCCTGCCATTCGGCCTATGCGCCTGCGGGCGTCAACGCGATTGAATACGCCGCGCGCTTGATCGGTGAGCTGGTGCGCATCGGCGATGGGCTCAAGGCGCCTCAGCATCTGGACGAGCGCTTCGACCCACCGTTTTCCACGGTGCAAACCGGCTTGGTCACCGGCGGCAAGGCACTGAATATCGTGCCGCAGAATTGCACCTTTGATTTTGAAGTGCGCGCGCTACCGGCCCAGGACCCTTGGCAGGTGGCGCAGCAATTGCGCGACTACGCCGAGCAGACCTTGCTGCCGGCGATGCAGGCGGTGAGTGACCAGTCGGCGATCAGCATCAGTGAGTTGTCCAGTTACCCGGGGTTGGCCACGTCACTGGAGAGCCAGGCTGCGCAGTGGGTCGCGCAGTTTTGTGGCTCGCAGGAGTTTGGCACCGTGGCGTTTGGCACCGAAGGCGGACTGTTTGACCAGGCGGGGATTCCCACGGTGGTGTGCGGGCCGGGGAGCATGGAGCAGGGGCACAAGCCGGATGAATTTATCAGCGTGGAGCAGTTGGAGGCGTGTGACCGGATGCTGGAGCGGGTGGTGGCGTTTGTGAGCAACTAACACGCTCTCAATCCCAACACAGGACAAAGTGTGGGAGGGGGCTTGCCCCCGATGGCGGTGGGTCAGCTACAAATTTATCAACTGACCCACCCCCATCGGGGGCAAGCCCCCTCCCACATTTGATCTGTGTTGCTTCATTGGTCTTTGGCAACACCCACTCGCCACTGCGCCGGGGGCAACAGCCCATTCACCAGGTAATTGCCCACAATCCGCGACTTGTACACCCGCGGGTTGTGGTTCGCCAACGTCCGCGCATTGCGCCACAGGCGATCCAGCGCCTTGTCGCTCGCCGTGGCACTGGCGCCCAGTGCATCGAACAGTGCGGTGGTAGCCGCGAGGGTGGCGTCCACCACTGGATTCACCGCCAGGCACACTTCCAGTTCCGCCAGGGCCACGTGCGGGTCGTCATCCTGCAGCGGCTGCTCATGGCCGATCACATACTGCGCCGTCTGCTCCAGGCGCCGGGCCGCTTGTTGGGCGATGGCCTGGGCGGCGTAGGCCTGGCTGGCGACTTCGCCGATAACCTGCAGCAGTTGCACGTCCTGGCCTGCGGTGTCGGCGTTGCCGGTGGTGAAGGTGCGCGCGCGTTGCTTGAGTTCTTCGGCGCCACTCAAGGCCGCGCGACGAGCGATGCCGGCGAGGGTGCTGAGGTGGTAGAGCTGGAAGAACGATTGGCCATGGCCGAAGCGCTGCTGGGTGGGGCGAACGTCGTTGTCCATCACCGGCGCATTCTCGAACACGCAGGTGCCGCTGGCGGTGAGGCGTTGGCCGAAGCCATTCCAGTCGTCGACGATCTGCACGCCGGGCGCCTTGAGGTCGACCACCACGCTGTACACCGTGCCGTCTTCACCGGTGGCGATGGTGTTGATCAAGTCGCTGTAGAGCGCGCCGGTGGTGTAGAACTTTTTGCCGCTGATGCGCAAGCTTCCGGCTGCGTCGCGGTGCAGGCGGGTGCCGAAATCGCCACGGGCCTGGGTGCCGACTTCGGTGCTGCCGGGGGAGAGCAGGGCGCCCTGGCCGAGGCGGTCGAGCCACTTGGCGCGCCAGTCGAGGTCCTTGGCGCTGAGCACGTCTTCGCAAAAGCCGAAGTGCCCGCGCAGGGCCTGGGTAATGTTGGAGTCGGCGGCCGACAATTCGGTGAGCAAGCTCAGCAGTTCCACCAAAGTGGCGTCGTGGCCGCCGTAACTGGCCGGCAAACGCCAGCGCGGTAAGCCCAGTGCGTTCAGTTGTTGTATGGCCTCGGCCAGGCTGGCGCGGGTTTGATCCGCCTCGGCGGCCTGCGCGAGGATCTGCGCAAACAGCGGGCGAAACGGCGCGGCCAGGTGTTCATAGCGCTCGGACGGCGGTGCGCCCCAGATGTTCAAAGCGGGAGTCGACATGCAATGGACCTTGCAGAAAGTGGTTCAGATGCTGGGGTCCAGTGGTCTGGTGACGCCACCCTAACCCAGGGGCGGTGAAGTTTTTAATACGAAAAATAGCTATCGAGCTGCACGGCGGTTCTATCCATAGTGCCGAACAGTATTAAACCCGGGCCTTTTATTGCGATAGCTTCTACGCCAAACGACCAGACTGCACGCCCACGGATGGTTGAGTCAGCCATTAACTCTGTGGATCTTCCCCATGATCAATCGCCGTAATCTGCTCGCCGTGCTCGCGCTCACTGCCTTCATCCCTTCCGCTTGGGCGGCAGAGCCCTTGACCCTCACGGTGGGCGACCAGTTCTTCTCCAACCGCATCGTGCTGGAGCTGTCGGGCGAGCTGAAAGACTTGCCCTACAAGATCGATTTCAAACGTTTCAACACCGGCTCGCCGGTGGCCTCGGCCGTCGCGAGTGGCGCGCTGGACGTGGGCATCGTCGGCGACACGCCGGTGATCAGCCTGGCCGCCAACGGCGCACCGGTGAAGGTGGTCGCCAGCACCCAGACCAGCCTCGACGGCGTCGGCATTGTGGCGCGCAAGGGCATTCATTCGGTGGCCGACCTCAAAGGCAAAACCGTGGCGATCTGGAACGGTTCGTGGAGCCAGCAACTCGCGTACAAGGCCCTGGATGAAGCCGGCGTGCCGCGCAGCAGCGTAACCTTCAAATACCTGCTGCCCGCCGAGGCCAGCCTGGCGCTGACCCAGGGCGACATCGACGCTTTCGGCACTTGGGAACCCTACGTGTCGCTACAGGAAAAAGAAGGCAGCACGCTGATCCGCAATGCCAAGGGCCTGATGAGCGCGCCCACCTACATCGTCGCGTATGAGCCGGCGCTGGCGCAGAAAAGCGCAATCATCAAAGACTTTATCGCCCGCCTGACCCGCGCCCGCGTGTGGAGCAACAGCCACGTGGATGAATACGCCGAGGCCTGGTCGAAGGCCAACCAGTCTGCGCCGGAAATCGCCAAGGTATGGTTCAAGCGCGATGCGATCAAGGTGCTGCCGATCTCACCGACGATTGTGAGCGAGGCCCAGGCCACCGCGGATTTTCTGGTGGATGCGCAGATGTTGAAGCAGCGGTATGACGTGACGCCGTTGTTTGATCGGGTGCTTTAAACGCGAGGGAAACAAGCGCTAATAGTATCGATAGGCTGCTTCTGCGGGTGCTGGGCTAGGGTTTTTTCTACTGGATCTTTCCAGAGCTGAAAATTCACTGGTATCTATAAGGAGTAGCCAGTAGGCTACAAGTGACTCTGTGACTAATACGATCGGCAGGACGCCGGAGTTTGATACATGGCTCGACGGTATGAAGGACATTTGGGGGAAAACCGCTGTTCTGACTCGGCTGGACCGAGCCGAGGAAAACAACTTTGGAGACTGTGAGCCCGTAGGCGACGGGGTGAGTGAAATGCGTGTTTTTGTCGGGCCGGGCTACAGGATCTATTTTGTACGCGCGGGCCTCACTGCTTACCTGATGCTGTGGGGCAGTGATAAAACCGATCAGAACAGAGGAATCAAACGGGCAAAAGAGATTCTCGATGCCCTGAGAGGTCAGTGAAATGAGTGAATCGAAATTCAAACCCGAGGACATGCCGATCCTCGATCTTGATACATCCGGTACCCAGGTCTACGAAGCTTCGCGCTTTCTGGACAGTCCGGAAACCATCAGCGCTTACCTGGCGCAAAGCATGAAGTCCCAGGACCCTCAAATACTGATGAAGGCGCTTGCGGAGGTTGCCAAGGCCCAGGGTGTGAACAAGGTGGCCGAGGCGGCGGGGGTTAATCGGGAGAGTTTGTACAAAACCCTTAAAGGCGGCTCCAAAACACGCTATGAAACCATCCAGAAGCTGATGCTGGCGTTAGGTGTGGAGCTGACCGTGCAACCGATTGCTGCCACGGCGCTGAAAAAACCTGCCCGCGTAAAAAGCGGGCAGTAGCCGGTAAACCCTGATATTCAAGGCGCCCCTGTGGGGGCGCGGTCCGTCAGTGCCTGGGTCACCGTACCAAACAGGGTTGCTTGTTATTGAAGCGCCAGCCCGGAATCAGAAACTGCATCGCCACGCTGTCGTCCCGTGCGCCGAGGCCCATGCCTTTGTACAGTTCGTGGGCCTGGGCCACGGCGTCCATGTCGATGTCCACGCCCAGGCCGGGCTTGGCCGGTACCTTCACGTAGCCGCCTTCGATTTTCAGCGGCTCCTTGGTCAGGCGCTGGCCGTCCTGCCAGATCCAGTGGGTGTCGATGGCGGTGATGTCGCCGGGCGCGGCGGCGGCTACCTGGGTGAACATCGCCAGGGAAATATCGAAGTGGTTGTTGGAGTGTGAGCCCCAGGTGAGGCCCCACTCATTGCACATCTGCGCCACGCGCACCGAGCCTTGCATGGTCCAGAAGTGGGGGTCGGCCAGCGGGATGTCCACCGATTGCAGCTGGATCGCGTGGCCCATTTCGCGCCAGTCGGTGGCGATCATGTTGGTGGCGGTTTTAAGGCCTGTGGCGCGGCGGAACTCGGCCATGACTTCGCGGCCCGAGTAGCCGTTCTCGGCGCCGCACGGGTCTTCGGCGTAGGCCAGCACGTGGTGCTGATCACGGCACAGGCGGATGGCTTCTTTCAGCGACCAGGCGCCGTTCGGGTCGAGGGTGATGCGTGCATCGGGGAAGCGTTCGGCCAGGGCGGTGACGGCTTCGATTTCGGCATCGCCGCTCAACACGCCGCCCTTGAGCTTGAAGTCGTTGAAGCCATATTTGGCTTTGGCGGCTTCGGCCAGACGCACCACGGCTTCTGGAGTCAGGGCCGTTTCATGGCGCAGGCGGAACCAGTCGTCGTCGGCGTCGGCTTCGTTGCGGTAAGCCAGGTCGGTGGCGCTGCGGTCGCCGACATAGAACAGGTAGCCGAGCATTTTCACCGCATCGCGCTGCTGGCCTTCACCGAGCAAGGCGGCCACCGGTACTTCGAGGAATTGCCCCAGCAGGTCGAGCAGCGCGGCTTCCATGGCGGTGACGGCATGGATAGTGATGCGCAGGTCAAAGGTTTGCAGGCCACGACCGGCAGAATCCCGCGAGGCGAAGGTGCTGCGCATCTGGTTGAGGATGCGCTGGTATTGGCCGATCGGTTGGCCGATCACCAGGCTGCGCGCGTCTTCCAGGGTTTCGCGGATGCGTTCGCCGCCGGGCACTTCACCGACGCCGGTGTTGCCGCTGCTGTCCTTGAGAATCACGATGTTGCGCGTGAAGTACGGCCCATGGGCGCCGCTCAGGTTGAGCAGCATGCTGTCGTGGCCGGCCACCGGGATGACCTGGAAGTGCGTAACGATTGGAGTAGTCATGGCAGGTTCCTGAATAAGCTCAAAGAGGTTTGCTGAGGGCGGCGCCCGTTGGCTGTGGGCTCGGCGCGGCCAGCGCTGCCGACGGCGCGGTCTTGGCGAAGAACACCAGGATCGCCGCCAGCACCGAGGTGCCAGCCAGGCCGTAAAGGCCGCCCTGGATCGAACCAGTGGTTTGTTCCAGAAAGCCGAAGGTGGTCGGCGCGACGAAGCCGCCCAGGTTGCCGATGGAGTTGATCAACGCGATCACCGCCGCGGCGATGCGCACATCCAGGTAGCCCTGGGGGATCGGCCAGAACAGCGACGACGCCGACTTGAACCCGATGGCCGCGAAGCAGATCGCCACAAAGGCAAAGATCGGCCCGCCGGTGGTGGACATGAACATGCCCGCCGCCGCAATCAACAGTGCCGCCGCTACCCAGGCCTGCTGGAACTTGAACTTGCCCGACAGCGAGGCGAAGGCGTACATGGCGATGATCGAGATGAGCCAGGGGATCGAGTTAAAGAAGCCGACTTGCACATCGCTCAAGTCGCCCATTTTCTTGATGATGCTCGGCAGCCAGAACGTTGCCGCGTAGATCGTCAGTTGGATGCAAAAGTACAGGGCGCAAAACAGCATGATCTGGCGGTCTTTGAGCAGCTTGCCGATGGTCGGTTTTACCGTGGTCAGCGCTTCGCGCTCGCGTTGTTCTTGGTCGATGGCGTCGACCAGGGCGTCCTGTTCCTCGCGGGTCATCCATTTGGCGTCGTGGGGTTTGGAGTCGAGCCAGAACCACACGAAGAAGCCGATGGCCACCGAGGCCAGGCCTTCAATGGCGAACATCCATTGCCAGCCGTGGAAGCCAAATCCTTCGATCTGCAACAACACGCCCGACAGTGGGCCGGAGATCAGCGAGGCCACCGCCGAGCCGCTGAGGAAAATCGCGATGGCCTTGCCGCGCTCCACACCCGGCAACCAGCGGGTGAAGTAGTAGATCACCCCGGGGAAGAAGCCGGCTTCGGCCACGCCCAGCAGAAAACGCAGGATGTAGAAGTGGGTTTCGTTCTGGATGAACGCCATCAGCGTGGCGACGATGCCCCAGGTGAACATGATGCGGGTCAGCCAGATCCGCGCGCCGACCTTTTGCAGCAGCATGTTGGAGGGCACTTCGAAGAGGGCGTAGCCGATGAAGAACAGCCCGGCGCCAAAGCCATAGGCCGCAGCGCCAATGCCCAGGTCATGCTCCATGTGCGTGCGCACAAAGCCGATATTGACCCGGTCGATGTAGTTGAGGATGAACATGATCACGAACAGCGGGAGCACATGGCTCTTCACTTTGCGCACGGCGCGCGCCAGAACCGGATCACTGTTTGAAGCAGCAGATGTATGGCTTGAATTGTTCACAATTCAAAACTCCCCCTGATTATTTTTATGCGGGTTTGCGTGTTTTGTTGATAGACATCATACAAGTGGTTTTCTTTGGTTAGCAATCTGGGTTGAGTGTTTTTGTGATTATAAGGCGATGTGCGAGTTTGATGATTTGGTTATTTGCTTAGTGTTTAGTGGGTTTGTAGCAGGTATTTGACAGCCGCCAATGAGCGCAAATCTCTGGGGGGAGCGCCAAGGCGATAGTTGGGACAAGACCGATTAAGGTTGGTTGTCATACAAGTTGAGGGTTTTTTTAATCCACACAAACGAAGCTGTCTGGCGCGGTGTTAAGCTCCCACCAGCTCAGCCCCGTGGACCCGTCGCAATGCCGATTGATAGTGGACCCCCCGTCCGTAAACGCTCCAACAACCTCGCCCAGGGTGTGGTTGAAGACCTGACCCAGCGCATCCTGCTCGGGCACTTGAAACCCGGTGAAAAACTGCCGTCCGAATCCACCATCGTGCTGGAGCATGGCGTCAGCCGTACGGTGGTGCGCGAGGCGCTGTCCAAATTGCAGGCTTCGGGGTTGGTGGAGACACGCCACGGCATCGGCACCTTTGTGCTGGAGCAACACGCCCAGCAGGGCCTGCGCCTGCACGTGGACACGGTGGCCAGCGTGCGCAACATGCTTGAGCTGCGCCTGGGCCTGGAGGTGCAGGCGGTGGCGCTGGCCGCGTTGCGCCGCAGCGACGCGCAATTGGCGCACATGCGCGCCGCCCTGGACGACTACCAGGCCTCCCTGGCCAACAACGACAGCTGCGTGGAAGAGGACAAGCGCTTTCACCAGTTGATCGCCGAAGCCACCGGCAATAGCTTCTTCAGCGAAATCATGCAGCACCTGGGCAACGCGATGATCCCGCGCACCCAGGTCAAGGGGGCCGAGCGCGGTGGTGCCGACTTTGCCAAGCTCGGGCAGGTGGCGAACCTGGAGCATGAAGCGATCTTCAATGCGATCAAGCGCCAGGACCCGGACGCCGCGCGCGCCGCGATGGTGCTGCACTTGACCAACAGTCGCGACCGGTTTTCGGGGGAGTAGGGCGTTGAACCAGCACACTTTATCCGCGCGCCTGGAGCGCGTGGCGGCGAACATCCCCGTGGGTGCGCGCCTGGCCGATATCGGCTCGGACCACGCCTACCTGCCGGTGGCCTTGCTGCGCCGTGGCCTGATTGCCGCGGCGGTGGCGGGCGAGGTGGCGACCACGCCATTTCTGGCAGCCCAGCGCACGGTGCGTGACAACGGCCTGGAGCAGCACGTCACGGTGCGCCTGGCCGATGGTTTGGCGGCTGTCGAGCCGGGCGACGGCATCACGGCGATCAGCCTGTGCGGCATGGGCGGCGAAACCATTCGCGACATTCTCGAGCGCGGCAAGGCCCACCTTGGCGGCCATGAGCGCCTGATCCTGCAACCCAATGGCGGCGAGCAACCGTTGCGGCTTTGGTTGATGCGGAACGGTTACGCGATCCTCAGTGAAGAGCTGCTGCGGGAGAACCGTTTCTACTACGAGATCATCGTCGCCGAGCGTGCCGACGCGGTGGCGTATAGCGCCGAAGAGTTGTACTTCGGCCCGCTGCAATTGCAGGCACGCAGTCCGGTGTTCATCGCCAAGTGGCAGCGTATGTTGCGCGAGAAGCGCAAGACCCTGGCCAGCCTTGAGCGCGCGCGCCAGGCGGTGCCGGAAGATAAAATCCGCGAGATTGCCCGGCAGGCCGAGTGGATTGCCGCGCTGTTGGCCTGAGAGCCTTTCATTCAATTGTGATTACCAGGGAAACACACCATGGCAGACGCCACCGACCAAGCGTTCTATGACCGCGCCGACGCGCATATCGAGCTGTCGAACGAGCAGCTTAAAACCTTCGAAAACCTCGGCCAGGTCAGCGCCTCGATGATGTTCGGCACCACGCGCTTCAATGCCTGGGCCTGTGCGCGCAACTTCAAGTCCGGCGCGCATATGGCCGAGGAGCGCGAGGCGATGCTCAAGTATTTCTGTGATCAGTACCGGATGATGCTTGAGGACAACCTTGACGATCACATCAAAAATTTCGAGCAGTACATGCAGCCCAAATAACCCAACGGTTACAGGTGTGCCCGCGGCCCTGAGTGCTTTTGCCCCATTTTGGCGCGTGCTACGCGGTGCATGGGTCTGCCAACCGCCCTATTTCAGGGCTGTGTGCTGGCGGCCCGTATCTTGCTAGAGCCAAGCTAATCAATGACATGGCGTTTTGCCGTTAGTCATTTCAAGGCTTCGCCCACCGTTGTATCGCGTGGGTGGTTTTAGGGAGTAGTCGGACATGCACAGTTTGTTATCACCCGGTATCCGCCTGCTTGGACGTTTTGGTTTCGCGCGCAAATTCCAGATCCTGTTTTTCCTGTTCATGCTGCCCCTGGCGGGTAGCCTGTGGATGATCGGCCAGGACTATCGCGACAAATTAGGCGTGATTTCCAGCGAGCAGTCCGGCGTTCGCCAACTATTGGCCCTCGACTCACTGGATGGCCAACTGACCGCGCAGCGCAACCTGGCCGCACGCTGGAAAGCCGCCGACATCCTGCACGCGCCGACGCCGGCGGCCAAGGCGGCGATGGACAAGGTCGATGCCAATTTCCCGCTGATCCAGCAAAGCCTGCAAGCCCTGGGCGATGAGTTGAAAACCCAGAACGGCAGCGCCGACATCCTGGCGCGCTTCGAGGCGTTGCAGGCCACGGTCAAGGGCATGGACTCGCCGTCGCTGCGCACCGTTGGCTGGTGGCCGGACGGCTACGACCGTTTCACCTCGGCCTTAAGCGCGATGCAAACCCTGCGCGAGCAGATCACCCTGGACGCCGGGCTGATCCTCGATCCGTGGCTGGAAACCTACATGCTCATGCAGATGGGCACCCAGCACACGCCCGATCTGATCGAGCGCATCGGCCGTATGGCCAGCGTTGGGCAGTCGTCGATCGCCTCCGGGCAGTTCACCTTGCAAAGCCGCTTGCAGATGCGCGACCTGCGCAGCCGCATTGGCGACGCACGCGACCAGCTCGCCAAGGCCGCCGCTTCGCTCAAAGCCAAGCAATACGCCGGCATGGAACCGTGGACCGCGCAGTACGACACCACCCTGCAACTGCTCGATAACGAACTCAAGGTACTCGACGACGGCGTGTTCGGCGGCACCATCAAGCTCGACACCGCCGGCTTCGAACGCAGCGTCGACGCCACCCTCGGCGCGCTGTCCGCGCTGCGCATTCAGTCGCTGAACTCCCTCGATGCGCGCCTGAGCTATTACCACCGCCACGCGAACGCGCGGTTTATCCCGCTGGCGGCAACCTTTGGCCTGTTGGCACTGGCGGCGCTGTACCTGTTCATGTGCCTGCAAGCTTCCATCCGCCGCAGTGCCAGCGGTATTACCACGCTGGCCGAGTCCCTGCGTGACGGCAACCTGTGCGTGGAAGTGGCGGTGGAAGGGCGCGACGAACTCGCGGCCATCAGCACGGCGCTGAACGTGGCGGTGGTGCAGTTGCGCACCAGTTTGCTTGGGGTCAATCATGAGACACAGCAACTCGGCTCAGCGGTACTCACCCTCAATTCGCAATCGGGCAGCACCCTCAACGAGGTAGAGGACCAGCAGCATCAAATCAGCCAGATTGCCGCCGCCGCCACGCAGTTGGCCGCTACGTCCATGGGCGTGGCCAGGAGCTGTGAGCAGGCGTCGGGCAGCGCCCAGCAGACTCGGCGGATTGCCGAAGACAGCAGCCGCGACAGCCAGCGCACCACGGCGAGCATCCAGCAACTCAACCAGCGCCTCACCGATACCGCCGATGCGCTGCAGCAAGTGAGCCAGCAGGGGCAGCAGATTCAATCGGTGGTCGACACCATTCGTGGCATCGCCGAGCAGACCAACCTGCTGGCACTGAACGCGGCCATCGAAGCGGCGCGCGCCGGTGAGCAGGGCCGTGGTTTTGCGGTGGTGGCTGATGAAGTGCGCAGCCTGTCGCAACGCACCCAGGCCTCGACAGCGCAGATCGCCGGCACCGTCGACAGCCTGCGCGCCACCGTGAGCCAGGCGGTCAACCTGATGGGCGCCGCGTGCGAACAGGCGCTCACCGATGCCGAGTCCGTCACCGGGCTGGGCCTGCGCTTGGGCGAGATTGCCGGTGCGGTGCAAAACGTCACCGACACCCTGGCGCAAATCGCCACGGCGGTGGAAGAACAGGCCGCGACGGCGGATGAAGTGAGCGGCAATATCCAGCAAGTCGACCAGGCCGCAGGCCGCCTGCTGGACGGCGCGCGAGCGGTCAACCGCGCGGCGGACACCCTGAGCAAAGGCAGCCAGGCGTTGAGCGACAACACCGCACGGTTTCGCTTGAGTTAAGCGCCGAAACTTCCGGTGAGGGTGTGTCAGTCAATACAGTTGCAACTGACACACCGCAATCGGGGGCAAGCCCCCCTCCCAATGTTGGACCTGCTGCTACTTTGCCGCCGTGCGCAGCACCTCAATCCACAACGCACCCTTGCCCGACGCCGCTTCCCCCACACGCTTCAACGCCCCCTTGGCACTGATCGCATAAGTACCCACCGTGTCGCTTTTCTCCCCAGTCACCAGCAACCACTGCCCGTTGGGCGAAAACGCAATATTGCGCGGCTGCTTCTCAACCACCGGGTAGTTGTCGATAAAGCGCAGGCCGCCGGTGCCCGCGTCCACCGCAAACGCCGACACCGAGCTGCTGGTGCGTTCGCTCATCAACAGCAGCTTGCCGTCCGGCGACAGGCGCAGGTCGGCCGCCCAGATGCGTGGGGTGGGGTCGTCCTTCAAATCATTGTTGCGCGAGTCACGCACTTCGCCGTGGGCCAGTTTCAAGCGCTCGGGAATGCCATTGGCCACGCCGATCTGGGTCAAAGCGCCGCTGTTGCCATCAATGGAAAATGCCGTGACGGTGCCGCTCATTTCGCCGACCACATACAGGTATTTGCCGTTGGCCGAAAACGCCAGGTGGCGCGGCCCGGTGCCGGTCGGCACGCTCACGTAGCCACTGCCGATCGGCGAGAGCGCGCCGGTGTTGGCGTCGAAACGGTATTGCAGCACATGGTCACTGCCCAGGTTGCCGGCGTAGGCAAAGCGATTGCTCGGGTCGGTGCGCAGCGAGTGGGCGTGCGGGCCGGTTTTATAGGTGAGGATCGGCTCGGGCTTGGCGATGGGTTGCACGCTGAGGGTGTCGGCACCGTACGAAGCAGCGAGCAGATAACGCCCGGCGCGGTCGGTGGCAAGGTACGCCATGCTTTCTGCCAGTGGCGCCTTGGACTGCGGCGTCAAATGCCCGCTCGCCGGGTCAACGCTGAACGCCTGGACCTGAAACGGCTTGACCCGCAACGCCGCAAACAAGGTTTTACCGTCAGGGCTCAGGGCCATCGGGTTGACCTGATCGCCGGCCGTCACCTGCTCGACCAGGCTCAGCGCACCGTTACTCTCGTCAAGGCGGTACTGGGAAATCAACCCATCACCGGGGCTGGAGATGTACGCAAAGGTAGCGGCGTTGGCGTGCATGCTGAGGCCACAGACAACGGCAGCGGCCATGAGAAGGGGTTTACTCACGAGAGATCCTTTATTTTTATGGTTGTGGTCAGTCATCGTATGACCGTATCCGGATCTGAGCAATAGCGTTTTGCAGAGAGGGCGAGGGTCTTTCAAACGAAGCCGATCAACTGCGGTGTTTTCAGCGACTCACTTGGCAAACGCATACTCCCCACCCTGTTCCACCGCCTTGCCATACGCCGGCCGCGCCTGGAAACGCTGAACCCACGCCGCCAAATGCGGGTACGCCTGCAACTTGCCCTGAGCCTTGGCGATTTCGCCAATGAAACTCATCTGGATATCCGCGCCACTCAGCTCATCACCCAGCAGATACGCCTTATCCGCCAGCGCATCATTCAGGTAGCCGAGGTAATTGGCCACCTCGGATTCGATACGCGGATGCAACGGCGCGCCAGCATCGCCCAGGCGGCCGACATAGAGGTTAAGCATCAGCGGCAACATGGCCGAGCCCTCGGCGAAGTGCAGCCATTGCACATAGGTGTCGTACTCGGCCGTCGCAGGATCCGGTTGCAGACGCCCTGCGCCATGGCGGCGGATCAGGTAGTCGATGATCGCAGCAGACTCGATCACCACGCGGCCTGCATCTTCAATCACCGGGGACTTGCCCAGTGCATTGATCGCCTTGAGCTCCGGCGGCGCGAGGTTGGTTTTCGGGTCGCGCTGGTAGCGCTTGATTTCGTACGGCAGGCCAAGCTCTTCCAGCAGCCACAGGATGCGCTGCGAGCGCGAGTTGTTGAGGTGGTGAACAGTGATCATGGGAACTCCGCGGGGCTTGGGGGTGTAGGAACAGACTGCGGCGGCGCCGCAGAGTGCCGTCAATCAGCGTGTTACTTCCAGCGCCGTGTATTCATACACCGAGTTCAGCTTGCTTGACGTCGTCCCCAGCGTCAGGGCCACACCCAGGTCTTCGATAAACGCGCGCGAGGTCTTGTAGTCGCCCTGTTCGCACTCAAGCTTGATCGCGTCGCCGGTCAGCGCGGCAAACACCTGTTTGGCCGGGAAGCGCTGGCCAATCTTGCAGGTCATGGTGGTTTCCACCGGCGTGTCGGTGGGCTTGCCTGGCACATTGGCCATGCGCAGGCGCGCGCTCAAGGTCTGGCCCGGCGTCCAATCGGTTGGCACGTTCAGCTCGATGTCGCGGGTTTGCAGGACCTGGCCGTCGCCGATGCCGTTCATCTTCGACTTCAACTGGATCAGGTCGGCCTGCACCAGGCGTTCGACGTGGAAGTTTTCGCTGTAGATCTCGTCCTTGTTCAACAAGCCCCCGGCGGCGGCTGCGAAGGTCACCGAGGTTGGCGTGTCCTTGCTGCCATCGCTCTTGGTCGCCACGTAGGTGTAGTTGAGTGTCTTGAACTTGGGCTGCAGCAGCGGCGAGTTCAGGCTCTGCAGCACATTGGCCGGCACGGCGACATCGTTGATGCTCGGCTCAACCACGGTGCGTGGGTAATCCACCGGCGCGATGTCCGGGCGCAACCACACCAGCAACGCCGCGTCGACGCCACCCTGCACCGAGCAGCTGACGCGCGATTGCGTGCCTTGCTTGCCTTCCGGCTCCACCAGCAGCACGCGCTCTACGTTGCGGGTGCCCGGTGCGGTGCCGGGGCGCGGCTTGATCGCCTGCCAGCGATCGCCGACCTTGAGCTCGCTGCGAATATAGTCCCCGTTACCTTTTTGCAGGCGCGCCGGTTGGTCCAGCAGCGGCGCGAGGCGCTTGGCGACCTCATCGACATTGCCCTCGACCACGAAGCCCCAGTAATAGTAGAGGCCCAGCGAGCCGAGGTCGGTGGCCTCGTCGTTGTACGACAGCAGCTTCAAGCCCGCGATGGGTGGCGCGCTGACCGGCACCGAGTTGGCGTTGCGGTCGGCACGGTTTTTAACCGCGATCCAGGTGAAGTCCTTGTCCTGCTTGAGGGGCGCATAGGCCTGCCAGGCATCGCGGTGGGTGTTCAGGCTGCTGAAGAAGGTGGCGTCGCAACGGGCGAAGGCCTTGAGGGTGTCGGTCAGCGCGGCGTCGTCGGCTTGGGCGACGGCGGGCGCGAGCAGGGCAGAGGCGAGGAGCAGGGCGGACGCGGGCAACTTCATAAAGCAGGACTTCCGTTTCGGGGCGTTGGGGGTGGGGCAGTATCGCGCAAATGCCGGGTCGCCTCTAGCGGCGTGTTGCGGGGGTCAGGCATGCAGGGGCAGCGCCAGCCCAAACAACACAAAAAAACCGCCACACACCTTGTTGAAACGCCGCCCGGTCCTTGCCAGCCACGGCCTGACGCGGTGCGCTGCGCTGGCCACCGCGTATTCAACGGCAAACTCCACCACGGCGTAGGTCAGCGCAATGGCGGCGGTCTGCGCGATCAGGTTTCTGTGCGGGTCGAGGAAGGGCGGAAGAAACGCGGTAAACAGCAACAACGCCTTGGGGTTTGAGAGAGCCGATACCAGCCCTTGACGAAACAGCGACCCTCCCCGAAAGCTCACAGTGCCCGTGGGCTCCAGGCTGATGGGAGGCGATCGCCATAGCCCCCATCCCAACCAGATAAGGTACAGCCCACCGCCAACCTTCAAGAGCGTGAACACCGTGGCCGACGCCTGGATCAGTGCCCCCAGGCCCAATGCGCACAGTGACAACACCACGGCAAAACCCAGCACCCCGCCGGAGATCGTGAACAGCGTTTTGCGCCGCCCGTGCAAGGCGCCGTGGGTCAGCGCCAACAGTGCATTGGGCCCTGGCACCACGGCGATGCCGATGCAGGTGAACAGATAAAGCAACCAGGTTTCGAAGGGCATGTTCAGCTTCCGCGCGGGATCAGTCAGAGGAGGCATTTTGGCGGGCGCGCCGCTATCATTAAAAGCGCATAAATCACATCGTAGCCATTCGATTAACGAATAGAGGAAACCGCATGCCTGCCAGCGATTTGCAGATGGATTGGCTCAAATGCTTTGTGGCGGTGGTGGATGCGGGTTCGCTCTCGGGCGCTGCCCATGAGGTCAACCGCTCGCAGTCTGCAGTGAGCATGCAGATGAAAAAACTCGAGGCCGCGCTCGGGCGGCAATTGTTGAACCGTGGCCCGCGCCACCTGCAATTGACCGCCGATGGCCAGACGCTGCTCAGCTATGCGCGGCGCATGCTCGACCTGCACGCCGAGACCCAGGCGGCTTTTCACGGCGAAGAACTGACCGGCCGCATCCGCCTGGGTGTCGCCGAAGACTACGCGGCCAAGTACCTCACGCCACTGCTCAAGCGCTTTGCGCCGCGCTACGCCGGCGTGGACATAGAGCTGACCTGTGAACAATCGACCACCCTGATACCGCGCTTGCGTGCGGGCGAGCTGGACCTGGCGCTGGTGTCCAGGGATTCGCCGCAAAGCGGTACGTTTCTGTTCAAGGAGCCGATGGTGTGGGTGGGCTCACCGCAGTTCGAACTGTGGCGGCGCGACCCGCTGCCGATTGCCGTGTATGAAAGTGCCAGCCTGGCTCGGCGTTATGCGGTGAACTCGCTGACCCATCAGGGCCGCCAATTCAAGGTGGTGTACAACAGCTCCAGCCTGGCCGGCCAGGTGGCGGCAGTGGAGGGCGGCCTGGCGATTGCGGCGATCACCCAGTGCACGGTGCAGCCATCGTTGCAGGTGTTGGGCAGCGAGCAGGGGCTGGGGCCGATTGAGCCGATGGACGTTTCGATCCTGCGCAGCCGAGCCTCGCGCGGGGCCAAGGCGGTGGATAGCCTTCACGGGTTCATCATTCGCGCGTTGAGGCATCAGGCGTAGCGCGCCGCGTTGACGTGTTTGCCGTGCAGGTCTTCGGACCGGTCAAGCAGCAGCGTGCTCACGGACGTGAAGGTTTCGAAGCTATTGATGAGCAGGGTTTCGTTGCTGGCGTTGGGGCCGTCACCCCAGCACACATGCCGGCGGATTCTGACGTAAGCGTAGGCAATGGAGCAAGGTGGCGTGGCTTTGGTGTTTGGCTGGGGGATTGGGGGGCTTGTGGATGGGGCTGCTGCGCAGCCCAGCGGGAGCAAGCTTCCTCGCCACAAGGTGGGGGGCAAGATCTTGGCGGGCAGAAAACGGCCCTTTGATGTGGATATCGGTCTACCATGCCAGCCCCCGGCAGTGGTTTACGCGCTACCGATCTTATTCTTTCAAGGTATCGCCCATGTCCATCGACCAAATCTCCCTGCCCAAAGGCGTCGGCCCGCACGCCACCAAGCTGCTGGATGCCATTACCGGCGCAGCCACCCATGAAGAGCTCAACCGCGCCGGCGGTAAAGCCGAAGGCTTCGTGCTCGGGTTGGAAGCCACCAAGGCGATCAAAAGCCAGATCGCCGAGTCGCTGTATGTGGCTTACGACGACGCGGCGAGCAATCGCGCGGGTGAGTTGAAGGGCTGATTATCCAGGAATCTCCATGACATTGACCGTCGACCGCCTGCTCACCCTGGCCATGGCCAACCCCATCAACGCCGAAATCATCAAGCGCCTGCCCGACCTCGGGGTGGAGCAGTGCATGCTCACGGCGGGCTGTCTGTTCCAGGCGGTATGGAATCACCAGTCGAACCTGCCTGCGGACCAGGGCGTAAAGGACTACGACGTTTTTTACTTCGACACCGACCTTTCCTACGAGGCGGAGGACGCGGTGATTCGCCGGGCTGAGCGGTTGTTCGAGGACCTGGGGGTTAACGTCGAAGTGAAGAACCAGGCGCGGGTGCACCTCTGGTATGGGCAGCGGTTTGGCCGGCCGTATCCGCAGCTGCACACGTCTAAACAAGGGGTGGACCGTTACCTGGTGGCGGGCACGTGCATCGGCTTGGAGATCGCCTCGGGCGAGGTGTATGCGCCGTATGGGCTGGCGGATGTGGAGCAGGGCATCTTGCGCATCAACCCCGTGCATGCGGAGCCGGAGCTGTTTGCCAAGAAGGCCAGGAGTTATCAGGCGCGCTGGCCGTGGCTGAGGATTGTGGAACCTAGTTGAAGGTTTTTGCTGAACTTTTACCCGGGTGCGACACGTCCAAGTGGAAACGTTCAGCCAAGGACCGACCATGACCTTCTTTATCTTCCTGCTCGCCTGCGCCGCCGCTGCCAGCACCGGCATTATCTTCAAGCCCGGGGCCTGGTATGAATCCCTGGTCAAACCCAGCTTTACCCCGCCCAACTGGTTGTTTCCGGTGGCGTGGACCATCATCTACCTGCTGCTGGCCTGGGCCGGCTACCGCTTGAGCTTGATCCCCGGCAGCGAAGTGGTGCTGGCGCTGTGGGCCGCGCAGATCGCGTTGAACACACTGTGGACGCCGGTGTTTTTCGGCGCGCATCGCATCCTCGCGGGGATGGTGATTCTGGCGCTCCTGTGGCTGACCGTGGCGGCAATGGTAGTGCTGGCGGTGCGCCTGGACCTGATCACCGGCTTGATCCTGTTCCCGTACCTGGCGTGGCTGTGTGTGGCGGCGGCGCTGAATTTCTCGATTTTGCGCAATAATCGCTGATGGCTTACACATTATGGCCAGCCAGTGAGCCCGAGCTGGCGCAGATGCGTCGCTTCAACCAGAAGCTTGCGTGGATGCCGCGTTTTAAAATCCGCAACCGCGTTACGCCGCGTCTGATTCAGGCGTTGTTGCGCGTCAGCCAAACCCTCAAAAAGGCGCCGGATGTCGAACGCCGGGTTGTAGGCAACGTGCCCGTGCGCATCCTGCGGCCCGGCGGCAAGCCCAGGGGCGTGGTGTTGGATATCCACGGCGGCGGCTGGGTGATCGGCAATGCGCAGATGGATGACGACCTCAACCTGGGCATGGTCAACGCCTGCGACGTGGCCGTGGTGTCGGTGGATTATCGGCTGGCGGTGAACACACCGGTGCAAGGCCTGCTGGACGACTGCCTGGCGGCGGCGCGCTGGTTGCTCAATGAGCAGGAGTTTGCGGGCTTGCCGGTGATTGTCGTGGGCGAGTCGGCCGGCGGGCATCTGGCGGCGGCGACGTTGCTGGCGCTCAAGCAATGGCCCGAATTGCTCAAACGCGTGAGCGGCGCAGTGTTGTACTACGGCGTTTACGATTTGACCGGTACGCCAAGCGTGCGCACGGCCGGGCCGGAAACCCTGTTGCTGGATGGGCCGGGGATGGTCGAGGCGTTGCGCATGCTCACGCCGGGTTTGAGTGATGACGAGCGCCGGCAGCCAACGCTGTCGCCGTTGTATGGCGACTTTACCGGCATGCCGCCAGCGTTGATGTTTGTGGGCGAGTTGGACCCTCTAAAAGACGACACGCTGTTGATCGCTGAACGCTGGCCCGAGGCAGAGGTTCATCTGCTGCCCGAATCTGCCCATGGGTTTATTCATTTTCCGGTGGCGATGGCCAGCGACGTGTTGGTCTACAGCCGAGGATGGATAACCCAGCGCGTCAACGCGGCAGTACTCAAACTGCAACCGGCCGAGTAACCTCTCGCCTCCCTCCAAGCAAAGGACTGCACGTGAAGCGTCTTCAATGCACCATCGGGCTCTCAGCCCTGTTTCTGCTGACCGCCTGCGGCCAGGCCACCGAACAGAAACTCACCTTCGACGTGCCCTACGGCCAGTACCAGACTGTGCTGCGCCAGAACGTGGGCGGCAAAGGCCAGTTGACCTGCAAGGTGGTGACCGACAATCAGGACCGTGGCGAAAAATGGGTGCCTTCGGTGATCCTCGCGGCTGCCGAAGACGCGGCCGAGGACGACACGCTGTTCCTATCCAGCTACTCGCCACCCGGCACCGACCAGCGCCTGTTCAACCTGCGCACCTTCAACAAGGCCAAGCCGATCATCGACACCCAGTTCAAGCAAGCGCCGGATTATAAGGGCGTGTATATCCTGCGCCTGAGCTGGCAGGCGGATGGGAGCATCGGTTATCAGGTGGCCAGTGGGGATATCTGGGATGAGAAAAAGATTGTGCAGAAACCCGGCTTCAGCGTGCGCCATGTAAGCGTGCATGCGTCGGGGATGAAGGGCAGTGCTACGTGCGAGTTGCGTGAGTGAGCGCGTTGACGCTGCGGCCTGCCACCGTGACCGACCTGCCGGCGATCTACCGGGGTGAGCTGGGTTATATCCAGCAATGGGAGCCGGCTCACGAGGCGGCATGGCAGCGTCAGTTGGAGCGGCACCTTACGCGGTGGGTCGACAACTTCGAGCGCCTGAGCGTGGCGATGCTGGGCGCGCAGTTCGCCGGTTATTCGCTGTGGATGCCGGAGGACAGTTTCGCCGAGCTGTGTACCATTAATGTCGGCGAAGCTTACCGGCGCAACGGGATCGGTCGCGCGCTGCTGGATGCGTTTACGGTGTCGGCGGGGCAGGCGGGGTTCAGGCATTTGAGTTTGAGCGTGCGCCCGGATAACCCGGCGCGGCTTATGTACGAGGCGGCTGGCTTTGCCCAGGTCGGAACTGGCGCCAATGGTTACTTTCGCTATGAGCGTAATAGCGCATGATTGATATCCAGCCGGTCACGGCCGCTGACATCCCGGATGTGCTCACCTTTGTCCTTCAAGCCCGCGCGCAGTTATTCCCCAAGCTGAGTGCCGCCGGTATGCCTGCGGATCTGGCGGACTTCGAAGCTGTTTACCTGCAAGGCGACGGGCAGTTTCTGCTAGCGCGCGAGGGTGATCGGATCGTTGCGGCCATCGGCTATCTGCCCTACGACGGGCGTTTTTCCCAGTTGGATTACTCGGGCCGCAAGACGGTGGAAGTGGTGCGGTTATTTGTGCTGCCGGCGTTTCGTCGTTTTGGGTTGGCGGGTAGGTTGTATCTTGCGCTGGAAGCGCTGGCGCGGGCGGATGGGGTAGAGGTGGTGTACCTGCATACCCACCCGTTTTTGCCGGGGGCGATTGATTTCTGGGTGCGGCAGGGTTTTGAGATTGTCGATATCGAAGCCGACCCGGTGTGGCAGACCACCCACATGCACAAGCCGCTGTAGATCCAAGTGTGGGAGGGGGCTTGCCCCCTCCCACATTTGAATTTTGGTGGGTCAGTTGGAGCGCAAGCGCAGGATTTGCGCGCCGTCGAACGGGTCGGTCAGGTAGTGCGCCTGCACGCCGAACGTGTCCTGCAGCCGCTGCGGTGTCAACACTTCCAATGGCTTGCCCAACGCCACCAACCGCCCACGATCCAGCACGGCCAGGCGGTCGCAGGTCAGGGCCTGGTTAAGGTCGTGCAGTGCAATCAAGGTGGTCACCGGCAGGGCTTGTACACCTTTTAATATCGCCAGTTGATGCTGGATATCCAGGTGATTGGTCGGCTCGTCCAGCAACAGAATCTGCGGCCGTTGCGCCAGCGCGCGGGCGATGTGTACACGTTGGCGTTCGCCGCCGGAAAGGCTGCGCCAGGCGCGTGCGCTCAGGTGAGTGGCGTCGACGTCGTGCAGGGCCTGGCGCACGATGGCGTCGTCTTCGCCGGACCATGGGCTCAGCGCCGACAGCCATGGCGTGCGGCCCAGCGCCACGGCGTCGAACACGCGGATGGCGTCGTCGGTGTCGGCTTGTTGCTCCACCACGGCCAACTGTTGCGCGATGGCGCGGCGTGACAGCGTGCCCAAACGCTTCCCCCCAAGCTGCACTTCACCCGATGCCGGCGCACGCAGGCCGGCGAGCAGCTTGAGCAAGGTGGATTTACCGGAGCCGTTCGGCCCGACAATCCCCAGGGTTTCCCCCAACTGAACCTCAAGGTGAATATCGCAAAGCAACTCGGCCTCACGCACCTTGAAGCCCAGGCCGGCGCAACTGAGTACGCTCATCGGGCATTCCTCCGGCCGATCAGAATCAAGGCAAACACCGGCGCGCCGACCAGGGCAGTGACCACCCCCACCGGAATCACCTGGCCCTTGATCAGCGTGCGCGACAGCACATCCGCCGCAATCAGGAACAACGCACCGCCCAACGCGCTGGCCGGCAGCAGGCGTGAGTGCCCGGTGCCGAGCAGCAGGCGCACGGCGTGGGGGATCACCAGGCCGACAAAGCCGATGGAGCCGACAATCGACACCATCACCGCCGTGACCAGCGCCGCGCAGCCCAACAGCACAAACTGCACGCGGCGCACCGGGATGCCCAGCGACGCCGCCGAGTCGCTGCCGAAGGTGAACGCGTCGAGCGCCCGCCGGTGCCACAGGCACACCGCCAAGCCCACCACCGCCACCGGCACCGCCAGCCACACCGAGGGCCAGCGCACGCCGCTGAGGTTGCCGAGCAGCCAGAACATGATGCCGCGTGCCTGTTCGGAACTGGCCGATTTGGTGATCAGGAATGCGGTGAGTGCATTGAACAGCTGCGAGCCGGCGATGCCCGCGAGGATGATCTGGCCGGTGCCGCTCACCGAGCCGCTGGCCCGCGCGAGCATAATCACCAGGGCAAACGCCGCCATGGCGCCGACAAACGCGCCCGCCGACAACGAGATCAAACCGCCACCCACGCCCATCAGCGCCACCAACACCGCGCCGGTCGAGGCGCCGGCGCTGATGCCCAGCAGGTACGGGTCGGCCAACGGGTTGCGCAGCAACGACTGCAAAATTACTCCGCACGTCGCCAAGCCAGCGCCACACGCGGCGGCGACCAGGGCGCGGGTCAGGCGGTAGTTCCACACCACGCCTTCGTCGATGGGGTCGAGCACGTAGCCGGCGCCCCACAGTTTATTGGCGAGCACCTGCACCACCACCTGCGGCGAGATCGACGTTTCGCCGATGGCCACGCCGGCAAGCACGGCGATGAGCAGCAGGGCCAGGGCAAGAAGAGGGCGCATCATTTCGGCAGGTCGTAGCCGTCGATGGCCGTGGCCAGTTGTTCAAGGCCATCGAACATGCGGATGCTGGCCTGCAGCGCCAGGGCGTCGAGGATGATGATCCGGTTGTTTTTCACCGCGTCCATGTTGCGGGTTACCGGGTCGCTGCGCAGGAAGGCGAGTTTCTTTTCATGGTCGTCGGCGGGGTAGCGGCGGCGGTCCATACGCGCGATCACCAGAAAGGTCGGGTTGGCCTTGGCGATGGTTTCCCAGCCGACGGCGGGCCACTCTTCATCGGACTGCACCACGTTGGTCAGGCCGAGGGTTTGCAGCATGAACTCGGGAATGCCCTTGTGGCCGGCCACGTACGGGTCGCTGGCCATCTCGGAACTGGAGAACCACACCAGCGCACTCGCCTGCTTGAGGCCTTTGCTTTGCACGGTGGCGACAGACTTGGCCAGGCGTGCCTTGAGTTCGTCGTTCAGCTGTTGGCCACGGTCCTGCACGTCGAAAATCTGCGCCAGTTGGCTGATGCTTTTATAGATGGTCTCGATGCGAAACGGCTCCAGCCGCGTGCCGTCGGCGCCCACCAGGTTGTCCTTGCCTTCGCAGTCGGAGGGCAGCAGGTAGGTGGGAATTTTCAACTCGTGGAATTGCTCGCGCGTGCCCACCACGCCCTGCGGGCCGACCACCCATTCCAGCTCGGCGGCCACCAGTTGCGGGCGCTTGGCGATCACGGCTTCGAAGCTCGGCTCGTTATTGGCCAGGCGCTCGATGCCGTCATTCAGGGCCTTGTATTGCGGCAAGACGTTGTTGAACCACAGCGAGGTGCCGACCACTTTGTCGCCCACGCCCAAGGCGTAAAGCATCTCGGTGGCGGCCTGGCCGATGGTCACGCTGCGCGCAGGGGCTTGCTGGAAGGTTACGTTACTGCCGCAGTTTTCCACGGTCAGCGGGTAATGAGTCGGTGCCGCGTGGGCCAGGGCACAGAAACCCAGGCCGGTGAGCAGGGCGGTAACGCGTGGCAGCATGGGGCAATCTCCGTAAAGCCGTAGGTGAAGCAGGGGCGGTACGGCTTGGAAACACACCTATGAGCGCTGCCAACCGGGCAGGGTAAAGGCGTCCTTCCCGGACACCCCGCCGGTTGGTTATCGTGCTGGGCCGGCAGGTCTCCTGACTGATGCGTCGTCGCCACGCTCCGGCCTTCCCGGGCAAGGCCCAGTGGCGTTATGGAGCAGGCTCAGCACCTACAGTTGCGGGGGCAGTTTCGATTGGCGCCGCGTGCGGCGTTTCGAATTCCCTATTAGTCCCGTTTGGGAACCGGCGCGGTATGGTAGTCGATCACGGGGTTGAACGGGAGGGGTGTGACGACAGTGGTAGCCCTGGCGGGGTGGGTCTCCTATGATGCACGCCCCATGGACAGCTTTCTCACAAGGAATACACAGTGAAATCTTTAGTCACCCTCGCCTTTATCGCCCTACTTGCCGGTTGCGCCACCCACGGTAAATCTGAAAAGCAGATCCTGGACGAGGCCTCCACTGCGTACGTCGCGTCACTTCCACCTGGGCCGGCCAAGCTGCGTTTGCGCGCAACGAAAATCCCCAGCCATGGCTTTATCGCCGACAACCTTGCGATTGCTGTGGGAGGGGGCGCGAATGCCACGCTTCTTCGGGAGGAGCTGCAGGATGCGAAAAAACTGGGCGACAACTTCTTCCTGATTATGGGCTCCAGTACCGGCGTTGACGTGGCGGTTATCGGCAACGCCGTCGAAGGGCTGGATTTGAAGGGGATGCAGATTTACTACTCGGGCACGCAGGCGCAAAAAGACAAAGTGCAGGCGGCGGTTGAGAAGACCCAGGCGCAGTTCAACTACATCAGCGCCCAATAACTTCCAGAAACACCGAGATTCAAATGTGGGAGGGGGCTTGCCCCCTCCCACAAAAGCCCTTGCACATCCAATGTGTGGGTTACTTACGATCCAGCCACACCGTCTGCGCATTGCAGAATTCCCGCACGCCGAAGTGCGACAGCTCACGCCCAAACCCACTCTTTTTCACCCCGCCAAACGCCACCCGAGGGTCGGACACGCTGAACGCGTTGACGAAGATCCCGCCGGTTTCCAGCTGGTTGGCGATGTCCCGTGCCTTGGCCGCGTCGGTGGTGAAGATGCTCGCGGTGAGGCCGAACTCGCTGTCGTTCGCCAGGGCCACGGCGTGGTCGGCGTCGCGGGCGGTGATGATCGAGGCCACGGGGCCGAACAGTTCCTGTTTGAACGAGGTCATCTGGTCGGTGACGTTGGCCAACACGGTCGGCGCGTAGTAGTTGCCGGCGCCTTCGACTTTATTGCCGCCCAGCAGCAGGGTCGCGCCTTCTTCCAGGGTGGCCTGGACCTGGCCGTGCAGCTCGTCACGCAGGTCGAAACGCGCCATCGGGCCGACGTAGGTGCTGGTCGACGTCGGGTCGCCCATCACCAGGGCGCGGCTGGCGTCCAGGAATTTGGCGGTGAAGGCTTCCACCACACCTGCTTCGATGATCAGGCGCTTGGCGGCGGCGCAGACTTGGCCGCTGTTCTGGAAGCGACCGATCACGGCGGCCTGCACGGCGGCGTCGAGGTCGGCGTCGTTGAGCACGATAAACGGGTCGGAGCCGCCCAGTTCCAGCACGCATTTTTTCAGCGCGGCACCGGCCTGGGAGCCGATGGCGATGCCGGCGCGCACGCTGCCGGTGAGGGTCACGGCGGCGATGCGTGGGTCGGCGATGGCTTTGGACACACCGTCCTGGGTCACGTTGATCACTTCGAACAGGCCGTCAGCGAAGCCGGCTTTGTGGAACGCGGCTTTCATCAGGTAGGCGCTGCCCATCACGTTCGGCGCGTGTTTGAGCACGTAAGTGTTGCCGGCGAGCATCGTCGGCACGGCGCCGCGCAGCACTTGCCACACCGGGAAGTTCCACGGCATTACGGCGAGGATCGGGCCCAGCGGGCGGTATTCGATCTGCGCGCTGCCGTTGTCCACCAGGGTCGGTTCCGGGGCGAGCATGGCCGGGCCTTGGGCGGCGTACCACTCGGCGAGCAGTGCGCATTTTTCGATTTCGGCGCGGGCCTGGGCGATGGGTTTGCCCATTTCCAGGGTGATCATCTGCGCCATTTCTTCGGCTTGCTCACGCAGGGCGGCGGCGAGGGCCAGCAGCAACTCGGCGCGCTGGCTCACCGGCTGGCGGCGCCAGCTGCGGAACGCGCCGGTGGCACGGTCGAGGGCGGCGTCGAGTTGCGCCGTGGTTTCATAGGGGTAGCTGGCGACCGTTTCGCCCGTGGCGGGGTTGATCGACAAGGCGTGGGTCTGGTGAGAAATAGCGTTCATGGCACCGTCCGGCTGAATGAGTGGATTGGGTTCAGCCTACGGGCTTGGATGTTTTCTGGAAACTGAATAATATTAAGCAATACATTCACGATTGGAGAATGATTTGGATCTGGTCCAGCTGGAAATCTTCAAGGCCGTTGCCGAGCAAGGCAGCATCAGCGCCGCCGCGCAACTGATTCATCGGGTACCGTCGAACCTGACCACGCGCATCAAGCAGCTGGAGCAGGACCTGGGCGTGGAGCTGTTTATCCGCGAGAAAAGTCGCCTGCGCCTGTCGCCGGCCGGGTGGAATTTCCTCGGCTATGCGCGGCGCATTCTCGACCTGGTGCAAGAGGCTCGCGCGACGGTGGCGGGGGAGGAGCCCCAGGGCGCGTTTGCCCTCGGCTCGCTGGAGAGCACGGCGGCGGTGCGCATTCCAGGGTTGCTGGCGGCGTATAACCAGAAGCACGCCAAGGTCGAATTGGACCTGAGCACCGGGCCCTCGGGCACCATGATCGAAGGCGTACTGTCGGGGCGCCTGACGGCGGCGTTTGTCGATGGGCCGGTGTTGCACTCGACCCTGGAGGGCGTGGCGGTGTTTGAAGAGGAAATGGTGGTAATCGCGCCGCTGCACCACGCGCCGATCAACCGCGGGCAGGATGTGAATGGCGAGAACATCTATACGTTTCGCTCGAACTGCTCGTATCGCCACCACTTCGAGCGCTGGTTCACCCAGGATGGCGCGATGCCGGGCAAGATCTTCGAGATCGAGAGTTACCACGGCATGCTCGCTTGCGTCAGCGCCGGTGCCGGCCTGGCGCTGATGCCGCGCAGCATGCTGGAAAACATGCCGGGGTTTGCGGCGGTGAGTGTGTGGCCTTTGAGCGATACGTTTCGCATCCTCAATACCTGGCTGATCTGGCGCCGGGGCACGGTGTCGCAGAGTTTGAACAGTTTTGTGAAATTGTTGGAAGAGAAGGGGTTGGCGCTGGGTTAGCCGCCAAATTGCAGGGTACCCATGGCCAGCTTGGCCATCAGTGCCGTTGCACCCAACTGCACCAGCCACAGGGCCAAACCGCCGAGGAATACACCGAGCGCGACTTGCAGCACCAAACTTTTCTGGCGTTTGGCGGGCGGTGTGCGCGGGGTGTAGTCATGCAGTTCGTCGCGGTCGGCGCGCAGGTCCAGGTCGTCGTTTCTCATAGGGCTCTCACAACAAAGGGGCAGTCGAGGTTCAGTTTAGGCGCGAAGTGCTGCGGCGAGCGAGTTTGTTGTGGCGAGCCACAGGTTCAGCGGTCGCCCATAAAAAAGGGGGAAGCCATTTGGCTTCCCCCTGCGTGCAGCGTGCTAAGGCTTACAGCACCTGAACAATCGCCTTCGTCACCGCGCCAATGTTCGCCTGGTTCAGCGCCGCGACACAGATACGCCCGGTATCCAGCGCGTAAATGCCAAACTCGCTGCGCAAACGGGTGACTTGCTCAACGGTCAGGCCGGAGTAGGAGAACATCCCACGCTGGCGGCCGACAAAGCTGAAGTCCTTGCCCGGTGCAGCCTTGGCCAGCTCGGCGACCATCTGCTCGCGCATGCCACGGATGCGCAGGCGCATTTCGGCGAGTTCCGCTTCCCACTGGGCGCGCAGCTCAGGGTTGTTCAGTACCGCAGCCACGATCGCCGCGCCATGAGTCGGCGGGTTGGAGTAGTTGGTGCGGATCACACGCTTGACCTGGGACAGGATGCGCGCGCTTTCTTCCTTGGATTCGCTGACGATCGACAGCGCGCCCACACGTTCGCCGTACAGCGAGAACGACTTGGAGAACGAGCTGGACACAAAGAAGGTCAGGCCCGATTCGGCGAACAGGCGCACGGCGGCGGCGTCTTCATGGATGCCGTCGCCAAAGCCCTGGTAGGCCATGTCGAGGAACGGCACCAGGTTGACGCCGGTTGGGTTGTGGCAGCAGGCGTGCAGCACCACGATGGACTGCGGCGGCAGGGCGTTGAGGTCTTCAAGCAGGCCGGCGAGGTTCACGTCGTGGGTGGCGGCGTCGTAGTAGCGGTAGTTCTGCACCGGGAAACCGGCAGTTTCAAACAGCGCGCGGTGGTTTTCCCAGCTCGGGTCGCTGATGGCGACGACGGCGTCAGGCAGCAGTTGCTTGAGGAAGTCGGCGCCGATCTTGAGTGCGCCAGTGCCGCCGACCGCTTGGGCGGTGATCACGCGGCCAGCGCTCAGCAGTGGCGACTCAGCGCCGAACAGCAGCTTTTGCACAGCCTGGTCGTAGGCGACGATGCCGTCGATCGGCAGGTAGCCACGGGCGGCGTGTTGCGCCACGCGAATGGCTTCCGCTTCGGCAACGGCACGCAAGAGTGGAATCTTCCCCTCCTCGTT
>Ga0302347_1000222_pt1 | contig 102888 bp, 78 predicted proteins | sample PhyWR1_FD_202178 | JGI IMG/M metagenome (GOLD analysis project Ga0302347, IMG submission 202178) | Leaf surface microbial communities from wheat plants in UC Gill Tract Community Farm, Albany, California, United States - DLSL W.R1 (v2)... | ecosystem: Host-associated > Plants > Phyllosphere >... | reverse complement strand
TCCAGGCTGCCGGACAACCATTTGCTCAAACTGGCGCGGGTGCCCAGGCCGACACTGGCCAGGCTGTATTCGTCTTCCTGCTCGGGCAGCGGGTCGTGCAGGCGCATGCGTGCGCCTTCGGCGAAGGCATAGAAGCGCCACTCCTGCACGTAACTGCCGAGGAACTTGGCGAGCGACGGGGTGCGCAATTCCTGGGACAGCAGATACCCCTCATCCCCCGTGCGCTCGGCCGCCAGGTAGCCGCGCACCGAGGTGGCGCCGCCGGCGGAATATTGCTCGTTGGACACCAGCGGTCCCGAGGCCAACTGGAAGCCGGCCTTGGAGGCGGACTGCCAATCGTTGGCGAAGGTGTAGGTGTAATTCAGGTCGCCCTTGAGCACGGCAAAACTGGCGCTGGCCTTGTAGCGCTTGTAGTCGAACTCCTCGGCGTCGCTGCCGTAGCCGAAGAACGCACGCGTGCCGACGATCAGGTTCAAGCCCAGGCCCAGTTGCGATTGCTCGGTGTAGCGATAGCCGTTGTAGCCGAAGTTGAACGGCGCGTACTTGAGCGGCACCTGGTCGCTGCTGGAACCGAACTTCATCTCTTCGTCGAAATCCTTGAAGTCGATGCCGAACGAAAACGAATTGGCCCAGTTACCGGCGGCCGGCAGGCTGTAGATCGCCGCCACACCGTAGGAATGGCCCTTGCCCAGCACGTTGCTGCCGCCGATGGTGGCGATGTTGCTGTCGGACTGGTACCCGGAGAACTGCAGGCTCCAGCGCTCGTTCAGCGGCGCGGTGTAGGAGCCCGACCAGACCTTGGCATTCTCGGTGTCCTGGGGCGCGGTGAAGTAGGTCAGGGAAACGCTGTGGCCCAGTTGCCAGAGGTTGTCGTAGCCGAGGGTCGCGACCGAGCGCAGTTTTTCGGTGTCGGCGCTGTAGTCGTTGTTCAGGCCGATGCTGGCGTGCCAGGGGTTCTGGTCCTCGACCTGCAAGTCCACATCCATGGTGCCCGGGCGCTGGCCTTCACGCACCAGCGGCGTAACCTGGCGCCCGGCCCCACGGTTGAGGCCGGCGAGCTGGGTTTGCACCGTGGCGAAGTCCGGCACCGTGCCCTCCTCCAGGCCCGGCACTTGCTCGCGGATCTCCACCGGCGAGTAATGCTTGGCACCCACCACACGCACGCGGCCGACCTTGGTTTCGCTGACCTGCAGGTAGACGATGCCGTCATCGACCTTCTGCTCCGGCAGCTCGACAAACACCGACTGATAACCGCGTGCCTGGTAGATTTTCTGCAGCGCATCACGGGCGCCTTCGATATCGTCCAGGGTCTTTTGCGGGCCGAGAAACGGGTACACCGCTTCTTCGATCGTCGCCGCGTCGAGCACGGTGTTGCCGCGCACGAAGTACTCGTTGACGTCGACCTTGCGCGGCGCTTCCTCTTCGGCCAGCGCGGTTTGCGTCCAGCTCCCCAGCGTCACGCAACACAGCGCCAACGTTAATTTGAACAGATGCTCCACACCGCCCCCTGACCTTGTATTTTTATGCGCCGCCGTGTGTACGGCGTACGGCCTGCTCAATTGCTGGATATCGAGGTGCTGCCGTGCCGGGCCAGCCAGGTGTGCAACAGCGCGAAGTTCAAGGAGAACTCCGGCATGTGCAGCAAGGCGCCACAAAACACGTCACCGATGATTTTCTGGATAAGGTGCACCGCGCGCGGGTTGTCCAGCAGCGTGGCGATGTCGCGAGTCAGCACGTGGATGCTCCAGACCTTCTGGTTCAGGTCCAGGCCGACGAACCAGCGAAACAGCAGGTTGTAGTTGAGCTGTTCATGCAGTTGCTGTTCGCTGGGCACGGAATACAACAGCTGCAGCAGGAGGATCTGCAACACGGTCTGTGGTGCGATCGACATCGAGGGTTCGGCTGCCAGCCAGTCGCGATGCTGGTCGAGTACCTCGTCGATCTGCGGGCGCAGCAACACCAGCGAATGGCCCGCTGGAATGAAGCTGGCGACTTCCTTCAAGGCGCCTTGCCAATCGTCCTGAGAGACGATCCACACCCACGGTGCGCCATAGCGATAGACCGACACCGGCTTCTTGCGCGCCGCTTCGACGATCTTTGACAGGCGCTGGTCGAGCTCCTGCATGCCGACTTTCGAGTAACGTTCCATAGTTCCCATCGCCCCACTCCTGGCATCCTGCTGGCGGTTGATTCGGACGTCGTGCTGACGTTGTCAATCGCGTTACACAGGAGAGACGGGAGTGGCCTTGGGCTACCGAACTTTTGTCATGAAAGCTTCATTTTTGCTCGGGGTTGATGGGGGTTTATCCGTTATTTGGGTGATGGCAGCTTATGGTTTCGCCCTTACGGCGACTCACTTTGGAAAAGCCCCAAAGTAAGCAAAGGGCTCTTGCCCCACCACTCGGTACCTCGCCTAGGCTCGGTATGCCCGAAAACAGGTACTACGCAGCGGGCCGCCGCGACGGGGCGTCCCTGCCCCGTCGCGGCTAAACCGGCGTCCTGCCGGTTTACCCGCTCCGTACTACCTGTTTTCGGCCAGCGTGGTTAACGGGGCGCCTGAGATCAAGATCACAAGCCAAAGCAAAGCAAAGCAAAGCAAAAGCCGGCCGATACCTATCTGATATATGTGTCAAATGTGGGAGGGGGCTTGCCCCCGATGAGGGTGTGTCAGCTAATAAATTTCTAGCTGACCCACCCTCATCGGGGGCAAGCCCCCTCCCACATTTTTTAACCGAGTTCCAACATGCAAAACCGGTCGGATTTAAGGCCGCCGGCTTTTGATTTTGATCTCGAATCGCCCCGTCAAACACGCTGGCCGAACGCAGGCGATTGATCGCCCCGAACGTACATCGAGAGGTCCTTACAAACTGATCTGCTTGCGCTCCTCATCCGTCAACCGCGCCCGCGCCTGCTCGCTCAATGGCCCGGCGCCGAGTACCTGCACCGGGCTGTTGGGGTTGTAGCCCGAGGTTTTCTGTTGCGGCGCCGGGGTTTGGGGCAAGGGCTCGGTGCCCAGGCTCAGCACTTCCACGGTCATGATCGACGGCCGGCCCTGCCTGGCTGCCGCCTGCTGGCTGCGCGCCGCGTCTTCCGCGGCCTGGGACGCTGCCGCCCCGGCCGCACTGGCCGAGCTCATGGCGCCGGTGTTGACGGCGGCCGCTACCGGCACCCCGGAAGAATTGCCCTGGGTCTGGATATTCGCCGCGTTCACCACGTGCAACGCGGCAATGTTGACGTTACCCGACACACGAATGCCCGCCTCGCCCGCATCGATGGTGCCCAATGGCGCGATCAGGTCGATATCCCCCGCCGGCACTTCCGGAATCGGGTTGAGCGTGGCGATCCCCGCGCCGGTGCTCGGCACCGACGGCGACAGCCCCACATTGCCCCAGTTGTCATAGACACGCTTGGGCGGCGTGTACACCACGGTGGTCTTGGAGCCGCGCCCGGCGTTGATGTCGCCTTCGCTGGTCCAGCCCATGATCGAACCGCCGAAGGTGGTCATGATGCGGCTCTGGCCCAGCAGGATGCTGCCCAGGGAGTACAACTGGATATCACCGGCGCCCTGGGTGATTACGCCCGCCGTGGACGGTGGCGCCGCGCCCTCGATACCAAAGGTCTGGCGGCCGCCCGGGGTGAGCATCTGGATCGAGCCACCGAAGTTGGTGTGCACGCCGGCACCGCCGAACATCGTGATATCGCCTTTGTAGGTGATCGGGTTGCCGGCCACGTCGGTACTCGGGAACAACGCCGCGATGGCGTCACGCCCGCGCAGGTAACTGCCCTGGCGCACGCTGCCGTCCTGGTTGTACTCGCGGCCGGCGGCCTTGAGTTCGGCAAAATACACGTCGCGGGCGAAGACCCGTTGTTGCTCGGCGGGCAGCGCCGCGTAGTAGGCCCGCGCCTGTTCGCTGTTGCCGACAAAACCGAAGCGCTCGGCGAGCCAGCCGACCAGTTCGTTTTCGTAGGTCTTGGCCACCTTGGCGCCCTGCAGCGATTCACCCGGTTGGGCCAGGTTGGCGGGGTTGAGGTAGGCCTCGACAAAACGCAGGTAGTCCGGGCCGTTGGGGCCGACACCGGCTTGCATCACGATGCTCGCGCCGGGGCGGTTGTCGCCGGCCGCGACCGCGCCCAGGCTGTTGACCCCGACCTTGTCTTCCATCTGGATGTTGCGCCCTGCCGACAGCTCCAGGGTGCCGGGGCCGGCCACATTGAAGCTGCTGTAGAGAATGTCGCGGCCGGCGCTGGCGATGGAAATGTCGGTGGGGCTGTTGTGTACGAACAGGTTGCCGGTGATGGAATAGGCGCCCGTGGTCGAATCACCGCCCTCAGCGCCACTGAGTGGAGTACCGCTGCTGACAATGTCGCGACCGGCCAGCATCCATACCGGGCCGGCGCCTTCATAGTAGGTTTGCCCAAAACGTGGATTACCGCCGGTCGTAATGGTGATCGCCCGCCCACTGTTGACCCCCAGCAGGTCACCACTCAAGGCATAGAAGCGTGCAGGCTCCAGGTTTTCACCCCAGGCCGTGCTGGCCGTGTTGGGGCCAAAGGCAAACAGCGGCGATCGTCCGAAAAGCGCAGTGCTGCCGTCGCTGGACAGGTTACCGCTGCCCGTTACCGGGTTGCGATCGCTCAGAAAACCAAGGAAGGCCGGATGCAGGATCGAGGCCAGGCTATCCGGGGTAGCGCTGGAGCGGCTGATGGTCAGGTCGCCGCCATAGATCGAATCGCCCGCCAGCAACTCCAATTGCCCGTTGGCCGAGGGTGCCAGCACCAAGGCTTTGAGCGGTGCCACCGAGTTGGTATTGAAACTCGAGGCACGCCCGTAATACAGGCTGCCGTTGGCGGCGACCGCCCGCAATGTGGCGGGATAGACCGCGGCCATATCGGTTTCCAGGGTCTCGGTCAGCGGCGTGAGGTTGCCGCCAGCGGAGAACAGGTCCACCGCCGTGTGGTCGGTCCACAGGCTGAACCAGCTTTGCCCGATCCCATTGACCCCACCGTTGACATAAGCCAAGGCATTCATTTGCGGCGCGCGCCCTGGGTCGGCGACGTCCTGCAACACCAGGTCGCCCCGGGTGGAGAGACTGAAGGTTGCGTCGCCCGGCAGCAGGCTCAAACCACCCGCCGCGGCGGCGGAGGTGGAACGCAACGGATCGTAGGCCCGCACTTCGCTGGGGCTCTGGTCTCTGAGCTGGTTACCGTAACGCAAGGTCAGGCTGCCAAGGGCGCCACCGGTCAACTGCACATGCCCACGCAGGTTCACCAGTGCGCCGTTGAGGTGGCCGGTGAAGGTCTGGCTGGCTGGGTTGATGGCGCCGCCGACCCGCAGGTTCAAATCGCCGCCACCGGTCAGCTGTACGCTGCCGTCGGCCGCGACCCGGCCAGTGCTGCCGACTGCGAGTACCACGCCCTGGCTGCGGGGGCTGACGTTTTGAGGGGTTGACGACACTGGGCGGATAAGCCCTGCATCGCCGCCTACATCAACATTGAGGTTGCCGCCGCCCAGGGTGCCAAAGCCGGTGAAGCCGACCATCTGGTCGGCACCCAGGCTTGAGACATAGGAGCCAAAGTTGATCCACCAGGCAGTGGCTTGCGCGTTACCATCGCCCTGGCGCCACAACCAATTGCCGACGTTGGCCGAATCCTGACCCAAATCGACAGCTACCGGGCGCCCGGCGCCAATCAGTGACGGGCTGGTGACATTGCCCGTCAGGTCGCCACCCACTTTCAGCAGTAAATTGCCCCCAGTATCCGGGTACCAGGCACGATACAGGCTGCCCGGTTCGCCATTGACCAGTTGCTCATTGTTGCCCTGGGCATTGCCCAGCACCTTGTTATTGCTGCCCAAGGCGCGTTTGAGGTTGTACGGGTCATTGGCCGAGGTGGCGCTGGATGAACTGCCAGCGGTGTAGACACCGAACAGCGACTCCATACTCAGGTTTCCGGCCGCCAGTAATTCCAGGTCCGCCGCCCCCGTGCGTATCACACTGAAACGGGTACTGCCCCCGGCCAGATAGCTTGTGCCGCCCCCCTGCGTAACGCAAAACATCGGGTATTCATCACACATGCCGGGGTACGCTTCGTTATCGAAGTCAATCGGTTGTCCCGCCATGCCGCTGTCGCCAAGCCATTCGATGGCGCCCTCCTCGCTCCATACAATTGTGGCGCCCGCGCCGGGCACTCCAAACATCCCATAGTGACTGTCGGCGAGGCGCAGATTACCGCTCACCGGGAGCGGCTGCAGCAGGCGACTATCCGCCGCTTGCGTATCAGCACCGGCCACCAGGCGCAGCGACCACGACTGCGAACCTTCCTCCAGCATCGGCGCAATCGCCCAGTTCTTGCCCTGGCGACCGGCGTCGGCAACCCGCAGTTGCACCGACTCCACGCCACCCGGCAACTTGACGTTGGTACCCGACGGCAACAAGGCTCCCCGGGGCAGCACTGTGCTGACGGCCAGCGTGACGTTGCTGACCAAAGGAACCCCTTTGGGCCAGATCAGCCCGTCGATATTGGCCGAAATGCTCAGCAAGGTGCCAGCATCCAGCTTGCTGCCGATGGCGAGGGTTTCACTCTGGCTCAACAGAGTGCCCGCCGCGAACAGCACATTGCCCGACGCATCCCGCACGGCGGCCGCCAATACCGTACCGGCCGGCAGCACCAGCGGTTGGCTGAGCGTTGCCGCGACCGGAAACCGGGTGCCCGCCTGCATAAACAGCGCCTGGGTCAGCACATCAAAATTAAGCGCCGCACCGGCTGGAAACACAGTGCCCGCTTCCAGCGTCACGCCACTGCCCGGCACCACCACCGTGCCGCCGGTGTAGTCGATACCGGCGCGCAGTACCCAGCCATTGTCATCGTCGGTCTCGAGCGGCGCCCCGAAGCCGTCGTTGATGCTGCCGTAGATATTCAGGTCGCCACCGGCGCGCAGGGTAAGGCTGCCGGCTTCGGTCAAGGCGGTGGATTTAAGGCTGGCGTAGCGATAACTCGAAAGGTCCAGATCGCCCTGCACCACCAGGTCGCCGTCCGCGGTTTTGCTGATGATCTCCACCCCAGGGCGCAGATGGAACGTATCGCCGTAGGTGGCGTTGTTCAGGCCAGCCAGCTTGTTTTGCACCAGGTTGTTATTCGCGCGGGCGGCATTGATGAACGCCGTGTTCGCGGGATCGACAACGTTCTTGAGGTAGTCCTGATCAATCACCTGGTAAGGGCGCCCATTCGGCGTTTCATCGATTTTGGTCGGGGCGTCGTCATAGGTGCGCATGCCGTTAAGGGCGATCGACCGCGCACCCTGGATCGTCAACTGCCCACTGGCATCGATGGCGATGTCATTGCCACCCAGGCGCGGCGCGTTGAGTTCCAGGGTGCCACGTGGGCGCCCGTCGTTGCTGGTCGCAGCGTCGGTGCCATGGCGCAGGTCGATGCGCATACCATCGGCTAGGGTCAACTGGCCCTGGCCCGAGCTGAGGACCACGGTGGCGCGGTTCGGGGAGTCGATGATCTTGCCGTAGCTGTCCACGCGCAGTTGCGTGCCATGGGCATCGAGCACGGCGCTGCCGTCCAGGGTCAGGCCGTTCTTGGCGGCCAGGTTGATGCTGCCGACGCGCTCGCCGCTGGCGTCCACCAGACCGATCACGCGCAGACTGCCGTTGTCGATCGAGACGTTGATGCTGTTGGCCTTGACGTCGCTGCCGAGGGTCAAGTCGCCCTGCTTGAGCTGGAAGCTGCGCGTACCAAATACCTGGCCCTGATTGAGGCGCTGGTTCAGGGCGACAAATTGGTCGTTGAGGGTGCCGCTGCCACCCAGGTGCTGGGCCTGGATCTCCACCGCACCGGCCAGGTACGGCACCAGGGTGCCGCCAGCATCGTAGTAACCGCTGCTGCCGGCAACGATCTTGCCCGCCAGGTCGACTGTCCCCGCCGCGCTGTCCACCGCCACTGCGCGCAACCGGCCGGCCTGGTTGAATTGCGCCGACAGGTCGATGGTCGAGCCAGCCGCCTGTTGCACATTGCCCGCGCGGCTCTCCAGCAACACCTCGCCACCCGCGCTGTACTTGGTCAGGTCGTTGAAGGCAAGGGCCCGACCGGCCACATCAATCGAGGCGGCATCGGTCAGCACCACGTCGCCACGGGCGCCCAGGGTGACTTTACCGCTGGGCAGCACCACCGCGCTGGCCAGGCGAATGCTGTCGCCCTGCAACGACAACTCGGCGCCGATACCGTCGACCTTGCCCACCGCGCCGGCCGATGCGCTCACATCGATGGCGCCACCGGCCGTGATTTTATTCACCGAACCGGCTTCACCGGTCATCAGCGGCGTGAGGATATTCAGGTTGCCGCCGCTGTAGGCAAAGCCCTTTATCGCGTCGTAGGCGCCCTGGCTCTGGTACACCGACAGGCTGCCTTTGTGGTTGGCGGTGATGCGCTCGCTGGCATTCAGGTTGACGTTGGCAAAACCCAGCGCCAGGCGGTCAAAGGTCTTGGTGGTGCTCGGTTGGGCAAAGTCGCCGTAGCCGAACTCGATACGCTCGGCGTTGATGTCCAGGCGCCCGCTGCCGGTGCCGGCACCGCCGGTCACTGCTGCCACAGGCGGCGCCACGGCGCCCTGCCAGATCAGGTTGGCGGTGTGGATAGTCGCCACGTCATTCGCGCCGCCGGCGCCGTAGATCGCCGGGGTGGACAGCATCAAGTTGCTCAGCAACGACTTGCCGGTCACCGCGTCATAGGTGTCCAGGGTGCTTGTGCCGTAGAAGTTGAAGCTGTCGCGCGCCGACAGTTGCAGGGTCTCCAGGGCCGGCGCGCCGAATTGGGTATCACCGCGCAGCAGGCGCTCCAGCAGTTGCTGGCTGAGGGTCATCCCCACCGGCAGGCGATTGTTGGCGGCGGCATCGGCCAGGGCTTCGGGGCTGCCGACGTTGATGCTGGACACCCCCAGATTCAGGTGGCGGGTGCCATAACGCACCGCATCGCCCATCTGCAGTGTGCTGTCGGTCAAGGCGACGATGCTGCCTTCGGAATACAGGGCCGTCTGCCCACTGCAGGGTGCGCTGTTGCACGCGCCCAGCTGGATGCCCCCACTCACATTACCGCCCGTTGACGGTGCGGCGACAACGTTGAGCAAACCGTTGGACACCGCCAGCACATTGGTCAGGTTGTAGATAAACCCGTCACGTGCGTCGTAGCTGGCCTTGCCCTGGCCGATGGTGTTGATCGAGGCGCCTTGTTCGACCGCTATGTTGCCCGTAGAGGTCAGCAGCATGACCTCCGGTGCCGCCAGGTTCGCACCCTCGCGCAGGACGATGGAACTGGTGATACTGCTGGGGAGGTTGATGTAGTTGCCACCCTGGCCGTAAATGACATAGGTCATTCCACCGATCAGCAGGCGGGCGGCGCCCATTGCATTGAGGCTGTCGGCATCCAGCGTAATGCCTCTGAAACCGCCGGTAGCCGCTTTGCCTGGCGCGACAATTTCGATATCGCGCCCTAACACGCCCCTTTCTGCGTTAATCAGCGATACGGTACCGCCGTAACCGCCGTCAGCCGCCTCGAAGCGACCGATGCCCTGGAACGAAAAGGCATCCGCACCCGCGCCCGGCCGCAAGGCCAGTTGCAAGGTCTTGGCATCCACTGGCAGCAGAGCGCGGGGCACACCCAGCCTCGCGGCATCGGCTAGGGCGAATTGCGCGTAACCGGTTTCGTTGTATTGGGAGTAGCGGCGCAATGTATCCGCCGACGTGAGGATCACCTGGCTGGCTGTACTGTTGCTGATGCCGGTATTGGCGATGGACAAGCGCCCGGCCGTGGCCCATGAGCCATTGCGCAACGCCTGGGTCACACCGTCGGCGCCAAGCCCGGCCAGGCCATTGATTTCAACCCGGAAAGCGCCCGGCATCAGCGCATAGGTGGACGGCATCAGGGTGTAAGTGCCGGCGGCCAAGCCCGGCACGCCGGCGCCAATGGTGATCTGCTGGCCGATCAGCGGGTCGACCGCGCCGCCTTCCGGCGCCACGGGGGCATAACCCGGCTGCACGCCCGGCACAATCGCATAGATCGGGTTGGTGCCCAGGCCAGGCAGCACAAACCCGCCATTCGCCCCGAACTGTACCAACGGGTTGTAACGCGCATCCGTAGAGCCCCCGCGCCCGGAAATAAACCCCGCACCGAGCAGTTCGCCACCGCCGGACAGATCCACCGTCGCCTCAGGCAGCACCGCCACCGACTGGCCACCCAGAACCACCCCAACGTTCAGGCTGCCAGCCGTGTTGCCACCACCCTGGCCGATGAACGTCACCGTCTTGCCGTTGTACTTGTAGACTTGGCCATCCACCGTGCCGCCGTAAGGCAATACCAGCCCCTTGCCACTCACCGAGGTGATGCTGCCCGGCAACAATTCGACCTTGTCGGAGTTCAGAATGCCCACTTCGATAAGCCCCAGTGGTGCACGCACCACACCCCCTTGCTTGATCGTCGGGCCGCCCAACTGCAAGCGGCCAAAGGCTGAGTAAGGGACTGCCGCCGTGGTGCCACCCACGCGTTCGATCGTCAGGGTACGTGTAGGGTCATAGTCAGCGGCCAAATAACCTGCGACGACCCGCGCGCCCACTTCAGTCGCCGGGTACAGCTGCGCTGCGCGCAGGGTCATATCGCCGCCGGTCATCAATTGCGTGCTGATGCCCTGGGCAATCACATCCGCGCCAGCACCGGCCAGGAAGCGCAGGTCACCCTGGCTGGTCAATTGCACATCATCGAACCCACGCCGTTCAAGGCTGGCCTGGCTGTTGTCGGGCTGCAACAGATAGCTCTTGTTGCCAAACAGCACATTGCCACGCACCTCGATCAGGTTGGCGTTGGCGTTGAACTGCGCCGTGGTGGCCAGCGCGGAGGAACTGGGCAGCACCGGCACCGCACGGGTGTAGGCTTCCTTGCCGGATTCTGCCGGCGCAAGGATGCCGGCCAGCAACAGGTAAGGCGCCGACAGGTTGACCCGCGAGGTGGCCGCCGCGTTTTCACTGAGGTTATAGCTGCCGCCGTACAAGCGCAGGCTCTGCCCCATGCCCAACGACACGTCACCGTCAAAACTCAGCAAGCCGTTGCTGAGCAGCGCCAGGTTGTCAAAGCCGCCGGCACTGATCTGGTCCACGCCGAGGCGGCCATGGCCGTACTCCAGGCTGGCGGTGGGGCTGGATTGATGGGTCTGGCTGAGTACCAGTTCTCGCACCTTGAGCACACTGTCGTTGACACCGGCCTTGAGGTAATACGGGCTTTCCAGGGCCACGGCCAGGCTGCCGCCCGCCGCACCTGCGCCACCCGCACGGGCAATGAAGCTGCCGTCCAGGTACAGGCCGTTGTTCGAGGCAAAGCTGATGCTGCCGCCATTGCTGGCCACCGGCACGCGGCCTTGGCCGGGCACATCGAGCAACGCCTGGGCGCCGGACGCGTCCAGGCGGGCGCCGTCGCGCACCACCACAAACAGGTCGCTGGCCTTGGCGATACCGGTGGCCAGGTTGATGTCGCCACCAATGCTGATCGTGCCGCCATTGCGCACCTGGCCGTAGACATTGCCACGGTTGCTCACCGCCGTGACCGCACGCGACGCCACATCGATCAGCGCGTTTTCACCCACCCAGATCGAACGGCTATGGCCAGCGGCGTTGGCCGCTTCCGAACCCGTCGCCGTCAGGCCACCGAGGCTGACGCTGCCGCCCCAGGCGTTGAGGCTGCCGTTCATGGTCAATTGGCCGACGCTGCGCAGGTTGATGGCCTGGCCGGGGTCGACACTGATCACCGCGCCCTGCCCCACACTCAAGGCCGTGGTGGCCAGTTCAGCCGCCGTGGAATTCAGATTGCCGGCGGTCAGGGTCAGGCTGGCCCCACGGCGCTGGGTCAGCACACCTTTGCTCGCGTCTTCCTGGTACAGCGCCGGCGTCCAGCGCTCAAGGGCGGTGGTCGGATCGCTGCCCGTGGGGGCCGCCGATGTCTGTTCGCCCACGCGATACACCGGCGCGGTCACATCGACCTGGGTGCCGTCCGTGACCAGCAGCCCTTCATTACCGGTGATGTCATAGGCCGAGAAGCCTTTGTTGAAGAAGTCACCGGCCAGTTGCACGGTACCTGCATCCGGCGCCGTGGCGCTGGCGCCGATCTGCACCTTGCGCGCCTGCAACGCCAGGGTGCCACCGCCGCTGACGCCATAACCGCGAATCTCGCCGTCCAGCCGCAGGGTCCCGAGAGACGTCAAGGTCACGTCGCCGCCTTTCCCGCCACTGAGTTTGCCATCCACGCCGAGGGTGCCGCCGGAGGAGGCGTCCACCACGCTGCCGGCCGCCAGGTTTACGCTGCCAGTGCTGCGCAGCGACACTTTGCCGCCGTTCACATAGGCCACACCGCTGTTGTCGGTCGGGGCCAGCAGCAGGTTGCTCCAGCGCCCGCTGGTGTCCAGCGTGACCCCAGCGGCCACGTTCAGCGTGCCGCCGCCGTTGAGGATCGTGTCACCCACGGCCCCGGCTTTAAGCGGGTCGACCTGGCTCAGGACATTGCCCGCGTTAAGGCTGCCGCCGTGGGCCGTGAGGTTGGCGTTGATGTCGACCCTTGGCCCGAACAACGTGATATCGCCACCGTCCGCGACCTTGAGCGCACCGTTGACGGTGACCTGCTGCTTGGCACCCACCTTGATCGCGCCCAGTTGGTAGCCATTGAGCTGGTCGCTGTCGAGCACCATCTTGCCCTGGCGATCCGCCGGCAGCGCAGTGGTAAGGTCCAGGCCATCGGCGATTTTTTGCGTGTTGCCTTCGATCAACACTTCGTTGGTGTTCGCACCCAGGGCATAGCGCAGGATGCCGGTGGTCTTGTTGTACACCGGTGTATAACCGCCAATGATCAACTGCGCGCGCTGGGCCATGGCCTTCTGCGACTGCTGGTAACCGTCGAGGTTGATATTCGGTGCCTGGGTCTGGCGTTCACCCTGGAACACGTCGCTGATCACCTGGCCTTCGAGCACTGCGCTGGTAGTGCCGATCACCAGCTTGCCGGCATCGCGCCCCACGGTGTAACCGCTCTCGTAACGGCGCTGCTTGGCGATCATCGGGTTGTAGTAGTACTCGGTCTGGCCCCAGCGCACGCTGGTGTCTTCATAGCCTTTGTAGATCCCGGAATAGAGGATGTCGCCAGGCGCGTTGGACAGCTCGTACAGCCGCCCATCCGGGCCCTTGAGCCAGGTCTGCTGGATATAACCGGCCTGCACATCCACGGTGCCGCCCGACAGGTTGATCTGCGCGCCGGTCTGGGTCACCACGTCCTTGCCGGTAAAAGTCACGGTGCCGCCCTGGGCCATCCACTCGCCCACCGAGTGGCCCTGGGTGCCGAGGTAGCCGCCGACTTCGAGCAAACCGCCGGCGGTGTACCAGCGGTCCGTGGCGTAGCCGTTGGTGCCAGCGGTCACGAACACCAGATCACGCAGGTCGACCCACACATCGTTGTTGATCAACTGCCCATCGTCACGGTTGACCGGCGCATCGCGCTGCTCATTGCCCTGCACGTTGATCTTGATGTTATTGGATTCCATCGACACCTTGACGCCGACCGCACCCGACACGTCGATCATCGCCCCGTCGCGCACCAGGCTGCGACCGGCCGCGCTGACCGCCACCTGGCCGCCCGTGGCGAGGGTGATCGAGCCTTTCTGGAAGTCCACAGTGCCGCCGCTGACGATTTCGATGCGTGATTGATCGGTGCGGTCGGCCACGGCGCTGAGGTTGTTGAACTGGCCGGTGATCAGGTTGGCGGGCGTACCGTCAAGCTTGATCAGGCCGTTGTCTTTCTGGCCGTTGAGCGCAGTGCTGCCGCTGCTGTCGAGCAGGATCGCGGTGGTGCTGCCCTCGCCCAGGGTCACGCTGCCGGTGGTGTCGGTGGAGGCGTTGAGCAAGTGGATGGTGCCACGGGTGTCCACCGAGGTGCTGGCCAGGGCCACGCCGTTTTGCTGCACCTGGTGCCCGGTCAGGGTGATGTCACCGGTGGCGGCCATGATCAGGCCCGTGTTGCTGACTTTGCCTGCGGTGCTGCCGGCCTTGAGGCTGGTGGCCACTTCATTGCCGCGCGTGGTAGAGCGGTCATTGCCGGTGGTGCCGACGCCCTTGCGGATGTAAAAGCTGTCGCCGGCAGCCAAGGTGGTCTGGCCTTTGGCGGTGTTGATGGTGCCGGCGTTTTCCACTTCCGAGCCCAACAGCAAGGCATAGCCGCCGGCGTCGGTGGAGGTGGCTGGGTTGTGGGTCTGGATCAATGCGCCGCGCTGCACCTCGACCTTGCCCGCCGCATCGGTGAAGGTCGGCTGGGTGCCGGTGGCGTCCACGTAAATGCCGCGCTGGGTGAACTGCTCGTCGGTGATGTTCGCCGCCGCTGCCACCAGGTTACGCACGTTGACCTGGCTGGTGCCGCTGAACACCACGCCGTTGCGGTTCATGATCATCACCGTCCCGGCGCCGTTGATCTGGCCCTGGATCTCGCTGGGGCGTGCATCAGGGTCGTTGACGCGGTTAAGCACGGCCCAGCTCGACTGCTGCTGGAAATCCACGCTGGTGTTGCGCCCGACGTTGAAGGTCTCCCAATTGAGGATCGCCTTGTCGGCGGTTTGCTCGATGGTCACCGTGGTCTTGCCGCCAGCCTGGGTCTGTACCGGGCCCTTGGCATTGGTCCAGCCCTGGGTCAGGCTGTTATCGACCTGCAGGCCGCCCTTGCCCAGCCCATCGGGAATGGTCGAGACCTGGCCGAACGCGGCCTGGCGCCCGGCAGCCTGCGCCGCCTGCTGCGCGGCAATCGCCGCCACGCTGGTGTTCAAGGTGCTGATCGAGCGCGCCAACTGCTGGTTGACCTTGGCCTGCTGGTTCAGCGAAGGAATCCCCGGCACCTGCCCGGCGCTGATCCGCGCCGCCGTCGCCGCCTGGGTCGCGCCTTTGTCGGCAAACCAGCTGGAACTGAACGCCGTGGCCGCGTGGGCGTTGCCCGCCACCATCAACAACGCAATGGCCTGGGCCAAAGGCTTGAGACGCAGGACGGGCTCTTGGGCTTTCAGGTTAACCGGTGATTTGCAGCGGACCATCGGGAATCTTCCTTGTTTGTTATTCGCCAGAGGCAAGACAAGCTCACGTATGAGGGTTAGGCGGTTGGCGAGGGGCGGGACCGAACTTCTGTCACGCAAAGTTCATAGAGGGCTGGTAGCAACGGGCACAAACGCAAAAATCAGCAACGGCACAAGCCGTTGCTGATCAGGTGTTGCAGGTCGGTGAAAGCGTGGGTTACAGCGGACGACCGATACCGTTGCAGACGTTGGTGTTGCCGATGCTCAGGGCGTTGCTGGCGGTCAGGAAGCTGCCGCGAATCGCGACTTTCCAAGCGGTTGGCAGCGGTACGAAAGCATTGGCGGTGATGGCTGCATCGTTGTTGTTAGACGCGCCGTAGTGCTTGGCGAAGAAATCACGCACTTGGGTGGTCTGGGTGGCATCGGCGTAGCACTGGCCGAAGATCACGTTGGTGAAGCCCAGGATCGGGTAGCCCGAGGTTGGGTAAGGCTGTACACCGGCCGTGTTGTCTGGACCGAATACTGGAACCCAGGCGTCCGGGTTGCCACGGTCGGTGGTGGCAGGCACCGGTACGGCGTTGATGGCAGCAGACACGTTAGCGGCAGCAGGCGAAACGCCGGCGGTGTTAGTGGCGACCACCTTGCCTACGCGGGCAACCTTGGTAGCGTCGTCCAGACCGGCGAGGGTTGGGGCGGCGAAGTCAGGGCTCATGTAGGTAACGCCGCCGGCGGTGGAGGACAGGGACGTCATCACACCTTGGCTGCCAGTGGCGGCAACAGCGCCGACCAGTGGGGTCAGGCCGAGGCTGTAGCTGTTGGCGAATATAGGCGTAACAGCAAAGGTGCCAGCTTCGGTGGTGCACTTGGCGTTAAGGAAACGCGTGAACAACTCAGTGGTACCGCTGCTTTCGCTGCGATACACGATGGTGATCGGACCGGTACGACCAGCGCCCGAAATATCTTTCCAGTCGTTGATACGACCCGAGAACACACCGCACAGCTCGTTGACGCTCAGGTCAACCGCTGCGGCGCCGCTTTTGTTGAAAGGAATCGCAACCGAAGTCCCCACCGATGGCACTTGAATCAACTTGCCCCAGGTTGGTTGCTTGTTAGTCACATAGGTGGACAGCTCGGTAGCCGACAATTTGGAGTCGCTACCGGCCCAGTGCACGTTCTTGTTCGTCACGCCAGCCACGAACTTGGTGTAGTCGTTGTTCAGGAAGGCTGCCTTGCCGTTGCCGCTGCCCACGCCGATGTAGCCGGCAAAGCCAGTGGTGAGTACGCCGGAGGTCTGATACAGCGCTTGTGGCAGGGTTGCGCCACCGCCGTTGATGTCAGCCATTGCAGCCTGGGCCGAGCACAGTGCAGCGAGGGTCATGGATACCGCGAGAACGTTGCGCTTAAACATGAAGAAGCTCCTTTCGTCGTGTTTGTACGTTTGGGGTAGATGGCGCTTGCATGACGTCATGGCTTCGGTCCCAAGCCGGCTTGCGGGGGTGGCGAGGGGTGAGGCCATGGGTAGGGAATTTGGCAGTTTCCGATGACAGCAAAACGAAAAAACCTCGGGAGGAAGGCGTTGATTTTCAAAAAGATTCTCGGGTGTTTTGGTCATGCAAATGAGCGGTTTCGGGGCAGATGACAGCGGGGTTTCAGCAGGGTTTTGCGGCGTTGGGCTGGAGGCAGCGCGGGCCGTGTGGCGGGGGTTGGAACATGACGGGATGAGGAACCCGAGGTTGGGGACCTACTGAAGAAACGCAGTAAAAAATGTGGGAGGGGGCTTGCCCCCGATAGCAGTGTGTCAGCTAAAAATAAGCCAGCTGAACCACTGCAATCGGGGGCAAGCCCCCTCCCACATTTTGATTTGTGGTGTGTTCAGGTGACGAGTTGGTTGATCTCGATAATCGGCAGCAGCACCGCCATCACAATCACCAGCACTACGGCGCCCATCACCACGATCATCAGCGGCTCCAGCAACGCGGTCATGCCCATGGCGCGGCGTTCGATATCCCGCGACAAGGTTTGCGCCGCGCGCTCCAGCATTGGCGGCAGCGAACCGGTTTTTTCGCCGCTGGCGATCAAGTGGATCAACACCGGCGGGAAGACCTTTTCCACCGCCAGCGCCGGGGCTAGGTTGACGCCTTCGCGCACTTTGGCGGTGGCGTCGTTGACACACTGGCTCAGACGCTCGTTGGACAAAGTTTGCCGCGCCGCTTCCAGGGCGCGCAACAGCGGCACACCAGCACCGCCGAGGATCGCCAGGGTCGAGGCAAATCGCGCCGTGTTCAGCCCCAGTACAAACCGCCCGATCAGCGGCAAACGCAGCACGCGGCTATGCCAATTCAAGCGTGCCACCGGGTTGCGCAGGTACAGGCGCCAGCCCCAGAAACCGCCGACGATTGCGGCAAAACATAGCCAGCCCCAGGCGCGAATAAAATCGCTGGCATTGAGCATCGCCAGGGTCAGCCCCGGCAGGTCCTGGCGTGCCTGGGAGAACGCGCTGACCACCTGGGGCACCACATAGCTGAGCAGGAAAATCACTATGCCGATCGACACCAGCCCCACCACGCCCGGGTAGATAAACGCGGTGAGGATCTTGCCGCGCAGGTTGTTGCGCTCCTCGATGTAGTCGGCCAGGCGCTCCATCACCTGGGCCAGGTCACCGGACTCCTCCCCCGCCGCAATCAACGCGCGATAGATCGACGGAAAATCCCGTGGCCGTGCGGCCAAGGCATCCGCCAGGCGCATGCCGCCACGCACATCGGCGCGTACCGCGGCCAGGGTCTGGGCGATGTGTTTTTTCTCGGCCTGCTCCACCGTGGCGCTCAGTGCCGCCTCCAATGGCAGGCTGGCCCCCAGCAAACTCGCCAGTTGCCGGGTGGCCCAGGCCAGGTCGTTGTCCGACAGCTTGGCGCTGAACAGGCTGCTGCCGGCAGCGCTTGGCTGCCCGCCTTCGACCTGCACCAGCAACGCGGTCAGGCCCCGGCTGCGCAGTGCGGCAAATGCGCCGCTCTGGCTGTCAGCCTCCACGTGCCCGGCCTCGACCTTGCCGCTGGCATCGGCGGCTTCATAGCGATAGCGATTCATCAGGCGTCCCGTGTCACGCGCAGGATTTCTTCGGGTGCGGTGGCGCCGCTGCGCACCCAGCGCTCGCCGTCTTCACGCATGCTGAACATGCCGGCACGCCGTGCGGCCAGACGTAGATCCTGCTCGCCGGCGCCGTTGTGGATCAGGCTGCGCACGTCATCATCGACGCAGAACAATTCATGGATACCGGTGCGCCCGCTGTAACCGATCTGGTTGCACTGCGCGCAGCCCACCGGGCGCCAGGTGCCGGGGGCCGCCGGGTCTTCCTGCTTGCAGTGCGGGCACAGGCGGCGCACCAGGCGCTGGGCCAACACGCCCAACAGCGACGACGCCAGCAGGAAGGGTTCGACGCCCATATCGATCAAGCGGTTGACCGCCGACACCGCGTCGTTGGTGTGCAAAGTGGCGAGTACCAAATGCCCGGTGAGCGAGGCCTGCACGGCGATCTGTGCGGTTTCCAGGTCGCGGATTTCGCCGATCATGATGATGTCCGGGTCCTGGCGCAGGATCGCGCGCAGGGCCAGGCCGAAGGTCATGTCGATCTTGGCATTCACTTGGATCTGGCTGATGCCCGGCAAGTCGTACTCCACCGGGTCTTCCACTGTGAGGATATTGCTGGTACTCGCATCCAGCCGCGCCAGGGCGGCGTACAGGCTGGTGGTCTTGCCGCTGCCCGTGGGGCCGGTGACCAGCACGATGCCGTGGGGCTGGCGGATCAGCGTATCCAGGCGTGCCAGCAACTGCGGCTCCATGCCCAGGGTTTCCAGCTGCAAACGCCCGGCCTGTTTGTCCAGCAAGCGCATCACCACGCGCTCGCCATGCCCGGTGGGCACCGTGGACACCCGGATATCAATCGGCCGCCCGGCCACGCGCAGGGCGATGCGACCGTCCTGGGGCAAGCGTTTTTCGGCGATATCCAGCTGGGCCATGATCTTGATGCGCGACACCAGCGCGCCATGCAATGCCTTACGCGGTGAGACCACGTCACGCAGGGTGCCGTCGACGCGGTAGCGCACCACGGAGTGGGTTTCGTAGGGCTCGATGTGAATATCACTGGCCTCGTCGCGGGCGGCCTGGGTGAGCAAGGCGTTGATCATGCGGATCACCGGGGCGCCGTCCTGGGTGTCGAGCAGGTCGGTGATCTCGGGCATGTCTTGCATCAGGCGGTCGAGGTCGACTTCGTTTTCGGCCGCTCCCACCACGGCGGCGGCGCTGCCGGTGTCGGCGTAGGCGCTGGTGAGCAGGCCGTCGAGTTGGTCGTCGCGTACGTGTTCCAGCTGGGTTTGGCCGAACTGGCGGTGGACTTCGCTGATGGACCAGCCGGGGGTGGAGGGGCATACCGTTAGCAGCAGGCCTTCTGCGCTGGGGCGCAGGAGGATGCGTTGGGATTTGGACCAGGCGTAGGGTAGCAGGCTCATTGGGTTGGGCCTTTTTGGCTGTGTACATATCCGGTTTTTTTGTAATGACGGCTATCGGTTCCGCCCTTACGGCGGGTCACTTTTGGGTCCTTCCAAAAGTGACCCGCTGTAAGAGCGGAACCATAAGTGGCCGCTACCGCAGCAATGGATATGTACACCATCAAGGCCGCGCCCCCGAAGAAACCGGCACCGCCCGAATCACCGCCCGAGGCCCCAAAGCCCCCGGTATCGCCTTCTCCACCGCCGGCAACTGCGGCGCCTGCACATCCGGCATCGCCCAACTATGCTCCGGCTGCAACCCACCCTGCGCCCGGCGCATAAACTCATAGCGGTTCAGCGTAATACTGCGCCCCGCCCCACTGTCGCGAATAATGTAAGGCCGCAAAAACACCATCAAGTTGGTCTTGGTCACACTGCGCTTCTCATTGCGAAACAACGCCCCCAAGCCCGGAATATCCGACAGCCACGGCACCGCATCATTGCTCTGGCTATAGCCATCCTGCAGCAGGCCGCCGAGCACCATGATCTGCCCGTCATCCAACAAAATACTGGTATCGATCGCGCGCTTGTTGGTCACCGTGCCCGCCTCCACCGAGGCCCGTGTGTCGACGCTGCTGACCTCCTGGTAGATATCCAGCTTCACCGTGCCGCCCTCGGAAATCTGCGGGCGCACGTTCAGCTTCAAGCCCACCTCTTCACGCTGCACGGTCTGGAACGGGTTGTTGCTGGTGCCCCCGCCGCCGGTCACATAGCTGCCGGTGACAAACGGGATGGTCTGCCCGACAAAAATGCTCGCCGCTTCGTTGTCCAGGGTCAGTAGGTTCGGGGTGGACAGCACATTGGTGCCGCCCTTGCTCTTCAGCGCGCGGGCCAACACCTTGAGGTCGAGGACCTTGCCGATCCCGGGGATGTCCACGGTACCGTTGACCAGGCCGATGTTCAGGCCCTTGGGCAACACATCGATGCTGGTCGGGCTGGTGGGCGTGCCATTGATACCACTGCCGCCCAGGTTCACGCCGCCGAAACCACCCTTGCCCGCCAGGTTGCCGGCCTGCCACTGCACGCCGAACTCGGTGGCGTCGTCTTCACCGACTTCCACGATCAGGCTCTCGATCACCACCTGGGCGCGGCGCTGGTCGAGCATGTCGATGACTTCGCGCAGGTTGCGGTACAGCGGGTCTGGTGCGGAGATCAGCAAGGTGTTGGTGGTCGCATCTGCCTGGATGGTCACACCGCCGGCGCTGAACGCGGTGTCCTGGTCGCTGGCGGCACTGCCGGAACCGGTGCTGGAACCGCTGGTTTGCCCATAGACCGGTTGCACGCCACTGCCACTGCCGGTGGGCGTGCCGCTGCTGTTTTGCGCGTTACTCGTACCCTGGCTGTTCTGGCTGTTACCGCCCATGGCACTGAGCTTGCCGCGCGCATCGTCGCTCACGCCCGAATCGCTCTCGCCGGTCAGCAGCCCGCGCAGCGACTGGGCCAACTTGCCCGCCTGGGCGTTGCGCAGGTACACCACGTGCATGTTGCTCGGGTTGCTCTGGGCGTTGTCGAGCTTGTAGATCAGGTTGCGCGCCAGCTCGGTACGCTCGGGGCTGCCGGAGCGGATGATGATCGAATTGGAGCGCGGGTCGCCGACCACGTTGATCTTCTGGGTCTGGTCGGCGCCCTGGGTTTCCAGCAGTTCGCCGACCATGGCGGCGATGTCCACGGCGATGCCGTTCTGCACTTTCACCACGTCGGTGTCGATGGCGCTGGGGGTGTCGATGCCATTGATGATCTGCGCCACGCGCGCGAGGTTTTCCGCGTAGTCGGTGATCACAATGCTGTTGTTGCCAGGGTAGGCGTTGATCGGGTTGTTCGGCGACACAATGGGGCGCAGCACCGGGATCAGGTTCACCGCGTTTTCATATTGCAGGCGAAAGGTGCGCGTCTGCATGCCGCTGCTGCCGGCACTGTACATCGGGCCGCCGAGCAACTTGGCATCGGCCTCCGGCACCACCTGGGCCACGCCACCCACGTCCACCACACTGAAGCCCTGCATGCGCAGCGCCGCCAGCAGCATGTCGTAGGCCTGGTGCGCGGGCACCTGGCCTTCGCTGACCAGGGTGAGGTTGCCCTTCACGCGTGGGTCCACCAAAAATTGCTGGCCGGTGGCGCGGGACAATGCGCGCACTACCGCCTGGATATCCGCCTCGACAAAATTCAGCTGCACCGGCTGCTCGCCCAGCGGGTTGCGCGCCTTGACGGCCGCCGGTGCGTGGCCACGGGCGCTGTTGGTTACCGGGTGTTGTACGGCGGGCCTGGGCAGCGGTTCACGCTGGCGATCCAGCACGCTATCACCGCTGCGGCGGGTGTCGGCCAGGGGCTGGCCGAGTTCGCTGTCCACCAGCAACGGCTTGGCCGCCTGCTGGCTGCTGCACGCACTCAGGGCCAGCAACAGCAGCGGCGCGACGGTGCGAAACGGGGGGACTGACCACTTCATGAAGCTTCCTTAGCGCCAAGCGCCTGATCCATGCGAACGGTCCCGGACACAGTGCCGGCCGAGTTATCGACGCCATCCGGGGCACGCTGCAAACGCGCTTCGGACACGTCCAAAGAAAAGGAACGGGGACTGCCCAACAACCAGCCGACCACGGCATCGGCCGGAGCATTGTCGAAGGTCAGCCGCCAACCACCCGGTTCCAATGCCTGCAGCTGGTAATGCCCCTGCAAGCCAGCGCTTTCGAGGGCCTGGCGCAACGCGGCTTCGTCAGCCCGCCGAGGCGCGGCGACGTCTTGCAACAACACCTGCAAGGCGGCGGCCTGGGCACGTAATTTGGGGGTTTCGGCCTGCCAGTAATCGATTTTTTTCAACGCCGGCTGCACCAGCACCAGCCAGGTCAACAGGCTCGCCAGCACCAATCCTGCGCCGCTCAACAAGCGTTTTTCGCGCAGGGCCAGGCCGCCCCAGAACACCTGGGACTGGCTGCGCAGACACTGGAGTTTATTCATCGCCGGCCTCCGGTTTTTCCGCCGCCTGCGCCGGGCCAATGCTCCAGCCACGCTCATCGCGTTCGGCGGCAAACCCTGCCTGGGCCAGCGCGGCCTGCCAGTCGCCGACCGCCGCCGGGTTGCGGCTGTCGGCGAGCAGCGCCAGGTGCAGGCGGCCCTGTTCGAAACTCAGGCTGTCGACGCTGCCGACCATAAACAGCAGGTTGCTGCCCGCCAGTTGCAACAGGCTGGTGAAGCGTTGGCCGGGGTCGGCCGCCGCGCCACTCTGGCGCGCGGCCAACTGTTGGCGAGCCTGCTGCAACGGGTTGAGCACCACCGGCAATTGAGGAAACGCCTGGCGCACCTGCTGGCTCATCAACGCCTTGAGCCGCTGGCCTTCGTCGACCTGGCGGGCGGCGTAGAGGTTGAGGCCGAGGGTCCAGATCGCTACTGCCAGCGCCACGCAACCCAGCGCCCTGCCCCAGCCGCCACTGGCGGCCTGGCTGAAGCGCACCTGTAAGCCCCAAGCCGGCACCGGCCCGCTCCAACGCTGGGCCGCATCCACCAGCGGCATATCCAGTGCTTGCAACCCCAACGGATGCACCGCGCCTTGTTGCAGGCTGTCGCGCGTCAGCAGATAACCGTCGTGCAACGCCGCAGCGCCCACTGGCAAGGCATGGGGTGCCGGGTACAGGCCGCGCAGTTTGAGATGCGCCTGGGCCAGCACCTGGCCAAGTTGCTCCAGCCCGGCCTTGGACACCCAGCCGACCTGTACGCGCCCATCGCTTTCGCGCGGGCCGTGGGCAACCTGCATCTGGTCCACTGCGCCAAGGATCAGCGCCTGCGCGGCGCAGGCCACGGCGGCGGCGGTTCTGGCGGCGGGTAATGGCGGCAGTTCCAGGCTGGTCAACAGGCTGTCGCGCGGATGCAGAAAGCACTCCACCGCCTGGCGCTGCTTGCCCAACTGCGCCAGGCTGGCGTGGCCCTCATCCACCACCACGCCGCGCTCCAGCCAGGCAAAAGTCACCGGGCTGTCCAGGCTCAGCTCAGCGAGCGGCGGCAAGCCGATGCGCAGGCGTTTCATACCCCCACCCGCGACCAGATCACCCGTGGCGCACGGTCTTCGGGCCGGTGCAACAGCGCCTCCAGCGTCACCCGGCGTTGCTCGCGCCGCGCCTGGCCCTGCAGGCGAAACCACTCGCTGGTGATGCCCACTTGCACGGCGTCCACATTGACCTGCGGCAAGTGCAAGCGGTTGACGAAATCCCCGCGATTGATAAACCAATGCCCGCCATCACGCTCGGCCACCAGCCCATGGGCCTGGGCCAGGCTGAGCTGCGGCACCACCGCGCTGAGCACTTCGGCACTGGCGGTGTTGCCGTTGACCCAGGTAATGCCGGGCAACACGCTGATATACGCCTGCATGCGCCGCAACAGCGCCGGGTCGAGGCCTTCGATTCCGCTCAAGTCGTCGAGGCTGCGCAGCATCGGGTATTTGGCCGGCAGGTCGGTACGGTCATACGAGGCGATCACCCGCTGGCTGATGCGTCGGCTCACGGCCGGGTCGACGCCGATCAACCGGCACAGGCGCTCAAAGCTCTGCAGTTGCTCGGTGTCCAGTTGCTGACGGTTGACCAGGTTGCGCAGGTTGAACTTGCCCTGCTCGTCCTCGATCCGGCCTTCGAACGCGCCGCCCTGGGCGCGGGCCCAGGGTTGGTCGAGGCGCGTGAGCACGTCCTTCTGGCGCGCGTCCCAGAGCAGCTGCCGGCTGCGCTCCAGGCCACCCTGCAACAGCCACTGGCCCTGGATGCGCAATTGCTCGGCTTCCAGGCTGCGGGTGAAAACGGTCTGGCGCGTGAGCATGGCGCCGGCCAGCACCGCCACCACCGCCGCGATCAGCAAGGCGCTGATAATCGCCATGCCGCGTTGCTTCGCCGCTGTGGGCGAATACCGGTTCATGGCGCGCCTTACAACTGCCAGGAGCCGATATCGGCATTCACGCCGTCGCCATCCGGTTGGCCGTCGGCGCCGAGGGAGAACACATCGACTTCACCGTTGGCGCCCGGGTTGAGGTAGTGATACGGGTTGCCCCACGGGTCGTTGGGCAAGCGGTCGAGGTAGGCGCGCCAGGTGCTGTTCTTGGCATCCGCCGGGCGCTCCACCAGCACCTTGAGGCCCTGGTTCATGTTTGGGTAAGTGCCGTGGTCGAGGCGATAGAGCTTCAATGCCTGCATCAAGCCGCCAATGTCCTGCCTGGCCGCCGTGGCCCGCGCCTGGTCCGGCCGGTCGAGGACCTTGGGCACCACCATCGCGGCCAGGATCCCGAGGATGACCACCACCACCATGATCTCGATCAAGGTAAAGCCACGCTGGCCGCGAGGGCCTGGCAATGGGGTTGTTAGGCGCGCGATATCCATCTCGACATTCCTTGGCTTGGGTGCATTTCGTGGCGCAGTGTTGCAAGAACATATGTCAGTCGTATTGAAAATCCTCGGGAGTTTCGGTCGCCAATCGGTCAACTGCCGGCGCTAGTCTGCGGGCCTGTTTCCGGCCTTTGAGAGCGCCATGTACAGCCGTCGCAAGGAGCAAGGCTTTACCCTGATAGAGGTGCTGGTGGCGCTGGCGATCATTGCCGTGGCCATGGCTGCCGCCGTGCGCGTGGCCGGGTTGATGACCCAGAGCAACGGGCTGTTGCGCGACAAATCCATGGCCTTGCTGGCGGCGCAAAGCCGCCTGGCGGAATTGCGCCTGCAAGGCCACTTGCGCAGCGGCAAGCAGACCTTCGAGTGTGACCAGGGCCGTTTGAAGCTGCGCTGCGAGCAAACCATCAATGCCGATGGCCGGCTGTTTCAGGTCAATGTACTGGTGCGTGATGCCAGCCGTGACGCGCCGCCCCTGGCGCGCCTGGACACCCAGGTCATGGCCGAGTGAGCCGCGGCAACGCCGGCCCCTCCGGCAACTTGTCGAGGTTGACGCGCAGCTTCTCGCCGCCGCGCTCGATCTCTACGCCGTCGCCGGCAATGGCCGTCAACCGCACGCCCGGGCCAAGCCGCTCGCCCAATAGAAAGCTGCGCGGCGGGCCGTCGTTGAGGCTGAGGATCGCCACCGCCCCCCGTGCGCCAGCCAGCACGCCGGTGACCTTGACCTGCAACGCCGTCGGCGCATTGGAAAACCATTGCAACGCCGGGTTATCGCTGCGCGCCGCCAACGCCTGCGGCGTGGCCGGTGGCGTGTGGGATTCGGCGGATGTGAGCAACAGCGGCGTCCATACCGCTACACCGGCCAATGCCGCCAGCACAGCCAATGCCTGCACGCCGTGGGCCGGTGAAAAACGAAGGGCGAATGCCATGGGTGGGACCTCCTGTTTGTCCGTCGCACCAGCCTACAGACCAATTCGCACGTTTTTATTTCAGCCTGAGGCCCATCGATGAAACAACAAGGCTTCACCCTCATTGAGTTGATGGTGGTGCTGGTGATCATCGGCATCGCCAGCGCCGCCATCAGCCTCACCATCAAGCCCGACCCGCTGCACCTGCTGCGCAAGGACGCCGAGCGCCTGAGCCAGTTGCTGCAAATCGCCCAGGCCGAAGCCCGCGCCGATGGCCGGCCCATCACCTGGCGCGCCGACGCCAAGGGCTTTCGCTTCAACCGCCGCAGCGACGACGGCAGCGCCACCGAGGCGTTCCAGGCCGACGCTCAACTGCGCCCGCGCCTATGGGAAAGCACGCCGATGCAGATCAGTGTTGAACCTCGGCAAACCCTGGTGCTCGACGCCGAATGGATCAGCCCGCCGCTGCGCGTGGTGCTCTCCGACGGCCAACACAGCCTCAGCCTGCAACGCGATGCTGCCGGCTTGATGCGCGTGGTAGCCCAACCATGAACAAGTCCCAGCAAGGCTTTACCCTGATCGAAGTGATGGTGGCGATCATGCTCATGGCCATCGTCAGCGTGATCGCCTGGCGCGGTCTCGACAGCGTCACCCGTGCCGATCAGCACCTGCAGGCGAGCACCGAACAGACCGAAGTGCTGTTGCGCGCACTCAACCAGATGCAACGCGATATCAGCCTGCGCGCCAGCGTCGAACTGAGCGCACAGGACCCGGACGCCAAGCCAGAAGGCTTGGCCGCCGTGACGGTGCGCAGCTCCGACAGCAAGGGCTTCCGGCTGGATGTGATCCGCAGCGCACCGGTCGCGGGGGATGGCCTGCAACGGGTGCGCTGGTGGCTCAAGGGCGACAACCTGTACCGCGCGGCAGCGCCGGCACGGGATCGATTCCCGCTGCCGGCGGCCAAGGACGGCGTGGTGGTGCTGGCCGGGGTCAGTGATCTGCAAGTGCGGGTGTGGGAGGCCGATAAGGGCTGGCGGCAGTTGAGCGGGAACCGGCGGGAGGACCCGCTGGGGTTGGAGATCAGCCTGGTGCGGGAGACGCCCCAGGGTGTGGAGCGGTATCGCCAAGTGGTGGGGCCATTGAAGTAAGCGCTTTGTGGTCAGCTTTCCCCCACCCGTGCGGCTTGCCCACAGGCCCCCGCCTGTGGCACCAGTTGGATATCGACACGTCGATTGGCGATACGCCCCGCCTCTGTTTCGTTGCTGGCGACCGGCTGGTTGGCCGCAAACCCCTGTACTGCAAAGCAGCTGTCGGCGATGTCGCCCATGCGCTGCATCCAGTCGCGCACCGCGGATGCTCGGGCGTGGGACAGGGCCAGGTTGTGCTCCACGGCACCGGTTGCATCGGTGTGGCCGGCGATCACGATCAGCCAGCCCGGCTGGGCTTTGATGCCGGCCAGGGCATTGATCAGCACTTTGGTGGAGTCCGGTTTCAGTGTTGCGCTGCCGGCATCGAACAGCGACAAGCTGTCCAGCCGTAGGGGCGCGAGCGGCGGCGGGTCGATGCCTGCCAGCCAGGTGCGCCAGCCGAACACAACCGCCAGCGCAACGATCAATGCCCCGGCTGTCAGCCATGCTGCCAGGCTCCACCCGCGAAGTTCCACGTCGGGCGGTGGCAGAATGACCACCGGCGTTGGCGTCATCAACCTGATAGGCGCAAGCATCCTCTCGGCCGTCGCGGGCTGCGGCTCCAAGCGCTGGACCCAGCTGCCGAGCTGGTTTCGCAGAGCCTCAAGTGTCAGCAGCGGCGTGGGTAGATGCGGCAGCAAACGCGCGTGTAAACGGCCCAGCTCGACCTCCAGCTGAACCAGTGCAGGCCCACTGTGTGCGGCCATTGCCAGGCTGCGCAGGAGTAATTGCAGTTGGTCGAACAACCATCCCAGCAAGTCCAGCCGCGCAGTTTCCATCAGCGGCCACAGCCGAGCCCATTCGCGGCTCAATGCTTCCAGCAGCACCACGCCTTGGGTGACGCCCTCCAGCCCGTGGCGTTGGCCGCGGGCCAAGGCGTAAAAACAGGCCGAATACAGTTCCGCGCCATTGTGCTCGAACAGCGCCAGGCACAGCTGTTCGACCTTGGCCCAATCCACATCCGGGCAGGCCGGGTGATTCAGCTTGGCCAACTCCTCGCGCAGGGCGGTAAATTCATTGAAGCCGCGCGGATCGCCGCCGACTCGAATTCGCATCTCAAACAACGCCGTCATCAGGCTTCCTTTGCGTTATCGGCTCAACAGGGAGTGCTGTCGTTTCAGGTGGCGCATCAGTACCTTGCCGTCGGGCGTCAAGGTGCTGGCGAAGAACGCGCGCTGCCCGTCCTTCAATTGCAGGTCCAAGGCATATTCCAGATGGCCCGGCAGCGCTTGGGGCAGCAGGTCAATCGACACCGCCGCCACACGCGGTTCGTACTTGAGCACCGTGGCGGTCAGCGTGCCGATCAAGTCATGGGCCGATGCAGGCAGCCCTTGCAGGATCCGCCCCATGTCCGGCAGGCCGTAATCCGGCAGATGGCTGAGTGCACCGGCGCGGCTGTTGAGGATGCGTTGCAGGTTGTCCAGCACCGACAGGGTGTGCTGGTCTTCCTCGCTGACGCTGTGCAGGTCTAGTTCACCGTCGAAATTCTGCAGCAGCCGTTCGTAGAGCGAGGGGTTGTACTCGGTCATGGCTCAGTCCTTGGCGAGGGCCCGCAGGGTCAAACGGTTGTCCCCCAACTCGATAAGCCGCGCGCGGTCCGGGTCGAGGTCATCACGCGCCAGCGTCAGGCGCCAGGTGTGCAGTTGGGTATCGGGGTTGCGGAACAGCGCCACCACCGTGACGAACCGGGCGTCCTTATCGAGCGGCATGCTCAGCTGTGCGCCCTTCTCGGGCCGTACCACCACCGCGTGTTTGTCCAGCAGCGCGCTGGCCAGCAGTTGGTCGTCATCGGCCAGCAAGCCGTCGTAGCTCGCCTGCTCTACCGCCTTGCTGTCGCGCAATTGGTAGACCCGCACCAGGGTGGCCGCAGAGACGCCGTTCAGGTCCTTGGTATCGGTGTTCAGCGCCGTACGCGCGCTGAAGTCCAGGTGCAGGGTTTTCACCTGCGTGTAGAAGATCGCCTTGGCGGTGGATGTGGTGCCATCTGCGACGGTCTGGACCAACCCGCAACCGCCAAGCGCAGCGAGCATCATGAGACTAATAAAGGTACGCAACATGCTGTGTGTCTCTGTTGTGAGCATTAATCGAAAGGCCTTGGTAACGGCCCAGGTTGATCGTGAGCGTGTCGTGCTCCGCAGCCTCGTCCAAGCCCAGCACGCCGGTCATGCCGAGCCGAATGGGTGCCTGCCCCAGCAGCGGCACTGGCAAGCTGCGCACCGGCAGTGACAACTGCAATTTTGCCGTGCAGCGCCACCCCAGGTAGACCCGCAGCAGCACCAGCAAATCGCGGTGCAACGGGTTGCCCGGTAACCAGCCACTGGCTTCTTGCAGGTCTTGGGTTGCCAGCGTCAGGCGCAGTTGGCTGTTGGCGTCGTGGCCGACACTGCCCAGCGGCGTGCCCTGGGACAAGCTCACCGGATGTCGTTTGCACAGGCTCGCCGGCCGCGCCAGCGCAATCTTCTGCGGCCAATGCGCAGTCACCCGCGCCTGAGTATTGGGCGCCAATAAGGTCACCAGCGCCGTAATGCCTTGCGCATTACGCGTGGGCAGGCGCATCACACTGAGCAAGGCCAGAAAACGTGAAACCGGCGTAGCGATCTGCCGCGCGGTGCCCGGAATGCCAAGCCCGATCAGGCCCAACAGGCATTGCGAGGTGGCATCGGTGCCGCCCGCTTCGAACGTTGCCGGGTAGGAGTATTTGCGCCAGATCCGGTAGAACTGGGTGAAGATCCGATGGTTGAAAATATCCAGGAAGGCTTCCAGCGCTTCATGCCCTTCACGACGCTGCGCGATGTCATCGAGAAACGCCGTCGGCATCGGCGAATCCACCCCGTACAACCCAAGCAAGCGGGTGCGTACCGTCGCCGGGCGCTGCGGGTGGCGTTCGTCGGTCTCAATCGCCTTCAACTCACCCGCCGCAAAGCCCATGCCCGGGTCGGGCCGAAAGCGCACCGCATCATCGGCCGGGTGCGCGGTGCTGCCCAACGGCGGGTGATCCGGCAAGGCCTGTTCCAGCAACTGGCAAAAACGATACAGGTTGGCCTCGGCGACCTTCCCCTTTAGCGCGTCGAGCAGACCGCCGGCTTTCAGCCGGGAATACGCTGACTGTGGTTCTCGTTCCATCGCAGGCACTTTCCAGTAGGTTGCAGGATCAGCGTGAGCTGGGTGTACAGATGAATGTCGGCATACAGGGCGAAAAAGCGGCTGAGCATCTCGCCGAACAGGCTGATGTCGCCCTCCCCCGAAAAGCCATTGGCATCCAGGGTGATTTCGATATCCACGCCGCGCAGCAGAAAGCCTTTCTCGAACCGCTGCACCAGGTGATGACGCACCTCGGCAATCGCGGCCAGGCGCCGGCGATTGAGTTCGCTGCCGGTCCAGTCGTACAACGCGAGGGTGCCGCGCAGGACCTCGGCGCTGTCGAGCATCGGCAGGAAGTTGGAGCCCAGGTGGCTGAGTACCCGCCAGTGGAAACGATCGCGGTTGGGTGGGTAGCAGGGTTGGGTGGGTGCACACAGGTTGCGCACCCGTATGCTGGCTTGGGTGGAACTCGCCACCGTGTCGAGCAAGGTGCTTTGCAGGGCCTTGCGCGGCAGCTGGCCATGGGTGCCGGTCAAGCGCAATGACAGGCTTTCTTGCCCACGCAGGCGGTCCTTGTCGAAACCCTCGCCGCCGAGGATCAACCAGGTGTCATGCAAGCCGTTGGCCGCGCGTTTCAGGCGCGTGTGGAAGTAACGCTCCGGCGCCTCGTCGCGCAACATTCCGCCCTTGTGGCGAAAGCTGGTGAAGGGCACGTAGTCCTGGAGATCCGCATTGCGCGATGCGGTCACCCGGTCCACCGAGTAGATCTCGGTATGGCCGTCCTGCAAGCGCATGGGCCGCAGCAGGTAGTCGGTTTCCAGGGGCGCCAGGGTCAGCGGGTCGGCTTCCAGCGCGAACAGGTTGATCACCGGCACGGCGTGCAGGCGGATGTGTTCGCGGTTCAGGTCGAAATTGGCCGGCCAGGACTCACGCAATATCACTTCAATCTCGAACCAGTCGGTGCCGGGTTCAATCTTTAGCTGCTCCAAGCCACACAAGGTCACGAACATGAATTTTTCGCGGAAGCAAAAATACTCCAGCAACAGCTGATAACCGCTGAAGGCGCTGTCGCCCTTGGGCCACAGCCGGTCCTCATCGGCAAAGCCCTTGGCCGCGAAATGCCCGGCAAATGGCTGACGTCCGGTTTGGCCGGGCCAGCGCACGTGCAGCGATTGCGCATTCAGGGTCAACGCCTGATGCAGCGCACTGGCCAGCGGTGCGTCGGCGTTCAGGTAGAGCGGCAAGCGGTTCAGGTCGATCTGGATCCAGTCGGTCAACGCCCGACAGCCAAAGCGCAGGCGCAACACCGAACGACCATCCGCTTCATGGCCGCGCCCCACCGACTCCAGTGTCAGCGGCCGCAGGGTCAGGTCCTGGGTGGTGGTGTAACGGCAACGGGTGCCTAGCGGGCCAATGGGTTGCGACAGCACTTCAAAGCCGCTGGGGATGACCTCGCTCGCCTTCATCTGAGCGAGGCCGGGCGTCAATTCCACCACCGACAGCGACGGAATGGTGCGCAAATAATGCGGCCATAACAGGCTGACCAAGCCTTCCGTCAGCTCCGGCAAGTCATCGTCGAGTTTCTCCCGCAGGCGCCCCATCAGGAACGCAAAACCTTCGAACAGGCGCTCCACATACGGGTCCTGGGCACCCGGTTTGTCCAGGTTGAGTTGCGCTGCGCGATCCGGAAATGCCTCGGCGAATTCCTTGCCGGCCTCACGCAGGTAACGCATTTCGGCGTCGAAGTAACGCAGTGTCAGATTGTCCATGCTCACAGAATTAGTCCTGATGTAGAGAGGTCAGCCGCACAGCACTGCGGCGCGGACCGGGTCGATGGCCACCAGTGATGCCAGCAGGGTGTCCATGCGTCGCGCCAAGGTGGGTTTGTCGGCGTCATTGCGCTGGGCTTTCACGCGCAACAGTTTGAGCAGGCGCGCCTTGACCTCGAAATTCAGCTGCGGCTCCCACTCGGCCAAGGCCTGGCGCTGTGCCGTGGCATCCAGCTCCGCCAGCAGGTGAATGGCCAGGTCGCCCTTGCCATACTGCTCGGCAACACGCGCCATCAGCAGACGCAGCAACCAGCGTTGGCGGCCGGTGTGGATGCCCGGGCGTGCCGCCAGCCAGGCCAGCGCCTGATCCACGCCGTCACTGTCGGCCTGGGCCACGGCCTCGCCCTCCAGGGACAAAATGTCGGTATCGCCGGTGACGGGCGCCACCGAAGCGACGGGCAGCCATTGCCGGGGTTGGTTGCCGCTGACGTGCTGGGTGATCCACTCGCGGGTCGTGGCATCGGCGAACGGGCTGCCATCGTTCCAGCACAGCACTTCCAGGCCTGGCAGGCGCTCGAGGAACATGCCCAGGTCACGCTTGGCGATATCGGCCCAGCGATCCTGCGGCGCGGGTTGTTTGCTCAGGGCCTGATACAGGTACCACTGCAAATCCAGCCAGAAATGGTTGACCCCTTCGGCATAGATGCGCTCGACCTGCTCGATCAACTCCGTCCAGCTTTGTTGCAGGTACAGGCGTTTGAGCTGTGCGCGGTAGTCACTTCTGGGTGGGGTCAGGCGGGTGTTGCCGTTCGCCTCTTGCGGCGGGGTTTGATGCACCGTGTCCCAGCGCAGGCTCTTCATCAGGCGATGAGCGGCCAGCCAGCCGAGGGGTTGGTCGCGCAGGTAGGCGGCCAAGGCGCGGCTGCTGTCCAACAGGTCGCGCCCGGATTTGATCGCAGTGGTTGCGGCTGAATCCTGACTGACGGTGTGCTGGGGCACCACTGCGTCCAAGCCGCCCGATTGCGCCAGCCGCGCCGCCAGGGCGGCATACAGCGGCGCCAGGTCCGGGCGTTGCTCCTGCGGCCACAGGTTCAGCCCGCGCTCCAACCAGGCGAGTGCCGCTGCGGTGCGCTCAGCCTCGGCCTTGACCACTTCCGGGTACAACGACAGCGTGTCCAGCACCTTGCCGCTGGCCAACCACTCCAGGGCCATCTTGCGGCTGTTGGGGCGGACAGGCAGCACCGCGTCGGCAAAACGCTCCACCAACGCCGCCAGCAAGCTGAGGCCATCGGCCAGACCGACTTCGCCGCGCTGGTGCAGGCGCGCCCACAGGTAGTAGGTGGCGACGCGCAGGTCCTTGCAGCTGTGGGTCAGCAGCTTCTCGGCCAACAGGGCCACCTGCTCGGCGTCCGCGCCCGAGAGCTTGTTGACCTCTTCGCGCATGCGCTGGAAATCATCGTCGTAGCCGGGGTCTTCACCGACCGGGGACTCGGCGCTGATGGGCTCCAGCCAGGGTTGCCATTGGGCGGCCTGTTCACGGGCGACAGACACTGCATCACGTTCTCCCAGGCAACGGGCGATCAAGGCGCGCAGGCTCATTGGAACCCCCCGTTTTCAGCGACGTACTCGCTGAGAAATATCTGCTGGGGCAGCTTGAAGCTTCTTAATTTGAGCAACGCCAATGGCCCCGCATCCAGCTCGGTACGCAAGTGCCACACCAGGCTCAAACCGTCGGGCGCCTTGAGCACCATGCGGTAGCGGCTGTCGCCGTCATCCAAGGGCGTGACCTGGGCTTTTTCCAGCAGACGGATCAGGCCCCAGGTGCCGGGGTAGTCGCCGAACAGCCGTTCGCCGGTGTGCACGCTGGTCCAGCTCAGGCTCGCACCGGGATAGTCGCTGCGCCCCGGCCAGTTGAAGCGCTGCCAGCTTTCCCTCTGGTTGAAATAGTGGTGTTTATCACCATTGAGGATGAAGGTGGTTTGCACCACATCGCGCACGGCCTTGCCTTGCAGCTCGAAGCTCAAGCCCATGCCACCGTCGGTGTAGAGCAAATCGGCCAGGTCGCTGAGTTGGTTGATGGCAGTCAGAAATTGCGGGTTGAAACGCAGCCCCTGGCTGTGGCGCGGGTCGGCCACCCAACGGTTACCCTCCTTGCGCAACACGCCGCTCAGTTGCCGCTGTAAAAACTGCTCGATGCGCCCGGAGTCCGCACGGATCATCTGCCCCAGCATCGGCAAAGAGGTGTCGCTGGCGGTGGCCGCAAAGGGATAACGGCTGGCAAAGGCGTCGTTCCAAGGGCTGACGATCGAGCGTTGCCATTGGCTGTTGATTCCTGCGGCCGAGGGTTGCAACACCCGTTGCCAGGCGTGCTCCAGCGGCTGCACGAACAGCGTTTGCGCCACCGCGCTCCACTGCGCGCCCAAGCTTGCGGCCATCAGGCTGCCGTAGGATTGGGTGTCGGTCAGGTCGATGCTGCGGCCCTGGAACACGGTCTGCGCCAGGGCCTGGGTCATTTCCAGCGGATCCGGTGCGCTGCTGACTTGCTGCAACTTCAGGCGTACGCGGGTTACACGGTTCAAAAAGGCTTGCAGGCTCAGGCTATCGGCGGCGGTCTTGCCCTCGGGGCCTTTGCCGAGTAACGCCAACAGCGGGCCGAAGGTGGCGTCCAATGGGCTGCTGGGAAGGTCGATCCTCTGGTCGATCACTGGAGCCTTGTCCTGCCCGATCAGCTTTTGCGCCGACTTCACCAGCGAGTCGGCCAGGGCCTGGGGGCGAGTACCGGCCTGGCCTTGATAGGCCACGGTGTTCATCAACGCAATCAGCGGGGATTGGCGTACGTCGCTCATCAGCGTTAGCTGGTCAATAACTTCGTCAAGGCTGCTTGCCTCTTGCCAGCGCAGGCTGTTGAGAAAGCTCAGCCAGGCGCTGGCGTAATCCTGGAAGTAACGTTCGGTAAGGCGCTCGCGGAGTTCATCTGCAGTCAACTCGCTGGCGATATCCGCCTGGTTGTCGCTGAGTACCCAGTCGATTTCCTCACGGCGCGCCTCGGCGATGTCGTCGATGGCCTGGCGGACCTGCCCTTCCCAGGCCTGGCGGGTGAACACGCCGGGCACGCTCGCGTCGGTGTTGAACAGCGCCTGGGCAGCAGTTTCACCGAGCAGGGTGTGCAGGTACAGCTCAGGGTATTGATGGGCGGCGGTGTCGAGGAGTTGCTGATACAGGGTGGTTTCGGCGTTGCGTTGGCCTAGCTGGTTGAGCAGGATCCGTCGGGCCTGGGCGACCAGCCTTGGGTCGGGCGTGATGGCCCAGGCGGGGTGGGTGGCCAGATGTTCGCTATAGAACTGCCAAAGGCTCGGCGACAGGCTCTGCCACAGCCCCGGCGACATACCGTCGCGTATTGGTTCGGCGTTGCGCAGGGCTTTGGTCAAAAAGACGGCGTCGGCTTTTTCCGGGCGCGCCATCATCAGATACGCCTTCAATTGCTCGTAGGCAGCTTGGGCGCGCTCAGCCCGTTGTTCGCTGCCGGGAGGCAAGCTGATCAATTCGTTGAGTTGGCGTTGTAATTGGGTGGCGGCGGGGTCACGAATCAAGCGGTTATTGGCCTCAACGTAACGTGGCCATAGGCTGTCGAGGAGCTTCTGGTTCTGACTCAAACCGAAGCGCTGGTACCAGGGCAGGCCCTGTTCGGCGCGGTAATCCAGACGCGCGAGTTCACGAACCAGCTCGTTGAGCGCGCTTACTTGCTCATCATTGCTTCCCGACTGCTGCATTGCGGCCAATGACGTTTGCACCTGGGCGATCTGCGCACGGTTACTGGCGAACGACAGCAACAACCCCAAGATCCCAAATAGCGCCAACCCCAGCACCAACGCATAGCCAACACGTGGCGCACTCCAGCCCAGCCGACGACTGCTAGGGTTATCGCCGAGCACGCCATGCCACACCGGGCCAACCGGCCAGTGATTTCCCATCTCAGGGTGTACAGCCAGTACCGGCAAGCTGAACCACAGGCCACGCAACGGCACCCCCCGGGCAAACTCACCAGCCAGCGGTGCCAGCGTGTGGCGCCAGCGGGCAATGCCCTCACCTTGCAGATCCCGGGACAGGCGCAGCAAAAAATCATGCTCCATCACCGCGTTCATCTGCGTTATGCCCTCGCGGCGCAGAGGCTCGATCAAATCAGTCAGCGCCGCTGCCAATGCCGCTGGGTTGAAACGCTCGGACAACTGGCAGCCGACCGGCTGCGTCTCGCGGGCGTCCTGGGACCATGAGCTGTCGCAGACTTGCCATAGGTAGAGCGGCAACTGCCAGTGAAGGCTCCGGGCCAGGCTGCGTAACTGGGATGCGCCCTTGCCCATCGCGGCATCATCGGCGGCTTGGGTTGGGTTCAGAGCCCAGACCACACCGTCCAGTGCTCGGCTGTGGCTTAGGCCGCTCCATTGGTTTGGAAACAGTACTGACTGGGCGCTGCCGCCCCACAGCAGGACGGTGCCTTGGTTTTCCAGCCACTGTTGCTTGGCCAGGGTTGGTGCAATGGCTTCGATTTCGGTGGGTTCGCCGATGACTAGCAGGAAGCGGACTTTGCGGCGCCAGAAGAGGCCGTAGCTATCGCGCAAACTTATAATCAGCTCTGCCTGATTTTTCTGCTCATCAGGCTCAACGGAGGGCGGGGCTGGCAACACATGGGAACCCAGCACCAACCTGCGAACTCCCTTCTGAACGATCTGCCATACCACTAACGCCATGCCGAAGAACACGGCCCACAACAAGCCCCCCTTGAGCGCGACATCTCGTATTACGTCACGACTGAGGAGCCGAGGCTCCATCAACAACCACCAAATCGCGGCCCCTGCGGCGACAAGCACCGCAAGGACCACTGCCAGTAGTAACGCCGTACGCCCGGAGGATAATTTCGGAGATTCAACTATCTGAGTCATTGGGTTCAACTATTCCAAGGGCGAGGGTGTGATGAGGATCGTTCGCCAACCAGGCACAGGGCGTCTGATGCTGCTCGGCGTACCAGGCAGCCAGGGTCTGTACGACCATCGCCTGCAGGTTTTCCAAGGTGCCGAAGTTGGCATCTTGTGCGTACTGCCTGGTGTTCCAATCGATAGCAGGAAAATCAGGCACATTCGGCTGCGCGAACGACACGCATACCGGCGTAGGCGCTGTTAGTTCGCGCTGTTGCAGGGCCCGCTCTGCCACCGTTGGGAGGTGATCGGTTTGTGCGCAGAACCATTCTCCTCGTGAGAAACGCACGCCGCCCACCGGGCCGAATAACCAGAGCACCGCCGCCTCGCCTGCCGGAAAATGACCTTCCTGCTGGATAGGCGAGGATTCGCAGCCGGCACAGAGAATATGGGCCGGCGAGCGGGCACCCTGTAATTGATCAATGATCCAGTCCAGACTACGAATGCCCTCCCAAGGCTCGGGCTTTTTGGGCAGCTGAACCTGTGGGAAACACAGCGCCATTTGTTCGACAAATGCTTTCCAGGCCGGCAGTGAGCCCTGCCAGTAGCAATGAGATGGCTGAACGACCGACTGCTCATCACACTGTTGATGCCACTGTAAGGCGAGCAACGTTGCTAAATTGCGCTCACGTTCAGCGACATCACTTCCAACTATCTGAACGAGATGAAGCGCGCGCCCTGCTAGCGTTATCTGTGGCTCGGGAGGTTGATGCTCTGAACTGAACAGCAGTTGCCTCTGTTCCGGCGTGATACAAGCCGCAGATATCAGGACCGATTCAACCAGCGCGATGTGCTGCCGATGGTGCGTCCACCACGCATGGATTACCTGATCAGCTGCCTCGTAATAGTTCTGCGCGTTATGCCCATTCAGCCGGCAGTACAAGACGCGCAACAGCAGCGCCAACAACCAAACCCCACCGGCGCAGACCAATGCGGTCACTGTGATCCGAGGTTCAATAACCGAGCGCAGCACCGCACCGACACCGCTCAAAATACCCAGCAGGGCCACACCGCTGACTATCCAGCGTGAGTACACGGGAGCCTGAACTGAGGGATAAGCGGCAAACTCAGGCGCGCTAATCAAAACGCCACCTGTGTGTCGGGCATTGAGCTGACCAGCGTGCATCCGCACTTGCAGCGGTGGCCATGCAGCGCCGCCAGTCGGCCGTCGAAGTGCAGCAGGTCGGTACCCTCCGTGATCTCGGTTCGCCCATGAAGATTGCAACGCACGGCGTCACCCTGGCAGGCAATGGGCTTACCCTCACACTCGTAATGCCCCTCCAACACCTCACCGCCAAACTCCTTCAGCGTGTCGCCCTGACGGATCACTGGTTTCATGGCCACACCTCCCTATTGAGGTCGCCGATTATTTCGGACATGACTGAGGCTCCGGCAGATGCAGCGGCGTTTTGATTGGGTATTCGGGGCTGCCGTAGGCGTAGCAGGAGGTGGTGACCTGGAGTTCATCGCAGGGCAGGAAGTGCACGGTTAGGCCGCAGACTTTTTGGCCGGTGTAGTCGGGGACGGGGACTAATTTGCTAAGTTGGCGTTTTTGGGCTCGTATCTGTTCCCGCCAAGCTAAATATTTAGGTCTGTCAGCAAAGCCAGGAAAGCCCTTCGAACTGCCAACCCCTGTTTCCCAATCAACCCTGACCGTCATCCCCGGCTGCCAGCGCGACGGCGCGATATAACAGCATCCTCCCCCACCCCCTTGGTAAGGGCCGATGATATCGATCCCCGCACGCCCATCGACGCTAAATCGGTTGATCGCCCAATGGGTGTGGTTAATCGCTTCAAGGGTGCTGGCCTGAGCGCTCTGCACAAACACAGCGCCAACGATGCCGCAGAGAACGGCAATTAGTACACGACATACATTGGGGGTGGGCACGGTGCTTACTCCTGAAGCAGGACGACGAAAAGCCGGGTCAGACTGATGCATGGTTCACCTCGTCGACCTTTGCGTAAAAAGCGTCCCACTGCGCCTTGATGGCTTGCTGAACCTCGGCCAATCGTTGTGCATCCATAACGGGAGGCTGAACCGCAACAACAGATCTGGATGCTGGCAACGTTGAACTGCCGGCGAGGAGCGCGTCGCGGGCTTCGGGATTAAGTGCAAGCTCTCGTCTGCTGGCTTCGCCGAAAAACACCATGCGTTCGCGCAAATAGCTGCCCATCGGCTCTCGCCCATATTTGTAGAGAAACCAGGCGCGGGAATCGTGAACCTGCTCATCGAACAACGCCCGTAAAAGCCCTGTTGGCTGGGTGGCGTTGGCACTTTCATCTACACCCCCTCGAAAAGTTTCGTTGGGATGGTTGTGCTGGCCCGCTGGCGGCGGAAACAGCAGGCTGACCCTGGCCCGCCCCGCCGCCTTCATCTGCCGGAACTCGACGCGCGCGTCAGCGGTGATAATGCGCAACACCACCAAGGGCGGCGCGTTCGCCGGTAGCACTCGGCTCAGGTTTAAGGTCATGTGATCGGGGTCGCGGTAGGCTTTAGCGAACTCCTCGGCGCCTTCACGCAATTGGGTTTGCCCCATGTCTGCGTCGAAATCCTTAACCCCGGGTTCCTGTGGCCTTGGCGGCGTTCGGCCAGCGCGTTCAAGGGCCAGTTGCTGCTTACGCCTCGATTCGATAGCGGCCTGTTTTTTGTCGCGGGTAGATTCGGCTTGCTTGCGTACTGTTGGGTCGGCTTCGGTGTCGCTCGCCTCAAGGTAGAACGTTTTGTGCTTCAAGCTGGCGAAGGCGTAGCGGTCGATGCGCCAGGCGGTGATCCAGCCTAATTGTGCGCGGGCTGCCTGCTCCAGGGTGGTGGTGGAGGTTAAGGGTTGGTAGCGTTCGATCTGTTCAATGGAGAGCGGTTGAGAAACGGGAGGTAGGCCGAGAGTTACTTGACGCCAAGCGTTAAAACGATTAACTAGCTCCGATGTCACATCAAACTCTCGGACTACGTCAGGTTCCATCGCCCTCCAAAGTTCATGCCGCAGCCCTATCGGTAACATATCTTTCGGCACCTTCAAAGGTGCTCCATATGCGTAGGCGTCAGCATATAAATCATTCAGCGCAATCTGCGACAGTAAAAGTGCGTCCCCTACCCGAATATCTTTACTGAGAGCCTTCCCCTGCTCTCCAGGCGGATACCCTCCACCCAAATCCGAGTGCACCCCCGGATAAATCACCTCCACGCTATTCACCGGATAATCGCCGCTTTCACGCCGAATCGACTCCAGCGGAAAACACAGACGCTGCTCATAGCTCGCCGCAAGGTGCAGGCAACGCTTGACCAGCCCACCGCCAGGCAACTCCTGATTGCCATCGGCCCAGGCCATATGCCCATCCGCGCCGGGCATGATGTCAGCGATACCCACTGAGGCCACGGTGTCCAGCAACCCCAGGTATTCCACACTCAGAGGGAGTTGCAGATCGTTCAACTTCAGGAAGGGCTGGTAACGCAACAGCACGTTCAACCAGCTGACAAAGGCCCGCGCGGCCGCCGCACCACGGGAAAAACCATACACATACAACTTGATGCCCAACAGTTTGGATGAGCCAGGGTTGGGTTGTGCCAGAGCAAGACGCAACGGCTTTTCAATTGCCTTGAGCTGTTTACGAAACTCGTTGGCCCGGTTCGCATGGCCCTTGATAAATTCCAGGCCCGGTAGCGTACCCATGGCGTCAACCGCTGCTTTCAAGCTTGCATTGTCCAACCGGGGCAGGCCCAGTGTGCGGCGCAATGCATCGATGATCATCAGCAGGCCCCAGTGGATCCGCTCCTCGCCGAACCAGGCGCCTGCCAAGCCCTTAGCGGTGAAATCCAGATCGCCCACCTCCGCAAACGGAGTGCCGACGCCGGGCATGTAGTATTTGAAGTACTGGCCATTGCCGGTACCCGCTGCATCGGTCAACCTCAGCGCTCTGTCGCTGTGCCCGGTACCACCGGTGTACCCATCACCGACGGTGGCACGGAACAAGCGGGCGATATTGGTCGGGTGCGGGGTAGCGGACTCATACAAGTCGTTGTTCAGGTTATTGCCGGTACCGTCGAAAAACAGGCTGATGTGCAAGGTCTTGCAGCACGGTGGCGTAACCCGATAACCAGCCGCCAGGCACAGGCCATCTTGATAGCCCCGCTCCAGGTCGCACTGACGCAGGATATTTTGTTGAACCTGTTGGACGCGCCGAGGCAAACGCCCTTCAAGAGGAAACGCCGGCGGGAGCCAGACACTGGCATGTTTTATTTCGGACATGACTGAGGCTCCGGCAGGTGCAGCGGCGTTTTGATTGGGTATTCAGGGCTGCCGTAGGCATAGCAGGAAGTGGTGACCTGAAGTTCGTCGCAGGGCAGGAAGTGCACGGTGAGCCCACAGACTTTTTGGCCGGTGTAGTCGGGGACGGGGACTAATTTGCTGAGTTGGCGTTTTTTGGCATCGATTTTGTCAAGCCAAGCATAGTATTTTTCCCGATCCGCGAAGCCGGGAAACCCCGCGGAACTACCCTCTCCTGTTTCCCAATCAACCCTCACCGTCATCCCCGGCTGCCAGCGCGACGGCGCGATATAACAGCAACCTCCCCCACCCCCTTGGTAAGGGCCGATGATATCGATCCCCGAACGTCCATCGACGCTAAATCGGTTGATCGCCCAATGGGTGTGGTTAATCGCTTCAAGGGTGCTGGCCTGGGCGCTTTGAGCGAACAGCACGCCAATAAAGGCACCGAGCATGGCGACGCGATACCTGCCGTCCGTAGGTGTGGGCATAACGTTCATTTCCTGTTTTCGCTGGGATGGATCGCACAGGCTTCGCGCAACCTGTCGAGGGTGTGGGCTTCACGCTGGGAGGTGAGTAATAACCCGGTCTGGGTGGCATCGAGCATTGCCGCGTAACACGCCTGAAAGTGCTGCTCGGCACTCCATTGCACGGGCAATTCATCGGCAAGACTCACCATTGCCAGCGTGGCGTCACTGGCGCAGCTAAGCGTTTCCAGTTGCTGATCGCTCAGTTCAATGGGGGCATGAGTGTCGGGCAACTCATCCGTATCGGCAGTCCCCCAAAGCTGTTGGGGAAGACCATCGCGGTCCAGCCAGCTCCAAAAAACTGCCGGCCGTAACAACGGTTGATGCTGTTCGGGTGCAAACACATGGCTAAAAAACAGGGGGAAGAGGCGCGGGTCGTAATAACGCAATAACCCCAGGTACCCGCCATGGCTCACTTCCAGGCACCGGCCAAGGTGTTCGGCCAAGCTCCGCAAAGGCCACAGTGATGCCAATACCAGCAATTGCGAACGGCCATTCAATGTCTGCATCAACCCCAACAACCACTGGCGTTGCAGGGGCTGCGCCAGATCCACGCGTACCAGCAGGGGCGCCAGTTCGTCGGCGCCAGCCTCCGGCAACCCGGTAAACAATGATTGCCAAGCCAATGCAGGCTCAACGCTGAGAACGCTGGGCAACAGAGACGAGTCGCTGCCGGCCTGATCAATGATGATATCCAGGCAGGTGACGGACATCTGGGCACAGGAAACTTCTAACAGCTCGATCCAGGTACTACGAGGCACAATACTCATGCTTGCAGCCCTCTGGGTACGAAGCCCTGAGCGGCGGCCTGGGCCTTTTTCAGGCACTCCTTGCACACCGAGCTGGGTAGTTCGGGCAGCGGGAATTCTTCGCTTGTTCCTGGGTTAAACCGATGTTTGCCCTTAATGCTGATCAACCCAGGGCCATGAATCTGGATCTCGCCTTGCGGCGTAATACGGATATAGGCGCCGCCACATCCCAAGGTGATGCCATTCTTGGCCGTCAGTTGAAGGTGGCCCTGTACGGACTGCATGGTGATGTCTTGCTGGGCAATCAGCTTCATTACATCGCCATGGGACTCGATTTCCAAAGGCCCTTCACCGGACACCAGGCGCATGCCTTCCTGCTGGGCCAACAGGGAAATCGCCTGGTTCGCGTGGAGGGCCAGGCGTTGGGCTGCAGCCAGGTTGATCTCGTCGTTGCTTTGCACGTACAGCGCCGCGCCGCTTTTAAGCAGCAGGCTGGCCGGGGTTACCGCGCCAATGCCCTTGGGCGCGCTGAGCAGGATGGCTGAGGCGTTGAGGTCTTTGGCGCTGTCTTGAAACTCCCGCAAGCCGTCAATGGCCGGCTGACGGCTATGGTGAGACTCGGCGATCTCCTGCCATTCGGCGATTTGTCGCTTTGCTCCCTCCACTTGGGCGGTGGCGGGTGCCATGGTGAGTACATCACCTGAAGCCTTGGCTTGTTCATCAGCACTAATGAACACGCCCTTCCCTCCACGAATCGCGCCCCAACCATCCGTGCGAAGCTCAAAACCTTCTCCACGTTTTTTGCGCTCGGCATCGACCAAATGCCCGAGGTTAAGCTGGCTCTTGCCGCCATGTTCGGTACTGAGCTTGATGTGCTCCTGCCCACGTTGGTCGTCCATGCGCAGCTTGTTGTTCGCCGGGGTACGCAGCACGTTGCGTTTGTCGTTGCGCATGGTCACGTGGTCCACATGCCGGCTGTCGTGCAGGGCATGGGCGATGTAGGGGCGGTCCGGGTCGCCTTGTTCGAAGGCGATGGCGACTTCGGTGCCGGCTATCAGCGGCAGGTGCAGGCCGTGGGTGTCGCCGGCGTACGGGCGGGCCAGGCGGAGCCAGACGCTTTCATGGCCGGTTTTCCAGCTGTCGCGGTCGAACAGGAAGTTGACGCGGTAGCGGCCTTCCAGGTCGATATGCGCATACGGGTCGTTGACCCGCGAACTGGTGACGAGGGCCGGGACGGTGCCGGCGATTTGCGGTTTGGCCTTGAGCGGCGGGCGAAAGCACACGCTTTCCGAATAGGGCATCGCCTTGAAAGTGGCGATGAAACTGCTGTCGCGCGCGGCCGTGGTGGTCAGCCCGGTGATTACTGCGCCGAGCGTGAAAGCCTCGGGAGCACCGCCGGACACTTTGAGCACCTGCCCCGGCACCAGAACGGCACTGCTGCTGATACCACTGAGTTGGGTTTGCTCGTTGAGATAGCGCTCGTGACGCAGGCGGGCATAGAAGTAGCCGCTTTCGCTTAGCAGGCGTTCGTCTTGATCGAGGCGATCACCCAAGGCGCTATAGGGTTCGGCGTAGTGGTAAGCCTCGCCGTAGGTGGTGGTGGCGCCGCGTGTCTGGTCGATTTCGCCGCTCAGGTCGGCGCGGGCGTCGCGGTGCTGGTAGGCGCGGATATGCACCTGCTTCTCGACCACCGCGTGGCTCGATTGCAGTTGCCACACACCGTCCTGCCCACTGCTGCCGAGCCCGGACTGCGGGCGCAATGGCAGCTCAAGGCCGAACTGATAGAGGCGTTGATCGTCGCAGAACTCGACCACGTCGATACCCAGGCGGTCGTCGGCGGTGAAGCGGTACCAGATGCCGACTTCGGCCAGCAGACGGGCGATAAAGTCCAGGTCGCTTTCGCCGTATTGCATCACCTGTTCGCGCCGGGGGTAGTCGCGTTTCAGGCTGAACAGGAAGTCCTGGCCAAGGAAGCCGTGGCGGTTACGCAGGATGCTTTCGACGATTTCCGGCACGGATTGGTGCTGGTAGATGCGGTACTGCCGACCGCGCGCCAGCAGGGCCAGGCGCGGCTGCAAGGTGACGGCATAACTGGCCTGGTCGTTGGAGCCGGAGTTGCGTGTGAAGCCGGTGATCACGCCATACAGGGTGCGCAGCGGTTTGATTTCCTCTGCACTAAGGTCCAGAAACGAGCGTTTTTTTTGCGCTGCGGCGTGCAGGCTGAAACGGGCGTCCTGGCCGAGCAAGGTGTTTGCCGCCAGGTCACGCTCGGTGCTGGTGAATTCCACGGTGTAGCTGTAGGGCTGGCTCAGGTGTTCTTCGCCTGCGAAGGCCAAGACATCGAGCCGGGCTTCGACCTTGCGCACACTCAGGGTGTGGCGGCTGTGGTCGAAGAAAGTCCGCAATCCATCAAGCATGCTCATACCTCCATCGCAACGGGCCGGGCCGTCTCGGATACATCCGTGAAATGCAGCAGCACACCCTCCGTCTCGCTATAACCCAGCGTCACGCCGATGGTTTTCAGGCGCGCGGCCTGGCGTTGCAGCAGTTGCTGGCTCAGCACGGGCAGGATCTGCTGGTTAAGCAGGCTGTCGATGTTGCGCGCGCCGGTGTCGGGTAGCAGGCAGGCGGCGACCAAGGCTTGATTGAGGGCGTCGTCGATCTGGCAATCCAGGCCGTAGTGGCGCTGCAAGCGCTTGGTCACCTGGGCGAGTTTGATGGCGACGATGCTCTGCAATGCGTCGGCTTGCAGTGGGCGGTAGATCAAGGTTTGGAAACGCGCGAGCAAGGCCGGTTGGAAGTGTTCACGCAGGATCGGGCGCAGCAGTTCGTGCAGGGTGCTGTCGGGCGCGTCGGGACGCTCTTGCAGGCAGGTTTGCAGTTGATCGCTGCCGAGGTTGGAGGTCATGAGAATGACGGTGTTGCGAAAGTCGATTTGGCGCCCTTCGCCGTCGCGCATGCAGCCGCGGTCGAAGACTTGGTAAAACAGGTTGAGTACGTCGCGGTGGGCTTTCTCGACTTCATCGAGCAGCACCACGCTGTAGGGGCGTTGGCGCACGGCTTCGGTAAGCACGCCGCCCTGGCCGTAACCCACGTAACCGGGCGGCGAGCCTTTGAGTTGGCTGACGGTGTGGGCTTCCTGGTACTCCGACAGGTTGAGGGTGATCAGCGACTTTTCGCCGCCGAACAGTTTGTCGGCCAGGGCCAGGGCGGTTTCGGTTTTGCCGACGCCGCTGGTGCCGACCAGCAGGAACACGCCCAGTGGGGCTTTGTCGTCGGTGAGGCCGGTCTTGGCGGCACGCAGGCGTTGGGCCAGGGCCCTGAGCGCAGGGGCTTGGCCGATCACTTGCTCGGCGAGTTGGTGTTCCAATTCGAGCAGACTGGCTTGTTCGTCCTTGAGCAGGCTGCCCAGGGGGATGCCGGTCCAGTCGGCGATGACTTCGGCCACGCTGCGGGCGTCGACGTCGAGTGATAGCAATGGCTGCTGGATATCGCTCAATTGTCGCTGCAACGCTGCGCAGGTCTCCCGTTGCAGCGGCTGCGCCTGGCGCGCTTCAATCAGTTGTTGGGTCAGGTCAAGTTCGTGTTGGTATCGGTCTTCCAAATCGAGGGATTGGCGGTGCAGCTCGGCGTGTTGTGCGGCAATTGCCGTCAGGCGATCCTCGGCGCTGTCGTCACCGAACTGCTGATCCTGCTCCAACGCCTGGCCCTCCAGGTCCAAGGCAACGTGCCGAGCGCGCAGGCGGACGAGCGCCTGGGGCTCGCAGTCCAGGCTCATGCGCACTCGGGCGCTGGCGGTGTCGAGCAGGTCGATGGCTTTGTCCGGCAGTTGGCGGCCGGTCAGGTAGCGGCGCGAGAGGGTCACGGCGGCCTGCACCGCCGCGTCCTGAATGTGCACGCCGTGATGTTTGGCGTAACGCGCCTTAAGGCCGCGCAGCATCAGGCAGGCAGTCGCATCATCCGGCTCATCCACCTTGACCCTCTGGAAGCGTCGCTCCAGGGCCGCATCACGTTCGAAATACTGCTTGTATTCGCTCCAGGTGGTGGCGGCGATGGTGCGCAATTCGCCACGGGCCAGGGCGGGTTTGAGCAGGTTGGCGGCATCCGCACCGCCGGCCTGGTTGCCGGCGCCGATCAGCGTGTGGGCTTCATCGATAAACAGCAGAACCGGGTTGGACGATAGCTGCACGGCTTCGATGACGTTTTTCAGGCGTTGTTCGAATTCGCCTTTTACCCCGGCGCCGGCCTGCAATAAGCCCAGGTCCAGAATGCGCACGCTGACCTGCTTGAGGCTGTCGGGCACGCTGCCTTCGACGATGCGCAAGGCCAGGCCTTCGACCAGCGCGGTCTTGCCGACGCCGGGCTCGCCCACCAGAATCGGGTTGTTCTTGCGTCGACGGCTGAGAATATCGATGACCTGGCGAATCTCGTCGTCGCGGCCGAACACCGGATCGATCTGCCCTGCCCAGGCTTTGGCGGTCACGTCGTGGGTGAACCGGTCCAGGGTGATTTTCAGGGCTTCGGACGATTCAGTGCTGGATGCGGCGGGCACTTCGATGCACTCGAGTGCCGCTTCTTGCTGTAGTTGCGGGCGTTCTTCGGAATGTTGATCAAGCAACTCAAACAACCGTTGTAACTGGGTATCGCTGATACTGAACAATGGCCATGCGGCGTCGCACACCAGCAGGTTCGGCGTCTCCAACAGCGCACCGAGCAGGTGGGCCGAGCGCAGCGTGTTGTTATTGCCGTCCAGGGAAGCCCGCATCCACGCATTTTTTATAAGCTGTTGCAGTTTGGCGCACAGCTGCGGTTTACCTTGCACGCTGCGTGGCAGGCTATCGAGATGGTCAAGCAGGCCATGCCAGAGGGCGTCCATATCCCATTCGTAACGGCGACCGATCAGGGTCAGGTCGCCCTCGCCCTGCTCCAGCAGTTTTAGCAGCCAGTGTTCAATGCTGATGTGCGCGTGCGCGCGGCTTTGGCACAAGGTGGCCGCCGCACTTAACGCCTGGGCGCAGTAGGGGTTGAGGCGACGAAGCAAGCGGGTGGAGTTCTGTGCCATACGGTTACATCCTTGTTCTGGATCTTCGAGTGTTGGAACCAGAAGCAGCAGGCAAACACGCGCCTGCTGCCCCACGCGCATCAAGCGCTTTGGCGTTCATTCCACGAGTCGGAGTGGATGATGTTGCCGTCCTTGTAGGTCCAGGTGACCTTCTCGTAGCGCAGCTCGATCTGCTCCAGGTGGTTGTGTTTTTCTTTGCTTGGGTCTTTGACGTCGTGCATTTTTGGCGCGACTTTCACCACCTTGACGTTTTCCAGCGTGGTGACGAAGTACTCGACTTCCTGCCCCGCATCATCAATGCGGTACCACTTGAACTCGGCACTCTTGAGGGTTTGCCCGGTGGTCACGGCCTTGTAAAGGTAAGGGCTGGACGCATCGATTTCCTTGGAAAACAGAAACGGGGTGTGTACGCGTGTGCCGGTCAATTTGCCGGTGTTGTTGTCGGTGGGGATGTACAGGCTGTGGTCCTGGGCAATGACTTCGATGCTGCCTTCGCGCTTTTGCACGTCCACCGAGCCTTTGATGTTTGCGCCACCGTCGTCTTGCAGCCAGAGGTAAATAGGAATTGCCATGGGTTGAAGCTCCTTTTCTTGGAAATTTAAATGTCGCGGGATGCGACAGGGGGTTGCCTGTCCGGCGCTGTGGAGAGCGCGCACGCCCCTGCCTCAGGTACCAGACGGATATCAACGCGGCGGTTGGCAGCACGCCCCGCCTCGGTGTCATTGGTGCTGATCGGTTGGCTGGCGCCGAAGCCCTGCACCGCGAAACAGCTGTCGGGGATGCCGCCCATCTGCTGCATCCAGGCGTGCACGGCAGCGGCGCGAGCGCGGGATAACTGCAGGTTTTTGTGCGCGTCGCCGGTGGCGTCGGTGTGCCCGGCGATCACAATCAGCCAGCCCGGCTGGGCCTTGATGCCAACCAGCGCATTGATCAGGACCTTGGTGGAGCCCGGCTTAAGCTCGGCACTGCCGGTGGCAAACAGCGACAGGCTATCCAGCCGTACCGTGCCGGCACCGCTTACGGGCGCGGCGGTCGGCGCAGGCTCGAGATGTGCGGCCAGCACAGCCAGCACCGGCGCACGCAGGCGTTCTCCACGGTACAAACCCAAGCCGAGGGCCAGGGGCGCACCGTATCGGTAGTAAGTGTCCAGACGGCGGGCGTCCTGGCGAAGCACGGTCATGGCCTCTTCACGCCAGATAAACTTGCGCTGCTCACGCTGGGCCGGCTGGGGAATGGCGGCATAGCGGCGCATATCGTCATTGATCTGGCGCAGCAACAAAGTGTTCTGCCACGCCGAGCTGCCGAGCGCAGCGACACCGGCAACGGCGAATAACCACAGCGCAGCGATGCTTGCGCGTTGTAGCGGCGCGCGCCGCGGGCCACGCGCAAGCAGGTTGAGTAGAGGGTCCGGGAACGGCAGGGTCGCATCCGCCACCCGCGGTCGGGTGTCGGCCAGTGCAACCCTGCTACGCAACCATTGCTGCCATAGATTGCCCTGCACGGTATTTGGCAATGCCGGTACCAACTTGACTGCGCAGACCGCAGCCAGGCTGGAAGAGCTGTGTGGCAGCACCGCGTCATGCAGCCAGGCCACCACGCTGGCGAGCTGTACACTCGCGTGCATCCGCGCCGCTTGTGTGGATGAATCTGCGCTGTGCTGCTGCCACTCACGCAAACTGACGCAAGCGCCCGCGTTACGCACACGGGCGTCGGGCTGGCCGTTGTCCCAACTGAACCAGGGCTCCTCCCCCTGGGTTTGCAGGTAGCTCACCAGCAACAGCGGCAACGCAAGGCCACGTTTGCGCGCCAAGCCCAGCTGGTGGCTGAAAGCACGCACCTGCCCAGCGAGCACGGCACCGTCGCTGTGTTCGCCCGGGTTGACGCAGAACATCACACTGAGTTGCGCGCCCCAGTCAGGGCGCTGGGCCAGGATGCCATCGGTGACAGCGGGCAGTTGGTCCAGGCTGGGGACGCTGACATAGCAACCTTGTACGGTCACGCGCAGGGCCATCTGTTCAGCAGGAAGCGGACCAAACAGGCCAGTCAAGCCGTCGCCGCAGACCAACACAACAGGGCCACGAAATGCAGCCGCAGGCAAAGCCGGGCTGTCGGCAAACAACTCACGTTGTTGAATGGCACGGCGCCCAGACAAAACCCAGGCCAGCGCAACACAACCCGTTACGGCCAACATGCCAGAGACTCGCATCCACAGTTCGAGTGGAACGATGACCAGCAACGCGAGAGCCAGTGCCCCCGTCCACAGGTAAAGGATTCGGCGCAAATGAACGCTCATCTTCATCCCTGCCCAGGCAAGAGCGAGCCAATCGTGCCGCTCAACAGGTGATCCAACCCCCACCACGTGGCTGTCAGCAATGCCGCCACCGCCACAACATGCATCAGCGGTGAACGCAGCCAGGTCACCTCTGCAATCCAGTTGACTCGTCCCGCCTGCGTTACCAGATGCTGACTGATACCAAGGGGCGTGACCCGGGCGCCGAGGGCAACCAATAATTGCTCACGCTCGGGATCACTCAGCTCTCGGTAACGGCCACGAAACCCCAACATCAATATCCGTTGAAAGACCGTCATTACATGCCGATCGGGCGCAGGCTCGCGCAACACTTCGCGCATGTCCTCGTACAGAAATTCGCCCGCCTGATGGCGATTGAAAAACCTGGCCTGTAACGGCTCGCTGGCCCATAAGTCCCGTGCGTCGGCGTTCGCGGACGTGAGCACGGCTTCATCCAGCAACGCACATTGCGCGTGGCTGATACGCTCCACGTTGCGCTGGCTGAGGCCCGCCTGCTTGAGCGCCTGCCGCACCAGCTCAACCTGCCCCACGCACAGTTGCATCAGTTCGCGGCCGTTCTGCACGCTGGCGCCCTGGCGCAACTCAACCACCAGCAGATAGGTGTCTTGCAACAGTGCATCGATATCCACCGGGTTCATGAGCGCAGCACCGCAAACAGTTCAAGCTTCACGTCGGCCAAGGTACTTGGCACATAGAACGCACAGACGCCTTCATCCAGCATGGCCTGGCCCTTGGGGTGGCTGAGACCGAGCGCGAAATACTGGTTTTCCAGGCGTAACGGAATCGCCGCCGGCACATGGCTGAGGGACTGCAACGGCACGCCATCGAGTGCGACGTTGACCAGGTGGTTGACGTCGTCGGGCGTGCCGATCTTGCACAGGCGCGGAAACTGGTCCTGCAACTGCGCGGCCGGCAGACGGCAACGCACCGACAGGTAAAAATCAGCCCCATCACGCTCGCGCAAGCGCGGGTCATTCAGCGTGACCTGCCAGCGATTGGCGCCGTGTTCTTCCAGCACCAAGGCAATCACCCGCGACGGCAGGCTGGCTTCCAGCAGCAGCGAGAGGGTATGCATCAATGGCGGGAATACGGCTTCCAGGTGTTCATGCCGGTAGGCCGGAATCCTGTCGATATCGTGTTCCAGCGAAAACGTCAGCAGGCTGCCGGCCAGCTTGATCAGTCGCTGGTAGACCTGCTCCGGGTGCCGCGCGGGAAACGCCTTAAGGTCCGCCAATACCGGCTGATAGGTGTTCAACGCGTTGAGCAACCAGAACAGCGACACATCCGCCACTGCAAAGTCGGCCATGCGCTGATTGCTTTCGCGGCGCATGCCCATGAGCCGTTGGCGCTTGGCGGAGAGTTGCGTCAGCAAGTTATCCAGCTGATTCAACAGCCCCGGATGCGCAGCGAAACTCAACAGCGGCGGTACATAGGCCGGGTCGAGAGCCCAGGCGCCCTGCCCGTCACGCACCAGGCGTGCGACCGGGCAGGTCAGGTAGTCGGCGTTGTCATCCGTGTGCAGGCGCAGGCTCAGCGCGTGTTCGAGCACACCTATCGACTGTGTCTCGTCGGCATAAATATCCTGAACTTCACGCCAGGCCTGGCGGTAACGCAGGGGGCGGTCGGCCCGCCCGCCGTCGAACAGGCAGTTATTGCCATTGGCCTGCTCCAGCGGCAAGGCCAGGTGCAAGATCGCTGCCTGATCAGCCTCGGCCAGCAATTGCGCCAGCTCCAATGCAGGCGGCAGGCGATCTACCTGATCGGTGTCCACCAAAGTGCCATCGGGCATGCGTACACGCATTTGGGTGGCCTTGAGTTTCCCCAGGCGCAAGGCGTCCATGTCGAACCCGACCCCCAGCACACCCCACGGGTGTACTTGCGACAGATGCGCCAGGCTTTCGTTGGTCCAAGCCTCCCAGCGCGCCTGCTGCTGGAATTGTTGCGGCGACAGCAAGGCTCCCGCTGCCCACAGGGGGCGGTCGATTTTCATCACGTCATTCCCTGAGAAGTGGCTTAGGCCTTGGCCTTGGGCATTTGCGAAACCAGCGACAGGTTCACGTCCATGCCCTCGACCTGGAAGTGCGGCACCGCATACAACTTGACGCGGAAGAAGCCGGGGTTGTCCTCGATGTCTTCCACCGTGACCTTGGCGTCACGCAACGGGTGCGAGGCCTGCAAGTCATCGCCGGGGTCGGTCATCTCGGTCACCAGGCCGCCGATCCATTTGTTCAGCTCCAGCTCCAGCAGGCGCCGGTCCTTGGTGGTGCCAATGTTTTCGCGCTGGATCAGCTTCAGGTAATGGGCGATGCGTGAGAGCAGGAAGATGTAGGGCAGGCGTGCGTTGATCCGGCTGTTGGCGGTGGCGTCGGGCGTGTCATACAGCGCCGGTTTCTGCGCCGAGTTGGCCGAGAAGAAGCACGCGTAGTCGCGGTTCTTGTAGTACGAAAGCGGGATAAAACCGAGGTTGGCGAATTCAAACTCGCGGGTTTCCGGGATCATCACTTCCGAGGGGATCTTGACCTGGTTGCCAGTGCCAAGGTCGTACAAGTGGATCGGCAATTCAGTCACCGCGCCCCCTGATTGCGGCCCGCGAATCTGCACGCACCAGCCATTGGTGATGAAGCTTTTGACCATGTTCGCCGCAAAGGCAAACGAAGCGTTGGTCCACAGGTACTTGGCGTGGTCAGGGCCCTTGACGCTTTCGATGTAGTTGAAACTGCGTACCGGGATGGTGTCTGGCCCGTAAGGCAGCCGGCCCAACACGCGCGGCATGGTCAGGCCGATATAGCGTGCGTCGTCGCTGTCACGGAAGGCCTTCCATTTGATGTATTCGGCGCGGTCGAAGTAGTTGCCGATATCCTTGATCGCGGCCACTTCCTCCATGGTGTCCTTGCCGAAGAACGCCGGGCCTACCGAGCCCACAAACGGCATATGGGCCGCCGCTGCCACTTTGGAAATATTGCGCAGCAGCGCGATGTCCTGCGGGCTGCGGTCGAATTCATAGTTGGAGATGGCCGCAGCAATCGGCTCACCGCCGGGGGTGTCGTATTCCTGGGTGTAGGTGTGCAGGTACAAGCCGCTTTGGGCGATTTCGGGGGCGTCCTCGAAGTCCTGCACCAGGTGATCCTTGCTGATATCCAGCAACTCGATGCGCACGTTCTGGCGGAAGTCGGTCTGGTCGATCAGCGACTTCACGCCGCGCCAGGTTGACTCGACGCGCTGGAAATCCGGGTGGTGCATGACTGCGTCAAGCTGGCGGCTGATCTGCATATCCAATGAGGCGATATGTTCGTCCAGCAGGACTTTATCCAAACGTTCGACTTTTTGCGGTGACTGTTTAAGCAACTTCAAAAACACACTGACCGCAGCCGTGACGCGCTCATCGGCAGACACCTCGGAGAGTGCTTCCGAGTTTTGAAATACCTCGATGCCACCCAACGTGGTAACAGGGCTTAAGTTAATCTTGCTGAACAGCGCGCCATATACACCAAGGCTTTCGGCAGGCAACACTGTAGCGCCGTGCGATTGCACGCCCGAACTTTCTATAGACATGTTTAAAATTCCCTTCTGATACGACCGATATGAATTAGCGTTGCTCTTCAGGCGCCAAAGCAGCCAACTCGGCGCGTAACTCGTCACTGAGCGCGTCATCCTTGAGGATGCGCTCCAACTCATGGCGGAAGGTCACGTTATCCAGCAGGTTCGATTTGAGATCACGCAACAGATTGCGCATGGCCAGCAAGGCGCGCAGTTGCGGAATCTGCCGCGCCACCTGTTCGGGCGCAAAGTCTTTCATGCTCTGGAAATTCAACTCGACTGATGTATCCGACGCGTCACCCGCCAAGGTGTTATTGACGGCTAGCTTCAGGCTAGGCGAGAACTCGCCCAGCACGCTGTCGAAGTTGTTTTTATTGATGTCGACCTTGTCGCGTTCAGACAGCGGGCGCTGCTCTTTGCCGTTGCTGTAGTCGCCGATCACCATCAGTTTGAGCGGTAGTTCGACCTTTTTCTGAGCCCCGCCGGTATGCAGGTCGAGCTTGATATTAACCCGTGCCTTGGGCAATTCGTTTTGGAAACTGTTTGACGCCATAACGCTCCCCTCCGGCGGGCCCGCTGCTCACCAGCCAACCCGCCGTCGTCTGTAAATCCCATTTAATTAGAGGTATGAAGCGCTTCCACAACATAAGGGGCGTTCACTTCCTTCCAAAACACAATGGACTATTTCAGATAATCCTTACTAGCCTCTACATTGCGATGGGGAGCTTTCAACGGCAGATTGAAGACACGTCCTACAATTTTCCCCTTGAGGCGACAACCACGCTGACCGTCATGGGATTAGCCTTACATTAAAAAGAAGTATTAAAGACGGACTTTTCTCCAAGTAGAAGAACATTCAAAACAACAAGTTTATATTTATATTAAACATCATGTATCTAGCTGGATTGGGACAGCACAAAAGGCGACTTCAACGTATTGAAGTCGCCGACTTGTCACTGAAGCTCTGAACTGCATACGCGACGCGCGCATGAGGGGTAATAGCGGGGACGATCCATGCAGCGCTGGGTAACCGTAAACCGAAGCCTAACTCAACAAAACCACCCCGCCCGGCAGCTCCGTGCACTTGGCCCCATAAGCATCCCGAATCAACAACGCCACGCCCGCCAGCTGCTGCAGGCTGAACCGCGCCTGCACCCGCCGCTGCCCCAGTTGCTTGTTAAGCAACACCAGCATCCCCGGCCGATAGCGATTGATCTCATCCACCACGGTTGCCAGCGTGGCGTTATTGAAGACCAGGATCTGCTCACGCCAGGCCACCACCGCCTGGGTGTCCACCACCACCGGTTCACCCACCCCAGCGGCGCTGTAGGTCAACTGGCGCCCGCCCTCGAGCCGCACACTGCGCCCGGCGACATCCACCGACAGCGTGCCCTCGATGCAGGTCACGCACACCTTGTTATCGGTATTACGCAGATTGAACCGCGCCTCCCCAGCGCTCACCCAGCCGGCGCCGGCCAACACCTTGAGCGGTTGCACAACATGGGCAAGCACTTCAACTTCGCCTTCAAGCAGTTCGATCCCCTGCCCCACGCGGCTGACGCGCGTTTGAGTATTGAGTTCCAGGCTGACCCCTTCGCTCAGCAGCACTTGCCGCTGCTCGCCGACTTCGGTGCGATAGTCCGCCGTAAGGCAGGCAAAGCCGCCAGGGGCACCCACGCGTACCATCACCACGGCCGCCGACGCTGCAATCGCGCCGCCGAGGAAAGCCCGCCGGCCAAACGCACGGGGCTGCGCCACCTGCTCGGCAGCCGGCGCCAATTGCTGCCATAACGCCTTGGCCTGCTCGAACGCCTGGGCGTGTTCGGCACTTTGCGCGCGCCAGGCCTGCAAGGCCTTGGCGTCGGCAACGGTGGCACGGCCCGAGGTCAGCAGGAGCAGCCAGTCGCGGGCCTCATCGTGCACGGGGCTGGCGGCGGTTTGCCGGGCGGTGGAGAGGTTAAAAATGTTCAAGCGCGCACATACTCACGGATTTATCAGGGACTCGACACTAAGACGGTTTTCCGGCCCCGGGACCGAACCGCTGGATCACTTTTCTTTCCAGGCGCTTGGCGCAGTGGCCCAGGGCGGCCTTGATTTCCTTCTCGACCATGCGCGTGGAAATCCCGAAACGCTGGGAGATTTCCAGGTGCGGCGCCTCTTCCAGACGCGCGGCAATCAGGATTTTTCGGCGGCGTGCCGGCAGCTCGTAGAGGGCCTTGACCAGGGACTGGATTTCTTTCTGGCCGCCCACCACCCGCGACGGGTCCTGGGCTTCGTCGGCGCTTTGCAGCAACTCTTCCACTTCGCTGCCGGTGAGCAAGCGCGCATCGGCCTGGCGCCGGTCGGCGGCGATGTTCAGGGCCATGCGGTAGAGGTAGGCGTTGGGTTGCGCCAGGTTTGGCGGCACGTCCATGCGATCGACCCGCAGGTAGGTTTCGTGCAGGACGTCGTTGGCCAGGTCCTCCGAACCCAGGCGCTTGCGCAAACGCACCTTGAAGTCGTCGTAGGAGGCCAGGAACAGGCTGACCATCGTACTGTGCCCGGTATTTTTCATCCGCCCCAGGCTCCTTTTGCTGCTGTGCATTCCATGCGTATTCCTGTGGTGTCGGGCATCAGAAGTAAAGTCACCGGCTGGCGCAGTGAGCTTGGCGCCGGGCGATCCACCCGCGCGGTGCCCAGGCTGCGTACCAGTGCTTCATCGCGTTGTTCATCGCCGGTGGAGCTGACCAGCCGGCTGTGTTCGATCACACCCAATGGGTTGACCCAGACCTGCACCAGCGCGCGAAAACTGCCGGGGCGGGTCAGGGGCGAGCGGCACAGGCTGGCTTCGATTGCCTGCTGCAAGGCCGTGGCGTAGCTGTTGTTGATGCGCGCCGCATGCCGTGCCGCCGCGCCCCGAGTAGCGGGTGGCGGGCTGACCTCGGGGGTCTGCAAGGTAAAGGCATCGCTGCGTGCATAACGCGCCATCAGGCCACTCCCGGTCAGCAACATCGCCAGTGCCTCTTGCGCCGTAAAGCGCCCGCGCACGCCGATGGAGCGCCGGCCTCGGGTCAACTCGCGGTCGACCAGCACCGCCATGCCGGTGGCGCGGCTATACGCTTGCAGGGCGTGTTCCAGGTCCTGCGCCGGCAGGTTCAACACCAGCGGCGCTGACTCCGCCCGTACCGCCCCGGCAGCGCTGAGCAGCAACAGCAAGACCAGGGCGCATACGGCGCGCCGCCAGGCCCCCTGTTCACCCCCTGCTCTGCATCGCTGCACGGCCGACGCGCCCTAGAAAACCGTCATCCTGAGGCCAGTTTATGAACCTGATGTTACGGTGATAGCAAAAAAAACATCACGGTGACGGGAGGCCCGCTGCACTAGACTTCAAAGCCTAACGGCCCCTCTCCCCCGGGCCAGCCAGGAGGCTCCGATGAAGCTGCTACCGACCCTCGCCAGCCTGTTGCTGTGCGCCGCCCTGCCCTTCGCCGCCCATGCCGACAACTGCACGGAAGTCTCGGTGGATGGCTACAAGGCGCCCGACTATGGTTGCCTGAGCCAGCAGATGGGCAATGACTCGAATGCAACCAAGGCCGCGCAAAAAAACCGCGAGGCGCAGAACCTCGGCGTGGAAAAACGCCAGCCGAACAAAGTGGGCCTGGCCACGCCGGCGGCCACCAGCGTGCGCATGGGCAATACCTTCGGCACGTCGGTGAAGCCGCAGCGGCCATGAGCGGTTTGACAAAATTTTCATCTGCGCCCGCCTATGATCGCCCTCCTCGTTGGGGAGTAACCGGCTTCTGACCCGTGCAGAAGCGTTCGTATCAACATATTCGGCAACCTGCCGTGGTACGAACACCGTTTGGTTGGTGAGACCAGCGACACCTCCATGCCTGAAGTCGGGCGTGTGGTGGTGTCGTTGTGTCCCATAGCCCGACTGGAAGCCTGACCGTGAACCCTATTTCCCTGATTCTCCTGGCCTTGGCCATGTCTACCGACGCCTTTGCGGCGGCCATCGGCAAAGGCTCCAGCCTGCATAAACCACGCCTGACCCAAGCCCTGCGCGCGGGCCTGATTTTTGGCGTGATCGAAGCCATCACGCCGATGATCGGCTGGGCCATCGGCCATGCGGCCACCCGCTGGGTGGAAAACTGGGACCACTGGATCGCCTTTACCCTGCTGGTCGCCCTGGGTATGCACATGATCTGGAACGGGCTCAAGGCTGACGACGAGGAAGCCGAAAAGCCGACCCAGCATTCGTTCATGATCCTCGCCGTTACCGCTTTTGCCACCAGCATCGACGCGCTGGCCGTGGGCGTGGGCCTGGCGTTTGTCGACGTGAATATCCTGGTGGCCTCGGCGGCCATTGGCCTGGCCACCATGACCATGGTGACCCTCGGCATGATGCTCGGCCGGGTGCTGGGCACGGTGGTGGGCAAGCGTGCCGAGATGGTGGGGGGTGTGGTGTTGATGCTGGTGGGTGCGACGATTCTTTATGAGCATCTCTCGGCGTAAAGAACAACCGAGAGCAAATGTGGGAGGGGGCAAGCCCCCTCCCACAGGGTCCCTCAGTGTTTTGGGGAATGTGGACTCAGGCTGCGTGGCTTTCCTTTTTCAGACTGTCCATATCGATCACAAACCGGTACTTCACATCACCCTTGAGCATCCGCTCATACGCTTCGTTAATGCCCTGGATGTCGATCATCTCCACATCCGAGACAATCCCGTGCTTGGCGCAGAAGTCGAGCATGTCCTGGGTTTCCTGAATGCCGCCGATCAACGAGCCGGCTAGGCTGCGGCGCTTGAAGATCAGGCCGAACACCGCCGGCGATGGGTGCGGGCTGTCGGGCGCGCCGACCAGGGTCATGGTGCCGTCGCGCTTGAGCAGGTTGAGGAAGGCGTCGAGGTTGTGCGGCGCAGCGACGGTGTTGAGGATGAAGTCCAGGCTGTTGGCGACCTTGGCCATTTCATCCGCGTTCTTGGACACCACCACCTGGTCGGCGCCCAGGCGCAGGCCGTCTTCACGCTTGTTCGGTGAGGTGGTGAACAGCGTCACATGTGCGCCCATGGCATGCGCGATCTTCACCGCCATATGCCCCAGGCCACCCAGCCCGACCACACCGACCTTTTTGCCAGGGCCAACCTTCCAGTGGTGCAGCGGCGAGTAGGTGGTGATGCCCGCGCACAGCAACGGCGCCACGGCGGCCAGGTTGGAATCGTCGTGGGAGATGCGCAGCACGAATTTTTCCTTGACCACGATGCTGTCCGAGTAGCCGCCAAAGGTGTTTTCACCGCCGAATACCGGTCCGTTGTAGGTGCCGGTAAAGCCGTTCTCGCAGTATTGCTCCTCGCCCTCGGCGCAGGATGGGCAGTGCTGGCAGCTGTCGACCATACAACCCACGCCAGCCAGGTCACCGACCTTGAATTTCTTCACGTTGCCACCCACTGCCGTCACACGGCCGACGATTTCGTGGCCGGGCACCGAGGGGTACAGGGTGTTGTGCCACTCGTTGCGTGCGGTGTGCAGGTCGGAGTGGCAGACGCCGCAATAGAGGATATCGATCTGTACGTCGTCAGCCCCTGGCGCGCGGCGCTCGAAGGTATAGGGCTTGAGGGAATCCTTGGCGTTCTGGGCGGCGTAGCTGTAAGTCTTGGCCATTTCGTTCACCTGTGTGATCTGACGGTAGAAGTCAATGGACCAGCATAGACGCTGAACCGTTCAACCGAGCACACCCGTACAAGCCCTTCGTCCGGTTTGGCGCAATAGTGAGCTGGAGTCTTTTTGTCCCCTCACCCAGGAGTTTTCCATGAGCACATTTGTTGCAAAAGACGGTACCCAGATCTACTTCAAGGATTGGGGCAGCGGCAAGCCCGTGCTGTTCAGCCACGGCTGGCCGCTGGATGCCGACATGTGGGAATACCAGATGGAATACCTGAGCAGCCGCGGCTACCGCACCATCGCGTTCGACCGCCGTGGTTTTGGCCGTTCGGACCAACCCTGGACCGGCAATGACTACAACACCTTCGCCGACGACATCGCGCAGTTGATCGAGCATCTGGACCTCAAGGACGTGACCCTGGTGGGCTTCTCCATGGGTGGCGGCGACGTGGCCCGCTACATTGCCCGCCACGGCAGCGCGCGGGTTGCCGGCCTGGTGTTGCTGGGCGCGGTCACGCCGGTCATGGGTCAGAAACCCGATTATCCGCAGGGTGTGCCTGCCGAAGTGTTTGAAGGCATCAAGGCGGGCCTGTTGAAAGACCGTGCGCAATTTATCGCCGACTTCAACACGCCATTCTTCGGCATCAATAAAGGCCAGGTGGTTTCCGCAGGCGTGCTGACGCAGACCCTGCAAATTGCCCTGCAAGCCTCGCTCAAATCCACCATCGACTGCGTAACTGCATTCGACGAAACCGACTTCCGCCCGGACATGGCCAAGATCGACGTACCAACCCTGGTGATCCACGGCGATGGCGACCAGATCGTACCGTTCGAAACCACCGGTAAAGTCGCGGCCGAGATGATCAAGGGCGCTGAACTCAAGGTCTACAAGGATGCGCCCCACGGCTTTGCCGTGACCCATGCGCAAGCCTTGAACGAAGACCTGCTGGCGTTCCTCAGCCGCTGAAGCAGCTGAAACACCCCTCTCCTTGTTTGGCCGGGCTTGCCCGGCCTTTTTTTGCTCAGGAGAAACGTTGGCCAAGGCTCAAGCGCCCCGGCCCGGCGATCAACACGCTGGTGAAGATGATCAGCAGCAACCAGCCGAACTGCCCTTCAAACAACGTCCACTCCGGGTGCACCACCACCATCGCGATCAACAGCACCGCCAGGATCGGCAGGCATGCCAGACGCACCAACACCCCGGTGATGATCAGCAGCGGGCACAACACCTCGGCAAAAATCGCCAGCAGCAAGGTGACATGCGCACCGAGGTGGAACGGGTCTTCGATCAGCTTCAACTGCTCGCTGTAGTTGAGCAATTTGGGCAAGCCGTGCACCCATAGCAAAAACAGCGCCCCGCTGACCCGCAGGAACAGCAGCCCCAAGTTCTGGTTTCTTGATTCGTTCATAAATAGCCTGCGTCCTTAGAAAATCACCAACCGCGAGTGTGTTCCCTTGGACGTACGCACGCTTGCAACCGTGTGCTGACCTCACTCCCCCGTGCCGGCAAACCCGGCGACGATTTCATCGATCACCACCCGCACCCGCGCGGTGTGGCGCAGGTCGGCGTGGGTCACCAGCCACACGTCGTAGGGCAGTGGCCGCGTGCGCTGCGGCCACAGGCGCACCAGGCCGTCGCGTTCGCCGGTGTAGATGGGGATTTCGCCAATGCCGATGCCGGCAGCGATGGAGCGGCGCACCAGCAGGCTCGAACTCAATGCCGCGACAATCCGCCCGCGCCCCAAGGGGTCGGACACCAGGGTCATGTCCTTCTGGGTTTGCAGGTAAGGCTGGTAGACCACCAGGTCGTGGCCTTCAAACAGGCTGCCGGGCTCGGGGATGCCATGGCGGTCGACGTAGGCCCGTGAGGCAAACAAACCCACTGGCCAGCGCGCGATGCGCCGGGCGATCAGGTCGGGGTTGTCGGGCCGGGTGTTGCGCACGGCGATGTCGGTTTCACGCTTGGCCAGGCTGAGGAACTGCGTGGATGCATCAAGCTGCACGCGCACGTCGGGGTGCTGCTCATGCAGACGGGCAATCGCCGGGATCATGAAATCGATGGCCAGGGAGTCGGTGGTGCTGACGCGCACGATGCCGGTGAGGCGCTCGTCCAGGCCCTGGATCTGGCGCTCCAGGTCGAGGGCCGAGCGTTCCATTTTCTCCACCGAACGCAGCGCGGCTTCGCCCACGGCGGTCAGCGCGTAGCCCTCGGAGGTGCGCAGAAACAAGGTCGCACCGAGGGATTTTTCCAGCGCATTGACGCGTCGGCCAACGGTGGCCTGGTCCACCCCCAGCACCCGTGCCGCACCGCGCAGGGTGGACTCGCGGCACACCGCCAGGAACACCCGTGCATCGTCCCAATTCATGTTGATTCCTTATGCTGCGTATATGCATCAGAGCGCCGTGTAATCGCTGCATTATTGCATCAACAATCGCGGATATGCTGGGCGCCAGAGAAAAATACCCAGGACAGCCATCATGCAAAACACTCAAACACGCAGCGCGGTCTGGCTGCCCATCTTCGCCGGCCTTTGCGCCAGCCTGGTCAGCATCGGCCTGGCGCGCTTTGCCTACACGCCGTTGATCCCGAGTTTGATCCAGGCGCAGTGGTTTTCCGCCAGCGACGTGGTGTACCTCGGCGCCGCCAACCTGGTGGGTTACCTGATCGGCGCGCTGATTGGCCGGCCCCTCGCCCAACGCAGCTCCAACAAGACCGCGCTGCGCTTCATGATGGTGGCGGTGACGCTGGCATTTTTTGCCTGTGGTTTCCCGTTGTCAGTGGTGTGGTTCTTCGCCTGGCGCCTGCTGTCGGGCATCGCCGGTGGCGCGATCATGGTGCTGGTGGCCGCCACCGTGTTGCCCCATGTGCCGGCCGAACGCCGTGGCCTGGCCAGCGGCGCGATCTTCCTCGGCATCGGCCTGGGCATTGCCGCCTCGGGCACCCTGGTGCCGCCGTTGTTGAGCCTTGGCCTGCAACAGACCTGGTTCGGCCTCGGCCTGCTGGCCGTGGTGCTCACCGCCGCCAGTTGGTTTGCCTGGCCTACCGGCAGCGTGCATGAGGCTGCGGCGCCAGCGGGCAGCGCGTCGCCGACTCCGGCCGGTGTGTACCTGTTGTTTGCCCAGTACGCGTTTATGGCGGCGGGCCTGGTGCCGGCCATGGTGTTCCTGGTGGATTACGTGGCCCGTGGCCTGGGAGACGGCGCGCATGTCGGCGCGATGATCTGGGTGATGTATGGCCTGGGGGCGATTGTGGGGCCAGTGACTTATGGTTTCCTGGCCGACAAGCTCGGCGCACGCTGGAGCATTCGCCTGGTGTTGGTGGTGCAAGCGATGGCCGTTGGTTTGCTGCCGTTTGCCGGTTCGTTTACCGCGCTTGCCGTGCTGGCGGTGATCCTCGGTTCGTTCCCGCCGGGCATCGTGCCGCTGGCCCTGGCGCGGGTGCATGAATTGCTGCCCAACCATCATCAGCAACAAGTGGCGTGGAGCCGAGCCACCGTGTCCTTCGCCACCTTCCAGGCGCTGTCGGGCTTTGCCTACTCGGCCCTGTTCAACAGCAGCGGCGGCCAGCATGCTGTGCTGTTCATGATTGCGGCTGGCGCTATTGTGGTCGCACTGGCGCTGGAACTCGGCATGCTCTTGCTGAACCGCCGCCCACTCGCTAGGGTCCCAACCCATACGCTCATCGTTGCAGGTAATCTCAAATGACGCTTCCTAAAGAAATGACCCTGATCGAAATCACCACCCCCGGCGGCCCCGAAGTGCTGCAACCACGCCGCGCCGACGTGCCGGTGGCGGGCCCCGGCGAGATCCTGATTCGCGTGCACGCCGCCGGGGTCAACCGCCCCGACGCCTTGCAGCGCGCCGGCAAGTACCCGATGAAACCTGGCATGAGCCCCTACCCGGGCCTGGAAGTGGCGGGTGAAGTGGCGGCGCTGGGCGATGGTGTCTCGGCGTTCAAACTCGGCGACCGGGTTTGCGCGCTGACCAATGGCGGCGGCTATGCGCAATTTTGCAGCGTACCGGCCGGCCAGGCCTTGCCGATTCCCGAAGGCATGGACTGGATTCAGGCGGCCGCCGTGCCGGAAACCTTTTTCACCGTATGGGCCAACCTGTTCGGCCTGGGTGACGCCCACACCGGCCAGCGCGTGCTGATCCACGGCGGCACCAGCGGCATCGGCACTACCGCGCTGATGCTGTGCCGCGAGTTCGGCATCCAGGCTTTCGCCACCGCCGGCAGCGCCGACAAATGCGCAGCCATTGCCGGGCTGGGCGCCGAGCCGATCAATTATCGCGAGCAGGACTTCGCCGAAGTCATCGCCCAGCAGACCGACGGCCACGGCGTGGATGTGATTCTCGACATCATGGGGGGCTCGTACCTCAACAACAACCTCAAGGCCCTGGCCATGGACGGGCACCTGGTGATGCTGGGGTTCCTTGGCGGCGCCAAGGCCAATGACGTCGACCTGTTGACCATCCTCGGCAAACGCGCGGTGATTACCGGCTCGCTGCTGCGCGCCCGTACCCAGGAAGAAAAAGCCGCGATTGCCGAGCAACTGCGCGAGTACATCTGGCCGGTGCTGGCCGCTGGGCGTTGCCTGCCGATCATCGACAAGGTGTACGAATACACCGACGCGGCCCAGGCCCATGCGCGAATGGAAGGCGGGGATCACATCGGCAAGATTGTGTTGCGAGTGGAGTAATCTGCAGGCACCACAAATCAAATGTGGGAGGGGCTTGCCCCCGATAGCAGTGGGTCAGTCCATGATGCTGTGACTGATACACCGCCATCGGGAGCAAGCCCCCTCCCACATGGGTTACCTGTGAGCTGGATAGTCGGTGTAGCCCGCCTCTCCTCCGCCATACATCCCCTCTACCCGCAGCGGGTTCAGCGGCCAGCCGTTGAAGATGCGCTGTGGCAGGTCCGGGTTGGCAATGAATGGCCGCCCGAATGCGATCAAGTCCGCCAACCCGGCGTCTACCAATCGGGCACCGCGCTCGGCGGTATAGCGGCCGGCGTAGATGATGCGCCCGCTGAAGGTGTCACGCACCGCGCGGCGGAAGGTTTCAGGCAGGTCGGGCGCGTTGTCCCAATCGGCTTCGGCGATGGAGACGTAGGCGATGCCCGCCGCTTCCAACACTTTGATCGCCTCGATGTAGGTGTGATGCGGGTCTTCTTCCACCAGGCCGATGTACACGCGGTCCTGGTCGGTGCCAGTGAACAACGGCGAAAAGCGCACGCCAAGTCGCTCCGGGCCGACCACGGCACTCACCGCTTCGACGATTTCGCGCAGAAAGCGCAGGCGGTTGTCCAGTGAGCCGCCGTATTCGTCGTCGCGCTGGTTGGAATGGGCCGAGATGAACTGGTTGACCAGGTAACCGTTGGCCGAGTGAATCTCCACCCCATCAAACCCTGCATCCAGGGCATTGCGGGCCGCCTGGGCGTACTGCCCGACCAATTGCTTGACCTCGGCGGTGCTCAAGGCGCGCGGCACCGGCGGCTGCATCAGTTCGCCCACGCCCGGCCCGGTCTGAATAAACGCCTTGGCCTGCAATGCCGGTAGCGCCGAAGGTGCCACCGGTGCTGCGCCGTCCGGCTGCAAGGCGTTATGGGACACACGCCCCACGTGCCACAGCTGGGCAAAGATCACCCCGCCGTCGGCATGCACCGCATCAGTGACTTTGCGCCAGCCATCGATCTGCGCCGGGGTGTAGATGCCTGGCGTCCAGGCATAGCCCTGGCCGCGTGGCTCGATCTGCGTGCCTTCGCTGACCATGAACCCGGCACTCGCGCGCTGGCGGTAATACTCAGCCATCAAGTCAGTGGCGATATCACCGGGTTGCGCGCTGCGTTGACGGGTCAACGGTGGCAGCACAATACGGTTGTTCAAGGTGTGGTGACCCAGTGTTACCGAGGTACTTAATACACTGTCAGTCATAGTAGAAACTCCAAATTCAGGACGAGCAAAAACGCTGGCGACTCTTGCGAGTCGCCAACCAATAACGGGTTTAATTAACTTAAGCGGTGAGTTTCAGCAGGGCCTTGGCCACATCGCTGGAGCTGCCCGGGTTTTGCCCGGTGACCAACAAGCCATCGACAATAACGAAGGATTGCCAATCAGCGCCCTTCTCATACTTGCCACCCAACTTGATGAATTCATCTTCAATCAGGAACGGCACCACATCGGTCAACTCCACGGCGGCTTCTTCCGAGTTGGAAAACCCGGTTACGCGGCGGCCTTTAATCAACGGGTCACCGTTGACGGCTTTAACGTGGCGCAAGGCGCCCGGTGCATGGCACACAAAGCCGATCGGCTTGCCGGCGCGCTCGAAGGCTTCGATCAGCGCGATGGAGATTGGCGACTCCGCCAGGTCCCACAGCGGGCCGTGGCCGCCTGGGTAGAACACGGTGTCGAAGGCGTCAGCGTTGAGCGTGTCCAGCTTCACGGTGCTGGCCAGGGCCTGCTGCGCAGCCGGGTCGGCGGCGAAACGGTGGGTTTGCTCGGTCTGGAAGTCCGGCAGGTCACTGACCGGGTCCAGCGGCGGCTGGCCGCCGGCCGGGGATGCCAGCACCACTTCGGCGCCGGCGTCCTTGAACGCGTAATAGGGAGCGGCAAATTCTTCGAGCCAGAAGCCGGTCTTGCGGCCGGTGTCGCCAAGCTGGTCGTGAGAGGTGAGTACCATTAATACTTTCATTTTCCAGTGCCTCGATCAGTGATTGTCAGTGTGTTCAGGGCTGCCCAACAGGTGTCGGGTCAGTGCCAGCGCCTCGTCAAAAGACGCCGGTGTTCGGGTGATCTTGCTCATGACGCTGGCGCCCAGCCACAGGGCGTACAGCTGCTGCGCCAGGGCCCTTGGGCTGTGTTGCAACACCAGCGAGCCGTCTTCGATGCCGCGCTGCATGGCCACGGCAAGCAAGGCGATGGTGCGTGAAGTGCCGCGCTGCAGCGCCAGTCGCATCGGCTCTGAAAGGTCTGACACCTCCGCGCCGAGTTTGACGGCAAGGCATTTGCCCGCGTCGGTGCAGCCGGTCTGGTTGTCGATCCAGCATTGCCAATAGCGCATCAACTTGGCGCACTGGGTTAGCCCAGGCTGGTTGAACAGCTGCTCCATGCCGTGCACGTAGTGGTCGAAGTAGCTGTCGAGCAACACCACGCCAAACGCATCTTTGGAGGTGAAGTAGTGATAGAACGAACCTTTGGGCACATCGGCGGCCTGCAGGATTTCGTTCAGGCCCACCGCAGAAAACCCCTTACGGCCGACAATTATCTGCGCCGTGTCCAGGATGGTCTGCCGCGCGCTTTTGGTTTCACTGTTCATGCTTCACTCCGTCCGATTAGACCAGTCGTCTAGTTCGTTGGGTGAATGTTAGGAGCCGGGGCAAATCCCCACAATGTCATATCCGCAAGGATTCCGGACATGGCGCAAAGTCGGTTGCCGTTTTCCTGGCAGCCGCCGACAATCCCCCCTCCTACGCCCCTGGAGACATGCGATGCACAGCGTTGCGCTGATGGTTTACCCGAACTTCCAATCCCTGAGCCTCAGCCTGGGCTCGGTGTTCGAGTGCGCGAACCTGCTGCGGGGCGAGCCGGCCTACGAGTTTCACCTGGTGTCGGAAAGCGGCGGCGCGGTGATGACCTCCCAGGGCTTCTCGGTGAATACCACGCCGATTCGGCCCGAGGGCTATGACACGCTGATCGTCAGCGGCTACCTGGAATTCCGCCTGCCCGAGGCCAACCTGCTGGAACTGGTCAAGGCCGCGTCTGTACAGTCGCGGCGGATCGCCTCGTTGTGCATGGGCATTTTCGTGCTGGCCGAGGCCGGGTTGCTGGAGGGCAAGCGCGCCACCACCCACTGGATTCACGCACCGGCGTTCCACAAGCGTTACCCGCACATCCGCCTGGAAGAAGACAAACTGTTTGTGGTCGACGGCCAGGTGTGGACCGGTGCCGGCATGAGCGCCGGGGTCGACCTGGCGCTGGCCATGGTCGAGAACGACCTGGGCGGCGACCTCGCCCGGCGCATTGCGCGCAAGCTGGTGATTGCCCAGCGTCGTGGCAGCGAGCAGTCGCAGCTCTCGGCCCTGCTGGAGCTGGACCCCAAGTCCGACCGCGTGCAACTGGCCCTGGCCTACGCCCGCGAAAATCTCACCCATGACCTGTCGGTAGAGGCCTTGGCCGATGTCGCCCGGCTCAGCCCGCGCCAGTTCAGCCGGGTGTTTCGCGAGGAAACCGGGCAAACCCCGGCCAAGGCCATCGAGTCATTAAGGGTGGAAGCCGCGCGGGCGATGATGGAAACCAGCCGCCACCCGGTGGAAGTGGTGGCCCGCGAAACCGGCTTCGGCGACCGCGAGCGCATGCGCCAGGCCTTCCTGCGCGCGTTCGGGCAACCGCCACAGGCCATGCAACAGGCGTTTAATGCAGCGCCACTCGCGTGATCCGGTAAGTCACCAACTGCGCATCGTCGCCCAGTTCCAGCGCCTGCACCGGGCGCGGCAGGTTGTCCAGCACGGTGCGCCAGAACGCCTGGGACGCTTCGTCCTGATCATAAAAACGCACCAGCCAATCGGCCTCGCCGCTGCACAGCACCTGGGTGGCGATGGCGCGGCCGATGCCTTTGCGCCGGTAGCGCTTGAGGATAAACAGGTCGGCCAGCTCCAGGGCATTGATGCCCGGCAGCTCGCTGTCTTCAATCAGCAGGAAGCCGGCGATATAGCCGTCGACCAGCAGCAGGTTGGCGCTCCAGTGCGGGTCTTGCCAGTAGCGGTTCAGGTGCTCGTCGTGGATGTAGAAACGGCCGTCCGCCTCGACATCTTCCTGTTCCCAGTCCGAGGACTCGTAGGCGTAGTACTGGTAGAGATTGCGGATCAGCTCGGCGTCTTCGGGGCCGGTCTGGATCAATTCGACGGTGGTTTCAGGCATGGGGCTCTCGGTGGAAAAACGCAGGGCGCCATTGTTCACAAAAGTGCCGAGCAAGCCAATGGAAGGCTGAACCTTTCTACTCGCTGAACGGATTGCAGATAGCGATTGCCCTGGCCGAAACCTTGAAACATTTCGAATAAACTTCGCCCATCTCCGCCTTTTCCCTCAAGGACATGCACTTTGACCAACGTTTGTTCCGCCGGCCTGGATGTGGGCTTCGCCTCCCTGGATTACCTGCAGATTTTTATCCTGGGCGTGATCCAGGGCATTACCGAGCTGTTGCCGGTGTCGTCCACCGCCCACATGCGTGTGGTACCCGCCCTGCTCGGCTGGCAGGATCCCGGCTCGGCGTTTTCCGCAGCGATGCAGTTGGCGGCGCTGGCGGCGGTGGTCAGTTACTTCTGGCGCGATGTACGCCAAGTGACCACGGGCAGCATCGGCGCGGTGCGCCGGGGCGACTACAACGACCCCTGGTTCAAGCTGGCGGTGGCGATTGTGCTGGCGACCATCCCGATCTGCATCGCCGGCCTGGCCCTGTCCTCGACCTTGAACACCTGCAACTCGCCGTTGCGCGGCCTGATGGTGATCGGTATTGCCTGCGTGGTGATGGCGGTGTTGCTGGCCGTTGCCGAGCTGCGCGCCCGGCATACACGGGCCATGGGCCAGATGCGCCTGCGCGATGCGTTGATCGTCGGCATTGCGCAGATCGGCGCGTTGATTCCTGGCGTATCGCGTTCCGGCTCGACGCTGACGGCGGCGCTGTTTCTCAACTTCAAACGCGAAGAGGCCGCACGTTTTTCATTCCTGCTGGGCCTGCCGGCCATCGCCCTCGCCGGCCTGAAGGAGCTGTGGGTGCTGTTGCACACCGACCTGCCCGCCCACGCCTGGCCACATCTGTTGTTTGGCCTGGTGGTGGCGAGCGTCTCGGCATTTTTTGCGATCTGGGGCCTGATGAAGTTTCTGGAGCGATTCTCCACCTGGCCGTTCGTGATCTACCGCGCGCTGCTGGGGGTGTTCCTGATTGTGGCGGTGAGCACTGGGCTCCTGACCTGACAAGCCCACTGTTATGCGTGCTTTAACTCATGCCACACGTTGCGGATCAGTGCCTGCAGCTTCAAGGCTTCGGCCCAGCGATCACTGATCTCGCGGCCATCTGGGCCAGTGATCGCATAGGGCGGCGGGCCCAGTTCGCAGGTGAACGACAGGCTCTGTGTAGCGTCGGCACGGGCCAGCCAGTCCTGGATGCCGTAGCGCCACCAGCCGGTAAAGCGTTCGACCCAGGCCTGGTGCTGGGGGAACGCCAGCGAGACTTGCACCTGCTCGCTGCTGGCCACCCGGCCGTGGAAGCCCCAGCTATGGCGCAGGATGGTGCGGATCTGCTCGTCGTCCTCGGCGGCACCGGGCTCGGGCAGCTCGCGGCCGACCACGTAGTGAGACAGGTCGGCCAGCAGTTTCAGATCGGGCATCTGCGCCAGCAAATCGAGGGTAAACAGCAGGTCATTGGTGAGGCGATAACGGTGGGTTTCCAGCAGCACCGGGAAGTCCACCTGCTCGGCCAGCCGTTGCCAACCCTCGACCAGCCTGGCCGCCTCGGCCTGGGTGCGCGGGCGTACATCGGCTTGCAGGGTCAGGTGGTGGCAGCCGTAGCGGCTGATCACATCCAGCGCGGCGGCCAGATCGTCCACCGTCTGTGGGAATAGCTGGCCTTCGATCTGCAAGCCGCGGGCATGGGCAGCGGCGTGCAGCCGCGACACATCCGCAGGTTTCCAGTAATGGTCGGTGATGCCGTCAAAGCCGGCGGCGGCAATTCGGTCAAGCTGTGCTTCAAGCGGGCCGGGTTCGGTTTGCATGGCCCACAGAGATTGGAACACCAGAAATTCGCGCATATCAGCCTCGCAGCAGTTGTTTGAGGGACAGCTCGGGGTCGGCGAGGCTAGCGCTGGGCAGCGCGATGGCGGCGCTGATCAGCCGTTCGCAGAGCTTGATGTCCTTGGCCACACTGTTGCCCGGCGCCCAGCCGCAGGCGCCTTGCAGGCGGTGTTCGGCATCGAGGTAGAACAGCAGCAGGCCGCCGCCGGGCAAGGCGCGGCTGACGGTCAGCGCGGTGATCACGCCGACGGTCTGCACGCCCCAATCGTATTGGTCGGACCAGAAACCGGGGAGCGCCTCGAACGGCAGTTCGCGCCCCAGCAGGTTCAACGCTGCATGCCGGCCCTGGGCTTCGGCGTTGCGCCAGGTTTCCTGGCGCTGGTAAACACCGCCGAGGCGAAACTCGCACACATCCCCCGCGGCAAAAATATCCGCCACGCTGGTGCGCAACTGCGCGTCGACGCGGATGCCCTGCCCGGTGTCCAAGCCCGCTGCCTGGGCCAGTTCGAGGTTGGGCTGCATGCCGATGCCAACCACTACCAGGTCGCAGGGCAAGCGTTCGCCGTCGATCAACTGCACGGTGTCTGCGTGGATGCATTCCAGCGCCGCGTTCAAGCGCACGTCCACGCCCTGCTCGCGGTGCAGGGCCAGTAGCGCGTCACTGATGACCGCCGGCAGCACCCGGCCCGCCAGGCGTGGCCCGGCTTCCAGCAAGGTCACCGCACAGCCGAGGCTGCGCGCGGTGGCCGCCACTTCCAGGCCGATAAACCCACCGCCGACCACCACCAGCCGTGCGCCGGGGCGTAATGCGCTTTTCAGCGCCAGGGCTTCATCGTGGGTGCGCAGGTACAGCAGATTCGCCTGCTCCTGCGGTAAGCGCCGCGCTCTGCCGCCGGTGGCCAGCAGCAAACCGGCATAGCCCAGCCACTGGCCGTCGGCCAATTGCAGGCGATGCTGCGCCGGGTCCAGCTGGCTGACCGGGTTGCCGGCGATATGTTCGATGCCCAGCTCGGCCAGCCGTGCGCTGTCGCACAGGCTGCAGCCGGCCAGGTCGATGCTGCCCTGCAACAGGCCCTTGGACAGTGGCGGCCGTTCGTAGGGCAAGTGCGGCTCGTCGCCGATCAGGATCAATCGCCCGGCGTAGCCTTCTTCGCGCAGGGTCAGTGCGGCACGGCCACCGGCATGGCCGGCGCCGACGATGATCAGAGGCTGGTTCATCATCAAGCCGTGACGGCGAGCAAAACCCGCCCCGCTTCGACCCGTACCGGGTAGGTTTTAAGGTTGACGCACACCGGCGCGCCCAGGGCTTTGCCGGAGCGGTAATCAAAGCGCCCGTTGTGCTTGGGGCACTCGATCACGTGGTCCATCACCAGGCCGTCAGCGAGGTGAATTTTTTCGTGGGTGCACAGCCCGGCGGTGGCGAAAAATTCATTCTCGGCCGAGCGGTACACCGCGTAGGTGTGGGGCCCGTGGTCGAAGCGCAACACATCTTCTTCGTCTATTTCGCCCACGGCGCAGACGTCGATCCATTGATCGTTCATGGCGGTTTCTCTTGTTATGGAGTGGGGTCAGCCGGCAGTGGGTTCTGCATGCAGCGGGGCATTGGCAGCCGATTCTGCATGGGAGCGAATCGGGCGCTGGACGAAATAAGACGGGTCGCTGCGCTGCTTCCAGATGGTCGGCAAGATTTCCTTGTACGCCTCGAAAATATTGGCGTAGGGCGGCGGGCAGTCGCCGCGGATTTCTTCGTGCAGCTGCGCCAGGGCGTGGTACGGCACCATTGGGTACATGTGGTGTTCGAGGTGGTAGTTCATGTCCATGTAGATAAAGCGCAACACGCGGTTCATGTAGATGGTGCGGCAGTTGCTGCGGTGGTCCAGCACATCTTCAGCCAGGCCCACATGCTGGGTGAGGCCGAACACATAACCGAGCCAGGCGCCGTAGATGCTCGGCAGCCCCACCAGCATCAGCGGCAACCAGCTGTGCAGGTACAAGGCGGTGCCGATGATCACCGCGTAGATGCCGACCCAGATGCGTGCGGCACGGAACACCTTGGGCCATTCGGATTCGGGGATGAAATCCGCTTCCTGGGCACTCATCTTGCCGATGGCATGGCGCGCCACGCCGCTGAAGGTTTTCCAGGCCAGGGGCAGGTTGAACACGCTGAGGCACATCATCAGAAAGCTCGGCGGGCGCGGCTCGACGATTTCCGGGTCGCGGCCGACCACGATGGTGTCGGTGTGATGACGGGCGTGGCTCCAGCGCCACACGTGGGGTTCGAAGATGCACATGAAGCTGGCGACCTGGTACAACGCATCATTCATCCAGCGGGTCTTGAACGCGGTGCCGTGGCCGGTTTCGTGCCAGCGCGGGTTGGACGCGGTGCCGTAGAGCACGCCGTAGGCGATGAAGAACGGCACGCAGGCCCAGGAGCCCCAGAACCAAACGCCGCCAAAGCCGGTGGCGAGCAGCGCCAGCACCCAGATGGCGGTGTCGAGCAAGGCCGGGCCGTCGCGACGCTGCATCAGTTCTTTCATGCGTTTGCGGGAAATCGGCGACTGGTACCAGCTGGCCGAGACCAGGCCTTTTTCGGCGGCGCGCGCGGCTTCGGGGCCGGTAAGGCTGTAGTCGCGCCGGGCGGTGTGAGCGGTGTGTTCAGGCATTGTTATTGTTCTCCGCAAGCGGGTGGTTTCGGGTGCTTTGCGAAACCAACGATAGAGCGCGGCTAAATCACCCTCAAGGCCTTGAATCCATTCCCTATCAAGCTATCATCCAGGCCCAGCGGGGCTTGATAGTTTTCTATCAACACGCTTCAAGGGGCTTGTGATGAACAATAATAAACGCCCGACCATCGCCACCGTGGCCGCCCATGCGGGCCTCAGCGTGGCCACCGTCGACCGGGTTTTGAATGCCCGCGCACCGGTCAACCCGGATACCGCCGAACAGGTGTTCCAGGCCGCCGAAGCCGTGGGTTACTTTGCCGCAAGGCTGATCGGCCAGCGCATACGTGAACGCCGGCCCACCTACCGCTTCGGCATCTTGCTGCTGGGCACGGCGCAGGCGTTCTACGCCAACCTCGCGCAGTCGATCAGCGCAGCCGCGCAGCAGCACGCCACGGCCAACCTGAGCTGCCAATTCGAATACATCGTTGACCGCACGCCCAGCGCCATCGTCGCGCAGATCGAGCAGTTGGCCGTGCAGTGCGACGCACTGGCGGTGGTCAGCTTCGCCCATCCGCTGATCAACGCCACCCTCGCGCAAATCCGCGAGGCCGGGGTGCCGGTGGTGGCCCTGCTGTCGGATATTCATGAGCAAGCCGCCGAGCCCTATGTGGGCCAGGACAATCACGTGGTCGGGCGCACCATGGGCTGGCTGCTGGCGCGCACCTGTGGCGCGCGCAAAGGCAGCGTCGGGATTCTGCTCGGCGGCCACCGTTTCCTCGGCCATCAGGCGCGGGTCGAAGGCCTGCACAGCTACCTCGCCGAACACGCGCCGGGGCTTAAACCGCTGGACCCGCTGATCAACCTCGACAACTGCGATATCACCGAAGAAGCCACCCTCGACCTGCTCACCCGCCACACCGACCTGCGCGGCCTGTGCGTGGTCGGCGGCGGCGGCGACGGCGTAATCAGCGCCCTGGCGCAACTGCCCAAGCGGCCGGCGTTGTGCTGCATTTTGCAGGAGTCCACCGAGCTGTCGCGCCAGGCGCTGGCTCAAGGGTTGATTGATGTGGTGATGGATTCGCAGCCGCGCCAGACGGCGGTGGCGCTGGTGGAGTTGCTGGTGGAGTTGCTGGTGGAGTTGCAGGGGGCAGAAGGCTTTGACCCAGTGCGACATCGAGTACATATACCACCGCAAATCGTCACATCAGAAAACATATGCCCCTGACCGATAGAGATCAATTGTGGGAGGGGGCTTGCCCCCGATAGCGGTGTGTCAGTCACACATATATCGGCTGACACACCCTCATCGGGGGCAAGCCCCTCGCACATCTTTGAACCACTTCAGCCGCCGCGAAAATCCCCGGCACTCAACCCAAACCGGCTCATCTTGTTGTACAGCCCGCCGCGCGACACGTTAAGTTGTTGCGCGGCCAAGCGAATATTGCCGCCGGTATTTCTAAGCGCCGCAACGATCGCGTGCATCTCATGGCTGCTCAGGTCCTGGGCGGGTTGTGGTTCGTAAGCAGGCGCCGGTGCGCGAGGCCTGGCGTCCAGGGGTAGATCGCTCGGCTGGATCAGTTCGCTGGTGGCCAGGTTGGTCGCCCGCTCAATGGCGTTCTCCAGCTCGCGCACATTGCCCGGCCAGGCGTAGGCGGTTAACAATTCCAGCGCCTGCGGGGTAAAACCCTGCACCGCTTTACGCAGCGAGCGGGCACAGCGCGCAAGGAAGTGCCGCGCCAGCAGCGGGATGTCTTCGCGGCGCATGCGCAGGGGCGGCACGGTCAGGTTGAGCACGTTGAGGCGGTAGTAGAGGTCTTCGCGAAACGCACCCTCGGCCACCGCCTGGCTGAGGTTGCGGTGGGTGGCGGCGATGATGCGCACGTCCACGGGCCGTGAGTTTTTCGCGCCGACTCGGGTGATTTCGCCCTCCTGCAACACGCGCAGCAAACTCACCTGGGCGTCGAAGGACATATCGCCGATTTCATCCAGGAAAATCGTGCCGCCATCCGCCAGTTCGAACTTGCCCGCCGAGCCGCCTCGGGCCGAGCCGGTGAACGCGCCCTCGACATGCCCGAACAGTTCGCTTTGCACCAGGTCGCGGGGGATTGCGCCGCAGTTGACCGCCACAAACGGGCCGTTGGCACGGTCGCTGGCGTTGTGGATGGCCTGGGCGAACAGCTCTTTGCCGGTGCCGCTTTCACCGAGGATCAAGGTGGTGGATTCACTGCGACTGGCGATGCGCCCCAGGTGCAACGCGTCCTGGATCGCCCGCGAAGTGCCCTGGATGGTCTCGAAGGTGTAGCGCGCCTGGGTGCTGATGATGCGCCGGGTGATCTCGCGAATCCGCCGGTTTTCGCGCAGCGACACGATCACCCCGCCCTGCTCCAGCGGGCACACCGAGACCAGGCAAGCGAGTTGCGTGCGGTCATGCAGGTGGAAGGTGCAGTCGAGGTCACGCACCGCCTCACGGCTGCGCAGCAGCAACGCGTCGCTCAATTCGCTGCGGGCCAGTTGCTGGAACGGGCTGCCGAGCAGCTCCAGGCCGACGCGAAACAGCTGTCGCGCATAACGGTTGAGGGCCTTGATGCAGCCGCGCTCATCCAGCACCACCAGGCCTTCGTTGAGGACTTCGAGCACGGTTTGCTGTTCTGCCAACAACGCCTGCAGGGCCATTTGCCGCGAGACCGCATCGGCGGCGGCCTGCACGGTGCCGAGGGTGTGGAAGTGAAACCAGCCGGGCTCGGCGGTCAGGGTCAGCATCGCCACGGTTTCGCCCTGGGCGTTCTTGATCGGCGCGGCGGCGCAGTGCATGCGGCGCTGGCGCAGGCCGCTGGCGAAGTTCTCTTCGGCCAGCACGTACACCAGGCGGTCTTCGGCCAGGGCCAGGCCGGTGCAGTTGGTGCCCTGCACCGACTCCAGCAGCCGGCTGCCGATGGGCGTGATGTCCAGCCCGCAGAAATACAAGGTGGTGCCGTCGGCATCGGTGAGGTTGATATGGCCGCGCGGGTTGTAGGCCAGCAAGCCATGCATAACTTGCGCCGCAGCTTCGATCAGCACGCGGTGGCTGGCGAGGGTCGCCGCCAGGGTCTCTGGGGCGACGAAGCGGTAGTGGCTGTCGTCCGGGTCGATGGCTGCGTCGACGCTGCGCCGCCAGGATTCCCAGATCACCTGGCGCACCTCGGCCGGGCGTTCGAGATGACCGGCCAGGCACGCGCGCCAGGCCTGCTCCAACGTGGCCACCGGGCCTTCGTTCAGCGACGCCGGGCCCAGAGCCGTGAGGTAATCGAGATCTTGCACACTGAACGCCAGGCTCATGCGGGTATCCATGTTCACGTTTTTGACATGTCAGTATAGACATGTCATCAGAATGAACACTTTTTGTTTATGCGATAGCTATAAACCCTTAACTATCAATAAGTTATAAATTGGCACAGTGATTGCTCTTACCCCTTTACCCACCAGGACTGTCCTGGGGCCAACAATAAAAAGGGGTCATTGCATGAGTACACAGAACATCCGCCTGGGCTTGATCGGTGCTGGCCGCATGGGCAGCTTCCACGGCCTGACCGCCGCGCGGCACATTCCCGGCGCCTGCCTCGCCGCCATCGCCGACCCGACCCCCGGCCAGGCCGCACGCCTGGCGGCGGAACTGGGCGTGACCAAGGTCTACACCGACCCGCAGCAATTGCTCGATGACCCGGATATCGACGGCGTACTCATCGCCGCCCCGGCTCGCAGCCACGCCGAGCTGGTGATCAGCGCCGCCCGCGCCGGCAAGGGGATCTTCTGCGAAAAACCCATGGCCATCACCCTTGATGAAGCCGACCGCGCCATCGCGGCCGCCGCCGATGCCCGCGTACCGTTGCAGGTCGGGTTCAACCGGCGTTTCGCCAAGAGCTTCCGCACCGCCCACCTCGATGTAGTCGCCGGCCGTATCGGCACCCCGCAACTGCTGCGCTCGCTGACCCGCGACCCGGCGCTGAACAACCCGGCCAACTCGCCGCAATGGGTGATCTTCCTCGAAACCCTGATCCACGACTTCGACACCCTGCGCTACCTCAACCCCGGTGCCGAAGCGGTGCAGGTGCACGTGATGGCCGACGCGCTGATCGCACCTGAATACAAAAGCAAAGGTTTCCTCGACACCGCCGTGGTCACGATCCGCTTCGACAACGGCGCGATTGCCACCGCCGAGGCCAACTTCCAGGCCGTGTATGGCTACGACGTGCGCGGCGAAGTGTTTGGCAGCGCCGGCATGCTGACCATGGGCGGCGTGCAGGATAGCGACCTGGTGCGCTACCTGGCCCCGGGCATCCAGGCCGACACCCAGCGCCTGGACACCGACCTGCTGCGCGACGCCTACATCGCCGAACTCAACCACTTTGCCGACTGCCTGCGCACCGGCGCCAAGCCCCTGGCCAGCGGCGAAGATGCCCGCGCAGCGCTGGCGATTGCCCGCGCCTGCATCACCTCGTTCGAAACCGGCCAGGCGGTGGCGGTATGAGCCCGTTCAAACTGGCGATCAGTGCCGAGATGGTGTTTCTCGACCTGCCGTTTATCGAGCGGATCAAACGCATTCATGCACTCGGCTTCAGCGCCGAAATCTGGGACTGGACCACCAAGGACATCAGCGCCCTCGCCGCCACCGGTGCAGATTTTACCTCGATGACCGGCTACATCAGCGGCACCCTCACCGACCCCGACGGCATCCGCCAACTGCTCGAAACCGCTCGCGAGTCCCTGGGCGTTGCCGAGCGCCTGAACTGCCCCAGCCTCAACCTGCACGGCACCGGCCTGGGCGACGGCGGCCTGCCAGTGCAGCCGGTCAGCCAGACCACCGGGCGCATGTGGCTGAGCGCGTGCAAGACCCTGGAAAAAATCGCCCGCCTGGGGGAAGACGCCGGCCGCGTCTTCCTGCTGGAAAACCTCAACACCGAGGTCGACCATCCGGGCGTGCCGTTCGCCCGTGCCGACGATACCCTGGCGTTGATCGAAGCCGTGGGCAGCCCACATTTGAAGATGAACCTGGACCTGTACCACGCGCAAATCGGCGAAGGCAACCTGATCGAATTGATCCAGCGCGCCGGTTCCGCCATCGGCGAAATCCAGGTGGCCGACGTGCCCGGGCGCAAGGAGCCCGGCACTGGCGAAATCCACTACCCGGCCATTGCCCGGGCCTTGCACGCCATGGGCTACAGCGGCGTGGTCGGCCTCGAAGGCTGGGCCAGCGGCGACAGTGAGCTGGCGCTGCAGCGTTTCCGCCAAGCGTTCACCCTATAACAATAAAAGGAACCTCCCTATGCATCGCCAATCATTGATCGTTGCTGCTTTTTTACTGCTGTTCAGCCAATGGAGTTTCGCCACTTACCGCATCGGCGTGAGCATCGCGCGGGTCGACGACAACTTCATGACCTACGTGCGCAGCGGCCTGGAAGCCGCCGCCAAGCAACAGGACGTGCAGATCCAGTTCGAAGACGCCCAGGGTGATGTGGTGCGCCAGCTCAACCAGGTCGAAGGCTTCCTCAACCAGAAAGTCGACGCAGTGATTGTGTTGCCGGTGGACACCTCCGCCACCGCCAACATGACCCGCGCGGCCGTCGCCAGCAAAATCCCGCTGGTGTACGTCAACCGTCATCCGGATGAGCGCACCTTGCCCAAAGGCGTGGTCACCGTGGCGTCCAACGACATCGAGGCCGGGCAATTGCAGATGCGCTACCTCGCCGAGAAGCTCGGAGGCAAAGGCAACGTGGCAATCATCATGGGCGACCTTGCGCAGAACGCCACCCATGACCGCACCGAGGGCGCCAAGCAGGTGCTCAAGGATTTCCCGGGGATCAAGATCGTCGAGCAGCAAAGTGCCGAGTGGCAGCGCAGCAAAGGCATGGACCTGACCAGCAACTGGCTGCTGGCGGGGACGCAGTTTGATGCGATCGTGGCGAATAACGATGAAATGGCGATTGGCGCGGCCATGGCGTTGCAGCAGTCGGGCAAGGCCAAGGGTGAAGTGGCGATTGTCGGCATCGACGGTTTGCCGGACGGGTTGGCAGCAATCAAGCGTGGCCTGCTCACCGCCTCAGTGTTCCAGGACCCCAAGGCCCAGGCGAGCAAGGCCGTGGAGTCGGCGGTGCGGATGATCAAGGGCGAGCCGATTGAATCGGAGGTGTGGGTGCCGTTTGAGTTGATCAAGCCGGAGCAGGTGGCAGTCTTCGAGCAGCGCTATAAATAAACTGAAGTATGCACCGCAGCCTGCTTTTGATCTGGCTTGTGATTTTGATCTGAGGCGCCCCGTCAACCACGCTGGCCGAACGCAGGCTTTGGAGCGTGGGTAACCCGGCAGGACGCCGGGTTAGCCGCACTGGGCCAAGGATGGCCCATTGCGGCGGCCCACGGATTCAAGCCGGAGGGCATGCGGAGCCTAGGCGAGGTGCCGAGTGGTGGGGCGAAGACCTTTTGGTTACTTTTGGGGCGTTTGCCAAAAGTGACCCGCTGTAAGAGCGGAACCCCAAGCCGCCGTTACCGCAGCAACGGATATGTACACAGTTCCCATCCCCCCGGCCTCAGTCCAAATCACTCGCCTCATGCCGCTCGGCCAACTGCTCATGAGGCTCACCGGACACCCGGTTCACCCGCCGCCCCCGCTGAACCGCCGGCCGCGCCTCAATCGCCTCGGCCCAACGCAGCACATGCTTGTACTCGTGCACCGACAGAAACTGCGCCGACTCACCATACAGGCGACCTTTGACCAACCCGCCATACCAAGGCCAAATCGCGATATCGGCGATGGTGTACTCATCCCCGGCAATGTACTCACTCACCGCCAACCGCTGGTTAAGCACATCCAGCTGACGCTTGGTCTCCATGGCAAACCGATTGATCGCGTACTCCATCTTGCTCGGCGCATACGCATAGAAATGCCCAAACCCACCGCCCAGGTACGGCGCGCTGCCCATCTGCCAGAACAACCACGACAGGCACTCCGCGCGGGCCGCCGGCTCAGTGGGAAAAAACGCGCCAAACTTCTCCGCCAGGTACTGAAGGATCGCGCCCGATTCGAAAATGCGAATTGGCGTAGTGCCGCTGTGGTCCATCAACGCCGGAATCTTCGAGTTCGGATTGACCGCAACAAACCCGCTGCCGAACTGGTCGCCATCGCCGATCTTGATCAGCCACGCATCGTATTCCGCGCCGCTGTGCCCCAGGGCCAGCAGCTCTTCGAGCAGGATCGTGACTTTCTGCCCATTTGGCGTGGCCAGGGAATACAGCTGCAGCGGGTGCTTGCCCACCGGCAGTGGCTTATCGTGAGTCGCGCCGGCGATGGGCCGGTTGATGCTGGCGAAAGTGCCGCCGCTCTCGGTGTCCCAGGTCCAGACCTTGGGTGGGACATAGCTGGATGAATCGGTCATGCTCACTGCTCCTGAGGCGCTTGGGATCAACGAATTCAACCTGCATCTTACCGATTGGCTCACATTCAGATACCCCCAATATGACCGACCGCCTAGAAGACATCCTCGCCGACCACCTGAATGTGCTGTTCTGCGGCATCAACCCCGGCAAGGGTTCCGCCGCCCTCGGCCTGCACTTTGCCAACCGCAGCAACCGCTTCTGGCGCACCCTGCACCTGGCCGGTTTTACGCCCCATGAGCTCCGACCCGAAGACGGCCGCACGCTGCTGCACTACCACTGCGGCCTGACCACCGTGGTGGAGCGCCCCACCGCCAGCGCCGGTGAGTTGGCGCGGCATGAGTTCACCGATGCGGCGGCGGCCTTCGAGGCGAAAATCCGCCGGTATGCGCCGCGCTTTGTGGCCTTCCTCGGCAAGCCGGGCTACAGCGCGCTATCCGGCCAACGCGAGATTGCCTGGGGGTTGCAGCCGCAGTTGCTCGGCGGCGCAGCGGTGTGGGTGCTGCCAAACCCCAGCGGGCGCAACCTGGCATTCAGCCTGGAGCAATTGGTGCAGGCCTATCGGCAATTGCGCGCGGCGGTCGAGTCGCCTTAATCTCTGGGGCCAATCGTCCTGATAGCAATGGAGGCTTCATGAAACTGATCGGCATGCTGGACTCGCCCTACGTGCGCCGCGTGGCCATTTCCCTGGAGTTGTATGGGGTGGACTTTGAACATGAGCCGTTGTCGGTGTTTCGCACCTTCGACGAATTTGCGCAGATCAACCCGGTGGTCAAGGCGCCGACCCTGGTGCTGGACGATGGCACGGTGCTGATGGATTCGAGCCTGATCCTGGATTACCTCGAAGCCCTGGCCCCGGCCGATAGAAAGCTGCTGCCGCAACAACCCACGGCACTGGCCAAGGACCTGCAACTGCTGGGCCTGGCCCTGGCGGCCTGCGAGAAAAGCGTGCAGATCGTCTATGAGCACAACCTGCGACCCGCCGAGAAACTGCACGCGCCCTGGCTAGACCGCGTGACCGGCCAATTGCTGGCGGCGTATGCGCTGCTGGACAAGCAACTGCCTGACAGTGAGGCGCTGACCCAGGCGTCGATCACGGCGGCCGTGGCCTGGTCGTTCAGCCAGCTCACTGTGGCGTCGGTGGTGAAGGCGGAGGCGTTTGCCAACCTGAAGCGGCATGCCGAAAGGCTGGAGCAGCATCCCGCCTTCAAGCGTTACCCGATCGAGTAAGCACCGCAGTGCAAATGTGGGAGGGGGCAAGCCCCCTCCCACATTGGATCTTCATATGGCTGAGGTTTTGGGTTAGACCCAGCCGCCATCCACAATGAAGTTCTGCGCCGAACACATCGCCGACGCGTCCGAGGCCAAAAACAGCGCCATATTGGCGATGTGTTCCGGCAACACACTGCCCGGCAGGCACTGACTGCGGGCGATTAGTTCACGGGCGGCATCATCCACCCACATTGCCAGCTGTTTTTCGGTCATGACCCAGCCCGGCACCAGCGTGTTGACGCGGATACCACTGGGCCCCAGTTCCCGGGCCAAGCCACGGGTCATGCCATGGGCCGCAGCCTTGGCAGCCGCGTACACCGGGTAGCCTGCGGACGCCATCATCCAGCCCACCGAGCCGAGGTTGATGATCGACCCGCCACCGGCGCTTTTCATCATCGGCGCCACCGCCTTACTCGCCAGAAATGCGTGCTTGAGGTTGACCGAAATCAGCTTGTCGAACAGCTCCGAGTCGACCTCTTCCAGGGTATGGCGCACGTCATTGGCGGCGTTGTTCACCAGTACCGTGATCGGCCCGAGCGAATGCTCAAAGCGCCCGATTGCGGCGCGATAGGCAATCTCGTCGGTGATGTCGCAATAACCGAATTCCACCGTGTGCCCCTGGGAACTCAACAGCGCCGCCAGGCGTTCGCCCTGGCTTTGGGCACGGTCCACAAAACCGACCTTGGCGCCCTGCTCGGCGAAGGCCCGCACCATGAACTCACCAATCCCCGAAGCGCCCCCGGAGATCAGCACGGTCTTGCCCTTGAGGTCCGGGTAAAGGGCAGCTTGAGTAGTCATATAACGTTCGCCTCGCTTAAATAGTCTTATTTTATTTTGCAAACACGCGGTAAAAGGCTATAAATCTGCTGTCTTATCGACAAAATATCGCACATTAGTAGAACTATTCCGATCATAACAACAAAAGGAAGTTCGATCATGAAGCACCCTCGATACCTGCTTTCGGGCCTTGCCATGTCCATGCTGATCGCCAGCGGCGGCGCCCAGGCCGCAGGGCTCAGCAGCGAGCACAAAGCCTTCGGTAAAACCAATGACGGCACTGCCGTCGAACAGTACATCCTGCGTAACAGCCACGGCATGCAAGCCACGGTGATCACCTACGGCGGCGTGTTGCAGTCGCTCAAGGTGCCGGATAAAAACGGCAAGGTCGAAGACGTGGTACTCGGCTTCGACACGGTTCAGGGCTACCAGGGCGGCACCGCGTTTTTCGGCGCGACCATCGGGCGCTTCGGCAATCGCCTGGCCGGTGGCGCCTTTGAACTCGATGGCAAACGCTTCCAGGTGCCCCTCAACGACGGCCCCAACTCATTGCATGGCGGCGCCCAGGGCTTCGACAAGCACGTGTGGAAAGCCGAAGCGGTCAAGGCCAAGGACTCGGTCGGCGTGAAGCTCAGTTACCTGTCCAAGGACGGTGAGATGGGCTTCCCCGGCAACCTGAAAACCGAGGTCACCTACAGCCTCAACGACAACAACGAACTGCACATCGACTACAAGGCCACCACCGACAAACCCACGGTGCTCAACCTCACCAACCACAGCTACTTCAACCTGGCCGGCGCAGGTAACGGCGACATCCTCAAGCAGGTCGCCACCTTGCATGCCAGCCATTACACGCCGGTGAATGCCACGTTGATCCCGACTGGTGAGCTGGCGCCGGTGGCGGGCACGCCGATGGATTTCCTCAAACCCACGCCGATCGGCCAGCACATCAAGGACGATCACCCGCAGCTTAAATTCGCCGAGCCGAAGCAAGGTGGATTTGACTTCAACTGGGCGCTGGATACCAAAGGCGATATCAAGCAACTTGCCGCCGAGGTGCATGACCCGGCGTCCGGTCGGCGTTTGCAGCTATACACCACCGAGCCTGGGGTGCAGTTCTATACCAGCAACTTCCTCGATGGAACGGTGAAGGGCAAGGCTGGCAAGACTTATCAGCACTGGAGCGGGTTTACGCTGGAGACCCAGCATTTTCCGGATGCGCCTAACCAATCCTCCTTTGCATCGACCCGCCTGAACCCGGGGCAGACCTACAGCCAGAACACCATCTTCAAGTTCACCGCTGATTAAAATTGTGGGAGGGGGCTTGCCCCCGATGAGGGTGTGTCAGTTGATAAATCTTTAACTGGCCCACCGCTATCGGGGGCAAGCCCCCTCCCACATTGGATTTTCGCAGGGTTGGAATTTAGCGTTGCTTCATGCGGTCGATGACCACGGCCAATAGCAGGATCGAGCCACGGATCACGTACTGGTAAAAGGTATCGATGTTCTTCAGGTTCATCGCATTCTCGATGATCGCCAGAATCAACACCCCGGCGATCACGTGGCGAATCATGCCCACCCCGCCGCTCAGCGACACCCCGCCCAGCACGCACGCCGAGATCACCGTGAGCTCAAAGCCCTGGCCGATCATCGGCTGGCCCGAGGTCATGCGCGACGCCAGGATCACCCCGGCCAACGCGCCGATCACGCCGTGCACGGCGAAGATCAGGATCTTGGTGCGGTCCACGTTCACCCCGGCCAGCAACGCCGCTTCCGGGTTGCCGCCGATGGCCATGGTGTTGCGCCCGTAGGTGGTGTAGTTGAGCAGCCAGCCGAAAAACATAAAGCACACAATGGTGATCAGGATCGGCACCGGCACGCCCAGTAGCTGGCCGTTGCCGAACACGAAGAACTGCTCCTGAGACACACCCACCGCCTTGCCATTGGCAAAGATGTAGGCCAGGCCGCGCACGATCTGCATGGTCGCCAGCGTGGTAATCAGCGCGTTGACCCGCAGCTTGGCGATCACGATGCCGTTGATCAACCCGACGATCAGGCCCATCAGCAGCGCCGCGCCGATGCCGAGCATCACGCTGTCGGTGTCGCGCATCACAATCGCCGCGACCACGCCGGCGCAGGCGATCACCGAGCCCACCGACAGGTCGAAGTGCCCCGAGGCCAGGCAGAACAGCATGGTGCACGCGGCGATGCCCACCGTGGAAATCGCCAGGCCGAGCCCGCGCATGTTCAGTGGTGAGAGGAAGTTGTCGATCAGCAAGGCGCAGAGCAAAAAGATACTCACCGCCGCCAGCAGCATGGCCCAGTTGTCGAGCAATGCACGCATGTCGAGGGGTTTGCGCGGGGTTGCCAGCGCGTTGTGTGGGGTGCTCATAGTCGTCTCTCAGTTCGCCAGGCCGCGTGGCAAGGCCAGCTGCAGCAGGTTGGATTCAGTCGCGTGTTCGCGGGCTTGTTCGCCACGCACGGCGCCTTCGCACAGCACCAGGATGCGGTCGGAAATGCCCATCACTTCCATCAGGTCGCTGGACACCACAATCACCGCAATGCCTTGGGCCGCGAGGTTATGGATGATCTGGTAGATCTCGGCCTTGGCACCGATATCGATGCCGCGGGTCGGCTCGTCCAGCAGCAGGACTTTCATCGGCATCGACAGCCAACGGCCGAGAATGGCCTTCTGCTGATTGCCGCCGGACAGGTACATGATCTTCTGCGCCGCATTTGGTGTTTTGACCTTCATTGCCGTGATCTGCCGGTCGGCGTTGCCCTTCTCCCAGCCCTCGCGCAGCAGCCAGCCAAACGTCGAGTGGGCGCCACGCGCGCTGATATTGATGTTCTCGGCGACGCTGGACAGCGGGATGATGCCTTCTTTCTTGCGGTCTTCCGGGCACAGCAACACGCCGGCGGCGATGGCATCGCGAGGTGAACGCAGATTCAGCGTCTGGCCACACAACTCCAGGCTGCCGGCACTGGCACGCTCCAACCCGCTGAGCAGGCGAAACAGCTCCGTGCGCCCTGCCCCCACCAGCCCGAACAGGCCGAGGATTTCGCCCTTGCGCACGTCAAAGCTGACCGGCTCACGCAGGCCCGGGCCGAGCAAACCATCCACCTTCAGCGCGACGTCGCCATGCTCACGCGGGCGATAGTCGTAGATGTCCTGGATATCGCGACCGACCATGCACGTCACCAACTGGTCATGGGTCAGCGCGCCCATGTCCTCGAAGGTGCGCACATAACGGCCGTCCTTGAACACGGTGACCGCATCGCAGATACGGAACACTTCCTCCATGCGGTGAGACACGTACAGCACCACTTTGCCCTCGTCGCGCAGGCGCGTGATGATCGCCATCAACCGGTCGATCTCCCGCGCCGACAGGCTACTGGTCGGCTCATCGAAGGCAATCACCTGGGCACCACGGGACAGCGCCTTGGCGATTTCCACCAGTTGGCGCTGGCCGAGGGACAGCCGCCCGAGCTTCGTGTCCGGGTCGATTTCATCCGCCAGGCCCTTGAGGCACGCCAGGGCCTGCTTGCGCAGCAGCCCCCGGTTGACCACACCGAAGCGCGACGGCAGGTGCCCGAGAAACAGGTTCTCGGCCACCGTCATCTCCGGCACCAGGTGCAGCTCCTGGTGGATCACCGCGACGCCGCTGGCGATGCTGTCGGCGGCGCATTTGAAGGCCATGGTTTGCGCGCCGATCTGCACGCTGCCACTCGACGGAATGTAGGCACCGCCGAGGATCTTCAGCAGCGTCGACTTGCCCGCGCCGTTCTCGCCCATCAGGGCGTGCACCTGGCCCGGCTGGGCGCTGAAGCTGATGCCGTCCAGCGCCTTGACCCCGGGGAACGTCTTGCCGATGCCGTCAAAACGCAGGGCGGCGACGGTCATTGCCACAGACCGATTTTGGTCAGTTCTTCCTTGAAGTTCTCGCGGGTGATCAGGGTCACTTCATCCATCGCGGTGTACTTCGGTGGTTCGGTGCCTTTGGTGACCCACTCGTACATCATCAGCGCGGTGTTATAGCCCTCGATATGCGGGCTAGGCAGCATCGAGCCGAAGAAGCCGCTGTTGGGTTTTTTCAGTTCGCCGATGGCGTCGGTGCCATTGATGCCGATGCCGATCACGTTGGCGGCCTTGAAGCCGGCGCTTTCGGTCGCGCGTACGCCGCCGAGCACGGTGTTGTCGTTCATGCCGCCGATGATCAGGTTTTTCGCGCCGCTGGGCAGCTTGACCAGCGCCGAGTTGGTGGCGTCCATGCTGCCCGGTACGTCAAGGGTCTTGGCGGCGGTGAACAGGATGTGGTCCTTGGGGAAGCCGGCGTCTTCGAGGGATTTGACCGAGCCGTCGGTGCGCTTCTTGCCGGTGTCGAGTTCGTTGAAGGTGTTGATTACCGCGTAGGTTTCCTTCCAGTCCCAGCCGCGTTTTTTCGCCTCTGCAGCCATGGCCGCGCCCTGCTTCTGGCCCACTTCAAAGGCGGCCATGCCCAGGTACGGCACGTCTTCCATGAAGGCGCCCTTGGCATCGACAAAACGGTCATCCACGGCAATCACTTTCAAGCCATTGGCCTTGGCCTTGGCGACGATGGCCGGGCCGAGGGACACGTCCGGCGGGCAGATCACGAAGCCCTTGGCGCCGTTGGCGGCCAGGCTGTCGATGGCCGAGAGGGTTTTTTCGCCATCCGGCACGGCGATCTTGATTACGGTAAAACCATGCTCCTTGCCGGCTTTTTCGGCAAAGGCCCACTCGGTCTGGAACCACGGCTCTTCAGCCTGTTTGACCAGGAAACCGATCTTCACTTCTTCAGCGGTTGCGAGGCTGCTGAGGCTGCTTAAAGCAACGGCAGCGGCAAGGACGCGTAGAACCTTTTTCATGAACGACACCTCTTGTTGTTGTTTTTGAGTAGCGGGGTTTAACCGGCGAAGCGGTGGCAGGGTTTGCCAGGTACGTCAACTTCAATGGCCAATACCGCGCCGTCCAATGGGTAATCCAAAGGGCTGGCAGCACTGGTGATGTACAAGGTGGTGAGATTCGGGCCACCGAATACGCAACTGGTGGGGCGGCTGACGGGCAGTTCGATGATGCGGTCGACCTCGCCGTCCGGGCTCAGGCGCAGCAGGCAGCTGCCGTCCCAGCGGGCGTTCCAGATATAGCCTTCGGCGTCCATGGCCGAACCATCCGGCCCGCCACGCTCGTGCGGGCCGAACCAGACCTGGGCGGGTTCAAGTTGGCCGTCGGGTTGGATGGCATGCCGGTACAGCGTGCCGTCCAGGCTGTCGCCGAAGTGCACCTGGCCGCCGTCGTCACTCCAGAGCAAGGTATTGGGAATGCCCAGCCCGTGCAGCAGCGGCGTGACCTGCCCGCCTGCATCGATGCGAAACAAGCCACCGGAGCGCCGCGTGATCGGCAGGTCTTCGCCCCCCTCGCCAATGTTGTTTTGCATGGTGCCCAGCCACAGGCGACCCTGGGCATCGCAGCGCGCCTCATTGCCACGGTTGCCGGCTTGCGGGTCGGCCACGCACAGCAGGGTCAGCGCCTCGGTGGCGAGGTCGAGGCGATAGACGCCGCTGCTCAAGGTCACCAGCGCATCGCCGCTTTCACACGGGATAAACGCCGAGACATGCTCGGGCAATTGCCAGATCTGCAACTGCCCGCCCAGCAGGCGCAAGGCCTGTTTTCCGGCGATATTCACCCAGTACAGCGCCTGGGTCGGTGCGTCCCAGAACGGGCCTTCGCCCAATTGCGCCCGGTGCGCGGTGACAGCTTGAAGCGACATGGTGCCTCCTGGATTTTTGTTCTTCTCAGGCGCTGCGTTACAGCGAGTCGCGCGATGGCGTGCCATCCACCAGCCGCTGGATACGCAACGGGTTGGCGTTTTTCAACGCGTCGGGCAGCAGGCTATCAGGGTAATTCTGGAAGCACACGGGGCGCAGGAAACGATCGATGGCCAAGGTGCCGACTGAGGTGCCACGGGCATCCGAGGTGGCCGGGTACGGGCCGCCGTGCACCATCGAATCGCAGACTTCCACACCGGTCGGGTAGCCATTGAGCAGGATGCGCCCAACCTTCTGTTCCAGCAGCGGCGTGAGTTCGGCGAACTGTTGGAAGTCGGCCGGTTCGCCAATGATCGTCGCCGTCAGCTGGCCGTGCAGGCCGTGCAACGCGGCGCTGAGCTGGGCTTGATCGGCCACTTCGACAAACACCGTGGTGGGGCCGAAGACCTCTTCCTGCAGCACTTCATCGCCGTCGAGCAACAGGCGCACATCGGCCTTGAACAGCTGCGGCTGGGCCTGGTTGCCGGATTGCGCAGTGCCCGCCAGATGCTGGATGCCAGGGTGCGCCAGCAGGGCTGCCAGGCCTTTGCCATAGCTGCTCAAGGTGCCGGCGTTGAGCATGGTTTGCGCCGGTTGCTCGCCGATCAGTCGGGCCACTTGTTGGGTGAATGCGCTGAATTCAGGCGAAGCGATTCCGATCACCAGGCCGGGGTTGGTGCAGAACTGGCCGCAACCCTGCACCACCGAGGCGGTCAGGTCGCGCGCGACGGTTTCCGCGCGGGCTTGCAGCGCCTGGGGCAACACGATCACCGGGTTGATGCTGGACATCTCGGCAAACACCGGGATCGGCTGTGGGCGCGCCGCCGCCATGTCGCACAGGGCGCGGCCGCCTTTGAGCGAGCCGGTAAAGCCGACCGCCTGGATCGCGGGATGCTTGACCAATGCCTCACCGACGCCGCCGCCAAAGATCATATTGAACACGCCGGCCGGCATTTCGGTGGCCTCGGCCGCGCGAATGATTGCATTGGCCACCTGTTCAGCCGTGGCCATATGCCCGCTGTGGGCCTTGAACACCACCGGGCAGCCGGCCGCCAGTGCGGCAGCGGTGTCGCCGCCGGCGGTGGAAAACGCCAGCGGGAAGTTGCTGGCGCCGAACACCGCGACCGGGCCCAGGCCGATGCGGTATTGACGCAGGTCCGGACGTGGCAGCGGCTGGCGCTCGGGCAGGGCCTTGTCGATGCGCGCGCCGTAGAAATCGCCGCGACGCAGCACCGTGGCGAACAAACGCATCTGGCCGCTGGTACGCCCGCGCTCGCCTTTGATACGTGCAGCAGGCAATGCGGTTTCGCGGCACACCAGCTCAACGAAGTTATCGCTCAACGCATCCAGCTCATCGGCGATCGCGTCGAGGAACTGCGCGCGGCGCGCGGCACTCAACGCGCGGTACGCCGGATAAGCCTGCGCGGCGGCCTTGGCGGCCGCGTCGACTTCCTCCGGGGTGGCCTGGTAGAAAGCCTGGGGCAAGGCTTCGCCGGTGGTTGCGTCGACACTCTGCAAGGTAATACTGCCGTTGGCGCTGCGCTGGCCGCCGATGAAGTTGTGGCCGAGGAACTGGGTCATGAAGCTCTCCTTAAAGGGGGGTGACTTGGCCGGGCTCGAATACCGCGTCTGCCTGCCCGACCGTGTTCACCAGCGGCGCGCCGAACTCGGCCTGGCTGATCTCGAACACGTCGCCCGGCTGGGTACGTATACCGTCGGCAAATGACAAGGTGGCGGTGCCGAAGAAGTGAATGTGCACGTCGCCCGGTTTCAAGAACTGGCTGTATTTGAAGTGGTGGTATTCGAGGTTTTCCAGGCTGTGGCACATATTGGCCTCGCCACTGAGGAATTCGTTCCGCCAGATTTCCTCGCCGTTACGCAGGATGCGGCTGGTACCGGCCAAGTGCTGGGGCAATTCGCCGACGCGCAGCTCGGGGCCATAGCTGCAACTGCGCAGCTTGGAATGGGCCAGGTACAGGTAATTCTTGCGCTCCATCACATGGTCGGAGAATTCATTACCCACTGCGAAGCCCAGCCGATAGGGTTTGCTGTCCGGGCCGATCACGTAAAGGCCGCCGATCTCGGGTTCTTCACCGGCATCCTCGGCGAACGGCGGCACAGGGAAGGCCTGGCCGGGGCGCACGACGATGCTGCCGTCGCCTTTATAAAACCACTCCGGTTGCACACCGGCCTGGCCGGCGGCGGGTTTGCCGCCCTCCACGCCCCATTTGAAGATGCGCATGGTGTCGGTCAAGGCGCTGTCGTCGCCGGCCTGGTGCATCTTGTCGCGCGCCGAGGCGCTGCCGAGGTGGGTCAGGCCGGTGCCGCTGATCAACATATGCGCCGGGTCGGGATGATCCAACGGTGGCAGGATTTTCTGTTCGGCGAGCAGCGCGGCGTAGTCATGGCTGTCGCCCAGGCCGAGGCTGTCGACCTGCTGCTGCAACTTGACGCCCGCTTCGATGGCGGCCAGTGCCAGTTCGCGCACGCTATGGGCGCTGCGCACTTCGCGCAGTTGCTGGCCTTGCACCACGCCAACGCGGCGCTCGCCATTATTGAGTTCGAACTGCACTAAACGCATGAAGGTTCTCCTAGATTAAGGTCGTGTGGCGCCACGGGCACTGGCGGCGAATTGGTCGGCGGGCAGCACGTGCTTGCGCTCCAGCAGGCGGTAGACCACGCCGGTCAGCAGCAGCCCGAACACCATCACTGCGGACAGGAAGTACAAGCCCGAGGCCAGGTTTCCGGTGTATTCCTTGAGCGCGCCGATCACGAACGGGCCGATATAGCCGCCGAGGTTGCCCACCGAGTTGATCAAGGCAATGCCCGCCGCCGCACTGGCGCCAGCGAAGAAGCGCCCCGGCAAGGTCCAGAACACCGCCGTGCAGGAAAACAGCGCAAACGCCGCCAGGCACAGCGCGGCCATTTGCAGCACCGGCGCGCTTAGCCAGGCGCTGCAGAACAGGCCGATGGCGCCGAGCACATAGAGCACGGCGAGGTGGCCGTAGCGGTCATTCAAACGGTCGGAGCTGCGCGGGATGATCAGCAAACCGATGATGCCGAAGATGTACGGCACGGCCGAGATGAACCCGGTGGTGAGGTCGCTGCCGCCGAACTGCTTGATCAAGGTCGGCAGCCACAGGCCGAGGCCGTAGATGCTCAGGGTCACCGGCAGGTAGAACAGCGCCAGCAGCAACACGCGTTTGTCTTTGAGGGCGTGCAGCGGGTTGCCGTGGCGGGTCTGGCCATAGGCTTGCAGGTCCTTGGCCAGCTCGCCGGCGAGCCAGGTTTTTTCGCTCTCGCTCATCCACTTGACCTGCTGGGGGCCGTCCGGCAGGTAACGCAGCACCGGCCAGGTCAGCAGGATCGCCGGGGTGCCGATCACGATAAACAGCCACTGCCAGCCGTGCAGACCGAAGATGCCGTCCATGCCCAGCAGGCCGCCGGACACCGGGCCGGTGATCATCATCGCAATCGGTTGGGACAGGATAAACAGCCCGAGGATCTTGCCGCGATGGCGCACCGGGAACCACTGAGTGATGTAGTACAGCACGCCGGGGAAGAAGCCCGCCTCCGCCGCGCCGAGCAAAAAGCGCATCACATAGAAGCTGTGCGGGCCCTGTACAAACGCCATGCCGATGGTGATGGCGCCCCAAGTGATCATGATGCGCGCAAACCAGCGCCGGGCGCCGAAGCGGTCGAGCATCAGGTTGCTGGGGATCTCGAACAGGAAGTAGCCAATGAAGAACAACCCCGCACCCAGGCCGTAGGCCGCATCACCGATGCCGACGTCGGCGCCCATGTGCAGCTTGGCAAAGCCCACGGCGGAGCGGTCCACGTAGGCAATCAGGTACAGCAGGATCAGGAAGGGAATCAGTTTCAGCGTGATGCGCCGGATAAGGCGCAGTTCCTCGCTCATGGGGTCGATCTCCGATTGTTGTTCTTATATGAAGCTCGGGGGACGCCTCTCGCGGAAAACCGCCAGGGCAATACCTCAGTTAAGCCAGACTATATAGTATGACTATTTGCAAAACAACACTTCCAAACCGAACATTTTGCGCTTATGTTTAGCCGTAGAGAGAACATATAGTCATACAATAAGAGAATCGATCATGTCTGATAAAAAGCCCGGCCTACGCTCTGCCCAGTGGTTTGGTACCGCCGACAAAAACGGCTTCATGTACCGCAGCTGGATGAAGAATCAGGGCATTGCCGACCATCAGTTCCATGGCAAGCCGATCATCGGTATCTGCAACACCTGGTCGGAGCTGACCCCGTGCAACGCGCATTTCCGCCAGATCGCCGAGCACGTCAAACGCGGCGTGATCGAGGCCGGTGGCTTTCCGGTGGAATTCCCGGTGTTCTCCAATGGCGAATCCAACCTGCGCCCCACCGCCATGCTCACCCGCAACCTGGCGAGCATGGACGTGGAAGAAGCGATTCGCGGCAACCCGATTGACGGCGTGGTGCTGCTGACCGGCTGCGACAAAACCACCCCGGCCCTGCTGATGGGCGCCGCCAGTTGCGACGTGCCGGCCATCGTGGTCACCGGCGGGCCGATGCTCAACGGCAAGCACAAGGGCCAGGACATTGGCTCGGGTACTGTGGTGTGGCAGCTCAGCGAGCAGGTGAAAGCCGGCACCATCACCCTGGATGATTTCCTCGCGGCCGAGGGCGGCATGTCGCGCTCGGCGGGCACCTGCAACACCATGGGCACCGCGTCGACCATGGCCTGCATGGCCGAGGCGCTGGGCACCTCCCTGCCCCACAACGCGGCGATCCCGGCGGTGGATGCTCGGCGTTACGTGCTGGCGCATATGTCCGGCATGCGTGCGGTCGAGATGGTGCGTGAAGACTTGAAGCTGTCGAAGATTCTCACCAAGGAAGCGTTTGAAAACGCCATTCGCGTGAACGCCGCCATCGGTGGTTCGACCAACGCGGTGATCCACCTCAAGGCCATCGCCGGGCGTATCGGCGTTGAACTCGACCTCGATGACTGGACCCGCATGGGCCGCGGCATGCCGACCATCGTCGACCTGCAGCCGTCGGGGCGCTTTCTGATGGAAGAGTTCTACTACGCCGGCGGCCTGCCCGCCGTGCTGCGCCGCCTCGGCGAGGCCAATCTGATCCCGCACCCGAACGCCTTGACCGTCAACGGCAAGTCCCTGGGCGAAAACACCAAGGACTCGCCGATCTACGGCCAGGACGAAGTGATCCGCACCCTCGACAACCCGATCCGCGCCGATGGCGGCATCTGTGTACTGCGCGGCAACCTGGCGCCGCTGGGAGCGGTGCTCAAGCCCTCCGCCGCCAGCCCGGAGCTGATGCAGCATCGGGGCCGCGCAGTAGTGTTCGAGAACTTCGACATGTACAAGGCGCGCATCAACGACCCGGAGCTGGACGTGGACGCCAACTCGATCCTGGTCATGAAAAACTGCGGGCCCAAGGGTTACCCGGGCATGGCCGAAGTCGGCAACATGGGCCTGCCGGCCAAGCTGCTGGCCCAGGGCGTGACCGATATGGTGCGCATTTCCGACGCGCGCATGAGCGGCACCGCCTACGGCACCGTGGTCTTGCACGTGGCACCGGAAGCCGCTGCCGGCGGGCCGTTGGCCACGGTGAAGGAAGGTGACTGGATCGAACTGGACTGCGCCAATGGCCGTTTGCACCTGGACATCCCCGACGCAGAGCTGGCGGCGCGCATGGCTGACCTTAAACCGCCGCAGAACCTGATCGTCGGCGGCTACCGCCAGTTGTATATCGACCATGTGCTGCAGGCCGACCAGGGCTGTGACTTTGACTTCCTGGTAGGTTGCCGGGGCGCGGAAGTCCCACGGCATTCCCACTAATTGGGATGCTATGATGCCGCGAATCTAAGCCAGAGCCTCCCCGTCGTTATGGATCACCAGCCGCCCAAGCCGCGCAAGAGCCAGCATGCCCAGATCGTTCAGGACTTGGGCATGCACATCGTTTCCGGCCGCTTCAAGCCCGAAGAACGGTTGCCCATGGAAGCCACGCTGTGCGAGGAGTACAAGGTCAGCCGCTCGGTGTTGCGCGAGGCGACCCGGGTGCTCAGCGCCAAGGGCCTGGTGTATTCCAAGCCACGGGTGGGCGCGGTGGTGCGGCCTCGGCTGAAGTGGCACCTGCTCGACCCGGACGTGCTGTCCTGGTTGATGCAGTCCACGCCCCATAGCGAATTCTTCAACACCCTGGCGGGTGTGCGGCGCATCCTCGAACCGGAAATCGCCGCCATGGCCGCGACCACGGCCACGGATGATGACATCGCCACCATCGAAAAAGCCTACCGGGGCATGGAAACCGCGAAGACCCACGACGACCTGTTGCAGGCCGATCTGGACTTCCACCGCGCCATCGCCGACGCCACCCGCAACGACCTGCTGGCCTATATGTGCAACATGCTCTCGTTGCCGTTGCGCGAGTCGATCAACATAACCAACCGCCGCCCGGACATCCAGGGCCTGAGCCTGCCCCGGCACAAGGCAATCCTCACCGCGATCCAGAACCGCGACGCCCTCGGCGCCCGGCATGCCTCGCTGGTGCAGCTGGATGACACGCGCGTGGCGCTGGATACGGTGATGAATGTACTGACCCCGCTCTAAAGTTAAAACGCAAAAAAATGTGGGAGGGGGCTTGCTCCCGATGGCGGTGGATCAGTCAATGAATAAGTCGACTGAGCTACCGCTATCGGGGGCAAGCCCCCTCCCACATTTGGAATTGTGTGCAGCTTTAAAGCGTGTAGGCGATGCCGACCTGTACGGTGCGGGGGGCACCTGGGTAGGCGTAGATGTTGCCGAACGCACCCTCGTCATACTCGCGGTTGAACAGGTTCTTCACATCCAGGTTCAGCCGCACCTTGTCGTTGACCTTGTAGTAGCTGAGCAGGTCGACCACGGTGTAGGCGTCCATCGAGAACGCGGTGTTGGCGGTCTGGCCGGCGCGCTGGTCGACGTATTTGCCGCCGGCACCCAGGCCCAGACCCTTGAGGGCGCCGTCCTGGAACTCATACACGTTGAGGAGGCTGAAGCTGTTGCGCGGGATATTCAGCAGGCGGGTGCCGGAGCGGATGGTGTTGTCCTTGGTCACTTCGGCATCCACGTAGGCGTAGCCGCCAATTACGCGCCACTCCGGGGTGAGGTTGCCTGCCACGTTCAAGTCAAAACCACGGCTGCGGACTTGGCCGGCGGCGACGGAGAAGGTGTTGATCACCGGGTCGGTGGTCAGCACGTTTTTCTTCTCGATCTGGTAGATCGCTGCATCCACGCTTAACTGGCGATCCAGCGCTTCCCACTTCACGCCCATCTCGTAAGACTTGCCCTTTTCCGGCTCGAAGCCACCGCCTTCACGCGCGGCGCCGGGGTTCGGCTTGAACGAGCGTGCGGCGTCGGCATACACCGCGACCGTATCGGTAAGGTCGTAGATCACCCCCACACGTGGGGTGACGGCGTTGTCGGCGGCCTGGAACGGGCTGACGCCGGGCACATAGCTTTCGTAGTCATGTTCAAAACGTTCGAAACGCGCGCCGGCCAGAACTTTCAAGCGCTCGGTCAAAGCCACTTGGTCCTGCACGAAAGCGGCGTAGGTCTTGAGGTTTTCCTTATCGTGGGTCGGTGTCCGCGTCAGGCGTGGTCGCGTCTGACCGTAGACCGGATCGAAGATGTCGATGGGGTAAGTCCCCACAGCGGCGCTGGAGCGCTGGATGATCGACTTGTAGTCGTAATCCTCATACTCGATGCCGGTCAGCAAGGTGTGCTCGAAACCGCCGGTGGAGAAATGCCCGGTCAGGTTGAGCTGGTAGTCCTTGTCGGTCCATTCCAGCTTGCGATAGTTGAAGTTGCGTTGCAGGGTGCGGTCGTCGGCGTTCAGGCCGTTGGCTTCGATGGCGTTGCCTTGCAGGGTGCCGTCCAGCCATTGGAAGCCACCGCCCAGGGTCCAGTTTTCATTGAGCAGGTGCTCGAAACGCAACTGGGCCATGTTGTTGTCGTTGTGCAACTTGCCCACGTCCTTATCGCCCCAGAAGGTATCGCGCGAGGGCGTGCCTTTTTGGTTGGGATAACGCGTCAGCCCGCGATCGAGCGGGTGATTGTTGCGCATGAAGTCGCCTTCGAAGATCACCTTGGTGTCGTCGGTGGCTTGCCAGGAGATCACCGGGGTCACGCCGTAGCGCTCGGTTTCGACGTGATCACGGAAGGTGTCACCGCCCTCGCCCACCACGTTCAGGCGATAGGCCAGGCGGCCCTGCTCATCCAGCGGGCCGGAGGCGTCGAGGGTGCCGCGTTTCATGCCCTGGTCGTTCAATTGGCTGCCGAGGGTCACGCTGCGCTCGGCCAGCGGTTGCTTGGACACCACGTTGAAGGTGCCGCCCGGGTCGCCACGCCCGTAAAGCATGGTCGCCGGGCCACGCAGCACTTCGAGGCGCTCGATGGTGTTGGCGTCGGGCATGTTCGGATAGCCACGGTTGATCGGGAAACCGTTGCGGTAGAACTCGCCGGTGGTAAAGCCGCGTACGGTGAAGGTGGTGAGGCCCTGGCCGCCGAAGTTGTTCGCGCGGCCTACGCCGCCGGCGTAATCCAGAGCGTCCTGCAGACGCGTGGCGCCGAGGTCTTCGACCACCGCCTTGGACACAACGCTGATCGATTGCGGTGTTTCATGGATCGAGGTATCGGTACGTGTCGCACTCGCCGAACGTGTGGCGTGGTAGCCCTGCACCGGCCCCTGGGCCGTTTCATAGTCGGCGGTGCCGGTGATGCTGGTGGCTTGCAGTTCGATAGCGGTTTTTTCAACCGGCTCGACCTCGGCCCAACTGAACGGTGAAAACGCCTGAAGCACACAAATCGAAACCAGGGTACGACGCATGGATGTTGAACCTAGTGAATGAGCCAGAAGGGGCGGCAAACCTGCCAAAAATCGCGGGAATGGTATACCAAGTCATTCGCGGTTGAAATCTATTCTCATTCACTATTTTTCAAGTAACAGCTTTGTATCCACCTGCAGGAAATTGCACGCCAAGCAAATGTGGGAGGGGGCGTGCTCCCGATGGCGGAGTGCCAGTCACCGATTCTGTGTCTGACCCACTGCTATCGGGGGCAAGCCCCCTCCCACATTTGGATGTTTAAACCCCGTTAGAAGTGGGTCCGATCAGCGATACCGCTCCAACCAATGCGCGTAAGGCGCCGGCAGGGTCCAGGAGGATTTTTCCACGCCCAGCTCCTTGGCCGCAAAGTATGCCCAGTGCGGGTCAGCCAGGTGTGCGCGGCCGACCGAAACCAGGTCAAGCTGGCCGGCCTGCAAGGCGCCTTCGGCCAGTTGCGGGGTACCAAAGCCCCAGGCGGAGGTCACCGGGATACCGGCTTCGCGGCGCACACGCTCGGCAATCGGGCCCATAAAGGCCGGGCCCCACGGGATATTGGTGTCGGGGATGGTGAAACCGACGCTGACGCTCAGCAGGTCCAGGCCACCGGCCTTGAAGTTGCGGGCCAGTTCGATGGATTCGGTGAGGGTCTGCTCGTCGCGACCGTCGTATTCGATCACGCCGAAACGCGCGGTCAGCGGCAGGTTTTCCGGCCAGACTTCACGCACGGCGGCCAGGGTTTCCAGGAGGAAACGGCTGCGGTTGTCGAAGCTGCCACCGTAGGCGTCGGTACGCTGGTTGGAATGCTCGGAGAAGAAGCTCTGGGCCAGGTAGCCGTGGGCGAAGTGCAGTTCGATCCATTCAAAGCCGGCGTCACGGGCACGACGGGCAGCGTCCACGAAGTCCTGTTTGACCCGGGCGATGTCATCCAGGGTCATGGCGCGCGGCACCTGGGGCAGGTTGGCACCAAAGGCAATCGCCGACGGTGCGATGGTTTCCCAGCTGCGCGCGTCGGAGGCCGGCATGTGGTCATCGCCTTCCCACGGGCGGTTGGCGCTGGCTTTGCGGCCGGCGTGGGCAATCTGGATGCCCGGCACCGAGCCGGCGGCCTTGATGGCCTTGACCATCGGCACGAACGCCTCGGCGTGTGCATCGCTCCAGATGCCGGCGCAGCCCGGCGTGATACGCCCTTCAGGAGACACCGCCGTGGCCTCGACCACCAGCAGGCCGGCACCGCCACGGGCCATGCCGGCCAGGTGTACGTGGTGCCAGTCGTTGACCACGCCATCATCGGCCTTGTATTGGCACATCGGCGGGATGGCAATGCGATTGCGCAGGGTTACGTCTTTAAGTTTGAACGGTTCGAACAAAGCGGACATCGTGAGCTCCAGGAGTCAGTGAGTGATTCGATAGTTCGATGCTAATCGAACTATGGTTTCAATGCTACCCCGCTGTTATCATCCGCCCCATGCGAGCCTTCAAACACCCTACCCTTCAAGACCTGACCCTCGAGCGTCTGCTGTACGCCTTAAGTGACCCGGTGCGCCTGGACATCGTGCGTTGCCTGGCCAATGTGCCCGAGGCTACGTGCGGGGAGCTGGACGGCGGGCGGCCGAAGTCGAGCATGTCCCATCACTTTCGAGTCTTGCGCGATGCCGGGCTGGTGCAGACCCGCAGCGTCGGCACCACCCACATGAATTCGTTGCGTGGCGAACTGCTGGAAGACCGGTTTCCGGGATTGCTTGCCAGTATCCTCTCCCAGCACTAAGCAACGCTTCAAGTGTGCGGATCACCCCGCACACAACCGCGCCTGCACCAACGTGCCATCCAGGTACACACAGTCTTTGCCGTTGCGCTTGGCGGCATACAGGTTGCGGTCGGCGCACTTGAGCACCGCCGACATATCGGCAGCCGCCGCAAAGCGCGTCATGCCCGCACTGCAGGTGTAGTGATGTGGCGGTGCCACACTGGCGCGAATCCCTTGCAGCAGGCGCAAGGCAAAATGGCTGGCGATGTCAGCGTCGTCGCCCACCAGCAGCACACCGAACTCTTCACCGCCGATCCTGCCGAAGCTGTGGCTGCCCGGCATGGACTTCAGGCAATTGGCCATGGCGCACAGGATCTTGTCGCCGACATCGTGGCCGAACTGGTCGTTCTTCAACTTGAAACTGTCGATGTCCAGCATCATGAAAAAGCCGTTATCCCCGCCGGCCAGCAACTTGGCGAAACTTTCCATAAAAGCCCGCCGATTCAAGATCGAGGTCAGGTAGTCGGTTTGGGCCAACTCACGAAATTCACTCTCGACCAACAACACCGAGCGCAGGTTTTTCAAGTAGGAGAAGTTCAAGACAAAGCCGACCGATACCGATGACACGCAGAAGATCAACAAGTAAATATCAACACCGGCGTAAAGGCTCACGTCGATATAGGGCCACGTCATTAACCAGACCAATACGGCGCTGAGCAGAAAGTCCTGCGCCACGATAAACAGCACGGCGCTGCTGAGCACCAACGTCACTGCCAGCGGCAAGGCGTACACGCGTAACGCCGGGTTGGTGTGCACAACGTAGGTAAAACCGGCCGCCAGCAGCGCCATGTAGACCACCCCCAGTGCCCGCCACAACAAATAATTGCTCGCCACCCGGTGCAGCCTGTACACCGCAAACAGGCTGGTACTGATTACGAATGCCGGCCAGCCAAACATCACGCCCCGATCTGCAAGCAACACGCCCAGCCAGGCGATGATCCCGATCAGTTCGGCCTGGCCCACAGCGGGTGACAACAATCTTTGCATCCGTGGCCTGAGTTTCAAATTAGCCGGCATCCCTTCACTCCCTGCGCAATAGTTGCCTATGGCTTATCGGCTTGACTCAGTTGGAGACTGTGCAAACACGTGGCAAACGAAAACGCCATGAACCGTCTTACCAGCAAGATAAAAGGCGGCAGGACTTCCAGCTGGGTCTTGGAGTGAATCTTGAAATAGCCGCGGTCGGCGCCTTCTTGAACCAGGCGAATAACATGGGTCTTCGATACCGACAGTTGCTCGGCGATGGACAAGTAGGACGACGACCTGAAACTTGCGCCCTGAGTATCCCGCACGCACGCATCGGTATAGATCGCCAGCATCAACATATGCCCAGCGTCGCGCTTTACCAGCCAATTTGCTTCGGGCATCAACAGATCAAGGGTCGCGTCCTGGGTGAGCAGCAACGCAAAGCCCTTGAAGTAACGCGCCAGGTAGTCGCGATCATCCAGAGCATTCATTTCACGCAGATAGATGTCCTCAGGACACATCACACTCAAGGGTTCCACCACGGACGCGAGCATCAGCCTTATCTCCCGACAGGCCTGGGCAGACGGGCTGAACACGCGCAAACGGCTGTCCTCCGGATGCCACGTCACCTTCATGAACCCCGACACCCTGAACAGCAGAAACATCGACTCCAGGCTGTTACTCGAACAAAAACCGCGCGCCAGACAGAATTCCTTGACCTCGGAGAGCAATGGCACCGGCTTGCTGAAATAAGTACTCAACAACGTAAAGGACACCATCAAACGGCTGAACTTGAGTGCCGTCTTGTAGAAAAAAGGTCTTTTTGAATAAGGCTCCAGCAAGATCGAATAATGGGCACGCATACACACTTCAAAATCCACATGACGCTCTAACGCAAGCGTCGACTGCTCTATCGCCAACTTCAACGAACTGCTGCACATGAGAAAGAGCCCTGATCAAACACCCTGGATTCATTGATCTCAATTGCAGTACCGATAATGGCGTTTTGCCTTGAGCGCAATTTATCGCGATTAACCCAGCGGACATCGTCACTACCAAAATTGTTCCAATATTTGCTACCGGCTTAACCGTTTCAGTCCCCGCAGCGAACCTTCCCCGCAACCGGGCGTCCGAGCTAAGGCACTGTTGCTTACCGCTCGCCGCGAGGTTGTCGTTTGAAAGCCGCCATCATCAAAAAGTACCGACTGATCATCAAGACCATGGGCTACGTGGGCTGGGCCCTGTTCTGGCTGCTGCTGTGGGACGTCGCCGTCACCGTGGACTTCATGCTGTTTCTCACCGCCAAGATCAACCTGCCGCTGATGCCGCTCACCCTGCTGGGTTCGGCGCTGGTGGTGCTGATCAGTTTTCGCAACAGCAGCGCCTATAACCGTTGGTGGGAAGCCCGCACGCTGTGGGGCGCGATGGTCAACAACTCGCGCAGCTTCGCCCGACAGGTATTGACTCTGGTAGATGACCCCGACGGCGACGTGAACCCGGTCAAGGCCACCCTGCTGCGCCGCCATGTGGCCTACGTGAACTGCCTGGCCGCCCACCTCAAGGGCCAGCCGTGCCCTGACGAAATCCGCGCGTTTATCCCCACCGAGGAATTCGCCCGCAACGGCGCCACGAATAATTTTGCCAACGATATCCTCACCGGTTCGGCGGCGTTGCTGGCCCGCGAATACAAAGCCGGCCACCTCGACAGCATTCGCCTGGCGCGGCTGGAGTCGACCCTGGTGGACCTGTCCAACGCCCAGGGCGGCATGGAACGGATCGCCAACACGCCGCTGCCGTACCCCTACGTGTATTTCCCACGACTGTTTATCTCGCTGTTCTGCCTGATCGTACCGGTGGGCCTGGTCGAGTCCCTGGGTTGGTTCACCCCGCTGGCATCGACGGTGGTGGGCTTTATGCTGCTGGCCATCGAGCGCATCGGCACCGACCTGCAAAGCCCCTTCAATTCCAGCGAGCACCAGATCCAGATGGAAAGCATCTGCGAAACCATCGAAAAAAACCTGCAGTCGATGCAGCGTGATGCCCTCGGCGGCGAACGCATCGGTTAAACCCGCCCGAAGGCCTCAAGTGCTTACCCCCGCAGTCGATATACAGGGGGTACGCATGACTACGCCGCTCATAACAACTCATGCGACGCCCACCGCAACCGTTTCTGCCTTGCCAAAACTATAAATACCCGCAGGAGAAATCATGAACATCAAGCAAAAGCTTACCTGGGCGTTTGCGGGCATCGCGTGCCTGCCGGTCATCCTGGTGGCCGTGTTGGTCGTACTGAACCTGCGCGAAGGGGCCCTGGCGAATTTCCTCGACAGCAGTGGCCGCGAAATCCGCCAGATCGACAATGGCATGCAGCAGTTCTTCGCCGGCATCAGCCAGAACGTCGACTTTGTGGCCAAGGACCCGCGCGTTGTCGCGGCCAAGGACCTCAAGAGCTACGCCGGCGCCGACGCCGCACAAATCCCGCTGACCCCCACCAACAAAGACCTGCTGGAAATTTTCGACCAGTTCGCCAAGAGCCATCCGAGCACCGCGTACCTGTCCCTGGGCCTCGCCGACGGCGGCTACGCCAGTTGGCCCGACGACACCAAACTGAACAACTACGACCCGCGCGTGCGCCCCTGGTACAAGGCCGCCATCGCCGCACCAGGCCAAACCGTGCGCACCGGCGCCTATTACTGGGCACCGGACGATGTGGTGCTGATCGGCACCGTGCACACCGTCGCCGATGCCAGCGGCAATATCCTCGGCGTGGTCGGCCTGGACGTGTCGCTCAAGCAGCTCACCGAACTGGTGCGCAACATCAAGCTGGGCGACAGCGGCTACCTGATGCTGGTGGAAGGCAACGGCAACGTGCTGGTCGACCCCAGCGACGCCAAGCACAACTTCAAGCCCCTGGCCGACCTGGGCCCCAACTACGCCGAGCTGTCCAAGCGTGGCGACGGCGTGACCCAAGTCGACATTGACGGCGTGGCCTACATGGCCAACGTGGTCAGTTCCAAAGACCTCGGCTGGCGCTTTATCGGTTTGATCAAACGTGACGAAGTCATGGCCGGCGCTACCAGCCTGACCTGGTTGATCGCCGCCATCGCCGCTGCACTGGCGATCGTCTTCGCCATCGTCGGCGCCAGCTTCGCCAGCGTGATCGTGCGCCCGATTCGTGGCGTGGCCGACGGTTTGCAAGAAATTGCCGAGGGTGAAGGCGACCTGACGCGCCAACTCAAGGTCCAAGGCAAGGACGAAACCGCCAGCCTGGCCGGCTGGTTCAACCAGTTCCTGAGCATGATCGCGCAGTTGGTGCAGCGTATCGGCAACGCGTCCTCCGACCTGCAGACCGCCGCCGCCGACACCAGCGAAGTCGCCCACAACATGAACCAGGCCGCCGGCCGCCAGCGTGAAGCGGTGGAGCTGGTAAGCACCGCGTTCAACGAAATGGTCGCCACCGCCAACGAAGTCGCACGCTCGTGCAGCGCCGCCGCCACCAGCGCCGACGAAGGCTACCGCGACGTGCACGACGGCCAGCAGCACATCGGCGA
>Ga0302347_1000221_pt1 | contig 103239 bp, 85 predicted proteins | sample PhyWR1_FD_202178 | JGI IMG/M metagenome (GOLD analysis project Ga0302347, IMG submission 202178) | Leaf surface microbial communities from wheat plants in UC Gill Tract Community Farm, Albany, California, United States - DLSL W.R1 (v2)... | ecosystem: Host-associated > Plants > Phyllosphere >... | reverse complement strand
CACGTGTTTTTAAGTATTTTTCTGAAATTAAAAAATTTCGGATAAGTACTTATTTCGAAGGAGTGTAGAAATGTTAGTCCGGTGATTGGAAATGAAAATATGTAACATAAATCTACAACATGGAAATTTAACAAGGATATATCATGCATTTGATTTATAAGAATTTTCTTGCAGTATCCTTTGCAAGCCGCGTGGAATGAAGATGTGTGAAAAATGATCATTTTGACTTAGCGCCCTGAATCGTACGAAATGCAATCATCGCCGTGAAAAGTCTGATTTTTAATTTTTATCCGAAATGAGAGGCTACGCACTAGAGAGAAAGCGAAAAAAGTATGAGTCCCGTAGGCTGGCTTCATTTGAGAAATGGTAAGCGTCAACTCAGTGCCGTATGTAGCTTATTGACCGATCCTGATAGTTTAGGCGTCCACTTAAATTAAGCGGACACCTTACTATGGGCTCTCAACCCGACCGGGCTGAACCTCGGAAAAATTATCCAGTGCGCCTTAAAACCAGATAAAGAGTGAAGCCCGGCACTTACGGATATCTGACTATCCGAACGCCCGCTTTATCGGCTCAAGTCCTATCTTAAGGAACTGTGATGATAATCATGAGTTAGACCCCTTTTTATTGCGCAACGTTAATTCACTACAGCTTCTCTAGCGCCTTACTGATTGCTGTTGAGCCACCATAAAGACAAGCGCCACTGATAGCGGAAGTTTTACCCGCGACTGTCACCAGTAATAACGGAACACCAGACATACCTGTTGAACGCATCAGCTGTTTCACGCTGTCAGTTCGCTGCTCTGTTATGTCAGATAACTCTGTTCCCGCAGCAAAGGGATCACTCTGAGTCGGGAAGTGTATTTCGAGCTGCTTATTCGCGGCATACTGGTTGCTTATTTCTGCCACAACGTCACTACGTGAGGTATCAAGACCACGAACATAGCGTGCAGTTTGAAGTTCATGTAACAGGCCCACTTCAGCATCAGGCGCAATAATTTTACAGGCTGTCAGAGCACAATTCAGGGCGTGCGAATCAAAATCCCCCCCAGAATTCAGAAGCTTTTGATATTCCTCACTGAAACGCTGGCCTGTCAGAGAGGCAATCCGCTGATCATTGGTCCAGGCATAAGAAGCAAACTGCGGCGAAATCGGCCTGGCTCCCTCCCCTGAAAAAAGCCCGGACGGCAACAACTCCAGCACCTCCGGATAGGTTTGTGCCAGATATGTCAGCGCAGGGGAACTGGCATAACACCAGCCACACAGAGGGTCAAAAATATACTGTAATTTTTCGATTTTCATTATTGTCGCCATAGCCTCAACTTAAGTGGTTTTAGCATACCGGAAATAGGCTGAATGATAATCAATGTTGATGCGTTTTAGAGAGAGTTTTAGCGTGATTTACCTACTCTGGTATAGCCGCCTGGATATGACATAAGCGGGTATATATCTATGTGCTGGGAAATAACGATTTTCATCTACATAACCTTGGGATAATTTATCCTGAACGGGGATGCTCCAGTCTATGAATTTGGCAGCGTGGTTCCCTATCCCGCTGCATTCAGTGAGTATCTGGCTCTGACTGTGACTAAATTTTAGTTTTAATAACAGTAGATAAAATAAATATATGGATTATCGTTGGGTTGGATCATTTCATTTAATTGCCGCTGTGGTGTGGATCAGTGGCTTACTGTTGCTGGCGATAGTGGCAGGAATTTATGCGGGCAAAAGTCCTGACAACGCGAATGACGTCTCTTTTCTGAATGCTATCCGGGCATGGAACAGGAAAGTGACTTCCCCGGCAATGCTCCTGCTGTGGTTATTTGGCGGGATATTGATCGTTAAAAATGGTGATCTGTTTCAACCATGGCTATTAATGAAACTGTTTATTCTGTTATTCCTTTCCGCTATCCATGGCAAGCTATCGAAAACGATACGCAAACTGGCTCCTCATGAGCCGGCTGGGATAAGCGCGATGAACAGGCTGAGTAAAGGACTGATTATTTTTTCGGTTGCCGCAATTATTCTGCTGGCAAAATTCAGAGCATCGCTACTTTAATTGTCGCAGCTATTTTAATCCAGGCAGGTATTAGAAACGTTACTTTAGAGTTGGCGATCAGTCACATATCGCCTTACTGCTTACTCATTATCTATCTAATGTAATGCTTTTTATGTATAAATATTTCTCTGTCCGCAACGTATGCTGTTTATAAAACCAAAATAATTCGCGCTGCTTTGCGAAGGCATAAACCTTGACTATCGGCACACCTACAGAGACTCCATTATGAAAATTGAATCACTGGCCTTACACCACGGATATGAATCAGAAGCGACAACAAAATCTGCCGCAGTCCCTATTTATCAGACCACCTCTTATACCTTTGATAATACCCAGCATGGTGCTGATCTGTTTGATCTGAAAGTCGCGGGTAATATCTATAGCCGAATTATGAACCCCACTACTGCGGTACTGGAGCAACGACTCGCGGCTATCGAAGGTGGTATCGGTGCACTGGCGGTGGCTTCAGGTATGGCCGCTATCACCTATTCTATCCAGGCGCTAACGGCAGTCGGCGACAATATTGTCAGTACCAGTCAGCTCTATGGCGGTACTTATAATCTCTTTGCTCATACCCTACCCCGCCAGGGGGTTGAAGTACGGATGGCCAGTTTTGATGATTTTGATGGCCTGGAAGCACTTATCGATGACAGAACCAAGGCGCTGTTTTGTGAGTCAATAGGTAACCCTGCGGGTAACGTGGTTGATATCGCCCGTCTGGCAGAAATTGCTCACCGTCATGGTGTTCCGGTTATTGTCGATAATACCGTAGCAACCCCCGTATTATGTCGTCCTTTCGAACACGGAGCCGATATCGTGGTTCACTCCCTGACTAAATATATTGGCGGTCATGGCACAACCATTGGCGGCATTATTATCGACTCGGGCAAATTTGACTGGGTTGCCAATAAAACACGATTTAGTGTACTGAATGAACCCGATCCCTCTTATCACGGCGTGGTGTATACCGAAGCCTTTGGCCCTGCGGCATATATTGGTCGCTGTCGTGTCGTGCCGCTACGTAACACCGGTGCAGCTCTGTCACCACACAGTGCCTTTTTACTATTACAGGGGCTTGAGACATTGAGTCTGCGGGTAGAAAGACATTGTAGCAATGCTGAAAAACTGGCGACTTTCCTTCAGCAGCACCCGTCAGTGAGCTGGGTTAACTATGCAGCACTGCCTGACAGTCCTTTTAAAGCCAATGCCGATAAAATCACTGCCGGAAAAGCCTCCGGGATTGTCAGTTTTGGTATTAAGGGGGGTAAAGAAGCGGGCGGACGCTTTATTGATGCGCTACAGATGATTTTACGCTTAGTGAATATCGGTGATGCCAAGTCTCTGGCCTGTCACCCGGCCAGTACCACCCATCGCCAGCTAAGTCCCGAAGAGCTGGCTCGGGCTGGTGTCAGTGAAGATTTGGTGAGAATTTCTGTTGGTATTGAACATATTGACGACATTATCAATGATGTTTCTCAGGCACTGGAAGCGGCTCAGCAATAATTCCACCCTATCTGAGAATAAACCAGCACCTGGTGGGTGCTGGTTAGAAGGATTAACGCAGTTCAGGCCAGTAGTCTTTATTGGCAACAATCAAGTCATCGAGAATCAATTTAGCGACAGATGCACTCGGGACGGTTTTCGATAATGTTATCGCCTGCCAGAGTTTTTGATAGCTATGTTCAATCCAGGCTTCAACGACTAATTTCTCTACCGCGACCTGTTGCTCCATTAATCCTTTCTGGAACAGCGGTATCTTGCCCATAGCCAGAGGTTCTGGTCCATTTGAACCTACCAGGCAAGGCACCTCCACCATTGCAGTTTCATCAAAATTAGCAATAGCACCGTTATTTTCAACAATCAGTAGCATTCTTTCCTGAGTATTGAACGCTATGGCGCGCGCTAAATCGACGATAAAGGTGGCGTGGGCACCCGCGTGGAAGCTGGTCTCTTTTGCCGTCTGTTGTTCGACAATAAAACGGGCTTTATCAAATACCTCTTTCTCGCGACCGATGATAATTTCATTAGCCCGAGTAAATTCCGGATTCGAATGCTCCACCACATAATCGGCATGGAGATAATATTTCAAATAAGTATTGGGTAAGGTTTCCGGGTCGAGGGCAAAAATATCTCTCGCTTTTTTAAAGGTTTCTATCCAGCTGGGCGCTTTATGCTGAAAATCTTCCGTCTGAGTGCAATAACCGTGCTCTGCGACATGTTTTTTCAACGCGGGCATTAAGTCATTACCTGCTTTATCGGTCACACTGGTCCACCAGCCAAAGTGATTCAAACCGTAATAACGGACATTCATCTCTTTTCGCGATGACATTCCCAGAATGTCGGCAAAAATACCTTCAATAGCGACAGGCATATCGCAAATATTGATAATTTTTGATGTCGGACGTAAGCGTCGAGTGGCTTCGGCTACAATTGCGGCTGGATTAGAGTAGTTTAGCATCCAGGCAGCTGGCGAATAGGTTTCCATATAGTCAAGGATCTCTAATACACCAGCAATAGAACGCATACCGTAAGCAATACCACCCGGGCCACAAGTTTCCTGCCCGACCACGCCATATTTTAGCGGAATTTTTTCATCTTGTTCACGCATCTCATACAGACCGACTCGAATATGTGCCATGACAAAATCAACATCGCTAAAGGCACTTTTCGGATCGGTGGTATAGCTAAAAGCCACTTCCGGGTAACGTTCGCCGACCATAATCTGGCAGGCTTCACCCAACTGGCTTTGTCTTTGCTCATTATTGTCATAAAGACGGATCTCTTTTAGTGGCAGGCTGTCCATATTATCTAACAGCATTAACACGATCCCTGGCGTATAAGTACTGCCACCACCTGCAATAGTTACCACAAATTTCTTTTCCACAAGCCACCTCTTTATTCAGTTATACCTAAAATATCGTTCAGGTTATTTTTGATGCTACTGACTTTTAACCCGTAAATAACTTGAACATGATTACCTTTAATAATCACCGCGCTGCCGCCAGTGCGTTTTAATAATGGCTCCTGTATTAATGCAGGATCGCGTACATCGACACGCAGACGGGTAAAACAGTTATCCACAGTACAAATATTCTCTTTCCCTCCCAGTCCCTGGATAATATCCAGACCGATATGATTACTGGCAGAGGCTTTAGTCACTGGCTGTTCTGGCTCATCTTCCACTTGTCTGCCCGGTGTCGGCATATTGAATCGCGTAATCAGGAACTTACCTACCCAATACATGGTCAAGGTCTCACACAAGCCCAGAATGACAAAGACAGGCCATTGCGTTCGCGCCACACCTGACGGAATGTTGTAAACAATAAAATCGATAATTCCATTGGTCGCGCAGACTCTGACATCCACTATCCAGGCTAACATTTGATAGAAACCGTCGATGATGGAATACACCAGCCATAATAAAGGTGCAGCAAAGATAAATAAGAATTCGAAGGGTTCAGTAATTCCTACCAGAAACGACGTGATAATTAACGGAATCAACAGTGCTTTAACTTTTGGTTTATTTTGCGGCTTCGCGGTTTTATAAAATGCCAGCGCTAATCCTGCGGTGCCAAAAATTTTCACCATGCCGTAGGTCAGAAAACGCGCTGAATCACTGAACGCTCCGTTGTTCGCCATCTCCGCTAAGAAGATGGGCTTAGCGCCAACAATAACCTGACCATCAACCAGTAACTGCCCTCCCACAGAGGTAAAGACAAAAGGCGACCAGATAAGATGGTGCAGACCAGTCGGGATCAAAAAGCGATTCAGGAAACCATATAAAAAGACGCCTCCCGATCCAAAGGCTTTCATAAAGTCAGTGAGTGCTGAAATACCCTGTTCCACTGCCGGCCAGATATAGACGGTCGAGATAGCGAACAATCCGATGACAGGCAGCATAATAATCATCACTAACTTGCTATTTCCGTAAATAGAAAATGCGCCTTTAAACTCTTTATTAACGAATTTATTATGCACAAAGGCGATGATAACACCGAGAATAATGCCGAGGAAAACGCCCATATCCACGACTTTAAAGCCGAAAATAAAGATTTGTCCGCTGCCATATAGCTCACCATTGGTGGTGCCTTCGGCAAGCCGCTGGGTTAATGTCAGCCAGGAGTTATTTGCCGCCAGATACATCAGATAAGACATTGAGGCGACAAAAGTGGCCTCGGCTTTTCGACTTTTTGCTAAACCACTGGCAAGCCCAATACAAAAGAAGAAACCGAGGTTATTCATTACCGCCCAGAGTAGACTGGAGCAATATTTACCGATGACCCACAGAGTGCTTCCTTCAGTCACCCATAATTTATTTGTAGCAATACTAAACAATGCAATTAACAGGCCGATTGCCGGTAAATACAGCACTGGCCCGATCATCGCTTTGGAGAAGTCTTGAAGCTTTTTTAATACGACCATCTGACACTCCCGCCATTCTTGTTGTTATTTTTCAGTGGAAACTTCACTCTTACTTTCACCTGCCGCCATCCTATGGGTTAATTCGTACGATGGGATTTAACAAAAAATAGAGTTGTGAGCTAAGTCATATAATCAGAATCAGGTCACAGATATGATATTCATTCAATTTGTAGATGAGTTATCTATTTTTCATGGCGTGAATTTATTTAACTTTAAAATACATTATGTTATAGATATTGCAACGGTAACTAAAATCACTGAGAGATCTAAAATTGATATATCAATCTATTGCTAATGAGCTAAAAATTCGCATCAATAGTGATGAATTTAAGGTCGGTGATATCCTGCCAAGCGAAAAAAAACTGGCAAAAGAGCTGAAAGCCTCAGTGATGACCATCAGAAAAGCGCTGGCGGTTCTGGAGAGTGAAAAGTTGATTAATAAACGCCATGGCAGTGGTTCCTTTGTCGCACGGAAAATTAACTACCATGGCGGTGAGTTAGATGGATTTAACTATCAGATGGATATCGGAGGAATAGAGAATTATAAAAATAGCGTGATTGAATTCAGTATGATCGATGCCCCGCCAGCTATCGCCCAGCAATTAAAAATTAATCCAGGTGACAAGGTCTATTATCTCAAGCGAATACGTATTATCGATGAGGTACCCGTCCTGATTGAAAATAGCTATATTCCGGTAGCCCCCTTTCCCTGGCTGAGCATGGGGGATATGGAGAAGTCAAAATTTAATTACTTTAAAGAGAAGTGCAATATCACTATTCTGGAAAGCCATCGTAACTATGCCCCAGTACAGGCCACTCGGGAACAAGCCGAACTGCTGCAAGTTGCCCCTAATAGTCTGCTACTCAGAGTACAATCCATCAGCTATTCGCAGGATAACAGGATTGTCGATTTGTCTGACACCTACCAGAATACCCATAAATATATTGTCAATCATATTATCCGACGTTAGTCGGATAATCATTAATTACAAGCAGGGGCCCACTGCACAGCCATACATCATCACCAGCGGGAAAATAGGCACCAGAGCAACCATACCCACGGCGTTCAGGGTCTGGGTTTTATCATTGATCGATACCACTATCGGATTCGGCAGGCGGTAGGACTCATCAATATCATCAGGCTTAGCCGGGAGCCAGAAACCAGTGGTTTTAAATAATACCCGCAGTTTATCCCCCTCCCAGGGCTGAGCTTTATATTCCTGAATCAAAATAGATTGCTGAGCCGCGGTCAGCTTACTCTTATCGACGATAACCCAATATTCAGCCACCACTTCATTATTGTTAACCAGAAAGTTCACCCGCACCCCGGGAACAGCCCGATGATACTGGTCATAAAATTGGTTATAGCGCTGATACTCCGGGGTCGTTCCCTGGTGATAGAAACGGTAGCTGTATTTTTCTGAATTAGCGATAAGACCGAGCGTCGTCGGTTTTACTTCAATAATGGTATCCGTAGACGGTAAATTTGGCGCTGCACTACAACCGACTAATATCCAGGCCATGACTACCAGTAAAAGCTGTCGCATTGCTTACCTCTTTTTGCTTTATACACTCTGATAATAGAGAAAATGCGCCCATCAGAGCGCATAACAGAAGATGGTTCAAGCTCAGATATGGCAGGTTAATGCACCAGAAACAGCGCTGATATCCAGCACTCTCTCCCCGCGAATATCTCGTGGTAAGAGATTATCAGTCACAGCTTCAATTTCAACCTGAAGTTCAGTACCCGGCAGGATTACAGCGCCGCCACCGACATGGGGGATCAGTAAGTGTTGATGTGATTCACGTGCATAGGCGGCATAGAGTTCATCCAGCGGCCAGTACGGTATAAATCATCCAGACTTCAGCCAGGAAGCCTGACCAAGGATGAACAGCGGTTGCCAGACAGAGTCATCCCCAGCTCAGACTCCATGTGGTACCAACAACAACCAGCCACAGCACTGCCAATGTGCAACTCTAGCTCGAATGACACAGATGACGTACTTGGCGTTCAAGCCAAGTAATCACATGGCCTATCCAACGGACAGGATGGGGACAGGTCACCGGACAACCGCGCCAAGACTCAAGCAGGGCTGCGCTAAACCAGGCAAGAAGTGTCGTATAAAGCCTTTAGATCCAGCGAGGGTGAAAGTGATTTTTACATAAAAAAACCGCCTGATACTGGCACCTCTGTCGAGGGCGTATCAGGCGGCTATCACTGAAACATCGCGCTTATTCGGACTTAGCTTCAGCTTTTTTTTGCTCGCCAATAATTTTCAGCTTAGCGGAGATTTCACGGCGTTCTTTTGACAGTTCCGCATTTTTAATGATGTGATCATCAACGCGGTCTTCATAGTCCGCTTTCATACTGGCAATAATCTCTTGCACCGCTTCAATGCTCATACCTGGTTTAATGTATTCACTCAGGTTATCAAGCAGCAGGACTCGTTTTTGGTTATCACGGATTTTTTTCCCTGCGTCCTGAATTTCACGTTGCAGCTTGTTCTTACGACGGTACAGACGTACAAATTCCAAAACGTCCTGAAAGGATGATTTAATATTTTCCATTTTCACACCTTATAAATTGGCAATCGGATTCAGATTACTACTACCTTAAGTTATAGCGTACCTGAATGACAATGCGTTACTGACATTAAAAACAGACTACCTCTATCTTAACCCTAATTGCAGCTGAATCGAAACAAGCAGCCAATATTTTGCTTTAAAATGCGAGGGCAGGAAGAAAACAGGCTCTATTCCAACCCTGGTGACTGTCAGATTTCGCGTAACCAGGGGGTGATTGTCAGCCCAACCAGCAATCCTTCCGGGCTCAGTAGGCGAGTCACGGTTTGCCCCCAAGGTTCCAGGCGATTATCCACCAGCAGTTGGTAGCCTTGTTCTTTTAACGCTGCACTGGCAACGTCCAGAGAGGCGACTTCAAACTCTATCCAGCTCTGAGGGGCCTGGTACTCTGATGGCCAGTTATTGCTGCCAAAGCAAGATTGGGCGGCCTGATTCAGAGGCCAGACGGCAAAATGTTTGACGCCCTCAAGCTCCCCGGCTTCCAGTGACAGATAAGTTTCATTTCCAGGCATCCCCTTTAGCGGTAAGTTGAGCGTCCGCTGATAAAAAGCCAGGCTGGCAACGCTGTCCTGGGTAATCGGCCCAAAGCCCGCAATAAACAGAATAGCTAAACCGGTTGTTTCATCTTTCATTGGGATGTCTCCTGAATAAAATGCATGATTCTCAATAGTTGCCCGCCCTGTGGCATAGAGATCGCTAGCAATCGTCATCAGTCTGAGACCCTGCTCGCTCCCGTCAGGCAGGACAAAGTCATCAGACACTGCCATTACCGTATCACAACGCAGCTGCTCCGCAGGAACCACATCCGGGTCGTCATAGTAAACGGCGAACAGCTCACCATTAAGATGATGAGCTGTGCTCCAGGCCATCAGTTGCTCAAAACCCTGAGGAACCGTTTTTCCCAAGGGCCAATACAATGAAAGCCAACGACTTTACGTGCTGCAATCTGCTGTACGGTAAACATTACGTCTCTCTGATTGAAATTTAATTACTGTATATTTATACACTATAATAATCACTCGTATACCTCAACACGGAAACTTTTTAGCGAATTTGTGCAGTCTGCCGATAAAATATCAGACCTAAAAAATCACGCCAGCCCATAGCTTAACAGCGAATACCAGGCGGGTAACCGGGCGCAACGTTGTCGCACAGGAATAAGAATGATAATCTTTACCATCTTATTCTCTCCCGACAGAGACAGGCTGAATTCTGTGATACCTCAAGAACCAAATGCATTGGTTCCCGCGAAAAAACGATTCATCTTAATGGAAGATTTTCAACATTATGGTGAACGCTACAATATCGATTATCACTTTCCACAGCATCGCAGAGAAGCCGCGCTGAATATTCCTGTGCTACATGGTGATGTCGAAGAGATGACGCTCGGCTCAGGCATCAGCCTTACCCAATCTGATGTACAGGTTCTGGAGCCTTATGAAACCTTCTCCTGTCATGACTCCCCTCTCTATATGTTGGTCGTATTAGAGGGTAATGTCGTTATTTCTCATTATGGTCAGCAATACCACATCCGTTCGGGTATGACCTATGCCACCCGACTATCGAATCATCATGGGATGAGGGTCCGCCATGTTGCCGGACATCAACTCAGAACGCTCTCGCTGGGCGTCCACCCAGGCGAAGCCTGGCACAGCAGTTTACTCAAAACACTGTTGCGGGAGTGGCAGTCCAGCAATACACCGTCACTGGCCTGGCAAGTACCTGATTATCTGCTGGCCGGTTTAGCCCGTGCCCAGCACAGTAGTGGCAATGGCGTCGCCCGCCAGCTGATCCTCGAAGGGCTGATTATGCAGTTGCTGGGACACGGGTTAAATCAGCAAGAAATAGTGACCCGGCCAGGCGAGTTTGCCCAGCGTTGTGAGCATCAACGCCTGGATAACATTCGCAAGCTGCTCGAACAAGCTCCAGAAAAAGAGTACACCCTGAATGGGCTGGCACAACAGGCAGCCATGAGTCCCAGTAGCCTGCGCAGCAAGTTTCGTCTGGCCTATGGCTGTACTATTTTTGATTTTCTTCGTGACTGCCGTCTAGCACTGGCACACCGCTATTTACTGGAAGGACACAGCGTTCAGCAAGCCGCGTGGATGTCAGGTTATCAGCATGCCACCAACTTCTCTACTGCCTTCCGTCGCCGTTACGGCATGCCACCGGTCGATATTCGCCGTCCCCGTTAATCTGATAAGAATGTCGACGGACAACAGTTTGTCATTGCGCATATGCAACCTGACATTACGCATATCTGTTTACCGTTTCAAAAAGGTAATAATTCTTATTAACAATTAGAAAAAGCCTTTGGAGACTTTAATTTTGACTAAAACGCGTCTGGCACTACTGGTGGGGTTGGTCACCGGTAGCATCACTTTCCCGGTGCTCGCCGAGGAAAATACAAAAAATGATACTCTCGTTGTCACCTCAAAAATGCAAAGCGGTGCGACAAAACTGGAAACTCCAGATATCGAAACGCCACAAGCGGTATCGATTGTCACGCGGCAACAGTTTGAAGAGCAAGGCGCTACCAGCGTTCGCCAGGCGGTAACCTATACGCCGGGTGTTTACAGTAATCAAATCGGTGCCTCAAATCGTTTTGACTATATTGTGATGCGCGGTTTCTCTGACGGCAGTCTGGACAATATCTACCTCGACGGGCTGAAAATGATGGGGGATACCAACTCCCACAGCTCGCTAGTGGTTGACCCGTGGTTTTTAGACAGCATTGAAGTGGTACGCGGCCCGGCATCGGTATTGTATGGTCGTTCTTCCCCTGGTGGTATTGTTGCTCTGACCTCCCGCAAGCCGTCCTTCGATAACGGCGGCGAAATAAAGATGTTTGCAGGTAATAATAAACAGCGCGGAGCGATGTTTGATGTCACCGGAGCACTGGATGATAACGACAGAGTAGCCGGTCGTATCAGTGGCATGACGCGTTATGCCGATTCGCAGTTCAGCCCTCTGAAGGAAGGACGCTATGCGCTGATGCCGAGTCTGACCTGGCGGATCACCGACAATACGCGTCTTGATTTAATGGCCTATTTACACCGTGACCCTGAGGGCGGCAGCCACTCTGGCCTGCCTTACGAGGGGACTGTGGTACCTCATGCTGGCAAAAAAATCTCCAATACCTTCTATGAAGGCGAACCGGGCTACGATAAATATAATCGCCGCGAAAATATGGTCGGCTATGATATCGAACATCAGTTTGACAGTGGCTGGTCAGTACGTCAGAAAGTGCGCTATCTGAATACCAAAGTAGAATTGAATCAGGTTTATGCCGCCGGCTGGTTAAATGAAACCCAGCTAAAGCGTGGTTATTCCGGCTCAGAGGAGCAGATGAATGCCATCACCCTGGATAACCATGTTGATGGTAGTTTTGATACCGGGCCTCTGAATCACCGGGTGCTGATCGGTATGGATTACCAGGATCGGAGTAACCATACTACTGGTTACAATGGTGGCGATAAGTCTGATGATGTCCCGCCACTAGACGTATTCCACCCGATCTATGGTGCTCAGCTGGGAAAAATCACCATGTACGGGCGCGAACAACATAAATTGCGTCAGACCGGTTACTACCTGCAAGACCAGATTTCATTAGACAGATGGCGTATGACACTAGGTGGCCGTTTTGATCAGGTAAAAATCTCAAATATCAATAAATTGAACGACACGACCAGCGGGCTGGATAAAAATAACTTCAGTAGTCGTGCTGCCCTGCTCTATCTGTTTGATAATGGCGTCGCACCTTATGTCAGCTACTCGACTTCCTTTACCCCGACCAGCTTTATTGATGACAAGGATCAGTTGCTGAAGCCGATGACCGGTAAGCAGTGGGAAGCCGGCTTGAAGTATGAGCCAGAAGGTATCAACGCGCAGTACAGCGTCTCGGTATTCCGTATCAATCAGAAAAATATTGCCACCAAATCAGAACCGGACTCCCCATATCGTTCCATCGGTGAAATCGAGTCCGAAGGGGTTGAACTGGAAGCCGTAGGTGAACTAACCGAAAATCTGCGCCTTCAGGCTGCCTACACGTATACCGATATTCGCTATAAGAAAAGTAGCCCGGAAGAACAAGGTAAACGTGCCGTTTATGCGCCTCGTAATATGGCCAGCTCCTGGCTGAGTTATGATGTCAAGAGTGGTCCACTGGACGGCCTGACCATTGGCTCTGGAGTACGTTATGTTAATGGTATTACCAGTGACCGCGAGAATACCCATACTCTGCCATCTTATACCCTGATAGATATGGCGGTGGGCTATGACTTATCCAAAGTCGGTATCAATGGTTTAAGCGCCCAAGTTAACGTCAATAACCTGACGGATAAGAGCTACGTTGCGGCCTGTAACTCGCTCTCTTACTGCTACTTTGGTGCAGAACGCAGCATCGTCGGCAGCGTTTCCTGGAAGTTCTAATCAACAATCTATAGGCTGGCGAGTCGATGAGCATAGATAAACTATGTGATTCGGCTCTGCCTCCCGAAGGTAACACCCAGGCAACTCGAAGTATGACGGGTGTAAGCCACCTCACAGATCATTAATTAATTTAGCCATTGACGCCATCGCAAAAACACCCAATACTGTATATTAAAACAGTATTACGGAGATAATCCATGTTCGTCGAACTCGTCTATGATAAACGCAATGTTGCCGGCCTGCCTGGTGCGCAAGAGATCATCCTCGCGGAGCTAACTCAACGCGTACATCGCCTGTTTCCTGACGCGGCGGTACGGGTTAAACCCATGCAAACCAACGCTGTAAATAGCGACTGCACTAAGTTCGAAAAAGAACGTCTTAACCGTTTAATTGAAGAGATGATTGACGAAGCAGAATTCTGGCTGGTTAACGAGTAACGTCTATGGATAACATTATTATTTCTGGTGTACGTATCTATTTTCCCCGTCCTGGTGAAGGCCTGCCCATACCGTCAACGGATATCCGTACCTTTGCCATTAAAAATACTATTGATACCCGCTGCTGCCTGCTGGGCTTTCAGAATGGCCAGTGGCGCGTGTTATCGCTACCAGAATACCAGAACACGGGCAAAGCGATTATGGAAGCGGTGAAACAAGGTCAGGTGAAATGGCAGTAAGGGACATATCGGTATTCTTGAAACTGATAACGAATCAGCTAAGTCTGAGATAGAACAGCTAATTAGTGCTATTGTTCGAGAGGCGCTCACAAACTATCTCATTAAAAGTAGCGAATAATTCACAAGTATGAATTATTACTCATCAAAACACAGCTAACATCATTCTCCCGATCGCATAGGAAACACTGATCTGGTGCATAAATTTTTTATGTGCCAGATCGGTGCTGGCCAAGCAAAGCGCGGCAGGGATTTTATCATCCGATTAGAGCCTTAGCCTTTACTTTGATCTCAGCAAGTTCTTCAGGCGATACGGTGCCCTTTTTTGTTATTTTTCGCGCTCTCCAATCAACACAGGTAACTTGATCAGCAAGAGCAACACTTTCGCGGCTACTCGACAGTTCAACCTCAAATGGATAGCCTTTAGCTTTAATGGTACACGGAACACAAAGCAGCAACCCTACGAGATTATTGTAAGAAAGCCATGGATCTACTGTTAGCAAATCCGCAGTTACTCGATAAAATCGATTCTAAAAATGTCAGTACCTTACCCAGCCAGTTTACGCTTGAACGTTATGCTGTATGGCAATACTTAAGCGATGGCGGAGAGATTGACTGGAGAAAAAAGGCACCTGAAGGTGAGGGTTATACTATCGCTGGTGAGAACTACCAAGTCTGGAATATCAGGCTCAAAAAAGCGATATGGAATCGAGGGGACGCCTTTTTACAAAATATAGGTAAAAAGCAATTTATTCATGACGCTATCGATTATTCGCAGTTTCCCGTTATTGCCTGCGTCGCCGGACGAAAAGGGTGGCATTTAACGCTACCTGAGAACTATACCAAACAAAATTTCCGCGGCGGTGGGAGTTTTGACTGGGCATCATGCCGCGCAGTTGAATGACTCTGTCAAATAACGAAGACTGAATCCTGTTCCGACAAATAAAACTGGATGGTTTTTATAGTTTCTAACAACATTATTAATGTTCATCTAAACCACCATTCTTTAATTTTCTAAAATAGGTTGCTCTACTAACACCCAATGTTTTCCAAGGCTGGCCTGGAGAAGGCCTGCCACCACCTTTACTAAGCTTCCCTCTCTTAGATGGGATTTGAGGACCAAAGAGGGAAATTTTCGTCTGAAAAATCGATTTGTTCAATCATTTCATCGTGGAAATTATTGTCTGCTGGCCGGGCCAACTCGTTGACCATTTTGACCGACTCAGCCAGTCTTTCTTTGGGTATACATGAAAAAATCGATCGTAGGTTTTTTGCCCCACGGGCCCTCAAACCCCTTAGCCAAGTTTTTTCATATCAAATCTGTACACCTCATTTTTTAAATTCCATCAAAAATAAAATCAATTGCAGCTTTGATCTCTGCACGATAGGAGGAAGCATCACAAAATACAGCCCCCAGAGAACGAACAGGAATACTCGCCATCTCATGAGTCATAACAGCATATTCATTATCATTGGTCAGTCTGACAAGCGGAACCATGCGTTCAGGTCGTGAGCTACCTGGGTACTTTTCAATAGGCAGCAACGGGATCACAATCCTTCGCTCTAACTGGTCGATAATATCGCTGGTTACATCAAGCAGCAGGGGATAAATTTCGCTTTTCCCGGTGTTACAGTAAACGGTAAATTGCATTCTTAAAATGTCCTGTGCTCATCGCTGAAGCATCCGTGTTCATCATGGAAGCGGTTTAACGCTTCCAGTCCTTCGCTATTCTCTTCCTTCCATTTTTTTGCTTCATGCTGACGTAATTCAGCGTCAAGCGCTGCTGTCAGGGTAGCGCTGAGGTTAATACCCGCTTCACGTGCCCGGCTGAGTAAGGCTCGCTCTACAGTCATGGTAACGCTTTGCGTTGCTCTTTGTGTTGTACTCATAGATACCCCCATTAGTTTACGTGTATCCTACACGGGTTAACAGACGAACTATAACATCACCAGAAGCAATATCCCGAAAACATTTGTGCTTCTGATGTCATTCGCGATGTATGGCAGTGCAGTTATCCGCTTACATGCCGCCTTAACTGGCGGCATTGGATTAAGCTTTTGTACCAAGATGCCACAGTTGAGTGGTTGCTATACCAGCGGCGCAACAACACATCAGTATGGACAGGAAATCCGGGTTAGCGAACCAGGCCGTATATCCGATGTGTACCTCTGATCCGTTTAGCGAATTTATAACGGAATGTATGAAATAATTTTTCATTATCTAATCCTCGAGTCATATAACAGTTGCCAGAGAGCCTATTTTACCCCCATGTAATGCGAGGTCGAAGTCTCGGACAGACGGATACTGCATTGTGTATTTTGAACGCCGCAAAGCGGCATAAAGGCGCCAGCCGGTGCTGAACATCTCTCTTTCGGTAAGTGGCGCCGTTGCCCGGCATGGCCGGTTCCGTTCTGACAGGTGAAACCTGTCTAACCCCCACTCTTGTGTGTAATGGCAATGTGGTGGTTAGCCGCAACCACATGAAGCGGAATGAGCCAGTCCCCTCCCTAAAGGTATCACCTTGATTAGCAGCTGATACCAGAGGAATGGACATATTGATCAAAACTGACAAGGTTGATGCGTGGATGCTTGCCTGTTACGGTGCGCTGAAACAGCCAGAGTCCCGGGACCCCGTCGCCAGAGGAAATTCGCTATCTCAGCGCCCTTCTTAAACGCAGAGATTTACTTGTTGCGGATGCCGTTGCAGATAATCCCATTTACCTGTTTGCAGATAATTGTGCATAAAAGATACAGCTCCAGTGTTGTTACTGGTTTTGGCCAAATTTCGCTGAGGTAATCATGATGATGGCTAAAAATTGAGCACATCAAGCTAATGGACAAAGGACATCCTCCGCAGGGAAACAGATTTGTAAAAAGAGAACGAATGAGTGAGACGGGGCAGTTCTTGGCTGTCCCATCTTTACCCGTTCAAGCAGGTAAAGCTGAGTCCAGACCATTTTTTCAAACTGTTGAGGGATTAAGTGGTGCATATCACCCTTCATATCACGGAAAATACGCTCGGCCACCTGACGCTTTCGCTCATCAAACGGAGATGCGCGCACTCAGCCCATCAGAATCCGAGACTTCTTGCGAGCCTGAATATGGTTTACCATGTATGGAACGAAGTTTAGTGTCGCTGATAGCCATAATAGTATTTGGTACACGTCCAAAAATGAGTTTAGTACAAATATGGTATGGACTAATGTGGACAGTAAACAACGCATGGTTGAAAAAGAATACCCAGAATTGGGTTATTTATTGATGATTCAACTTAATAACAATGAGTTAGACAACATAAATGGACGAGAATAAACATTGAATAACTCATCGCAACAACCTACCTTCCTCTTTCACGACTATGAAACTTTCGGTAAGAGTCCGTCTCTGGATCGCCCGGCACAATTTGCAGCGCTGCGTACTGACAGTGAGTTTAATGTTATCGGTACCCCTGAGGTATTTTTTTGTCGGCCAGCAGATGACTATTTACCCCAGCCAGAAGCGGTGATGATAACCGGGATCACTCCGCAGCAAGCACTAGCGCAGGGTGAGAATGAAGCCGCGTTTGCCAGACGCATTCATGGGCTGTTTAGCACCCCAAATACCTGCATCATTGGCTATAATAACGTGCGTTTTGATGATGAAGTGACGCGTAATATTTTCTATCGTAACTTCTACGACCCTTATGCCTGGAGCTGGCAGAATAAAAACTCACGCTGGGATTTACTGGATGTGATGCGGGCCTGTTATGCTTTGCGTCCTGAAGGCATTGTCTGGCCCGAGAATGACGATGGCTTTCCGAGCTTCCGCCTGGAACATCTTACCAAAGCTAATGGTATAGAACACAGTAATGCCCATGATGCGATGGCTGATGTCTACGCCACTATCGCTATGGCGCAATTAGTCAAACGCCATCAACCGCGTCTGTTTGACTATCTCTACAGCCATCGTAGTAAACAGAAGCTACAAACACTGATTGATATTCCACAGATGAAACCGCTGGTTCATGTGTCCGGAATGTTTGGTGCAGCCCGCGGGAATACCAGCTGGATTGCTCCGCTGGCCTGGCACCCTGATAACCGTAATGCGGTGATTATGGTTGATCTTGCTGGTGATATCTCCAGTTTACTGGAACTGGATGCAGACCTGCTGCGCGAGCGTTTATATACTCCAAAAACTCAGCTGGGCGATATCCCCGCAGTACCGATTAAGCTGGTTCATCTCAATAAATGTCCGGTGCTGGCAGTAGCCAGCACTCTGCGCCCGGAAGATGCTGAACGTCTGGGTATCGACCGCCAGCACTGTCTGGCAAATCTAAAAATTCTGCGTGAGCATCCACAAGTACGCGAGAAAGTCGTCGCCCTGTTTGCGGAGGCTGCGCCGTTTATTCCCTCAGAGGACGTCGACGCCCAGCTGTATAATGGTTTCTTCAGCGATGCTGACAGAACGGCGATGGGTATTGTGCAGCAGACCCCGCCTGAGCGGTTAGCAACCCTGGATCTGACCTTTGTCGATGCCAGAATTGAACCGCTACTGTTTAACTACCGGGCGCGAAACTGGCCTGAAACACTGGATGAAGCCGAACAACAGCGCTGGCTACAGCATCGCCAGGAGCGGCTCAGCCAGGAAGCAGTGCAAGCCTATGTACTGGAGCTGGAAGCTCTGTATAACCTGTATGAAGGGGATGGCGAAAAACTTAAACTGTTGAAAGCGCTGTTTGATTACGCCCGACAGCTGGTGGGGTAAGTCCTGATTGGGTTGATGCTATGCTGAAGAAACAGCTAGCCTGACATAAGAGACCATCTTGAAAAACTCAGGTTATTCAGGACGGGTCAGACAATGTAAAAAGGGGAAAACTGAGTTTTCCCCTTTTTACTGGCAATTTATCAGGCACCCAACAGGTGCCTTTTTTATCACTCAGCTACGATTAAACGCCATCTTCGCTGTACTGTGGTACTGGGTTACGGAAGCTTCTGGTCACGCAAGCCACGTAAACAAAGCCAATTGCCGCCCAGATAAGGCCAAGGATCATGGAGCTTTGCTCAAGGTTAATCCACAGTGCACCTACTGTCAGCGCACCCATCATCGGCAGGATCAGGTAGTTCAGATGGTCTTTCAGCGTTTTATTACGCTTCTCACGGATCCAGAACTGAGAGATAACCGACAAGTTAACAAAGGTAAAAGCCACCAACGCACCAAAGTTAATCAATGCCGCTGCGGTAATCAGGTCAAAATCCAGCGCCAGTAACGCAACCGCACCAACCAGCAGCACGTTAAATGCTGGGGTACGCCATTTTGGATGGATATACCCGAAGAAACGCGTCGGGAACACACCGTCACGACCCATCACATACATCAGACGGGAAACGCCCATATGCGCAGCCATACCGGATGCCAGTACTGTTACGGTAGAGAAAATCAGCGCACCTACCTGGAATGCTTTACCCGCCACAAAAAACATAATTTCTGGCTGTGAGGCTTCCGGGTCAGTGAAGCGAGAGATATCCGGGAAGTACAGCTGTAAGAAATAAGTCGAAGCAATAAAGATCATGCCACCGATAATCGCTGTCAGAAGAATAGCCAGCGGGATAACACGCTCTGCATTCTTGGTTTCTTCAGACAGGTTACTGATGCCATCAAACCCGGTAAACGAGAAACAAAGGATCGTCGCCCCGGTGATCATAGGGACTAAATGGGCATTTTCAGACCAGAACGGCTTGCTGCTGCTCAGTGTTGCCTGACCTTCACCACCCGCTACACCATAAATAACCATACCAATAATCACCGCAATCAGCAGGATCTGCATGATGACAATGGTACCGTTAAAGTTAGCGACTGTTTTCACACTACGCAGGTTGGATACGGTCATAAAACCGACCAGTACGATAACAAATATCCAGGACGGAACCCCGGGAACCAAGGCTTCAAAGTAGATTTTTGCCAACAGAATGTTGATCATCGGCATAAACAGATAATCAAGCAGTGACGACCAGCCGACCATAAAGCCAACCAGTGGATTAAAGGCTTTTTGAGCGTAAGTGTAGGCCGAACCCGCAGACGGGAAGCGGCGTACCAGCTTACCGTAGCTCAGCGCGGTAAACAGTATCGCTATCAGAGCAAAGGCATAAGCCGTCGGTACATGACCGTCGGTCAGCCCGGAAACAATACCGAACGTATCAAACAACGTCATGGGCTGCATATATGCCAGACCCATCATGACTACGGGAAGTAGCGTTAAGGTTTTCTTTAACCCTACGCGATTGTTTGCACCTGCGGTGACGTTAAGCGACATGGTGACTTCCTTCTGATACAGAGAAAGTCCGCGCAAAAGCAAAAATCTGCCCCATCTTAATTTCCTCGGCGACACAACTGTCGTTTTTAAAAGCTAGTATCTATCCGGTACGAAGCCCGGCCTCTTGGGTTTTTTGGCATAATGCCGTTTGTCTGACTTAATTGATTGCAAAAAAATAACCGACGTCTCTTAAACGTCGGTTAATATGCATTTTTTGCAGAACCGCTATTTTGCCCTATTAACAGGCCAATTGACAAGACAATAAAGCCTGCACCAACCATTTTATTTCACTAAAAAGGTCTAAAAAAACAATCTGTTTCTCGGCTGCATGCCCCGTCAACACTGGGATGCCTGAAATTGTTGACCATCACCGTTTAATCCGTAAACAAATTGTGTCATTAGTGTTACATCAGGACATCCAAAGTCACAATTATCAGAGCGGCATCTGGAGCGGATCTGGGTACTGATACTCCATGCCCAGTTCACGGCAAATCAGACTGCCATCCACCAGTTTCCCTGATCCGGTGTTGTCCTCACGGAGAAATTGCGGTGGTGTCAGCCCTAGCTGTTTTGCCATCTGCGGATAAAAAACGGCCCGAGTGGGATGTCCGGGGGCGCAAAGGTTATAGAGATGTCCGCCTTGTGGGGCTTGTAACAGCAAACTCAAAGCGTCAATAACATCATCCAGATGCACCAGATTGACGCCGCGGCTACCATTAGCTAACTGGGTTTTATTCGCCATAAAACGTCCTGGATGACGCTCAGGCCCCACTAAGCCGGCGAGGCGAACAATATCCACCTCGGTACCTGGCAGGCTATGCAGCCAGCTTTCCAGCTCTTTTAACACCCGGCCACTGGCAGTAACGGGAACCAATGGACTGCTTTCATCTACTATTCCGTCACCTTCGCCATAAACCGAGGTCGAGCTGGTAAATATAATCCGTGGCACGCCATGCGCCAGCGCAGTATCAACCACTTGCTGCACTGCCTGAAAATAAAAGTTCTCGCCGTCTCCACTACGACGGGCGGGTAATGTCAGTATCAGCGCATCAACGTTGAATAATGCATCCTGCGCTTCACTGTCACACTCCATCTGCGGTTGTAACAACAACGGATAGCTTTCAATACCACACATTCTGGCGGCTTCAATGCCATCCGGTGTTGTTTTACTTCCCAGCACCTGATAACCGCGTGCCATTAACGATAATGCCAGCGGCATTCCTAACCACCCTAACCCGATGATTGCGACCTTTTTCATGCCCTGTCTCCTCGTCTTGCAGTGTTATATTCTGTGATAGCGCCAATACCCTAGCAAAGGCTACTCCTGTCAGGCTTAGCGCACAAATGACGAAACGCGACAGAATATGAATATTAACCAAAAAAGCCCTTGCGCCCATCAGGTAATCTGGTTTAGGTTAGTTTACAGAAATCAATAAACCTTGATACCAGAGAATTTTATGACCCGCGTTCCAGTTAAAAACCACCATCATCACCATCACCCTGACTAGTCTTTCAGGCGATTGGTGCTGGAAGACGAAAAGTTCTTCCAGTGGTTGGAGCGCGAATAAAGCCCCCGGAAGAACTTCTTTCGGGGGCTTTTTTTTGGACGTCATAACTAAATATAAAGGAGTAATCAACCATGTCAGACATCAACCGTTTACGCATCGCAATACAAAAATCAGGCCGTCTGAGTGACGAATCACGCGAACTTCTTGCTCGCTGCGGCATTAAAATTAACCTGCACACCCAGCGCCTGATTGCTCAGGCTGAAAATATGCCTATCGATATCTTACGGGTCCGTGATGACGATATCCCAGGATTGGTGATGGATGGCGTGGTTGATCTCGGTATTATCGGTGAAAACGTGCTTGAAGAAGAGTTACTGAACCGTCGTGCCCAAGGCGAAGATCCACGTTACTTAACCCTGCGCCGTCTCGATTTTGGTGGTTGCCGACTGTCACTGGCTACCCCAGTCGATGTGAAATGGGAAGGCGTGGAAGATTTACAAAATAAACGTATCGCGACCTCTTACCCGCACCTGCTTAAACGTTATCTGGATAAAAAAGGCATTCAGTTTAAGTCCTGCCTGCTTAATGGTTCCGTTGAAGTGGCTCCGCGCGTGGGTCTGGCCGATGCCATTTGTGACCTGGTTTCAACCGGTATCACTTTGGAAGCGAACGGCCTGCGTGAAGTGGAAGTTATCTACCAGTCCAAAGCCTGCCTGATCCAGCGTGACGGTGAATTGACTGCCGCTAAACAACAGCTGGTTGATACCTTAATGACCCGTATTCAAGGGGTGATTCAGGCGCGTGAGTCAAAATACATTATGCTGCACGCCCCAAGCGAACGCCTGGACGACATTATTGCTCTGCTGCCAGGTGCTGAACGCCCGACTATTCTGCCGCTAGCCGGTGATAAGCAACGCGTTGCTATGCATATGGTCAGCAGCGAAACCCTGTTCTGGGAAACCATGGAAAAACTGAAAGCGCTGGGTGCCAGCTCGATTCTGGTATTACCGATTGAGAAGATGATGGAGTAGTGGACCATGTCGAGTTTTAATACCCTGGTAAACTGGAATAACAGTGATGAGCAGACCCGGCAGGCGTTATTAACCCGCCCTGCTATCTCGGCTTCGGACAGCATCACACGTATCGTTAGCGAGATAATCGATAACGTTAAAAATAACGGCGATGCCGCACTGCGTGAATACAGTGCCCGGTTTGATAAAACCGAAGTTCAGTCATTACGTGTATCTGAAGGCGATATTGCCGCCGCAGTGGCGCGCCTGGGCGATGACGTTAAACAAGCGATGGCCGTAGCTGTTGCGAATATTGAAAAATTTCACCTCGCACAACAACTGCCAGTGGTCGATATTGAAACCCTGCCGGGCGTGCGCTGCCAGCAAGTCACCCGTCCGGTGGCTTCTGTCGGGCTGTATATTCCGGGTGGCTCAGCACCACTGTTTTCCACCGTGCTGATGCTGGCGACTCCAGCCCGCATTGCCGGTTGTCGCAAAGTGGTACTCTGTTCCCCACCACCGATTGCCGATGAAATTCTCTATGCGGCATCAATCTGCGGCGTACAAGAGGTATTTCAGGTCGGGGGCGCGCAAGCGATTGCAGCCCTGGCGCTGGGAACAGAGTCCCTGCCAAAAGTGGATAAAATTTTTGGCCCGGGCAATGCCTATGTCACCGAAGCTAAACGCCAGGTGAGCCAGCGTCTTGACGGTGCGGCCATTGATATGCCAGCGGGTCCGTCAGAAGTGCTGGTGATTGCCGATAGCGGCGCCACACCTGACTTTGTTGCCTCTGACTTACTGTCTCAGGCTGAACATGGCCCGGACTCACAGGTTATCCTGCTGACTCCTGATGCGGCCATGGCCGAAGCGGTTGCCCTTGCGGTTGACCGTCAGTTAGCCCAGCTACCACGTGCCGAAACAGCACGTCAGGCACTGGCGAGCAGCCGTCTGATTGTGACCGAGTCACTGGCACAATGTATTGAGATATCTAACCGCTATGGCCCGGAGCACCTGATTATTCAGACCCGTAATGCCCGCGATTTGGTGGATGATATCACCAGTGCCGGATCGGTATTTCTGGGTGACTGGTCACCAGAGTCTGCCGGGGATTACGCTTCCGGCACTAACCATGTGCTGCCGACTTATGGCTATACCGCGACCTGTTCCAGCCTGGGACTGGCTGATTTCCAGAAGCGCATGACGATTCAGGAACTGTCAGTGGAAGGTTTTTCCTCGCTGGCAAAAACCATTGAAATACTGGCGGCAGCAGAGCAACTCACCGCCCATAAAAATGCCGTTACCTTACGTGTTGCGGCTCTGAATGCCCGCTTGCCAGGGGATGAAAAATGAGTATTGAAGCCTTAGCCCGTGCTAATGTCCGTAAGCTGGTGCCTTATCTTTCCGCCCGTCGCCTGGGCGGCAATGGTGATGTCTGGCTGAATGCCAATGAATATCCCACTGCAGTAGAGTTTCAGCTTACCGCTCAGACACTGAATCGCTATCCGGAGTGCCAGCCAAAACAGGTTATCGAGCGTTATGCCCGTTATGCCGGGGTGCAACCAGAACAGGTTCTGGTTAGCCGTGGCGCTGACGAAGGTATTGAGCTGCTGATCCGTGCTTTTTGTGAGCCGGGTCAGGACGCGATTATGTACTGCCCGCCGACCTATGGCATGTACAGCGTCAGCGCTGAAACCTTTGGTGTGGAATGCCGTATCGTACCCACTCTGGCCGACTGGCAACTCGACTTGCCAGCTATCACACGCCAGCTTGATAACGTAAAAGTGCTGTATGTCTGTAGCCCCAATAACCCAACCGGTCAGCTTATTAACCCGCAGGACTTACGCGCCTTGCTGGAGCTGACACGCGATAAAACGATTGTGGTAGCGGACGAAGCCTATATTGAATTCTGCCCTGAAGCGACACTGACCCAATGGCTAGTGGAGTATCCGCACCTGGTGATTCTACGTACCCTGTCAAAGGCCTTTGCTCTGGCGGGATTACGCTGTGGATTTACCCTGGCGAATGAAGAGGTTATTAATCTGCTGTTAAAAGTGATTGCCCCTTATCCGCTGTCCACCCCGGTCGCTGATATTGCCGCTCAGGCACTAAGTGAGCAAGGACTTAAAGCCATGCGTCAACGCGTTGCCGAGACCATCGCTAATCGCGGCGAACTGGTCACGGCCTTGGAACAAGTCCCTTGCGTTGAGCAGGTGTTTACCAGTGAGACCAACTATATTCTGGTCAGAATCACCGAGTCCACCCAGGTGTTTAAGTCCCTGTGGGACCAAGGTATTATCTTGCGTGACCAAAATAAACAACCATCGTTAAGCGGCTGCCTGCGTATTTCGATAGGTACCCGCGCTGAATGCCAGCGCCTTATCGCTGCACTACAAGAACAACCCGGCTGCCAGGCCACGGAGAAGAAATGAGCCAGAAAGTCCTTTTCATTGACCGCGATGGAACCCTGATCAGCGAGCCACCCGTTGACTTCCAGGTTGACCGTCTGGATAAACTGGCCTTTGAAGCCAATGTCATCCCGGCCTTGCTGCAACTGCAAAAAGCAGGCTATAAACTGGTGATGATAACCAATCAGGATGGGCTGGGGACTGATAGCTTCCCGCAAGCTGACTTTGATGGCCCGCATAACTTGATGATGCAGGTCTTCACCTCTCAAGGCATCGTCTTTGATGAGACCCTGATTTGTCCACATCTGCCTGCCGATAATTGTGCCTGTCGCAAACCGAAAACGGCTCTGGTGACCCGTTATCTGGAAGACGGTGTGCTGGATAAAGCCACCAGCTATGTGATTGGTGATCGCGCGACCGATATTGAACTGGCCGAAAATATGGGGATTCAGGGACTGCGCTACCACAGCCAGGATTTAAACTGGTCCCATATCAGCGAACAGCTAACAAAACGTGATCGCTTTGCCCATGTGGCGCGTAATACCAAAGAAACACAGATTGATGTCAAAGTCTGGCTTGACCGTGAAGGTGGCAGCAAGATCAATACCGGTGTTGGCTTCTTTGACCATATGTTGGATCAGATCTCAACCCATGGTGGCTTCCGTATGGAAATCTCGGTGAGTGGCGACTTGTATATTGATGACCACCACACCGTGGAAGATACCGGCCTGGCCCTGGGTGAAGCCTTGCGTCTGGCGCTAGGCGATAAACGCGGTATCACCCGCTTTGGCTTTGTGCTGCCGATGGATGAGTGTCTGGCACGCTGTGCGCTGGATATTTCTGGTCGTCCGCACCTGGAGTATAAAGCAGAGTTTAATTATCAGCGCGTTGGCGATCTCAGCACTGAGATGGTTGAACACTTCTTTAGCTCCCTTTCCTACACCATGGGCGTGACGCTGCACCTGAAAACCAAGGGCAAAAACGATCACCACCGGGTAGAAAGCCTGTTTAAAGTGTTCGGCCGTACTCTGCGTCAGGCGATCCGTGTTGAAGGCGATGTACTGCCGTCTTCGAAAGGGGTTCTGTAATGAACGTGGTCATCCTCGATACAGGTTGTGCCAACCTGCACTCGGTCAAATCGGCGATTCAACGTCACGGCTATGAGCCTGTGGTAAGCCGTGAGCCGGATGTGGTGTTGCATGCGGATAAACTGCTGCTGCCCGGTGTCGGTACAGCACAGGCGGCGATGCAGGAAGTGATTGCGCGTGACCTGGTGTCTTTGATTAAAGCCTGTACCCAGCCTGTGCTGGGTATTTGCCTCGGAATGCAACTGCTCGGCAGCCGTAGCGATGAGAGCAATGGTATCGAGATGCTGGGGATTATTGACCAGCCGATTCTGCAGATGAAAGATGTCGGCTTGCCACTACCGCATATGGGCTGGAACCGCGTTTATCCTAAAGCGGGTGACCACTTGTTCCGTGGGATTGAAGACGGAGCCTATTTCTACTTCGTTCACAGTTACGCCATGCCGGTGTGTGAAAACACCATCGCCCAAACCCATTACGGGGAAGCCTTTACCGCTGCGGTGCAAAAAGACAACTTCTGGGGTGTGCAGTTTCACCCGGAACGCTCAGGTGCCGCAGGTGCCCGGCTTTTGAAAAACTTTCTGGAGATGTAACCATGATTATTCCGGCACTCGACTTAATTGACGGCACCGTGGTACGCCTCCACCAAGGGGATTATGGCCAGCAACGCGACTATGGACGTGACCCGCTGCCAAGACTCCAGGAGTATCAGGCGCAGGGAGCAGAAATTTTACACCTGGTGGATTTAACGGGCGCGAAAGATCCCGCCGCCCGTCAGATCCCATTGCTACAAAAACTGTTGGCTGGGGTCAGTGTCCCGGTACAGGTCGGTGGTGGTGTACGCAGTGAACAGGATGTGGAAGCCCTGCTTAATGCCGGTGCTACCCGCGTAGTGGTCGGCTCTACCGCAGTCTCTGATCCACAAAAAGTTCAAGGCTGGTTTACCCGCTTTGGCGCTGATGCCATCGTACTGGCGCTGGATGTCCGTATTGATGCCGCAGGGCAAAAGCAAGTGGCGGTCAGCGGCTGGCAGGAAACCTCAGGTACCACGCTGGAACAGCTGGTCGAACAGTTCTTACCTTTTGGCTTAAAGCATGTACTTTGCACTGATATCTCGCGCGATGGCACCCTCAGTGGTTCTAACGTTGAGCTGTATCGAGAAGTCTGTGCCCGCTTCCCACAAGTGGCTTTCCAGGCTTCAGGCGGTATTGGCGGGCTGAAAGATATTGCTGCTCTGCGCGGCAGTGGCGTGAGCGGTGTGATTGTCGGACGCGCATTACTGGAAGGTAAATTTACAGCTGCGGAGGCAATTTCATGCTGGCAAAACGGATAATTCCTTGTCTCGATGTACGTGACGGGCAAGTAGTGAAAGGGGTTCAGTTTCGTAATCACGAAATTATTGGTGATATCGTTCCCCTGGCACAGCGTTATGCGCAAGAAGGCGCTGACGAGCTGGTGTTCTATGATATCACTGCCTCCAGCGATGGTCGGGTAGTGGATAAAAGCTGGGTGACTCGGGTGGCAGAGGTTATCGATATTCCTTTCTGCGTTGCCGGGGGCATTAAGTCCGTGGAAGATGCCGCCCAGATCCTCTCGTTTGGCGCCGATAAAATTTCCATCAACTCCCCTGCACTGGCGGATCCGACACTCATTACACGGCTGGCCGATCGCTTCGGTGTTCAGTGTATCGTGGTGGGGATTGATACCTGGTTTGATGAACAGACCGGTAAATATCACGTCAACCAGTATACTGGCGATGAAAGCCATACCCGGGTCACACAGTGGGAAACCCTGGACTGGGTGGAAGAAGCTCAGCGCCGAGGTGCGGGTGAAATCGTCCTGAATATGATGAACCAGGACGGGGTGCGTAACGGCTATGACCTGGAACAACTGAGTAAAGTCCGCGCTGTATGCCGTGTACCGCTAATTGCTTCTGGCGGCGCAGGAACCATGGAACACTTCCATGAGGCGTTTCGTGATACGGATGTGGATGGTGCTTTAGCAGCATCAGTATTCCATAAGCAAATTATTAATATTGGTGAACTGAAAGCCTTTTTAGTTAACCAGGGTGTGGAGATTAGAGTGTGTTAAGCGAACAACAACAAGCCCAGTTAGACTGGGAAAAAACGGCTGACCTGATGCCGGTTATTGTCCAGCATGCCCAGTCTGGCGAAGTGCTGATGCTAGGTTATATGAACCAGGCCGCTCTGGCTCAGACTATCGGGAGCGGTAAAGTCACCTTTTTCTCTCGTAGCAAGCAACGGCTGTGGACCAAAGGGGAAAGCAGTGGTCACTTTTTAAATCTGGTCAGCATTACCCCGGACTGCGATAACGATACCCTGCTGATCCTCGCTAATCCGACTGGCCCGACTTGCCATCTTGGCACCAGTAGCTGCTTTGCCGATACCCACCACGACTGGCACTTCCTCTATCAGCTGGAACAGTTACTGGCGTCACGTAAAAATGCCGACCCAAACAGTTCCTATACCGCTAAGCTGTACGCCAGTGGCACCAAGCGTATTGCCCAGAAAGTGGGAGAAGAAGGCGTTGAAACCGCACTGGCCGCCACGGTTAATGACCGGGAAGAGCTGACCAACGAAGCCTCTGACCTGGTGTATCACCTGCTGGTACTGCTGCAAGACCAGCAGCTGGATCTGAGTGCGGTAATTGAAAACCTGCGTAAACGGCATCAGAGTAAGTAATCAGTAATACTGAACAGGCCACAATCGTGGCCTGTTCAAAACCAGCATTTTTTTCTTGAAAGTATAAGTTTTAACTTATATTCCCAAAATAATTCAAGTTGCAGGAAGGCGGCAAGCGAACGAATTCCGATGAGCGGACTAACGCCAGTGATTCGGGTGAGTGAACGCAGGCAACGCGCCTGCAGTTCGAAGTATGAAGGGTAATTTAGTGACCAGCTTTATATTCCCGCACCGCATTACGTGCCAGTACCGCACCACAGCCTATCATTCCTCCCAGTAACACACCTAATACCAGGACTAACGCCGTTTTGGGACTATCTCTGCGAATCGGTAGCGTCGGTTTTAACACATAGCGATAGGTACTGATGCTGGTCTTATCGCTTTTAATATCTTGAATCGCCAGTAACTGCTGTCGGGTTTGAAAATAGCCTTCAGGGTAGGCTAACGGGCGCATAGACTCACGCTCAACCATCGCACTGAGCGCTTCACTGCCCAGTAAAAAAAGCGTGTCCTGAGTGACATTATCAACCTGTCGCTCCTTGGGATGAACAATATCCGCCGCCTGAGCGAATTTTAATGCTTCCTTAATTTGCTCAATGCGCAGATTTTTTTTCTCCAGGGCAATTTTTTCCTGTGCTGCCAGCACACTATTTAACGCGACCACTTTTTGCTGCAGATTTTCCCGTAAACCCGATTCCAGCTCCCGGGCAATATGCTCATTAGTCTGCTCAATATACTCGGTTAGCTGAGTCTGTGCCGACTCAGCACTACCCGCCTGATAACTCAGTTTTAGGGGCAGTGGCTGCCCTTTTTCCGAGGGGGCAATAGTTAAACTTTCTGGTCGATGTTGATTCTGCAGGGTTTCTGCCAGCGCCGAAAATGCCGAAGAAAAACGGTTAATCAGCCGACTTTCAATATCCCGGGCATCAAAGGCCGGAGTTCCATTCAGTACACTGACTGCAAAGGTATAACTGGCTATCTGGGCGCTATCCGGCCGGGTAATAGTGGCTGTCGAAGTCCATTTTTGTGGCGAATAGACGACAAATGCGCCACTAATAGCCAGCCCCAGCAGAACAAATAGCATAATCAGCCACTTCCCTCGCCATAACTGCAACACAAGCTCAATTATATCAATTTCATCCGGATCTCGTTCCTTGAGATTCACTTTATTATCCGTTTTCATATACTCACTATACATCAGGTAAAAATCAGACTGCAGATTACCTGTTATGCCATAAATTCAGTTAAATGATCCTGGTATCATAGACTGAATTTATCAAAAATCACGTAACTCTGGGTTAAATGGTGTTTTATTAAACAATATAAGTAAAAAATAACTGTATGGATCCTCAAAAAGTCGCAACCACTCAGGGAAAGATTACGCCCCCCGCAGCCCGTAAGTATAAGTATCCATGTAATAGGAATCATTCACTTTTATACCCCAAATAATTCGAGCAGCAGGAAGGCGGCAAGTGAGCGAATCCCGATGAGCTGACTAACGTCAGTGATTCGGGTGAGTGAACGCAGGCAACGTGCCTGCAGTTCGAAGTATAAAAGTATTACCCAAAATAATTCGAGCTGCAGGAAGGCGACAAGTGAGCGAATCCCGATGAGCTGACTAACGTCAGTGATTCGGGTGAGTGAACGCGGGCAACGCGCCTGCAGTTCGAAGTATGAAGGGTAATTTAGTGAGAGATCTTATAGCCGCGTAATACATTCCGCACCAGCACCGCACCACAACCCATCATCCCCCCCAGTAATACGCCTAATACCAGGACTAATGCTGTTTTTGGGCCATCGCTGCGAATCGGTAACATCGGTTTTAACACATAGCGATAGGTACTAATGCTCGCCTTATCGCTTTTAAGATCTTGAATCGCCAGTAACTGCTGCCGGGTTTGAAAATAGCTTTCAGGATAGGCTAACGGGCGCAGGGACTCACGCTCAACCATCGCATTGAGTGCTTCACTGCCCAGCAAAAACAGTGTGTCCTGGTTAACGTTATCCCCCTGCCGTTCCTTGGGATGAACAATATTGGCCGCTTCGGCAAATTTTAACGCTTCCTTGATCTGCGCAATGCGCAGATCTTTTTGCTCCTGGGCGACTTTGTCCTGTGCCGCCAGCACACTATTTAGCGCGACGATTTTTTGCTGCAGATTTTCCCGTAAACCCGACTCCAGATCCTGAGTAATACGTTTATTAGTCTGCTCAATATACTCGGTTAACTGAGTCTGTGCAGCTTCAGCGCTGCCAGCCTGATAACTCAGCTTTAGCGGGAATGGCTGCCCTTTTTCTGAGGGTGTAATAGTTAAATTTTCCGGTAGACTTTGATTTTTCAGTGTTTCTGCCAGCGCTGAAAAAGCTGAAGCAAAACGGTTGATCAGCCGACTTTCGATATCCTGGGCATCAAAGGCAGTTGTCCCATCCAGCACACTGACCGCAAAGGTATAACTGGCAATCTGGGCGCTATCCGGCCGGGTAATGGTGGCGGTAGCAGTCCATTTTTGTGGCGAATAGACTGCAAATACTCCGCTAAGAACCAGCCCTAATAGAATAAATAGCATAATCAGCCACTTACCTCGCCATAACTGCAACACAACCTCAATCAAATCAATTTCGTCCGAATCTCGTTCCTTGAGATTCGCTTTATTATCTGTTTTCATATGCTCTCCATGCGTCAGGTAAAAATCAGACAACAGATTACCTGTTATGTCAGAAATTTTTTTGAATAATCCCTATATAATAGACTGAATTTATCATGAATCAGGATATTCTGAGTTAAATGATTAAATTTCAATCAATTTCGCGACCTAATCTAACAGTCTCAGTACGAGGTGTTAACAATAAAATTATTTTAAGCCAGTATAATAAACCACATAAAATGACAAATGTAGATTTATAAGCCTTTCAATGACTGAAAAATGAAATATTTTACCAATACACCCACCAATAGGTTTCTTATTGAAGCACTGTAATATTATCGTGATTTTGCTTATGGAACAGATAGCGGTATTATAGTTATTATTATTTGGCATCATAAAAACAATATAAAAATTAAAGGAGCAGTATGAAATTTCTGGTCACAGGTGCTGCTGGGTTTATTGGCTCGCAGGTAAGTCAGCGTCTTCTCGATATGGGACATCAGGTAGTTGGTATCGATAATCTTAATAGTTATTACGATATAACCCTTAAACAGGCCCGTCTTGATGCTATATCGGGTAAAGAATTTTCTTTCTACGAATTTGACTTAGCCGATAAAGAAAATATCGCTGAACTCTTTAGCAATGAGAAGTTTAATCGGGTAATTCATCTCGCAGCCCAGGCTGGGGTGAGATATTCTTTAGAAAATCCTCATGCTTATGCGCAGGCTAACCTGATAGGCCATCTAAATATTCTCGAAGGTTGCCGTCATAATCATGTAGAACATCTATTATATGCTTCTTCAAGTTCTGTTTATGGTCTGAATCGCAAGATGCCTTTTTCTACTGATGATTCAGTAGATCATCCAGTCTCATTATATGCAGCGACAAAGAAAGCTAATGAATTAATGTCACATACCTATTCTCATCTTTATCATTTACCCACTACAGGTTTGCGTTTCTTTACTGTCTATGGTCCATGGGGCCGTCCTGATATGGCGCTATTTAAATTTACCAAAGCCATGCTGGAAGGCAAACCTATAGATGTTTATAACTATGGAAAAATGAAAAGAGACTTTACCTATATTGATGATATTGTTGAAGCTATTGTTCGCCTGCAAGATGTCATTCCGCAAAAAAATGATAGCTGGTCAGTAGAAACCGGCTCTCCATCAGCCAGCTCCGCCCCCTACTCTGTTTATAATATCGGCAATAGTGCACCAGTCGAACTCATGGATTATATTACTGCCCTGGAAGAAGCCCTGGATATTAAGGCAGAAAAAAATATGATGCCAATGCAACCCGGTGATGTGCATGAGACCAGTGCCGATACTGCAGCACTTTATGATGTGATAGGCTTTAAACCCAAAACATCAGTAAAAGAAGGGGTGAAAAAATTTGTCGAATGGTATCGTGAATTTTATAAAGTATAGAGTTTTTATATTCATCTCAAAATAGAAACTGTCATTTAAGGCCATTATAATTATGTGCATGGATGCACTTATAATTAATATAGTGCTCAATTATCACAATATATTTATTAATATCGATAAGATTTTATATTGATTGGTTTTTCAAACTAATAACTTATTCTATCATTATCTGTTAAAATAAAACATTTCAACCTTACACAAATGAAGTAAATCTATTTACTCAAAAACATAAATCAACCATTACTCATAAAGACTCAATAACCAGGAAAAAATTACGAAACCCCGCAGCCCTGCCTTAAACGATTTATTCTGCGACAAGATATCTACCGCGATATGTTTTATCCCTGAAAATAGTTCTGCTGTATCTCCTCTTCTTACCCAACAATTATCTTCATTCATGGTTACATCCAGGCGCCAGTGCAATTTATTCTCGATATCCCAGTTTACCACGCACCTCTGAGGTAAACGTCTCTACTGAAATATTCGAGGAACTAATATAATAACGGACAGACATTTCTGGTTCTTTATCTCCGGCTATTAGTTCATCAGGTATATCGCTGACAATATGAAATCGGCTTTCCTGTCTTCCATGGTTTTTTCTTCTGTCACAAAACTTTCTAACTCAGAATAGCAGATAATCACCTTCCTTCTTGCGGACCTTTTCAGCCATTTTTAACTGCCCGAGAACAATGTCACTCGTTGTCGAAAATGCATTGATGAAATGTATCGCCCCTCGTCGTCTGCTTTATCATAAGATCTGCGCGGTGCTTTCCCATTAATAGCAATAACGTCTTCATCGACTGTATGGCATTCCTTCATCCAGTTAATAAAACATTCATGGAATTTATTATGACTTATATTACTCACCACTCTGGCGACAGTATCATGTACAGAAATACCATTTTAAAATCATCATAGAGCTTCAAAAAAAACCAGATAAACATGCCCAAAATATTCAATCCCCCCCCATCCTTCTGCACCTGAGATAACAGAAAAAATAGTCAGAAGAAGAATATCAGATAATTTATGCTCAAATTTCTATAACTGACGATAATCAGGAATAATAGTAATATATTTCATTAAATATTCAAGATTCATTGTACCAATTCCATTTAGTTTTGAATTAAGAGGATTTGATCATATTAAGCCACGACGAGATACCACTTAATGCTCATCCTTTATCTCTGTTCAATAAACACACGATTTATTGTATGAAAAACGTAATTTCCCGTGTTTTTCTCTGATTCAATAACTATCTTTCAAGAGGATAAGAACATTGTATGTCTTACCCTCTTTATTTACAACCGTCGCCATATTACTCTACCGCGCATAAATAAAACACACTCGTATATATGTTATGCAAATTTATTTTTCTTTTTTACTAACGAAGATAATTTAATAGACAAGCGGTCAATTGATGCAAATGAATTTGCGACAAAAATAGATATCACTATGCTTGTAAGACATCCAACAAGTGGATATTTAAAACCAAAGTGATTAAATAAATTAAATACTAAAAATATAACACACCAATGAGTCAAATATAATGGGAATGATATATGACCAAGTTTATATAGTATTGGTTTTGATAATAATCGCTGAGAAACCTCACTCATAACGATTCCTAATATAATAAAAACAGCCCCAAAGAAATTCAATGCTGTATATGTTTTATCCCCTATAATCATAAAAAACAGATTATAACTTACACTTGTATTATGAGCACCAACAAGATAAAGACCAAAAATAATAAAAGCAACACCGATATATTTAATTTTCAGGGTTAAAATAAACTCTTTAATTATCATCCCAATGTAAAAACAAAGCCCACCTAAAAGTGGTTGAAAACCAAATGCCAACAAGGGAACAATAAATATAAACATTGCTAAAAGTGGTTTCTTAGTTTTATATGACAGATACACTAAAAGAGAACAATAAAACTCGATAGACATAGTCCATAACACAGGATTATATGGATTTCCTGACTTTAGATTGAAGATAGAGTTTACTGCGCCTCCCCAAAAAGCGCTAATGAAGTTTATTGACTCTCTATTTATTGATGCATTAATAAAATTTACTTCTTTTTCAACCCCAAATTGATTAACCACATAGTAAATAATAAAAGCAAAAAGACATGATGCTGTGGCAGGAATAGAAAGTCTTAAATAACGAGAAACAGAATTAACAAAAAAAGAATTTTTATTTTTATCCGCGCTAATGCTAAGAACAATTCCACTCATAATAAAAAAAACATATACAGCTGACGAGCCTGAATAAAAGAATCCGAATGGACTATTATGTACTAACTCCTGAACATAATTTGATGCTGGTATTAACGAAGCATCAAAATTATGTAGATAAATAAAATAAACCAAAGATAAATGAGAAAATACAACAAAAATACTAGCAATACCTCTTACTGAATCTAAATACTCGATTTTATTATTTTTCATTGAAACCTCAATAACGAATATCATAATATACGTACTTTGAAAAAAACCAATTAATAGATTGCAAATCACACTCTCGACATTTAATTAGGGCGAAAACAATAAATCAATCATATAAAAAATTCATTATGTAAATAGTAAAAAACATGACATTCAAGAAATAAGCAATCACAAAATAACCATTACCATTTAGTATTATATTTAATCAAGCAACATATACTATCTTAATAATACACATATAATCAAACTCATTCAACAGAACTATTTTTACTTTATCAGTATTGTTTTTTATATATCACATGATAAATTTTATATTTATAGCTGAGTTTAATATAAAACTGCATCTTTTAAATTATCATTTACTATAAAGATGCAGTTTACATATAAAAAATATATAATTAAATGGACAAATCAATCATTCCCGAAAAGATCTCTGGTATAAACTTTCTCTGATACATCGAATAGTTCTTCTGCCATACGATTCGAAATAATCACATCCGACTCTTGTTTAAACGCAGTCAAGTCACGAATAACTTTTGAGTGGAAAAATTCATCTTCTTCCATTACTGGTTCATAAATAATCACTTCTACGCCTTTGGCTTTAATACGCTTCATGATTCCCTGAATCGAGGAAGCGCGGAAGTTATCCGAGTCAGTTTTCATAATTAAACGGTAAACACCGACTACTTTAGGTTTACGCGCAAGGATAGAGTCAGCAATAAAATCTTTACGGGTGCGGTTAGCATCTACAATGGCGGAGATCAGATTATTCGGTACAGACTGATAGTTAGCCAGTAGTTGCTTGGTATCTTTCGGTAAGCAGTAACCACCATAGCCAAAAGAAGGGTTGTTATAGTGATCGCCAATACGTGGGTCAAGCGAGACGCCTTCGATAATCTGCTTAGTATTCAGTCCGAGACTTTCAGCATAGCTATCCAGCTCATTAAAATAGGCGACACGCATTGCCAGATAGGTATTGGCAAATAGTTTAATTGCCTCTGCTTCTGTTGAGTCAGTAAACAGTACCGCAATATCCTGCTTAATAGCCCCTTCCTGTAACAGAGCAGCAAAACGCTCTGCCCGCTCGGAACGCTCACCAATTACAATCCGAGATGGGTGTAGGTTGTCATATAACGCCCGGCCTTCACGCAGAAACTCTGGTGAGAAAAATAGATTATCAATTCCCAGTTTCTCTTTCATACCCTGGGTAAAACCGACCGGAATAGTCGACTTAATCACCATTACTGCATTTGGGTTAATCGCCGTAACGTCTCTAATCACTGACTCAACACTGGTGGTATTAAAATAGTTATTCTTCGGGTCGTAGTCGGTCGGGGTGGCGATAATCACATAATCTGCCCCGCGATAGGCGTCTTCTTTATCCGTAGTGGCACGAAAGTTAAGCGGTTTACTTGCCAGATAAGACTCAATTTCTTTATCAGCGATTGGGGAACGCTTATTATTTAGCATCTCTACTTTTGCCTGAACAATATCCAAGGCAACCACTTCATGATTCTGGGCAATTAAAATACCATTTGACAGGCCAACATAGCCAGTTCCGGCAATCGCTATTTTCATTTTTTCCATTCTCTTAGTTCGGGATCCTGAATAATCAGGATATGATTTTAGATATCTGTTGAAATATCATACCTAATATCTTAGCTATTCTATTTAAAGCACCAAGTATGATGATGATTATCTTAAACAGCAGAGACGGTTCTCTACTGTTTAATTTTAACTAACGTGACTCATTCAGGAGCTGAAGCAGATACTGTCCATAAGAAGTTTTCTCCATCAACGCCGCATTTTCCTTAACTTGTTCTGCCGTTAACCATCCTTTACGGAAAGCTATTTCTTCCAGACAGGCTATTTTAAAGCCCTGTCTTTTTTCGATGGTATGAACAAACTGAGAAGCTTCAATTAAACTATCGTGAGTTCCGGTATCCAGCCAGGCAAAACCGCGACCCAATAACTCAACATTCAGTTGATTCATCTCAAGGTACATTTGGTTAATGCTGGTGATTTCCAGTTCATTACGCTGAGAAGGTTTTACCTGTCTGGCTAAATCAACAACCTGGTTGTCGTAAAAATAAAGTCCCGTCACCGCCCAGTTTGACTTAGGTTCGACGGGTTTTTCTTCTATCGATAATGCGCGATAGTTTTTATCGAACTCAACCACGCCAAAGCTCTTCGGGGACATCACCTGATAGCCAAAAACTGAAGCGCCTTGGGTACGCTGAGCCACCATTTCCAGCTTGCTACCAAAACCCTGGCCAAAGAAAATATTATCGCCTAATACCAAAGCACAAGGCTCACCATTAATAAACTCTTCGCCAATCAGAAAAGCCTGTGCCAGACCTTCCGGACGTGGTTGTACCTGATAACTTAATGCAATCCCTAAATGACTGCCATCACCCAGCAGTCGCTGAAATGAGGATAAATCCTCCGGCGTAGTGATCAGCAGAATATCGCGAATGCCGGCTAACATCAGTACCGAGATCGGATAGTAAATCATCGGTTTATCGTAAATCGGCAGCAACTGCTTGGAGACGCCCCGCGTAATAGGATAAAGCCGAGTTCCTGAACCACCAGCCAGAACAATACCTTTCATTTCAATTCCTTAAAATTATATTACTGTACTAGTCCTTGACGCTCACGGACATAAGAACCATCTTTAATTCTTTGCCACCAGGACGGATTTGCCAGATACCACTCTACGGTTTTGCGGATACCGGACTCGAAGGTTTCTTCAGGTCTCCAGCCTAGCTCGCGCTCTATTTTGCTGGCATCAATAGCATAACGAAGATCATGTCCAGGCCGGTCAGTAACATAAGTAATAAGCTGTTCAAACTGATCAATACCCGCGGGTTTGTCCTGGATTATCTCATCCAGTAAACGACAAATAGTAAGAACGACATCAATATTCTTGCGTTCATTATGCCCGCCAATATTATAGGTTTCACCGACCGCCCCTTTAATTAATACGGTGTAAAGTGCACGGGCGTGATCTTCAACATATAACCAGTCACGAATTTGACTCCCATCGCCATAAACCGGTAACGGTTTACCTTCCAGGGCATTAAGAATGACTAGCGGAATCAATTTTTCAGGGAAGTGATACGGGCCATAATTATTGGAGCAGTTAGTAACCAGTACCGGCATTTTATAGGTTCGCGCCCAGGCACGCACCAGATGGTCACTGGCCGCTTTAGAAGCTGAATAAGGACTACTCGGATCGTAAGGCGTACTTTCAGTAAACAGATCCTGACTGTTATGGAGATCACCATAGACTTCATCGGTGGAAATATGGTGAAAACGAAACTGGCTTGAGTCAGATAACTGGTTCCAGTAATAGCGGGCAGCTTCAAGCAATGTATAGGTGCCGACAATATTAGTTTCGATAAAGGCAGCCGGACCATCGATTGAACGATCGACATGACTTTCTGCTGCCAGATGCATCACAGCATCAGGCTGAAAGTCATGAAAGATACGGTCTAGTGTTACCCGATCACAAATATCGACTTGCTGGAATGAATAGCGTTTATCTTTTGCAGCAGTAACCAGAGACTCCAGATTACCGGCATAGGTTAATTTATCAATGACCAAAACTTCGTCAGTGGTATTATTAATCAGATAGCGAACAACAGCAGAACCGATAAACCCTGCGCCACCCGTAACAATGATTTTCATACAGCCTGAGGTCCTTAACTGTTTTATCCTGCCAGCTATCGTTGATATACCCGTCATACTTCAAGTTGCCCGGGTATAGCAGATAACTTAAATAAAATTTTTCAGGACATAATAGCAAAAAACCAGTGAGGAAACCTCACTGGTTAGTGGTAAAGAAAAAGCCGAAGCCTGTCTTTAACTTAGTCTTGCAGCCACTCGGTGTGGAACACACCTTCTTTATCAGTACGCTTATAGGTATGCGCGCCGAAGTAGTCACGCTGCGCCTGGATCAGGTTAGCAGGCAGAACTGCGGCACGGTAGCTGTCGTAGTAAGTGATCGCGGCAGCAAAGGTCGGTACCGGAATACCATTCTGAACGGCATAAGCCACCACATCACGCAGCGCTTGCTGGTATTCATCAGCAATATTTTTAAAGTACGGCGCTAGCAGCAGATTAGCAATCGCTGGATTCTGTGCATAGGCATCGGTAATTTTCTGCAGGAACTGGGCACGGATAATGCAGCCTTCGCGGAAGATCTTCGCGATTTCACCGTAGTTCAGATCCCAGTTGTGCTCTTCTGATGCCGCACGCAACTGAGAGAAGCCCTGAGCGTAAGAAACAATTTTACCCAGGTAAAGCGCGCGACGAACTTTCTCGCCGAATGCAGCTTTATCACCCTCAACCGCTTTAACCTGTGGACCGGTCAGCACTTTAGAGGCGGCAACACGTTGCTCTTTTAACGATGAGATATAACGGGCAAAGACTGACTCTGTTATCAGTGACAGCGGTTCACCTAAGTCCAGTGAACTCTGGCTGGTCCACTTCCCGGTGCCTTTGTTAGCCGCTTCATCCAGAATAACATCAACCAGATAAGTCCCTTCTTCATCTTTTTTAGTGAAGATATCTTTGGTGATATCAATCAGGTAGCTGCTCAGTTCGCCCTGGTTCCACTCGGTAAAGGTGGTCGCCAGTTCTTCATTAGACAGACCCAGACCGTGCTTCAGTAAAGAGTAGGCTTCAGCGATAAGCTGCATATCGCCATATTCGATACCGTTATGGACCATCTTCACATAGTGACCCGCACCGTCCGGACCGATATAAGTGACACATGGCTCACCATCTTCCGCTACCGCAGCAATCCTGGTCAGGATAGGGGCAACCAGGTCATAGGCGTGTTTCTGACCACCTGGCATGATAGAAGGCCCTTTTAACGCCCCTTCTTCACCACCAGAGACACCGGTACCGATAAAGTTAAAGCCTTCGGCAGACAGTTCACGGTTACGACGAATGGTGTCCTGGAAGAAGGTATTACCGCCATCAATAATGATGTCGCCTTTCTCAAGGAAAGGTTTCAGGGAATCAATCGCACTGTCAGTACCCGCACCCGCTTTCACCATCAGCAGAATACGACGTGGGGTTTCCAGGGACTCAACAAACTCTTTAACCGTATAGTAAGGAACCAGTTTTTTACCCGGGTTCTCGGCAACGACTTCTTCAGTTTTGTCACTGGAGCGGTTAAAAATGGATACAGTGTAGCCACGGCTTTCGATATTCAGCGCCAGATTGCGCCCCATTACTGCCATACCGACGACGCCGATTTGTTGCTTGGACATTCTTTACTCCTGTCAAGTGATCACCGTAGCAAAGTACGGTATAAATATATCTACGATACTATATCAATACTTGGTATCTGAATAGAAGAAGAATGCTTAAGTCCATAATATTTAAAAGGTATTATTCGCTTGATCGTGCAGAATTTTCTATTAGTTTTTATCATAATAACCTTACTACATAATTGAATAATCAATTAACGATAGATAATTCAACTATAAAAAACAAGCAATTTAAAAACGGTTAAATTTCAAAAATCATCTGTAATTATTATAAAAATAAAAACCCATAAAAATAATGATGTGTTTATTTTCTAAGAATACCTTTGATAGTGTAGCCAATAAAGTATTTAGAAGATTTGATAATATTAAAACCTAGCTCATTCCGATAGAAAAACCACTGATGTTTAGCCGCGTTAAGCTTGTTCTGTGTCATACCAGAGTCTGTACGATAGTCAGCAAGAACTTCCTGGCAGCATTGGGCTTTATCATATTGAGCGAGAATCTTTAACCAAAGAGCCATATCTTGCCTTTTGCGAATCAGAGGCATGTATTGCTTACCCAAAACTTCAGTATCATATATAGCAGTTAAACATCCAATAACATTACAATAGAGTAATTCGCTATAGGTTACAGTAGCAGGTGGTATAACGATTTTGCCTTTACCAACACTGGAAAATTTTTGATACTGCGAATAGGTAAGAGCACAATTTTTATCAAGCATAAAATTGATTTGCGTTTCAAGTTTATTTGTTCGCCAAAGATCATCACTATCAAGAAAAGCAATAAATCTACCTTTTGCAGTCTCGATACCTTTATTGCGTGATACGCCAGCCCCACCGTTTTCTGATAGTTGAATAAGTTTAATTCTTGGATCATTAAAAGATTTGATAATACTAACAGATTCATCAGTTGATAAATCATCAATGATGATAAGTTCGAATTTTTTGTATGTTTGATTCATGACAGAATCAATCGATGCCTTGATATATTGAGCGGAATTATAGCAAGGCATAATTATAGATACTAAATGTTTTCTTTCCACAATAAGTATACTTAATTTTATATTATCACAAAAGGATAGGGGTTTTATTTTCCCCTTACGTATTAACCAGTACAAAATCCCACTAGGTATTAATTATTTTAATTACGTTATAAGAGCAAGAAAAATTATTTAGCAACATCCTTATTCATAACTATAAAAACACTTTAAATTTTAGCTATGTCATATTAGTTGAAAAATAAAAATCATAATAATCTCTATTATTTTAATAAAACATAGTTTTTCTATTCTATGCGGTAAAAAATTAAAAAATCATCATTCAATTTTAATTAATTCTTTTTTCCCCGATAATTCTAGCAGGGATACCAACGACTATTGAGTTTGCTGGTATACTTTTAGTCACTACACTATTCGCACCAATAATACAATTTTCACCAATCACAATATTACCTAACAATACAGCTCCAGAGTATATAATTGTATTATCGCCAACAGTTGGATACTCTGCTATTGTCGTATCAGAGCGACCAACAGTCACATTCTGAAATATAGTTATATTTTTTCCTAACCTTACCCCCTCACCAATGACTATACCTACAGGATGGCGCAATAAAAGAGTATTATCGAATATAGTTTCATATGAAATAAATACCCCATAATTTCTTTGTAGCATTCTTGTTAGGATAACCCCTAATATTTTATAATTTTTCTTTTTACACTTAGCTATAAGAGAAATATAAATTGAAACTCTATAATCAGATGTAGCAAAAATAAATTTCAAAAGTCTTTTAATGAATTTCATTATACCACTTGCCTTTTCAAATTAACTAAAACAGATAAAGATGCTACTAAATAAAAAGCAGACAATGTAATTGTAAGTAATATAACAAAATCATAAGGAGAAACATCATACACAGATGATATTACAAATAACAGGCAGAGAATACAAATCCTTACTGAATGTAAAATCAAAAAAAATATTTGCGAACCTGTTATATTAATTACCTCCATCAATGGTGATGAAGTTAGCTGAAATAAAATAAATGGTGCCAATACAGCTGCGAATCGCCCTGCTAACACCCATTCATTTCCAAAAATAAAAGAAAACATAAATTCAGAAATGAGCATTGCAACAATAGTGATTGGAACTCCAATCATAAATAATTTAATTTGTAACTTAAATGTCAAATCTTTAATTTTTTTTATATTTCTTTTTCCTATTGATGCTATCTCTGCATAGTAAGCTTTCGCAATAGCACTTCCTATCAAACTCGCGGGTAGACTGAGAGTCATCAATGCCAAGCTTAACTGTCCTGTTTCATCCTTATCAAACAGGCTAGCCATCATCACAATCGGTGCTTGAAGAGATAGCACCATTAATATTTGAGATGGAAATCTATACTTCAGGAAATCTAAATAATACATAAATACTAATTTTTCTTTAGATAAAGAAACCTTAGGTAATAAAAATCTCCAATCGGATAAGGAGCCTTTAAATATTCTTACTATTCCACCACTCTGTGAAAAAAACTGTCCTATAATCAAACCAGGCGCTTTAAAACTAAGAAGCCCTAAACCTATTTTAACTAAACTTCCTATTAATGATTGATTGATCTGTGATATAGCAATATCTTTAAATTTTTTCTTTCGGGTTGCCCATAAAGTAATGAGTTCATAGAATGCTGTACCGGCTACACCCAATGAAATCAAGGGCCAAAAAGACGCAAGAATCCCCATATTGAAGATGCCAAGCAAAGGTCTGCCAAAAAAAACAAGAATACATGATAATATTATCGTTCCAATAAATATTAACTTTGTACTAATTGTGAATAAACTCATTGCAAGAACATCACTTTTAGGCAATGGTATTGCCTGAACATATCTTAACGTCAACATTGGAGCTAGAATAGATATTAATGATACATAGAGAGCAAGTATCCCATAATCTTCTGGAGTATATGTCCGAGTTAATATTGGAATAGATAGGAAGCCAATGATCCTTGCTAAAATTGCACCTTTAGCCAAAGTAAAAATATTTTTAAAAAAATATTCAGAATTCTCATTGTTTTTTTTAAAATAATTCATTGTTTTATGCTTATAAAGAGATTATTGGAATGATATTATATAGAATACATCTATTGGAAATAGACATATTTTAAAGAACCAGGAACAATCATTGCATAATGAAACATTATTTTTTCATTTACATAATAATTATATTTATCAATATAACAAACATAATATTTTTAAGTAATCACAATGAGTATGCATTACAAATAATTTTCATATTATAGTAATTCACTCCCTGTAGAAAATAGAAATAAACAGTTTTCAATAAATATATAATAATTATTAATTTGCTTGCTTTTACTTTCATTAATAGAGCTATTAAAAATAGTAACTTTAAATATAGAAATATGAACTAATTATAAAATACAAGTAATAAAACAGCTAAAATTTCATCATTCACTCAACTAAGCAAACAGAATAAATATTCAAATATTTATTTTTCATTATAAGATTCAATCGTTTTATTAAAGGCAGCCTCCATAGTTTTAATACAGGAATGCCATTGATAATTATCATTTACATGATTTTTACCAGCAGTTCCCATTTTCGATCGTAATTCAGGATCTAAAACAAGCTTTTCTATTGCTATAGCAGCCATTTCAGGATTATTTCTTGGCACCACTATACCGCTGATACCGTTTAGTGTAACTTCAGAAAGTCCACCTGCATCGGATACCACTATAGGTAAACCAGCAGCACTAGCCTCAATAGCTGCAACACCGAAACTTTCAAGATGACTTAAAGCTACATAAATATCTAATTTTGCCAGTTCTTGAGGAACAAACTGATGTTGAACACGCCCTACAAAATTAACTCGATCTTTAATTCCCAAAGTTTCAGTCAATTCTCGTAACTGTTCTGTTTTAGAACCATCGCCTACTAAACGTAGATAAATTTTTCTCGCCAGAGTAGGATCAGATATTGTCAGTTTATTATATAAAATACTAAATGCTTTAATTAAAATATCGATACCATAAACATCCTCCATCGTTTTAACAGTACCAATTGTGATACTGCTCGTATCATTAATAGTTCTATTAGACTCGTCAAACATTTTCATATCAACACCAAATGGCGTGATAATAATTTCTTTCAATTTAGGCGCAATAGAATATACTTGCTCAGCCATACAATAACTAGTCGACGCGACTCGATCTGCAGATATAAGATTTTTACGAACAAATAGTTTATGTATGAAACTTTTCTCAGGAAAATCATAGACATCACTTCCCCAGACAGAAAGTAAATATGGCCTAATATTAGCCAAACGAGCCGTAGTTGCATAGCCGCTGGCATAATGTGCATTCACAATATCCGGTTTGATTTTTTTTAATAATTTTTTTACAGCTCGTGCCATTGTAAAATATCCAAGTAATCCTCTAGAAGGAAACTTATGTAATATAATATCACTGCTAAGTATATCACAAGGAGCATGCTGTGTAATTAAATGAACCTCATGACCCGAATTTACTAAACCATTAGCCCAGCGTATAGTATGCACCGATGATGCACCTGAAATTAATGCAATTCTCATTTTTCATATTTCTCATTTAAGATGTCAAAATATTTTTCTTCCCAATTAAAACTAAATACTTTAGTTCTCTCTTTTATACATTTAATGACATCAGTATATGTATGATTTTTTTGTAACTCATTTAATTTACTTACTAAAGAATCTACATGAGGTTCAAATAACAATATATCATCTTTTAATATAACTGAAATACCGTCAACATTACTGCCTATAACAGGCGTCAACGTTGCCAATGCTTCTAGTACTACGTTAGGAAATTGATCCTCTCTAGATGGTGCAATAACCAAATCACAGTGTAATAGATAATCTATCACATTATTTTTACGACCTAGAATATCAATATCTAACTTACCTCTAGCTATATTTACGCAATCCTTTTGGCTAGAACTTAGTGACTCCTCATTTAAACCGATGATAAATATTCTCTTTAGTTGTAATTCCGTTTTAATCACAGCATCTAATAATATGTCTAATCCTTTTATTTTAGTCGCATTACCAACGAACAAAATACTCTCTGGTTTTAATTTATAAATTCGATTTGTAGAAAAACCCGAATATTCTTCTGGTATTTTTGGTAAATCATTATATAAATATGTTACTTTATTCGAAGGTATCTTATACTCATCTATAAAATTTATCTTAGCCTCTTCGCTTTGTACAATAACTTGATCTGCTCTATGGTAAGCATTTTTTAGAAAAATATTTTTCAAAGAAAAATAGAAATCAGATATTATACGTTTTTTTCCCTTTAATTCATCACGCTGTATAATATACCTTTTTCTTACATTGGATCTTACACCAACGCTTATTTTTGCTTTGGTTACTAATTTAAAAAAAAGTGCAAGCATTAGTGTATGTTCACCAAAAACAACAATATGGCTTATTTTCCCACGTAGTTTAAATAGAGTAAAAAAATTCTTTAGTGATGCAAGAAAATATAATATATATGCGAACTTCGCAGTATCTTTAAAAGAACAATCGAGACAAATCACATCATCATCAACTAAATCTTCGCGTTTAGGAGTTAACCATAAACACTCATATTTATTTTTAGCATATTCAACTAAACGATCAAAACGATAATGTGCTCCTGTTTTAGCTATTTTATGACCTGATATAAATAATATTTTTTCCATCTAAAACCGTCTCTTATATAGTTTTATTTTCCCCAGTCTCAACTTAGGCAAACAAAAATAAAGAATAAAAAATAGTCCCTCTCCTATGCGCCCTCTGAATAAATTCATCGAAGTCACTTCAAAAAGAATACTAATAACAAAAAGTATAATTAAAAAATAATTAAGATCACCTATTGATGTTTTCTTTGAAATCAATGGATATGATTTATCTATGAAAGAACAAATTAATGCAGAGAAAGAAAGTTTAACGATTAAAAATATATAGTTGCCATCCATTAATGACCAACCAATCCAACCTGGTGGTATATATCCATTATATTTCCCCATTATATTCTGGCTAACAATATCAGGCAATTCTGGCAAACCTAAAGATTGTCCATTCATTCCCGGAATCATTACTACTAATCCAGATATAATATCAGACCCTAATCGAGGATAATAATAAGCATCTGGTTGTTTAAAAAACTCTACTATGACAAAGATATAATGTACAAAGTACTGGAATGGATATATTAATACACTACCTATGTCTTCAAGGAAAGTTACGATATCAATATTATCCAGCATATAATTACCAGCAATTAAATTCGCACTCATTTTCCTGAGGTAATAAATAATAAATAATGAAATAAAAGAGAAAAGTATAGTCAAAAATATAGTTTTTACATTGATTCTAATTTTACCTGTGAAATACAAGAAAACCATTACATATATAAGAACGTTTACAATAGAACTTCGTCCACCTCTTGCTAATAAACTTATTGATACAAATACAAGTGTTATTATAATGATGATTTTAGAAAACAAACCAATTTGATAATACTCTTTCTCGCTCCACAAATACACTGCTGAAATAAATAGAAACAAAGCAGCTGTTAGTAAATAATTTAAATATCCCGCCAATCCAAATTCTGTTTTATTATGCCTGGCCTCAAGTGAACTTGATATATATTCAGTTAGACCTCCTGATAACAATATCATTATAAATATTAAGAATACGAACAGAGAGAATATTATAAAAAATCTCGTCCGTTGCTGAATGTTATTATAGTTTATTGATTCAGTCCCTAAAGATAATATTGAACCCGACTTCTTGAAAAACAAATACATCAAACAAAACGATGTATATGAGAGGGCAATTGTAAAAAACACTTCAGGTGTAGATGCAGCATTATAATATAAATTATATGGTAGCTTCTCTTGAAATAGTTCAGGAAGTAGTGACCAAAGGAAACATGGTATTAGATATGATAGAAAAAAACCCAAAAGAAATATTGAAAAAGAATCTATACGCGAGTATTTTTTTCTATATATCTCCACCAAAATAGCTATGAGTATTATTATAAAGTAACCTAACGAATACATTTTTCACCGCAATTAATTTCATTATTATAAAAAATAGACTTTCATTAAAAACCAATTGTCTTATGGTTTCAATAGGGATTGAACATTCATATTATATGTAGTAATTCAAAAACAAAATCAGCATATAAAAACCAAATAAAAATCATATAGTTAATAGTTAATAGTTAATGCAATTTAGATAGTTTAATATTACATTGTAATTATTAAACATTTCATACAACACAAAAAAAAACTACATTCCACTTTATAAAATTGGCTACCTCAGTGTCTATGTCATGTATTTTATGAGCTACATATGATTTTAATATAAAAACTCTTATCAATTATTCATATGAACGTCATATAATAAAGTATATGGTGGCATTAATTAAGAACGCTACCGCCCCTGGCTCAACAGCTACCAGTGCACTGTACCGCTTCTCCGTTTTTTAGCCCTATAAATAGTGCAGTTTATATCACGGTTGTTAACGTGAAGACTAAACCTATATATGACTTAAAGTGTTCCTAAAAATCCTCAATAACCCTATGACGATTTTATTAAACTTAAGCAAAAAAACGGCAGTTCGCATCTCAAGTAAGCCTCTATCTGGACGCATAACCACCGTGTATTACTCTTATCTTTCTTATACTTAGACTAAAATTAGTCCAGTAATGTAAGCAGATGCTCGCGGAATTTCCGCCCTTCTTTACGGTTACGCAGTCCGTACTGAACAAAGGCCTGCATATAACCCAGTTTTTTACCGCAGTCATAGCTTTCGCCGGTCATTTGCATGACTTCTACCGGATGTTTTTCATTTAGCTGAGCAATAGCGTCGGTAAGCTGGATACGTTCCCAGGCTCCAGGGAGTGTTTTAGCCAGTATCGGCCAGATATCTTCTGACAGTACATAGCGCCCAACAGCCATCAGATCGGAGTTCAGGGTTTGTGGCTGGTCCGGTTTTTCAACAAAGTCCACAATCCGGCTGATATCACCTTCGTTTGCCAGGGGGTGCTCGGTGGTTATAACCGAGTACTCGGATAAATCGCCGTCCAGATGTTTGGCCAGTACCTGGCTACGCTGGGTTTCATGGAAACGCTCAATCATCGCCGCCAGGTTGTAGCGCAGCGGATCGGCGCTGGCATCATCGATAACCACATCTGGCAGTACTACAACAAAAGGATTCTGACCAATAATATGACGCGCGCAGAGGATTGAATGGCCCAGGCCTAACGGCTGTGGCTGACGCACGTTCATAATGGTCACGCCCGGCGGGCAGATAGACTTCACTTCTGCCAGTAACTGGCGTTTTACGCGCTGTTCCAGCAGAGTCTCTAATTCATAAGAGGTGTCAAAGTGGTTTTCAACCGCATTCTTCGATGAGTGGGTGACCAGCACAATCTCTTTGATACCTGCTGCGACGATTTCATCAACAATATATTGAATCATCGGTTTATCAACGATGGGTAGCATCTCTTTAGGGATAGCTTTAGTGGCTGGTAACAGCTGCATTCCCAATCCCGCTACCGGGATCACCGCTTTTAAATTTATCATTGTGCTGGTACACCTCTCCCGGAAAAAATTCCGGCTATGGTTAATCATATCGTCACTGACAGCAGGTTACTTCACCAACAGACTTTTGTTAATAAGTTAGCTACCGCACCTGCACTGTACTTTTTGATTTATGTTTCAGGCAACGCTATTCACTTTCAAAAGTAATGCCGTCTTTCTTATCCTGAACAAACTCATATTGTAACGTGCGGTCCAGCCCCTGGGAAAGGGTATAAGGAGCAACAAAGCCGCAGTTGTGCACTTTTGTCGCATCAAACTGGGTAGTTGCACAGAATTTCTTCACACGCACTGAGCTAATAGCGTATTTTTTACCAGTGACTTTACTCAATACATCAAAGCAAAAACCACCCAACATACCTAAAGCATAAGGGAGATGTACTGACGGTATTTTTTTATTGAGACTTTTCTCAACTTCAGCAACCAGCTGATTCATATTCAGATCAGGCTTATCAACATAGTTATAAACTTCATAGCCTTTGGTGACATTGTTAAGTTTGTATTTGATAAACTCAACAATATTCCCGACATACGCCATAGACTTGTAGTTAGTCCCCGCGCCTACCATGGCAAATTTGCCGCCTGCAATTTGTTTCAACAGGTTATAGACATTACCGCGGTTACGTTCACCAAAGATAACGGTTGGTCGAACAATCGTCAGTGAGCGTTTCTCTGGTGATTTTTCGAACCATTCACGTAACACCTCTTCCGCCTGCCACTTACTTTTTCCGTAGTGGTTAAAAGGATCATGAGGGTGTTTTTCGTCTGGATTAGTTTTATTTAAACCATAGACAGCCACTGAGCTGGTAAAAATAATGTTCTCAACACCATTTTTTTCCATTGCTGCCAGTACATTACGTGTACCTTGCACATTCACATCATAGTAAAGTGAGGTTGGACTGACATCGTCCCGGTGTTCGGCCGCTAATAAAACAACGGTATTATACCCAGCCAGCGCCTGGTCAAGTTGGTTTTGATCACGAACATCACCCAGAGTGGTTACCTGAGGGTAAAAATGACTTTGCTGCTTATCCAGATTATGAACGTCCAGTTCCGGAAGTGTTGTCTCAAGTAACCTGGTACCGACAAACCCTGATGCGCCGATTAACAAAACTTTATTAGTCATAAATCACTTATTTTATATTTAAGTTATATGAAGTTTCAGTAAAACCTGACCATTACGATACAAATCATATTGTCAATACAAAGGTTTCACTTATGAACAATGGGAAAGATTATAAACTTTTCACGTATCAATTCCAGTAACAATTAACAGAATACTGATACAAAAAATGGCTGTCAGACCCCCTAAGACGAATAGTGTTTATTTCATCCGCACTTAGCAGGTAATTTACCTGTTAGTCATAAACAATACAGAGATCATTATATGAGCGTCATCCTGTCGTCAAAATCAAGATATATCGCTAAGAGATTATGCTTAGTCAGAGCTTCATAGCAGAAAAATTAGAATGGTAGTTTTTTATATTAAATAATGGATTTTAATTTATTTTTCATATGTATACAGTTAGTGCGATTTACCCTTTCGCTTTTAAGAAAATTCTGCTGTTATAAATTCCGATGACAATTTCAACAGGCAACTATCTTTAGCAATTTAAATTTTATTAATTTTTTCTCTGAGTGGCAAAGAACAGATTTTTGAGGCCAGGAATTCAGGAATGTAAATATACTCTCCATTATCATTCGCTGAGTGAATGATATTATACCCGTCATACTTCAAGTTGCCTGAGCCTTGCGCCTGCAAGCAACTCGAATTATTTTGGGTATAGAGTGTTATTAACCCTTATTTTTACTGGTTAACTGGCGCTATTTTAAGATAATTTTCGTCACCAGGATGATTCTTAGCCAGCAAAAAAAAGAGGCCGTCAGTATGTTCTGACGGCCTCTCTTCGTTAATGGATAGGAATAACGGGACAGGTATTAAAAGTCATTTAATAGCTTCTTAAGGTCATCCACACCTTCGCGCTCCACTCTGTTGTCCAGCCACTGGTTTACCCGCTGTTTAACTTCGCCTTGCAGTAAGTCACGCAGAACCTGGTCTATCGGCAGGCTGTAGCTGAGTTGCTGCCATGGGCCGTAAACCCGTAGTGGGATGGCGGTGTTTTCCAGCAGTTGGATCAGTTTATTGTTGCTGCCCTGCCAGCCGCCGTTGACCCGGATATGGAATTCAACATCGCAGACTTCACGGATCAGATTCAGGGTGCCGCTGCCGGTCAGGGCTAACATGCGGGACTGGCCTGACATGGCGTTGAGTTTCAGGTTGCCACGGTTTAAGCGCACCTGGGCGCTGAGGTTATCCAGTGAGGTGGCATTATCGTCGTTATCCAGAATCGAGATACCGTTCGCTGAGCGGCTAACGGCCTGCTGGATAAGTTGCTGGAAGTTCATGCCATCTAAGCGGACCTCTGCAAGGTTAATTTGCGCATTGCCCTGCCAGCGTTCACGAAAGGCGCTGGCAGTTAACGCATTTCCGCCCAGCGTACCATTAAGTGATAGCAGACCATTGACCACCACCGGGTAGTTAAAGGCCTTTAAAATAGTGCTAATTTCAATTTGATTTAACTGTGGTTCAAAGGTGTATTTTGGCGGTGTACCGCGGACATCCAGCTGGCCAGGCAGAGAAAAGGTCCCATTACCCAACTTACCGTTCAGGGTCTCTATCTTTAATAACCCCTGCCGGTTGGTAAGCAGGGTTTGCAGCGCTGAAAGGTTAAGTCCCCGCCATAGCACGGTATCGGCAGCAATATTGATATCTGCCACGGTGGTACGCAGTGTCTGGTAGTCAGGTTCAGGGTGTTCAACGATAACGGGACGTGGCTGATTGCTGACTATTGGCTCTGCGCCATTGCTGACAGCGGGTATCAGTAGATTATCGATATTCAGTTTGCTGGATTGCAGATTGACAGCCAGGTGTGCAACATCACTGAGGGTATAGCTCACCTCTCCCTTTAAATCACTGTCATTGGCAGTAAACTGAGTGATATTAAGGCTGAGTTTTTGCGGCACGTCCTCTTCCTGCCAGCGCAAGCTAAAGTCCGCATTACCTTTAATCCCTTCCGCCAGCAAACCGGCTCCCTGGAGCTGGTAGTTAAGCGAAGAGACTTTAGCGTTCAGCTGATGGGGATAGTCGCTGATATCGACGTCCGCCAGCAGAGAGAAGGTTAAATCACGCTGGTCGCGGTTAATACGGCTGCTGAGTTCAATATGGGCATTTTTTCCGCCGTCCTGCTCCATCTCAAGATTGATATCACGGATGGTAATTTGCTCTTCGTTCAGCCGCTGGAATACCAGTACGCTGTCAACAACCTGGAGCCTGTCGATAGCAAATGACCAGCCACGAGGCGTATGGGACGAAGAATAACTCCCCTTAGGGGCAACGGGTGAATTTGCCGGATTCTGGGTCTGACTCTGAGGGATTAACTTCACCACCGCGTCTTTGAGCATCACCTGTTTAACCTGGAGCTGATGTGACAACAGAGGGTAGAGAGCGACATCAAGACGCATATTTTCAGCGCTGACAATCGGCTGGCTGGCACCGGGCGCGGTGAGTGTCATCCGCCCGGACAAAATACTCAGTTGAGGCCAGACATGCCAGCGCAGTGGCCCTTCGATATTGAGTTGATAGCCGCTACGGTCTTCGACTTGCTGTACCATCCAGGCACGGAAATCATTGGGGTTTACCAATAAAATTAATGCCGAAAGGCCTGCCACTACTACCACGAGTAAAATCATCAATGTGGTTAAGAGTCGTTTCATAGCATCCTCTGAACGATGAACAATCTCTGGATAAGCGGCTAGTCTTTATCTATCCGACTGGCAACCGCACCTTGCTGATCACGGTATTTCGCATCCTGACGGCTATTATAAGGCCGGGCCGCGGGTCCACTCAAAGGCTCAAAACTCAACGCACCAATTAACATGCCCGGGCGTAGAGCTAATGGAAGCTTACCTGAATTATAGAACTCTAACACGATACAGCCATGCCAGCCGGGATCAATACGGTGTGCTGTGACATGAACCATCAAACCCAGTCTGGCAAGAGACGAACGACCATCTAACCAGCCAACTAAATCTGCCGGGATCGTCACTGACTCCAGAGTGACCGCCAGCGCCAGTTCACCCGGGTGGAGGAAAAAGGCTTCTCCTTCAGCAAGCGAAATCTCGTCACTCATCACGCGTTCAAGCGCAGCACTGACTTCATTTTTCGGGCCACTGAGATCAATAAACGGAGCGGTATGGCCGCTAAAGGTTCTGAATTTATTCCCCAGGCGTACATCAACTGTGGCACCACTAATGCGTTCAATGGGTGGGCGTGGCGTAATAGTTAAACGACCGTCGTCCAGCCAGGTTTCGATATCTCTGTCACATAAACGCATTATGGGTTCTCCTCTAATCATCAGTAGGGGGATTTATTCCCCCTACTGTATTTTACTCAAAAAATTGAGAGATCTTCGCTTTCAGGATATCGATAGCAATGCGGTTTTTACCCCCGCGCGGCACAATAATATCGGCGTACTGTTTAGAAGGCTCAATAAATTGCAGGAACATCGGACGCACGGTTTTCTGGTATTGAGCCATAACAGAGTCCATGGAACGCCCGCGTTCATTAACATCACGCTTCATTCGGCGCATAAGACAAATATCCAGCGGCGTATCAACGAAGATAGAGAAGTTCATCTCTTCCCGTAGCCGGGCATCAGTCAGCAGCAGAATACCTTCAAGGATTATCACCTTTTTAGGTACCAGATGGACGCTTTTTTCCGTACGAGTATGTTCTACATAGCTGTAGACCGGCAGTTCAATTGCCTGACCTGCTTTCAACATTTGCAGATGTTGAAATAACAGATTGTGGTCCATGGCGCTGGGATGATCGTAATTCGTCTTTACCCGCTCTTCCATCGACAGATGGCTTTGATCTTTATAGTAGCTATCTTCCGGAATGACACCTATGTGCTCATCACCTACTTGTTCACGCAGCTCTCTATAGAGTGTACTGGCAATAAGGCTTTTCCCTGAAGCCGATGCGCCGGCTATTCCTATAATGACGCATTGATGAGACTGTTCAGTCATGTTTTTACGGCCTGAATACAAAAAGTTATATGGGAGGATGACATTTTTACCCAAACTAATTCGCGTTACTTGTCGGCGCAAAGGGAAGACAAGCGATGAACATAGATAAACTATGTGATTCGGCGGTCCTCAATTCTACAACACCCAAGCAACTTGAAGTATAACGGTTAGATACGTCAAACGCCGCAAGTATAGGGTCAACAGCTGATTGATACCAGTCTGTTACCTGGCATATTTGCCGTGAGATGCCCGAATGCCCTTTTTTATCATTCTTTACCCACTCTGGTTTACGTTGCCTGAGCGCCGGAAACATCTGAGTAAATTGAAGCGTGACGGATATATTTAACAAAACGTTCGTAGGAATTATAAAAAGTTTGTACTAGCATATAGCCGTCATACCTTAAGCTGCCTGGATGCTACTGCCGTGAAATGCGTTAAATCACAGTATTTCTCTATGTCTATCGATGCGCCTGGAAGCAACTCGAAGTATTCAGGGTATAGTCCAAGTTCTTTTTTTACTTACTTCGCCCGGGCCTGTAGCCTGGCGTATGGGCAGTAATGAAGCAAAATAATCAATCAAAAAAGACCGCACAGCAGGCGCTGACACTCCTTTTCAGTTTAGGGCTATTAAGCTTTATTTTCACTCTTTATACGCTCACGCTGTCTGATGCCTATGCCGCTGTGGCTCCTCTGTGGTTAGTCACCGCATTGATGATGACCGCCTTCTATCGTAATCCTATAAATTTATGGCCTTATATTGCCATTGCCTGCGTAGTGGGCAGTTTTATTGCCAGTAATCTCTGGCATTCTATCGGCTTCATTAAATTTGCTTTCAATGCCATTAATGTCATTGAAGCCTTGGTCGGAGCCTTATTACTCCGGCGTTTTTTACCCGCTGAAAACCCGTTAACCAGTCTGAATGACTGGGTAAAAATGATCCTCTGCGGCACCATTATTCCACCCGTTATTGGCGGAGTGCTGGCCATCTCGCTGGCAGGTGCTATTGAACTGCCGGCAGCAAAACTGTTCACTATCTGGGTATCGGCAGAAGCCGTGGGCACCCTGGCATTTTTACCTATTGGTCTGCTGTTTAAGCCTTCGGCATTGCCCAAGAGCTACCATCTGCAATGGATTGCCGAAACAACGGCCACCCTGGCTGTGACCTTAATCCTGGGTTATTTAGCACTGCGTTATCTGCCCTGGCCACTCACCTTTATCATCGTGGTCTTAATGTGGAGTGCTATCAGATTACCCAGGCTGCATGCTTTTCTGCTGTTTTTTGCGGTGGTGATTATTCTTTCCACCGTGATTGCAATGGGGTATTTTTCGTTAGATACCGCAAAAAATACCACAAATTCCAGTGTGCTCGCTTATACCCCTTGGCTGCCGTTTCTGATGTTACTGCTCCCAGCTAACACCATGACCATGGTGATGTACGCTTTTCGAGAGGAACGAAAGTTAATTGCTGCCAGTGAGACCCGTTTTCGCAATGCGATGGAATATTCCGCTATCGGTATGGCTTTAGTCTCAACCGAGGGCAAATGGTTGCAAGTGAACCAGTCACTGTGTCGTTTCCTTGGCTACTCTTCCGATGAGCTGCTGGCATTAACTTTCCAGCAAATCACCTGGCCGGGTGATTTAAAAAATGATCTGGAAAAGCTGGAAAAGCTGACTGCTGGCGAAATTAATAGCTATTCCATGGAAAAGCGTTATTACACCAACGAAGGTAATGTCGTCTGGGCGCTACTTACCGCCTCTGTAGTCCGCGATTCAGAGGGCGAAACGCTCTATTACATAGCACAGATTGAAGATATTAATGAGCTTAAACATAGCGAACAGATCAATCGTCAGTTAATGGAACGCATTACCCTGGCAAATGAAGCCGGTGGTGTGGGGATCTGGGAGTGGGATTTAATCGATAATTCCCTGAACTGGGACAAGCGGATGTATGAGATGTATGGCGTTTCACCGCAGACGCCGCTTACCTATAAAGTCTGGCTACAATGTGTGGTGGAAGAGGATCGAGCCAGCATCGAATCGTTTTCCCGGCAAATTGCCAAAAATAATGAACACTTCAAGCAGGAATTTCGTATCCAGACCAAAGAGGGCATCCGTCATATCCGTTCTTTTGCTAATCGCGTGCTGGCCAGAAATGGCGAAACGGAGCGCTTTTTAGGCATCAATATGGATATGACTGAGGTAAAAGAGCTTAATGAAGCGCTCTATCAGGAAAAAGAGCGTCTGCATATTACGCTCGACTCCATCGGTGAAGCGGTCATTTGTACTGATGTCAAAATGATGATTACCTTTATGAACCCGATTGCAGAACGGCTCAGTGGCTGTTCGCAAAAAGAAGCAATAGGCCTGCCTGTTTCGAGCGTACTGCATATTACGCTGGGGGATACAGGACCCGTTCTGAGCGATATCTATAACGGCGTGTTCTCTCACCCGCTCATTGAGCAAGATATGGTGCTGCATTCACGCCATGGGGCGCACTATGATATTCACTACAGTCTGACGCCACTGACTACGCTCGACGGACATAATATTGGTTCGGTTATGGTGATTCAGGATGTCACTGAGTCAAAAAATATGCTTAAACAGCTGAGCTACAGCGCCTCGCATGACAGCCTGACTCAGCTGGCAAACCGTTATAGTTTTGAAAATCATCTGCGGCAGTTGTTGCAAGAGGCGATTGAATATCATCAGCAGCATGCGCTGGTCTTTATTGATCTTGACCGCTTTAAGTCGGTGAACGATTCTGCGGGCCATGCCGCAGGGGATGCTTTGCTGCGTGAGCTATCAGCGATGGTTCTCAGCATGCTACGTACCGGGGACTTACTGGCGCGGCTAGGGGGGGATGAATTTGCCCTGTTGCTGCCTAACTGTTCCATCGACAATGCGCGTCATATTGCTGAGTCTATTATTCGCAATATTAATCACTATGAGTTTCTCTGGGATGATGTGAAGTACCGGATTGGCGCCAGTGCGGGAATAACGCGAATTAATAGCGATAATGCAGTGGCTGAAGAGGTCTTATCCCAGGCTGATATTGCCTGTTATGCCTCAAAAAACAGTGGCCGCGGTCGGGTAACAGTCTATGATCCTCAGCAGTTTGATGTATCGGTCAATGATAACAGCCTGATGGTGCAGGAGCTGCGGGATATTGTTCATAAGAACCAGATAATGATAGTCGCCCAGTCTATTGCTCCGACCCGAGTCTCTGCGACGACCAGTTTTTATTATTTATCCCTGCGTTTCTGGCGTAATAACTCAGAGGTGATTGATGAAACGACTCTGAGATCCCAATTACAGGATCCAGGATTGCAGTACGACCTCGATCAGCGGGTTATTAAGGAGTTCTTCAGCCGTTTTGCCAGTACCCTGACGAGCAAAGGCTTTGGTGTCACACTGCCTGTTTCTGCCGTTGGGTTATCCAGTAAAAGCTTAGTCAATGAGCTACTGAATACGTTAGCTAAACACAAGATGCCAGCGCGGTTACTGCATTTATCGGTTTCCAGTGAAGCACTGGCTCATGCCTCCACGCAGTTAAATGATAACCTGTTGAAGCTTAAACAAGCGGGCTGTCAGTTACTGATAAGCCATGTTAACCGCGCCCCAGAAATGTTAAATACCGTGAATAGTAACTTATTCGACTATGTGATGATTGACTCTGACTTGATGGTCAATATTCACGCCAATGTGATGAATGAAATGATGGTAACCATTATTCATGGTCATGCGCATCGTTTAGCATTACGTTCCATAGCGGGACCCGCAGAAACCCGGCAGCAATTCGACACCATCTCCGCTCTGGGTATTGATTTGATGTTTGGTGAGGCTGTTGCTCCAGCCCAGCCACTGGACTTATTGCTAAGTCATAGCTACTTCGCCATTAACTGAATATACCCGTTATACTTCAAGTTGCTTGTTGCCGCAGTAGCGATCCGCCAGCTGATGTTATTATCACATCAGCTGACGACAGTCATAAACTGCCCGTCACTATTCCCCCACTCATCCTGTGTCTTTTCCGCTTTTAGCAGCCCAGTTCGCCTGGAATTTATTCCGTCGACGGATCTTATAGGGTTATTCGGTTGCCGAGGTGCCAACATTCGGCTAAAGTCGCCCGCTTCTCAATGGCATGGGGATGGATAACTAACATGAATATTGGTTTTGACTACGGTACTGCAAACTGTTCTGTCGCGATAATGCGTGAGGGTAAACCACAATTACTGGAAATGGAGCAAGGCTCCGCATTTCTTCCGTCGATGCTGTGTGCACCGACCCGAGAAGCGGTCAGCGAGTGGTTATATCGCCACCATGACGTTCCCGCAAACCGGGATGAAACCCAGGCACTGTTGCGCCGGGCGGTGAGCTTTAATCGCGAAGAAGATATTGAAGTACTGCCCGCTAGTGTGCAGTTCGGTTTACGCTCTTTACGTCAGTATATGGAAGACCCGGAAGAAGTTTACTTCGTTAAATCACCGAAGTCGTTTCTGGGAGCGACCGGACTCAAGCCTCAGCAGGTCGCGCTGTTTGAAGACTTAGTTTGCGCCATGATGCTGCATATTCGTAATCAGGCAGCAACTCAGATGGCCGAACAACCGACGCAGGCGGTAATTGGCCGGCCGATTAACTTCCAGGGGATGGGCGGTGAAGAAGCCAACCGTCAGGCCCAGGGTATTCTGGAACGGGCTGCACATCGCGCCGGATTCCAGCAAGTGGTATTTCAGTTTGAACCCGTCGCTGCCGGGCTGGATTTTGAAGCCACGTTACGGGAAGAAAAACGGGTTCTGGTGGTGGATATCGGCGGTGGAACCACTGACTGTTCTGTGCTGCTGATGGGCCCACAGTGGCATACTAAATCAGACCGTACCGCCAGCTTACTTGGCCACAGTGGTTGCCGGGTCGGCGGTAATGACTTGGATATTATGCTGGCCTTTAAGCAACTTTCGCCGCTACTGGGGATGGGGGGTGAAATGCAAAATGGCAATGCCCTGCCGATTCTGCCGTGGTGGAATGCCGTCGCGATTAACGATGTTCCCGCTCAGAATGAGTTTTATGCCAGTGCGAATGGGCGTGCGCTTAATGAAATGCAATACCATGCCAAAGAGCCAGAAAAAGTGGCCTATTTGCATCAGGTCTGGCGTCAGCGTCTGAGCTATCGTCTGGTGCGAGCGGCTGAAGAGAGCAAAATTGCCCTCTCCAACGCCGAACAGGTTGCCACCTTATTGCCGTTTATTGCCCCTAATCTTGGCTGTGATATTAGTCAGCAGGCACTGGAATCCGCTATCAGTCAGCCACTGCAACGAATTATGGAGCAAGTCTCTCTGGCGATGAATAGCAGTGATGTGCAGCCAGATGTGATTTATCTGACCGGAGGCAGTGCACGCTCTCCCCTGCTACAGGCAGCACTGAGTCGTCAGTTGCCAGGTATTCCGATTGCCGGTGGAGATGATTTCGGCTCAGTAACCCAGGGTCTGGCACGCTGGTCTGAGATAATTTTTCGCTAATCGCTAAGATGATACATCCCTGAACCTGGCCCTTAACTATTGAGGGCCAGGTTTATTTGCATATAGCACAACACGCTCTTTTCAGTGATGTTTTTCCTATTGCAGCGTATCATCCATACAGTACTTCATATTTCCTCCATTATTCCTCGGCTATCTTTTATTACACTAGCCTTAATAACGCCTTATGTTTTTTTGAAAGAGAATGGATTTCCTATGACAGGCAAAAACAGAAAAATTTCACGCGGGTTGTGGCTGGCTGGGATAGTTACTATCGGGGTTGCAGCTGTGTGGTTCTGGCGTAGCCATCAGACCTCATCGACAAATGCTCCGCAGGCCAGTAGCCGCCAAGGCCCGCCAGCAGGAGCTGCTCGTGGCATGCGTGGTGCGCAACTGGCACCGGTTCAGGTTGCCACTGCAGTCCAGGAGACGGTACCGCATTTTCTGAATGGTTTAGGCACCGTCACCGCCGCCAATACGGCTACTGTACGCAGCCGGGTCGATGGTCCGTTAATTGCCATTCATTTTCAGGAAGGCCAGCAGGTCAGCGCCGGGACGTTACTGGCTGAAATCGATCCCAGTTCATTTAAGGTTGCTCTGGCACAAGCTCAAGGGCAACTGGCAAAAGACCAGGCGTCACTGAATAATGCCCGTCGTGACTTAGTCCGTTACCAGCAACTGGCTAAAACCCAGGTCGCCTCACGCCAGGAGCTGGATGCCCAGCAGGCGCTGGTCGCTGAGCTGACGGGAACCGTGGCGGCAAGCCAGGCGTCGGTCGCCAGTGCCCAGTTGCAACTGGACTGGAGCCGTATTACGGCACCGATCAGTGGGCGTGTCGGATTACGACAAATCGATGTCGGGAATCAGGTTTCCAGCAGCGACGCGATTGTGATTATTACCCAGACAGACCCGATTGATGTCGTGTTTACCCTCCCGGAAAGTGATATTAGTACCGTGGTCAAAGCACAGGCTACCGAGGCAGCCTTGCCCGTTGAAGTCTGGGATCGTAGTAATCGCCAGCAGCTCAGTCAGGGCACGCTGCTCAGCCTGGATAATCAGATAGATCCCACCACCGCAACGATTAAACTGAAAGCGCGCTTTGCTAACCAAGACGGGCTGCTGTTTCCGAATCAATTTGTGAATGCTCGTATGCAAGTGGCTACTCAGGAAGACGCCATTGTTATCCCTGCTGCGGCATTGCAGATGGGTAGTGAAGGTCATTTTGTCTGGTCTGTCAGTCCGGAAAATAAGGTCAGTAAGCAGCAGGTAACACCAGGAGTACAGAACAGTCGCTCGGTTGTGATTCAGACGGGTCTGGCTGTCGGTGACCGGGTCGTGACAGATGGTATCGATCGTCTGACTGACGGTGCTCAGGTTGAAATAGTGACCCCGGCTGATGCTGCGGCTAAATCTCCTGCCAGTGAGCGTAAACCACGGGGAGCGCAGGCATCATGAGTTCCTTACCGCCAGGCCTGCCAGGTGGCCCTTTCCGGCTGTTTATTCTGCGCCCGGTCGCCACGACATTGTTAATGGTAGCCATTTTACTGGCCGGGATTATTGGTTATCGTTTTTTACCGGTTTCGGCCTTACCAGAGGTGGATTATCCAACCATTCAGGTGGTCACGCTCTATCCGGGGGCCAGTCCTGAGGTCGTGACTTCCGCTATTACTGCCCCGCTCGAACGACAGTTTGGTCAAATGTCGGGCCTGCAACAGATGTCGTCCCAGAGTGCGGGCGGCGCGTCAGTGATTACGCTACAGTTTTTACTCAGCCTGCCGCTCGATATTGCAGAGCAAGAAGTCCAGGCCGCGATGAATGCGGCGGCAAACCTGTTACCCAGTGATTTGCCTAACCCGCCGATTTACAGCAAAGTTAACCCTGCTGATCCGCCGATTATGACGCTCGCGGTCACCTCCAGTGCCTTACCCATGACCGATGTCCAGGATCTGGTTGAAAACCGCATTGCCCAGAAAATTTCGCAGGTTGCAGGGGTTGGCCTGGTCCAGCAGTCCGGGGGAATGCGCCCGGCAGTACGTATTCAGCTGAATAGTCAGGCGCTGGCCGCTTTAGGCCTGACCGGCGAAAATGTCCGCACTGCGATTACGGGTGCCAACGTCAACTCTGCCAAGGGCAGCCTTGATGGACCAGAGCGTTCAATTACTCTTTCTGCTAATGATCAGATGAAATCAGTCCAGGAGTATCGGGACTTGATTATCAGCTGGAAAAATGGTGCGCCCATTCGCCTGGGCGATGTTGCTGAGATCGAACGTAGTGCGGAAAACCGCTGGCTGGGTGCCTGGGCAAATAAACAGCCAGCAGTAGTACTCAATATTCAACGCCAGCCAGGGGCGAATATTATTGCCACGGCTGACAGTATTCGGGCCCTGCTTCCGACGCTGACCAGCACCCTGCCGAAATCGGTAGAGATGACATTACTGAGCGACCGCACCACCAATATTCGTGCTTCAGTGAGTGATACTCAACATGAGTTAATGCTGGCCATCGCGTTGGTGGTGATGATTATTTATCTGTTTCTGCGCAATGTCCCGGCAACGATTATTCCTGCTGTTGCGGTACCGCTATCATTAATCGGTACTTTTGCGGTGATGGTATTTCTCGATTTCTCCATCAATAACCTGACATTGATGGCGCTCACCATCGCCACGGGTTTTGTGGTGGATGATGCGATTGTGGTTATCGAAAATATCTCCCGCTATATTGAAAAAGGCGAAAAGCCGCTGGATGCCGCCCTGAAAGGGGCCGGAGAGATTGGTTTTACCATTATCTCATTAACCTTCTCGCTGATCGCCGTGCTGATCCCGCTGCTGTTTATGGGGGATGTCGTCGGGCGGCTATTCCATGAATTTGCCGTGACGCTGGCGGTGGCGATTTTGATTTCTGCTGTGGTCTCGCTAACACTCACGCCAATGATGTGCGCCCGCATGTTAAGTCATGAGTCGCTGCGTAAGCAAAACCGCTTCTCGCGCGCCTGTGAAACCCTGTTTGAGGGTATGATTGCCACTTACGGGCGTTTTCTGACCCCAGTATTGCGCCATCCATGGCTGACACTCAGTGTCGCTTTTGCCACCATGGCATTGACTGTAGTGCTGTGGATTTTTATCCCCAAAGGCTTCTTTCCTTTGCAAGATAACGGCATGATTCAGGGCACCTTACAGGCACCGCAGTCGGTCTCATTTTCCAGTATGGCGGAACGTCAGCAGCAGGTGGCAAATATTATTTTGCAGGACCCGGATGTCGAGAGTCTGACCTCCTTTGTCGGTGTCGATGGCATCAATCCGTCACTGAACAGTGCCCGTCTGCAAATTAATCTCAAACCACTCAGTGAACGGGAACAACGTATCCCAGCGATTATTGAACGCCTGCAACAGAGTGTCGACAGGCTACCGGGTCTGTCACTCTATTTGCAGCCGACCCAGGACTTGACTATCGATACCCAGGCAAGCCGAACCCAGTATCAGTTTACGTTGCAAGCCACTTCTCTGGATCAGCTCAGTTATTGGGTACCAAAACTGGAAAGTCAGCTGAAAACACTGCCAGAACTGTCCGATGTCAGTAGTGACTGGCAGGACCAGGGGTTAATGGCCTATGTCAATGTTGACCGCGATAGTGCCAGTCGGCTAGGCATCAGTATGCTGAACGTGGACAACGCCTTGTACAATGCTTTTGGGCAACGGCTGATTTCTACCATTTATACCCAGTCCAACCAATACCGGGTAGTACTGGAAAATGATACCCATAACACGCCAGGACTGAGCGGGCTGGATGGCATTTACCTTACCAGTAGTGAAGGCAAGTCGATTCCGTTAAGCACGCTTGCACATATTGAGCAGCGTCTTACTCCACTGGCGATCAACCATCTCGACCAGTTTCCGTCAGCCACTATCTCATTTAACGTTCCAGAACCTTACTCTCTTGGCGATGCGGTTAATGCCATACTGGCAAGTGAAAAAACGCTCAATTTACCGACCGATATCACCAGCCAGTTCCAGGGCAGTACCCTGGCATTTCAGGCAGCACTCAGTAGTTCGGTGTGGTTGATTCTCGCCTCTGTGGTGGCAATGTATATTGTGCTGGGTGTGCTGTATGAAAGCTTTATTCATCCGATAACCATTCTCTCGACGTTGCCCAGCGCCGGAGTCGGGGCGCTGCTAGCCCTGATGGTGTCCGGGGCAGAGCTGGATGTGATTGCGATTATCGGTATTATTCTGTTGATTGGTATCGTTAAGAAAAATGCCATTATGATGATCGACTTTGCTCTCGCCGCAGAACGTGAGCAAGGTATGACGCCCTATGACGCCATCTATCAGGCCTGTCTGTTACGTTTCCGCCCTATTCTGATGACCACTATGGCCGCTATCCTCGGGGCTCTGCCATTAATGCTCGCCACCGGAGTTGGGGCGGAATTACGCCAGCCGCTGGGTATTGCGATGGTTGGAGGGCTGTTAGTGAGTCAAGTACTGACGCTGTTTACCACGCCGGTCATTTATCTGCTATTTGACCGCCTCTCAAGGGCAACACGCCGCCGTTTTGATAAATCCGGGCAGGAGGTGTAGGTGAAATTCTTCGCTTTCTTTATCAATCGCCCGGTCGCCACGCTGTTACTGACCCTGGCCATTATTCTCTGCGGAATACTGGGGTTCCGGCTGTTGCCAGTCGCCCCCCTGCCACAGGTCGATTTCCCGGTCATTATTGTCAGTGCCTCGCTGCCCGGCGCGTCACCAGAAACGATGGCCTCTTCCGTTGCCACCCCACTGGAGCGCTCATTAAGCCGTATTGCCGGGGTCAATGAGATGACCTCCACCAGCTCACTCGGCAGCACACGTATTATTCTCGAGTTTAATTTTGACCGTGACATTAACGGTGCCGCGCGTGATGTCCAGGCGGCTATCAATGCTGCCCAGAGTTTGCTGCCAACCGGTATGCCCAGCCGCCCCACTTATCGCAAAATAAATCCGTCTGATGCGCCGATTATGATCCTGACGCTGACCTCTGACACCCTGAGTCAGGGGGCGCTGTACGATGTTGCTTCTACTCAGCTGGCACAGGCGGTATCACAAATTGAAGGGGTTGGGGATGTGGATGTCGGCGGGAGTTCATTGCCTGCGGTACGCATCAGCCTTAATCCCATGGCACTGTTTAACCAGGGCGTGTCACTGGATGCGGTGCGCACGGCCGTCAGCAGTGCCAATGTCCGTCGGCCACTCGGTGCGCTGGAAGATAATCACCAGCGATTCCAGATTGAGAGCAACGACGCACTGAAAAAAGCCGCAGACTATCAGCCACTGATTATCCACTACAATAATGGGGCAGCCGTTCGCCTGAGTGATGTAGCGGAAGTGACAGATGATGTGGAGAATGTGCGTAATGCCGGAATGGCGGACGCAAAACCCGCGATTTTGCTGTTAATTCGGAAAACGCAGCAAGCCAATATTATTGCCACCGTTGACCGAGTGCGCGAGAAACTGCCTATTCTGCAACAGCTTCTGCCTGCTTCAGTAAAGCTACAAATCGCCCAGGATCGTTCCCCGACTATTCGTGCCTCGCTGGTTGAAGTGGAAAAAGCGCTGGTGATTGCCGTCGCGCTAGTGATTCTGGTGGTGTTTTTATTCCTGCGTTCAGGTCGTGCCACCCTCATCCCTGCAGTAGCTGTCCCGGTGTCATTGATAGGGACTTTTGCTGCCATGTACTTATGCGGTTTTAGTCTTAATAATCTGTCGCTAATGGCGCTCACCATAGCTACCGGCTTTGTGGTTGATGATGCCATTGTTGTACTGGAAAATATTACCCGTCACTTAGAAGCATCGATGAAACCGATGCAGGCGGCGCTAATCGGTGTCCGTGAGGTCGGTTTTACTGTTTTCTCCATGAGTCTGTCATTAATAGCGGTCTTTCTGCCACTGCTGTTAATGGGCGGGCTACCAGGGCGATTATTCCAGGAATTTGCCATTACCTTGTCGGTGGCGATTTTAATTTCGCTGGCCGTATCCCTGACTCTGACACCGATGATGTGTGGCTGGTTACTGAAAAGTCGCCCCGCGGAAACGCCACATACACCTAAGGGCGCAGCGCGATTACTGGCGGGTGTACAGGTGGGCTATGCCCGTTCTCTACGCTGGGCGCTGGATCACAGCCGTTTTATTGGCCTGGTGTTTTTAGGCACCATTGCACTGACAATTTGGCTCTATATCTCCATTCCCAAAACCTTCTTCCCGGAGCAGGATACCGGGCGCTTAATGGGTAATATTCGCGCCGATCAGAGTATCTCCTTCCCAGCTATGCGCGAAAAGCTGCAAGACTTTATGAAAATCATCCGTGAAGACCCGGCGGTGGATAATGTGACAGGCTTTACCGGTGGGTCGCGCGCAAACAGTGGCATGATGTTTATCTCACTGAAACCGCTATCTGAACGCAGTGAAACCGCTCAGCAAGTGGTTGACAGGCTGCGGGTTAAACTGGCTAAAGAACCCGGTGCCAGCCTGTTTTTAATGCCGGTTCAGGATATTCGTATCGGCGGGCGTCAGGCGAATGCCAGCTATCAATATACTCTGCTTTCTGACAGCCTGGACGACCTGCGTGAATGGGAGCCGAAGATCCGCACTGCTTTCGCAGCACTGCCGACACTCGCTGATGTTAACTCTGATCAGCAAGACAAAGGATCAGAGATGGCACTGACCTATGACCGGGAAGCACTGGCTCGCCTGGGGGTGAATGTCTCGGATGTGAATAGCTTGCTGAATAATGCCTTTGGTCAGCGGCAAATCTCCACCATTTATCAGCCGTTAAATCAGTACAAAGTAGTGATGACGGTGGACCCACGTTATGCCGAGGATGTCAGTGCGCTGGATAAGATGTTTATTATCAATAAAGACGGTGCGCCAATCCCTCTGTCTTATTTCGCCAAGTGGCAACCCGCTAATGCTCCACTGTCGGTCAATCATCAGGGCTTGTCAGCAGCCACCACTGTCTCGTTTAACTTGCCGACAGGGGTATCTCTGTCCCAGGCCAGTGAAGATATCGACCGCACCATGACTGCGCTGGGTGTTCCCTCTTCCGTACAGGGAAGCTATTCTGGCACTGCACAGGTCTTTCAGCAGTCGCTAAATTCACAGGTAATTCTGATTCTGGCAGCGATTGCGACGGTCTATATTGTGCTGGGTATCCTGTATGAGAGTTATATCCACCCGTTAACTATTCTCTCGACTTTACCTTCTGCTGGCGTCGGAGCCTTACTGGCGCTAGAGTTATTTCAGGCACCCTTTAGCCTGATAGCGCTGATCGGTATTATGCTGTTAATCGGTATTGTGAAGAAAAATGCCATTATGATGGTGGACTTTGCTATCACTGCGCAACGGTCTGGCAACCTCAGTCCTAAAGATGCCATTTTCCAGGCCTGTTTATTGCGTTTCAGACCTATCATGATGACCACTCTGGCTGCATTGTTTGGGGCATTGCCTCTGGTACTGAGCCAGGGTGATGGCGCCGAATTACGCCAACCCTTAGGTATTACACTGGTGGGCGGGCTGGTGATGAGTCAGTTACTCACGCTGTATACCACCCCGGTGGTATATCTGTTCTTTGACCGTTTACGGTCCCGATTTGCGTCCAGTAACACGCCAGATATCACTTATGAGGCCAAGGATAAATAATGCATGAATGACCTGCCCTCTTCGGTACGCTGGCAACTATGGATTGTGGCTTGTGGCTTCTTTATGCAAGCCCTCGATACCACGATTGTTAATACCGCGCTGCCTAGCATGGCGAGGAGTCTGAGTGTCAGTCCGTTAGAGATGCATTCAGTGGTGGTCGCCTATGTGTTAACTGTTGCGGTGATGTTGCCCGCCAGCGGCTGGCTGGCTGACCGCGCGGGGGTCCGCAATGTCTTTTTTACTGCCATCATACTGTTTACTTTCGGTTCTCTCTGCTGCGCTGGAGCCTCCACGCTTAATGAGCTGATACTGGCACGAGTGATCCAGGGCGTTGGCGGGGCAATGATGGTGCCTGTAGGTCGTTTAACGGTGATGAAAATTGTTCCGCGCGCCCAGTATATGGCCGCTATGACAATGGTGACTATTCCAGGCCAGGTCGGCCCGCTACTTGGCCCTGCTCTGGGTGGCGTACTGGTGGAATATGCCACCTGGCACTGGATATTTTTAATTAATATTCCAGTGGGTATTATCGGTGCCATTGCTACCCTGAAGCTGATGCCAAACCACAAACTACAGACTCGTCGTTTTGATATGACCGGTTTCTTATTACTGGCTCTGGGGATGGCGCTATTGACGATTGCCCTGGAGGGTCAGCAGGATTCAGGCATGTCATCCTGGCTTTTAGGCGCACTGGTTGTTATCGGGCTGAGCGCTCTGCTGCTTTATCTGCGCCATGCCTTTGGTAATCCTGACGCGTTGTTCAATCTTGATTTGTTTAAAACAAAAACCTTTTCCATTGGCCTGGCCGGCAGTATGTGTGGGCGAATTGGCAGTGGTATGCTGCCGTTTATGACACCTGTATTTCTGCAAATTGGTCTCGGTTTTTCGCCGTTTCATGCCGGGCTGATGATGATCCCCATGGTACTAGGGAGTATGGGGATGAAACGCATTGTGGTTCAGGTGGTTAACCATTTCGGCTATCGTAAAGTGCTGGTGGTCTCGACCTTAAGCCTGGGGCTGTTGTGTCTGTTATTTATCACCACCGCCATGATGGGCTGGTACTGGCTGTTGCCGGTCGTACTGTTTTGCCAGGGTATGGTCAACGCCATGCGCTTCTCGTCGATGAATACCTTAACCCTAAAAGATTTACCTGACGCTCTGGCCAGCGGCGGTAATAGCTTGCTGTCGATGGTTATGCAGCTGGCAATGAGTATTGGTGTCAGTATTGCCGGTATTCTGCTGGGAATGTTTGGTCATCAGAGTGTGGGTGGCGCAGGCATGTTACACGACGTATTTATCTACACTTATAGCTGTATGGCGGTGATTATTGCCCTACCCGCACTGATATTTCTTTGGGTGCCGTCAGATAACGCGCAAAATTTTGCCATTACACGACACAAAAGGAATGAGCGATGAAACTCTGGCGACCTGGGGTCACAGGCAAGCTATTTCTTGCCATTCTGTCGACCTGTTTAATGGTACTGGCGATTATGCACTGGGGCGTCAGGCTAAGCTTTGAGTATGGCTTTATTGACTATATTAAACGGGGTAATGAGCAGCGCATCGAGTGGTTAAGCAATGGGCTGAGTGAACAGTATGCCGAGCATGGCAACTGGAAGTTTTTGCGCCACAATGAACGGGTGATGTTTCAAATATTACGATCTTTTGAGCAAGAAACCGAGAATGAAAAAGCCACACCATCACCGCCCCCCCACCATGGCTGGCGCACCAAATTCTGGGTGCTGGATCAGAATAAAAAAGTGCTGGTAGGGCCACGTGATGCTCCCCCAAATGACGGGATACAACGTGAAATCAAAGTGGATAATCGTCTGGTTGGCTGGGTCGTTGCCTCATCTGTCGAACATCTGACCCAAAATGCTGATATTAACTTTGACAGGCAGCAACAGCGTACCAGCTGGATTATTGTCGCCCTGTCATCCTTACTGGCTGCCGCCGTGACCTTCTTCCTGGCGCGCGGTTTGCTGGCCCCGGTCAAACGGCTGGTCGAGGGAACCCATCGCCTGGCAGCCGGGGATTTTACCACTCGGGTAACACCGGGTCGTGATGATGAACTGGGCCGGCTGGCACAAGATTTTAACCAACTTGCCAGCACACTGGAAAAAAATCAGCAGATGCGACGTGCTTATATGGCAGATATTTCACATGAGCTTCGTACTCCGCTGGCAATTTTGCATGGTGAACTGGAGGCATTGCAGGATGGTGTTCGTCAGTTCACACCGGACTCGCTGACATCATTGCAAATGGAAGTCGCGACTCTGACTAAACTGGTGAATGATTTACATCAGCTTTCTCTGTCCGATGAAGGGGCGCTTGCCTATCAGAAACAATCGCTGGATATTATTACCTTGCTGGAAGTCGCGACAGGCATTGTCCGAATGCGTTTTTCCGAGCGCGGTTTAAACTTACGCCTTGAACTCCCTGAACAAGCGCTGGTCTTTGGCGACAGCGATCGCCTGATGCAACTGTTTAATAATTTGCTGGAAAACAGTCTGCGTTATACTGATCCAGGTGGTGAGTTACTGATTCAAGGACAATTTATAGATAACTATTTGGTTCTGCGTTTTACCGATAGCGCACCTGGGGTGAATGATGAGCAATTGACTCATCTGTTTAATCGTTTCTATCGTGCAGAAGGTTCACGTAACCGCGCCAGCGGTGGCTCCGGGCTGGGCTTATCTATTTGTCAGAATATTGTTACCGCCCACGGCGGCACGTTACAAGCCAGCCATTCACCTTTAGGTGGTGTAATGATGACAGTGGCACTACCACTGGAAACCAGTTTACCGAGACTATTATGACCGAAATTCCTGTTGATAACCTGGCACCACGCATTTTAATTGTTGAAGATGAGCCAAAACTCGGCCAGTTACTGATCGATTATTTACGCGCGGCAAACTTTACTCCGGCACTGATTAACCATGGTGACTTGGTTATTCCTTATGTGCGCCAGAATCCGCCAGACCTTATTTTACTGGACTTGATGTTACCCGGCTGTGACGGCTTGACCTTGTGTCGCGAAATCCGCCGTTTCTCCGAAGTACCGATAGTGATAGTGACCGCGAAGATAGAAGAGATAGACCGACTGCTGGGGCTGGAGCTGGGCGCAGATGACTATATTTGCAAACCCTACAGCCCACGTGAGGTAGTGGCGCGGGTGAAGACCATTTTGCGCCGTTACAAAAAAACGCAAAATCTCACGGCTGACCACGACAGTAGTCCGTTAGTGATAGACGAAGGGCGCTTTCAGGCCAGCTGGCGTGGCAAGCTACTGGAGCTCACTCCGGCTGAGTTTCGGCTGTTAAAAACCCTGTCTGGCGAACCCGGTAAAGTGTTCTCGCGCGAGATGCTGCTCAACCATCTGTATGATGATTATCGCGTGGTGACTGACCGAACTATCGATACCCATATTAAAAATCTGCGCCGTAAACTAGAGGTGCTGGATAGTGAACCCTCATTTATTCGCGCCGTCTACGGTATGGGTTATCGCTGGGAGGCGGGCATCAGCACTGTGCTGTAAAGATAGTTTCCCAGCACATTGACATCCTTCGCGCACTTCTGAATGGACGGTGTTTTACGGAACACCAGATAAGCGCTATAATCCCACTCACTAACTGTGGAAATTATTCCCTTCCAAGCCGCTTCATTCAGTGAAACGGTTCTGACTTGATATCAGACTGAGACCAACATGTTTAAACCAGAACTTCTTTCCCCTGCGGGAACGCTGAAAAATATGCGTTACGCTTTCGCCTATGGTGCAGATGCTGTTTACGCAGGCCAGCCACGTTATTCCCTACGGGTGCGTAATAATGAATTTAATCACGAGAACCTGCAAACCGGTATCGATGAAGCCCATGCACTTGGGAAGAAATTTTATGTGGTAGTGAATATTGCCCCCCATAATGCCAAGCTCAAGACCTTTATTCGTGATTTAAAACCGGTCATTGAGATGGGGCCAGATGCACTGATTATGTCTGATCCCGGACTGATTATGATGGTGCGTGAAGCGTTTCCGGAGATGGATGTTCATCTTTCAGTACAGGCCAATGCCGTCAACTGGGCAACAGTAAAATTCTGGCAACAGATGGGGCTGACGCGTGTGATATTGTCCCGTGAACTGTCCCTGGATGAAATTGCAGAGATTCGTACTCAGGTACCCGAGATGGAGCTGGAAATTTTTGTGCATGGTGCGCTGTGCATGGCCTACTCCGGTCGTTGTCTGCTGTCGGGCTATATTAATAAGCGTGACCCTAACCAGGGAACCTGTACTAATGCCTGTCGCTGGGAATATAAAGTGCAGGAAGGTAAAGAGGACGATCTGGGCAATATCGTTCATATTCATGAACCTATTCCAGTACAGAACGTTGAGCCAACCTTAGGCGTTGGCGCACCGACCGACAAAGTGTTTATGGTTGAAGAAGCCAAACGCCCGGGTGAGTATATGACCGCCTTTGAAGACGAACATGGCACTTATATCATGAATTCAAAGGACTTACGGGCTATTGAGCATGTCGAGCGTCTGACAAAAATGGGCGTGCATTCACTGAAAATCGAAGGCCGAACTAAATCACACTATTACTGTGCCCGTACCGCACAGGTTTATCGCCGTGCAATTGATGATGCCGCCGCAGGTAAGCCCTTTGACCCAACGCTGATGCGTACCTTGGAAGGTCTGGCTCACCGTGGCTATACCGAAGGTTTTCTCCGTCGCCATACCCACGATAGCGCTCAGAACTATGACTATGGCCATTCTATTTCTGACAGCCAGCAGTTTGTTGGCGAGTTTACTGGCGAACGTCGTGGTCACCTGGCGGCTGTGAAAGTGAAGAATAAATTCAGCGTCGGTGACAGTCTGGAGCTGATGACCCCCCAGGGCAATGTGGTGTTTACTCTTGAGCAGATGGAAAACAAGAAATCAGAAGTAACAACCGTGGCTCCAGGTGATGGTCATACGGTCTGGTTACCCGTTCCTGACGATATGGAACTGACTTATGCCCTGCTGATGCGCAATCTCGACGGACAGACAACCCGTAGTTCATAGATTTCCATCGACACCCTAAATAATTCGAGTTGCCTACAGGCAACTTGAAGTATGACGGATATAAATAGGATTATTCTTCCTATATTAGAATCTGATCACATATCAATCGGCCAGATAGCGCTATTATCGCCGGGCTGAAAAACGTAACAATAAATGAACAGCTTTTTTTAAAACCACCTCCTTAGTCTGCGCAATCTCCCTTGCGCAGACTTTCTTTTTTACAATCTAATTCTGCTAACCTCTCCTGGCCTTGCCTACACTCTATCTATACCCAAAATAATTCGAGTTGCTTGTAGGCGCAAAGTGAGGGCATGCGATGAGCATAGATAAACTCTGTGATTCGGCTGTCCTCACTGCAGCAACACCCAGGCAACTTGAAGTATGACGGGTATATACTTGTTATACTTTACATAACCCAGCCAAATGATGTATCACGGGTAGTAATTAAAAAGAATTCGAGCTGTGAATAAGCCAGAGGTGACTGATGACATTTCCAGTATCATTGATAATACTTAATGGCAAAAGTGCCGAAAACGAAGACGTACGTGATGCCGTGAAGGCCCTACGGGACGAAGGCTACACGCTACATATTCGTGTCACCTGGGAAAAAGATGATACCCCGCGCTATGTGGACGAAGCTTTAGCGTTACAGGTCGATACCGTGATTGCCGGGGGGGGCGATGGCACGATTAATGCTATTGCCACCTGCCTTGCCGCACTTGATCCCAAAACTCGCCCTGCCCTGGGGATTTTACCGCTAGGCACCGCCAATGACTTTGCCACCAGCGCCGGGATCCCGGAAGAAATAGAGAATGCCTTACGCCTGGCAGTGGTTGCCAAGCCACTCGACGTTGACTTGATTCAGGTTAATCACAAATTCTTCTTTATTAATATGGCGACCGGTGGCTTTGGTACCCGTATCACCACCGAAACTCCTAAAAAAATGAAATCAGTCCTCGGTGGGCTGTCTTATTTTATTCACGGGTTAATGCGCATGGATACCCTCAAACCAGACCGCTGTGAAATTCGCGGTGAGGACTTTCACTGGCAAGGCGATGCTTTGGTGATTGGTATTGGTAACGGTCGTCAGGCTGGCGGCGGACAGCGACTCTGCCCCGATGCCCTCATTAATGACGGTTTATTAGATATCAGAGTGTTTACTGGCGAAGAGTTATTACCCGCAATAGTGACACAATTGACCGACGCCTCGGAGTATTATGAGTTTACAGAAGGACGGTCAAAATGGTTTACCGTCACGGCAGAAAATGAAATGACCTTTAATCTCGACGGCGAACCGCTAAACGGTCACGAGTTTCATCTCGAGGTTCACCCCCATGCCCTATCCTGCCGGCTGCCACCAAGCTGCCCATTAATGAAATAAACCAGAGAGCTCACGTTGCAGTAAGGCGGTGAATGAGAGCCGTCAACACGACGACAACGTGAACGACGAAGATGACCTCGGTTAACCCCCTCTTCCAACCAAGGAGAGGGGGTTATTTATCAGGCGATGGTGATTTTTTTATCCAGATAGACATCCTGCACGGCATTAATCAGTTTCACACCCTCAGGCATCGACTTCTTAAATGCTTTACGTCCAAGGATCAATCCCATCCCCCCGGCTCGTTTATTGATAACGGCAGTACGAACGGCATCACCCAAATCTGTTGTGCCGCCTGAAGCACCACCAGAGTTAATCAGTCCTGCACGTCCCATATAGCAGTTAGCTAATTGATAGCGCACTAAATCAATCGGATTATCACTGGTTAACTCGGTATAAACTTTCTCGTCGGTGTAACCAAAATCCACAGCTTTATAGCCACCATTATTCTCGGCCATCTTTTGCTTCACTATATCAGCGCCAATGGTTGCTGCCAGATGGTTAGCCTGACCGGTTAAGTCAGCGCTAGCATGGTAATCAACCCCATCTTGCTTAAACTCAGGGTTACGCAGATAAGCCCATAATACCGTGACCAGACCTAATTCATGTGCCCGCTCAAAGGCCGCGGAGATCTCTTCAATCTGACGCCGGGACTCAGGTGAACCAAAGTAAATGGTGGCTCCCACGGCAACTGCACCTAAATTAAAGGCTTGTTCAACACTGACATACAGAGTCTGGTCATACTGCGTCGGGTAGCTCAAGGTCTCGTTATGGTTGAGCTTCACCAGGAAAGGTATGCGGTGGGCATAGCGGCGGGATACCGAGGCGAGTACGCCATAGGTTGATGCCACGCAGTTACATCCCGCTTCAATCGCCAGTTCAACAATATTCTTCGGATCAAAATAAAGCGGATTTGCTGCAAAAGAGGCTCCGGCAGAATGTTCAACCCCTTGGTCAACAGGCAGAATCGAGAGGTAGCCTGTGCCCCCTAACCGCCCAGTGTTATAAAGGGTCTGCATATTACGCAGCACAGTTGGCGGACGGTTGTTATCAATCATCACCCGATCAACATAGTCATGTCCCGGCAGATAGAGATTATCTGCCGGAATAGTCATACAGCGGTGTTCTAACAAGCTTGCGGCTTCTTTACCCAGTAACTGCACAATATCAGTCATTATTCATCCTCATGGTCTGGTACAGTGAAATATGAATTAAATAATCTGAAAATCTTGTTATTACTGTGGTATCTGCTATTTGTGATATACAGATATCAGTTAATACACTGTATTTACCGTAGCACATCTTGTGGAACTTGACGGATTGATTCCCGTCATACTTCAAGTTGCCTGGGTGTTGCGTGCGTGAGGCTCGCCTCACTTCGCGCCTACAAGCAACTCGAATTATTTTGGATATATACCCATGACACTGCAAGTGGCTTGCAGATTACTTTTATGCATTTTCTGGAAGTAATAAAAACTATTTTGGATATCATTTTTATTTTTTTATGTTCAGTATCAATATAATAGTCCATGGCCTTTCTTATAATCTAAAACGCTATGTTATCTACTCAAATTCTTTTAACATTATAAATAATACGGGCAAACTCAGTTTAACTTACTGTTTTAGTATCATTTCAAGGAAAAATAATGTCTCAGTCATCCACGCCTTTTTCGAATGCGCGTTTCCTGGCGTTACGATTATTACCCGGGGAAGATGTTTTACCTGCATTACGCAAATATGTACAACAGCATAATTTACAGGCTGCATTTATTGCCGGGTGTGTGGGTAGCTTAACAGATGTTGCCTTGCGCTATGCCGGGCAGAGTTATGCTGGAATAAAAGGTGTTGATTTACTTAGCGGTAAGTTTGAAGTGGTTTCCTTAATTGGCACCCTGGATGCTAAAGGTGAGCATTTGCATCTGGCTGTCTCTGATGAAACAGGCGCTATGACCGGGGGGCATATGATGGACGGTTGTTTGGTGCGAACAACATTAGAGCTGGTTATTGGTGAGCTGGAACAAGTGACTTTCCAGCGTGAAACCTGTGCCCTTTCCACTTATGAAGAACTCGTGGTTACTACCCGATAAACGCCTATTAATAAGTTGATTATTCTATGAAAAAACAGCTCTCCAGTAGCACGCTTGTTCTGATAGTGATTTCGATAGCCATCAATATTATCGGTGGGCAACTGAGTTCGATGATCAAATTACCTATTTTCCTCGACTCCATTGGGACAATTATTAGCGCATTAGTCGCAGGCCCTTGGGTCGCTTTATTGACCGGTTTACTGAGTAATGTACTCAGTAGCCTGGTCAGTGGCCCGATTGCTCTTGCTTTTGCCCCGGTAGCGATGGTGATTGGTTTAAGTGCTGGCCTGCTTGCCCGCTCGGGTTTCTTCAGAACCTTACCGCGCGTTATTTTATCCGGTGTGGTTATTACTCTGGTATTAACTCTGGTCGCAGTACCGATTCGGGTTTATCTGTTTGAAGGTACTTCCGGGAGCGGTGCAGACTTCTTTATTGCTTATCTGCACGCCGTGGGTGAAGGTCTGTTCTTGTCAGTTTCCTTTACCGTTATCGGTGCCAACCTGGTAGACAAAATCTTGTCGGCGATTATTGCCTGGTTGCTGATCCGTCGTCTGCCACAACGTACACTGCGTAACTTCCCGCAGATTGCCCGGGTCCGTTAGCCATGCACCCCTTTACGTCATTAACGATTTGGTTATGGGTTTGCGTCAGCTCACTATTTTTATCACTGAGCTGGCCGCTGGTAGTGCTGAGCGGCGCCATATTTATCGCGTTATTATCCTGGCATGCAGCCCGCTATCGCTGGCGTTTTGTTGCCTGGCTGATGATACCGATGGCACTGGGGTTATGGATGGTTCACAGCGGCTGGCTGGCTCACTGGCTGACGGGGGCACCATTGGATACCAGCCGCCAGCAACATGCTCTGACGCTCTGGTTACGGTTGCTGGTAATTATCAGCGCCGCCCAGATATGGTTGCAATATGTGAGCACCGAGCGTTTTATCTGCGCCCTGTTTGCCAGTCGCTTACCGATTAGTTTCTCCTATTTGCTAGCAGGTCCGTTATTGCTGGTTGAACAATTGCGCCAACAGTTATCCCATATTCGTGAAGCACAAATCGCACGCGGCGTACCGCTTGATGGAAATATCTGGCAGCGGTTTACTGCCCTGCCAGCGTTAATTTTACCTCTGGCGGGTCAGGCCCTGAGTGAACTATCGGCCCGAGGTGCCGCCCTTGATCTACGCGCCTTTCGAGCAGTACCACGACGAACAACCTTAAATGCGCCCCCTGACAGTTGCGCCCAATCAGTGGTGCGCTACGGATTACTGATATTATTGCTGATTGAGGGAGGTATTCGCTGGTGGTGGTAAATCTGGAGCAATTTAGCTATACGCCCGAGGGCGCTTCTGAGTCACTACTTGGGCCTCTGGACTTGCAACTTGCAGCCGGGGAGTGGCTGGCAGTGCTTGGTGGAAACGGCAGCGGTAAAACCACGCTGGCACAATTATTATGTGGCGGATTAGGAAGTCTGTTACATGGCAAAGTGAGTGGTGACAGCGAAGTTCAGGGTTCTATGCTCGGTAAAGGGGAACTTATCGCTTATGCCGCCCAGCGCCAGCTGGTACAACAGTCCCCTCAGTTACAGCTCTCCGGATGCGCGTTTAGCGTTGAGCAAGAAGTCGCATTCGGTCCGGAAAATTTAGGATTATCCGCCGACGAGATTATTGACCGGATAAATGAAGCGCTAATACTAACCCAGTGCGATGCTCTGCGTTTACGTCATCCGGCGACTTTGTCAGGCGGTGAGGCACAACGTGTAGTTATTGCCAGCGCATTAGCGATGCGCCCACAGCTATTGCTGCTGGATGAGGCTTTCAGCCGCATGACGCCTGTCATGGCGCAGCGAATACTGGATCAATTAAAGCACTATTCTCACGCTCGCGGATGTACGGTTATCTTATTTGAGCGCACCTTACTACCCGCGGTAAGCCACTCCGACTACTTACTATTACTGGAAAATGGAAAAGTTAAGGCCAGTGGTTCATTACAAGATATTTTTGCCCTTTCCCTGGCAACTATTAACGCCCCGGACGCCTGGCGGGCATTGGGTGAACTCGTCGAACTCGGGCAGTGGCAGCAGCCCATTCCGAAAGATGAACTCAGCTTGCTGAAAGCCTTTGAGGAGCATTATGCTGCAACTCGATAATCTTAGTTATCGCTGGCCTGATACCAGTAATAATTGTATTTCACAGCTTTCATTGCGACTCCACCCGGGTGAGTCGGTTGCGTTGGTAGGAGATAACGGTGCCGGAAAATCAACTCTGCTACGACTGGCTGCCGGACTATTAACCCCCAGTGAAGGACAGGTGCGGCTAAAGGGCAAAGGGCTGACAGAGTACAGTGCACCACACCGAGCAAATCATATTGGTGTTCTGTTTCAGGAAGCAGAACGGCAAATTTTTTATAATACGGTGTTTGATGAAGTCGCTTTTGGGCTACGCCGTCAGAAACTGCGCGCAGAGGAAGTCACTCGCAGAACACAAGAAGCCCTGGTAAGTTGTGGGCTGGAGGATGTAGCAGAACTTCATCCTTTAGACCTTCATGCTGGCCAGCGACGGATGGTCGCGGTGGCGAGTTTATCTGCCACAGCCCCGTCGATTCTATTACTGGATGAACCCAGTCGCGATTTTGATGCCCGATGGCTATCACGATTTGAATCCTGGTTAGATACACAGCGTGCAGCAGGTACCGCTATCCTCGCTATCAGTCATGATCTGGACTTTATTGCCCGACATTTTCCTCGCGTGATCCATCTGGACTCTGGTCAGTTAATTGCTGATGGTTCACCAGAACAGGTGCTACGTAATCCAACGTTACAATCCCCTTCAGCGCTGCCGGCTCCAACCTTATATTCACTGAGCGAGGCCTATGCTCTGCCCCTGGAAAGTCACCCGCAACGCTGGGTCCAGCACTGGCTGGCAGCCCTGAAATAAAAAGCTGCCACTATGGATTCAATATCAGCGCCTGGGCCTGGGTACGCTAAATCTTGACCTGAGGTATCGTCGCTCCCGTCATCGCATTGGGCGACGGAAGCCCGGCACCACTCCAGCCCCCCGTTGAATCAAAAAATAGCAGATATTTTATTTTGTACTATACTCAGTCAGACCAGAGCGATAATTTCTATAGAATTCAAAAGGTAAATACATGACTACTGTGAACGTTTATAAATAAGCAGGGAGTTACGTTGCTTCATCACCCGTAATTTACTCTCGATCAAGCATGTATTCAGCGCCATTAACAACACCAAGACCCAATAAACTCCTAATAAACTCACAAGTTTCGATATATTGATCTATTTATTGTTCCTTTAATGTAAAAAAACCAATTTAAAGCAGCTAAAAAACAATAGGGTCGGAATTATATCCTGTTCATTGGTGGTAGGGGTATACTTTTATAAAAACCATCTATATAGTAAATTCCGATAGCAAATAGATATTTCCCTAATATCATTTCTTGGCTGTTATTTTTTTACTGGATACATAAGAAACTTAATTTTGCTATTACTTAGCAAGTTTTAATATTTGTTTTCTCGGCACAATTCCATTTAAAACGTTACGTTCCAGAATCACATTAATAAAAGCATCAAAGCAAAATCGAACTTATTGATTTATTCAACATCAAATTGCAATTAATAATTAAAACAATTATTAATTAATGTCATATTTATTTCTATTTTTTTGAAAATTGTCTTTTAATGTTAAACATTAAATCACAAGAGGATTCTTCAATGGATAGTAAAAACATTGCACAACATAAAAATATACCCCCTGCCATTATTAAAGATGCCGTCAATAATATAGCTCCGCTTAATAAAACAGGTTTAATCGTTATCATCCCCGCAGAGGCTGGTCTGAAATACTATGACTTACTGACAATCTACTGGAAAGGAAAAGGGGATATTAATAAAAGCCTCACTAAAGCCATAACGCAACAGCGTGAAGGGAAAAGATTTATTTATCGAATTCCTCTCACGCGAATAGATGAACATGACTTTTTAGAGGTGTGGTATTCTTTTCATAAGGTGGGCACTGATGATATTAAAACATCGCCCATCACCACGATAAATATTTTACCTCCGGATCCAATAGTCTTAGCCGCGGTAAAAAAATTAGCTCAAAAAACTCAACAACAGAAATTCAGTTATATTGATTCAGCCAGTCATACTGAATTATCCAACAGTCATGGCCAGAGAATGGTCGATGACATTGTTTATGCCAAAATACATCCAGCCATTGGTATCGGCCGTGTAGGGAACAGTGAAGATGAATATTATATTGGACCTGAATATACTCATGAACCTCCACCACCTTTTGGATCAACTCGCGATGATACCGGAGCTATTAAGCGACAAGCTGCCAAGTTCCGGATTTATGGTTATAACAAACATGGCGTGGCGGTGGCAGAATTAACAGCTGACAATTCCGATATTACCTGGGAAGTTGAGCTAGCGAATAAAAAATCATCCTGGTACTATTATGATAATGCGATGGACCAGCCATCTGGCGAATCAGTAGGGCGCCGTAATCCATTAATTACTGGTGTACAACGTAAAACACTGGAAATTACTCCCACACCGAAGAAAATAAGTGGTACGGACGAGAGCGGTGTCTATTTTGATGACGGGAAATTTAAAGATGTACCCGTTGAATTAGGTGAGTTACTCACTGACAGCGAAGGGCATTTATTAGTTCTCGGTGGGCATGGTGTATCAGCCTCGCCAAGTGGCGCACCATTATTACTCACCGATGCTAATGGTCGTGAAATTAATTTTAATAATTCTGTTGACTGGTATGATGATACCTCTGATGGCCCGGTTTCAGCCGAAGTCATCGTTAACGGGAAAAGTATCCCGGTCACTGGTGCCTGGGTTGTTATCGGCCCACCTGATTATGCGCCCGGTATTATTTCCTTCCGCTCTATGTATGACATGATTAAACATTCGACTCTGGATACTAATCACTATACTTCTTATACCAACGATATTGTGCCATTATTATTTAACTTGTCTAACCTGCAATGGGTCAATGTTGGTTTCGCCCAAGTATTTGGCGAGGATGGTTTATTCCCAATCGATTCAGAACTTATTAAAACACTTGCCAAATATGATAGCCATTTAGAACGTTTTGAAGTTTTCGAACAATTCCGGGCGCCTGATGACGAAAGTGTCGAAGGTGGGGATGAAATTAAATGGCCGCATCTGTATGGGGATGCATTCGAAGGACCACTGGAAGACGATCTCGGCGTTCTTCTTCCTGTTTCAGAGGAAAGTTACGACCATCTCGTTAATTTTGTTAACGGCGATTTTATTAACGACCTGGAATATGATGAAGTCTTTGGTGATGCAAGATTTCCAACCGAACTCTATGCTCAACCCCTTGAGGACTACTCTCCTCAAATGCAACCCCACATTCTGGACAAGGCCCCCTTATCTTATTGCTGTGCTGATGCCTTCCATCCCGGATGTGAACTCACCTGGCCAATGAGACACGTGTCTTTATACGATGATTTTCTGCGTATTGTACGACGTGATAACGATGATCCCGAGAGAGATTATGGCGATACTCTGACACCCGATGAAGCCTTATCAGATGACGGTCCTCTCCATGCTCAATCACCTGGGGGACTTAGTCGCTGGATGGCGGTTCCCTGGCAGGGAGATACTGCCCGTTGTCGCTCAGGTTATGACAAAGATTTTCATCCCTACCTACCTTCTTTCTGGCCGGCTAAAGTTCCGAATGAGGTCCTTTCTGAAGCTAACTATGACATCTACTTTGATGACCGGGCAGGTAACAGTGTAAAAGAGCGAAAAGAAGCCTTTCAGACACGTGACTACTGGCAACGTGGGTTTTTATTAGAGGGCCTGGATAATGAAACCGTGATGCAAATGACGGTTGAGCGTTTCGATGAATTAGGCATCGTACAGCGTTGTCCGGCCTCTGATGAAGATCTGGAACTACGGGATAGTGTATATGTTGAACAGCTAAAACCCGGAGCGGAACCTTTTCCTGCTGCAGCCGCTGTTTTCAGTGCCCGTACAGACGGTATCACGGTCGATAACAAAGAGGCACTATTAAACCAACTGGGATGGACTCAAGAACAATGGGACAAATTCAGACGAACACGTTAGCTCAAATGCATTGTGATGCAGTTGTTGTCGGGGGGGGCCCTGCAGGCGCTGTCGCGGCTCGGGTGTTGTCCCTCTCTGGAAAACAGGTTGTGTTACTGGATGCAAGTCTGGTTAATCGGCAAAAAATAGGGGAAAGTTTACCCGGTGCAGCGCGCCCAATACTGAATAAACTGGGTTTACTCCCCTGGGTTGATAACCCAGTTTCACTGACTAATAAAGGAAATTTATCTAGCTGGGGGGAAGACAAGTTAAGGGAAACTGACTTTATTCGTGATCCCTATGGTTGTGGCTGGCACCTTGATCGACAACATTTTGATCAAAGCCTTCGCGATGCAGCTGTCGACTCCGGTACAATTTTGGTGAGAGAACGCTTATCTTCCCTCACCGAAACGAATAACGGCCTGCACATCCAGGCTGGAGGAGTCAATATTTCCACACAATGGCTGATTAATGCCAGTGGTAGTTCACAATTTGTTGCCAGTCAATTAGGCATAGTAAGGCAAAAAGATTCACCTTTATTTGCAATCTATACTTGGTGTAAAAACGACTCCCGAGATACGCGCAGTGTTGTAGAAGCGGTACCTTCCGGGTGGTGGTACACTGCCGGGTTGCCAGATGGGCAAAGAATTGTGTCTTTTTTTACCCTGGCTCAACAAGCAAAAGCCATGATTCGTGAAAATAGCCGTTTTATGTCAGCATTGAAAGAAACTAAATATGTTTCCAAACAATGCTGTCTGGAAAACATGCTAGCAAATCAAATGCATATTACAGAAGCAACAGGAGGTTACCTGAAAAAAGCGGTGAGTTCGCACTGGATAGCTATCGGTGATGCTGCTGTCTCTTTTGACCCCTTATCTTCCCAGGGTATATATAATGCAATTTATACTGGACTACGAGGAGCCGAAGCGGTTAAGGCTGTATTGATGAATAATGATTACTCTTTACTTCTGCAATATGATGAAAGAATTCAATCTATACGTGATGCCTATCGTCGGGAAGTCAGTAATTATTATCGACAAGAAAAACGATGGTCTAAACATGCATTCTGGAAAACCCATCAAGCGGAGAGAAATTAATATATTCCAGCCATACTGGGGAAACACTTTAAAATAAAACAATAATTTATTTATTACAATGAGCAGGCACCAGTTATAAAGATATTTATTTTTAACCCCCCCCTCCAACACCTTGGGTATTAGCAGGAATTTTTTTGTTTGTTAATACCCAGGGAATTATCTGTTTTATCATAATATTTACAGGTGACATTATGAGCGATGATAAATCTAAAAACATGGATAGATATATTGAGAGTATTCAACCCACCGCTATGAATACCGCAATAAATGATATTCGCCGCATGTTTGTTGATGAAATACAAGTACCGCGTATCGTTAATAATAATCAGACGCCTGCCAAACGTGCGGCTTTCGCCAAAACGCATGGTGCTGTTTATGGCACATTTCAGGTAAGTGATAATCTTCCGCAAAAATATCAGCTTGGTATATTTAAACCGGGTAATAGTTATAACGCATGGGTCAGATATTCAAGTGATATTGCACAAACGGCCCCAGACCTTAACTCTACAGTAGGCATAGGCATCAAACTGTTCGATGTTCCAGGGAAAAAATCTATGGAACAGGAACCGAACGGCACAACACTGGACTTTATTTTACAAAATACAGAAGTTTTCTTTGCCTCCGATGCAGTGGATATGGCTAATTTTAAAAGCGCGGCAATAGCTGGAAATCTGGATGCATTCCTGGTACAAAACCCAGAATTAGCTGCTGTTCTGGAGAGTATGGAGAAAAAAGTGAATAGTCTTTTAAGAGAGCCGCTCTGGAGCTGCGTTCCCTATAAATTTGGTGATGACTATTGCAAATTTTCTCTCAGAGCAGAGACAGTCCCCGATCCAGACAGGGCGCCAGACGTTAACGCCAATAATTATCTCGCGCAAGATTTGGCACAAAGATTAATGAATGGTGAGGTTAAACTCAGTTTTTACGTGCAAATACGCAATAATCCAGCGACTCAGTCTATTATTAGCGCCCGTAGTCTATGGGATGAACGCGAGGCTATTCCTGTTAAGGTAGCAACATTAATTCTTTACAAACAGAATATCAAAGCCAGACAGCAGCAAGAATATGGTGAGTCATTATCCTTTAATTTATGGCGGACACTTGCAGAAATGGAACCGGTTGGCAGTATCGCTGAGGCAAGAAAAGTGACCTATCTGTCGTCATCCGAGGTTCGTCGAAATGTTAATGGGCAGAGCATTGGCGAACCCATGATGCCAAGAGAACCGCGACTTTCTAGTCAGCCTGTTTTTATACCCACCGTTGAAAATCCCTGGCCGAAAGGAACATTAGGGAATGTGACTGAAGACTTTACAGGTGCAGGTGCATTCGATGTGCAAGTGAATCAAATCGTCCGCACATTTCCAGAAATAACCATAAGTGCTCGTGATATACACTACCCTATACTTATAAATCATAGAGGTACTCTGTCAGGTTCCCCTTTGATGCAAAAAGGAATTATTTATATTAATTATCCATATCATGGCTACACGTCGATAAGATTATTCTTTGAAAAACATAAGATGAAAAGTGTTAGTTTTGATTTAATAGTGGCAGGTGGCATAGATGATAGTTTATTAAAAATATCAGCTTACCATGATAATAACTTGACAGAATCACATCAAGTTGGCGAAATTAATACTCGTATAACGATAACACCGTCCAACGGTAGTGCTTTTGATTTACTCACATTTGAATTTGGCAGAGGCGTATTTGCAATTAATTTAAACAATTTCGTCATGACTTATGCATAACATTTTCCTGTTGCTAAACAAACGTTATTAACGAGCAATATTTCTATTTTCGTGCACTGTCGTACTGACCTCGTAAGCCTCCATAATAATGGAGGCTTACGGTTGCTGCTTAAAGGGATTTGCCGTGTCAGTACAAAATAAAAATAATCTCTTACCACCACTCATGAAAATGATGCACCGGGCCAATCCCCTGGCCGACTTCAAGACTATCAGCTTGCACCAGCGCCCCGGAAAGCCAGGTCTTGGCGTGCTGTATTGTGGCATTCCAGTCAGTGTGGCGTGGGCGTAAAGCAGCCAGTGCCGCCGACAGCGTACAACCGGTGCCATGGGTATTTTTTGTCACCACCCGCAGGGCGGTGAACCGCTGCTCACCCGCGGTAGTAAACAGCCAGTCCGGGCTTTCTGCGTCAGATAAATGCCCGCCTTTCAGCAACACGGCCTGGCAACCTAGCGCCAGTAACGCCCTGCCCTGTTCTTTCATCTCTTTTTCATTACTGGCATGAGGCGCATCAAGCAGCGCAGCCGCTTCCGGTAAGTTCGGGGTGATCAGTGTGACTTGGGGGATCAGATAACGTCGCAGGCTATCAACCGCTTCTGGCACCAATAACGGGTCGCCGCTTTTAGCCAGCATCACGGTATCGAGCACCACATTAGTGATTTGATAGCGGGCCAGTTGGGCAGCCACTGTCTCGACAATATCCGCCTCTGATAGCATCCCTATTTTTACAGCATCAATACGGACATCACTCAGCACCGAGTCCAGTTGGGCTGCCACAAAGGCAGGTTCAATTCGGTAGACTGACTGTACGCCCAGAGTATTTTGCGCCACCAGCGCAGTTATCACACTGGTTCCATAAGCCCCCAGTGCGGAGAAGGTCTTCAGATCTGCCTGAATACCGGCTCCACCACTCGGATCGGTACCCGCGATGGTCAAGGCATTAATTCGTTTCATGCGCTCTCCCCCATCAATGACAGGGCATCGAGCAACCCGACAGCAAAGCTCCCCAAACCCTGACTCTGAAGTGCGGCATGTAAACCAGCATGTTTCATAAAACCACAACCCGCAGCGATATTTTCCAGCCGGTCGCCAGGTAATGCGCAACAAGCGGCCACCACCGCTGACAGCGCACAGCCCGTTCCCACCACACGCGTCATCAGAATACTGCCCCCAGCAACGGTTCTGGTGAGCAAGCCATCAGTCACATAATCGACCTCTCCCGTCACCACCACAATGGCACCGGTTTGCTGGGCGAGTTGCTGTGCTGCAGGCAGCGCACTAGAGGCGCTGTCAGTGCTATCAACACCCCGTCCTCCATTGCTCAAGCCCACGAGAGCAATAATCTCCGAAGCATTGCCGCGAATAGCCGCCGGTTTTAACTTAATGAGTTGCTGGCAAAAATCGCTTCGAAAAGTCAGCCCGCCCACGGCTACCGGGTCCAGTACCCAGGGTGTATCCGCCGCCAGGGCACCATCAATACCCCGACGTATCGCCTGAGCTTGTAGTGCAGTCAAGGTACCGACATTAATTAATAATGCATCAGCTATTGCCGCAAACTGTTCCGCCTCATCAGGCTCAATCACCATAGCGGGTGAAGCACCCAGCGCCAGCAGAATATTAGCCGTAAAAGCCTGAACAACATCATTGGTTATGCAGTGGACTAGCGGTGAACAACGACGAAAAGTGTGTAAGACAGGTAAATCGAGCGGGTCAGGTTGCATCATTTAAAGCTCCTGTCCGGCGTGAAAGAAGGGACACCGGACAGGTATCTGACTTCCCTACGCTGGCATTATCCAGATCAGGTGGTACGGGTATTTCTCAGCCTTCACAAAGAAGGGCACCCCGAGTCATTTAAATCAAAATCAAAAACTTGCGATTAATGTTCCTCATTAATCCCTAATCAGGATAATGCCAGCGGAAGGTCAGACAAACAAGCCCTAAAATGCAGATGTGTACCATGTTGTGTGACACCAAACGAATACGCCGTCATAGATCTGGACATAAAAAAACCGGGATTATCCCGGCAGATGTTTACAGTAGCGAAAATGCTATCAGGCAGCATATCGCTCACAAACGTCTTTGATTATCTCTGTCCATGTCTGCAAATTTCTCTTTTCCGTTGTTGGAAAGAGTTCGATGTTGCTCATTTCTGGACATCTGAACTCTCGAACTATTATCTCACCAGATTTCAAAATGTCAGTCACTTTAGCCCATTCACCAGCCTTGATGAACAAACGAAGCCTCTCACGATCTTCATCAGATAGCGCCAAAACTGGGGTACTTACAGTCCGAGTATCAGATGTATTTTTATTCCATGTATTAGCATTATATTGAATTCCCTGAGAAGCACACCTAAGTACTTTTGTAATTCTCTGAACATTACGCTCAGAGGGAATTTTCTCGTTCAAATTGGCTTGGTTATAAGCTCTCATCTGACTGGAAACAGTTTTCGTGTCGATGTACTCCAATTGTGTCAGCATTACAAATATTCGCTCAGCCGAATATCTCTGCGAATCAGCCTCCTGACCTTTCGCTCCCCTGATACTATTCTCAACAATCAGAGGTTGGTTTGTAGGGGCCAAGCAACGCTGCGCATAGAGCATGCCAGATTGTTCGCGCCATGATGTTATACGCCTTCCAAGCTCATGGTATAGAAGGCCAACCAGGGCAGCCAGTATACGTTCCTCAGAAATTATCTGAAGTGCATGATCGAAAAACCGTTGCTGCCGTTATCGGTAAAGTTCGTGAAAACTGCCTGAGTAAAAAACAGTACCACACCCTCTGGCATAGTCTTGCCGATACACCATCACATGCAGCAATGCGTTTTCTGATGGTCACGGGGGCCAGGAAGAGTGAAGTAACGAAAATGATGTGGTCTGAGCTGGATCTGGACGCTCAAATCTGGACTCTGCCCGCCACGAGGACAAAAACCCGGCAAGAACGCATCTACCCACATTGAGTTGTTAGAGGAATGGTCTTGGACTCGAAAAGGCTGCGATAGCCTTGTCTGGGGCTACATTGGTGAGACAACGATGGCACATTCAGCAGAACGCTTACGCCCGATTGTTGGCAATGATTTCACAACACATGATATTCGCCGCAGCGCAGCATCATTGATGAGTGGTGAGGCAGGCATTGATCCGATGGTTGTTGATCTGCTGCTGGGGCATAGCGTTAAAGCGGTCACGTCCAAAATTCTTGCGACTTACCAGCCCAAGGCTTTTCAGGATAATGTGAATGCTGCCTGGCCTGTTTGGTTTGAATGGTTTCAGCAGGAGATTATTGGTTAGGAAGTAACGTCATTCCTAAGAGTCATGGTGTGTTAGTGTTAGTGTTAGTGTTAGTGTTAGTGTTAGTGTTAGTGTTAGTGTTAGTGTTAGTGTTAGTGTTAGTGCTGATGATTAAAGATTATTTTTGAATAATCAGGAAAAAACACGCTTTAGCCTACGTCTTAAATGCCCTAGTGAAGTCGCAGAGGCGGTTTTAGGCCATTCCCGCAAAGGTATCGAAGGCACCTATGACCTCCACTACTATGAGGCTGAGTGTAAAAAGTGGCTGCAAAAATGGGCGGATTATCTTGATACCATAAGTAAATAAATAAAATAGTCAATTTGCTATTATCTTTATCCATCAGTGGATAATAATCCGAAGTGCATTATATCACTGTATCATTGAGTTTGTTCTTGACTATGGTTTCGTTGTGTCTGAAGTCATAATGAGGTGAAGGTAATTATTATCCTAAAATAGGAATCGCGATGCAGGATGTCAGTAAATGCATTGTTGGGCATTACAACATATGGCAACTTCATACTCAGCTTTGTTTGATGAAGGAAAACAAAACTGAGACTAACGCTTAATGTTTTTCCACTTCGACTGGGTTAATTTATGATTGTCGCTCATAAAGTGCAATGGAAATAATTATTGAAAGAAAATAAAGATCAAAGAAGGAAGGGTAATAGCTATTGTCATTAGTAGAGTAAAAAGCAGCATAGTCTTCTTTAATGACGTTTTCTTCATTTTACTTCTATATTCAGTTAGTGCATATATAAAGTCGTCTCTTATCTCACCGATTTCTTTTACATAATTTTCAAGGCTACTTTCTTCATCAGCTTTACTTATATATTTATTGCGCAATTCTGCAATGCGTTCAATAATAGGATGATGTTTTGTTTTTATTTCACTATTCATTCTTGATACCCTAATAAACGCCATTTCAATATCAACTCGAGCTTTTTGGGAGGCTTTGTTGTCTAATCGCTCATTGAAATAACCTTTAATGCTATCAGTAACAATCTTATTACTTTTATCTTTATTATCTCTGATAAACTTGCTGACCTGCCAGAACGTTTTGAAGTCCTCCAGGCTCATTGTGATATATATGATGAAATTGTCTTCAAGATCGAACAGGGTGTGTAGTTTTAGAGAGTACTCCTGTTGTTCCTTCCAATTAATAAATGCGATAAAAGCCATTATTGTTGCGACTATTGCTGCAAATGCACCAGCAATAGTGAAATAATTCACCAAATCTTGAATATTCATTACCCACCTCCATGTTGACATAGTGTCACCAAAAATTATCTACCTACGTAAGCGTGATTATACTTTATCCGAATGAATTATACTCAGCATTGCACAGGAACCAGATTATGTATAACTGCCTCCTGTAGAGTGGTCAAATTACTTTTGGACGAGATAGCCACATCACGATAGTACGCTAAACCGTCACCGTCAATCGACCCAGTAGCTAAGATGTTTGCTTGTTTAGCTCGGTTTGCAGCACGACATACTATGCGGTGATTTTTTTGCTATACAAATATACTTGGCGTAGTACGGTAAAGATTGCCAGTGCCCATAACGTTCGCTCTTTGCTCAAGTCATACATTGATGCTTGCAGACGATTTTCAAGAAAGGATGTTGCCAGTCCCCATCATCAATCTTTTGATAAGAAACAAACCCATCATGCTCTAACGCGCATATTAGCCCCGGATGCGTAGAGACAAACTCGTAGACTGCCCAGCTTTCCAAGCCTTGCAGCATATGAGCCAGCAGCTTGCGGCGCATCACATCACGCCTCCAACGCTTGCCTGTCGCTGCGCATTTGTAAGTACAGTTGAAGGTCTGGCCTACAGCGTTAGTGACACACCGCCCGTAGCGGTTAGTTCGGGCTGTTGCCTCATACTGATCGAGTAATCTAGCCAGATCATCTTTAAGTGGTTCTAGGTGCTCACGCCAACTTAGGAGAATACGTTTGGCTTTGGACGGCCCGAACTCCTTTCTCAGCAGGCGGACAGTCGCGCTTTTGAATGAGAGGTTGACATATCCAGAGTTGAACACGCTGGCATAGCGGAACTGCTTAACCAGTGCCTCTTTTATCCCCAATTTCTTGCAGATCACCTCTGTGTCAAGAAGCTGTAAGTTGCTGTCTGAAACACCAATCGACTGTAGTTCACGGCGGAGGAGTTCAAGCTGGCACCCCTTAATGTCGTAGTTGTAACCCTTGGCAAGACAAGCCATTTCATGGCGGATGGCAGGCTTTGGAAGCCAGTCCCAACCTCGAACGAACGTCCGCCAATCTTGGTCGATTTGTATGATTGCCGGTATGCGACGACTAAAGGTGTGTCTGAAATCAAGTCTACGCCCACCTCTGCCAAATGAGTCAGGAAATTGCGATAAAACATTATATTCTTGGTTGAGTGGTGAGCGTCTACGTATTGCCGGAGTGCATCAAGGTTGATATGCAGCGGTTCTACATTGCCCCACACGGCTTTCAACAGGTTCCTGAATGGCTCGTTAGGGATATCGCGTTTAGACCATTGATGCTTCACTGCCTAGCAGCCACGGCTAATGGCCTGTCCGATCAATTCATCAAAGGAGTAGGTTTTGCGTTTATTGAAAATGTTCGTCAAGTAACTGAGGCGATCAGTCCGGCGGAGATATTTGGCACGATCCTTAGTGAACAAGTTGCGCAGGAACTACTTAGATACCGCGAACTCCCTGCATTTACGCCCGGAGTGTGTATAGTCAATGATCTTGACCAATCTGGCTTCCTCAATCACCTCCATAGCACGAGTATGCGGCAGATCTTTTGGTTGCTTAAACACACGCGGAAGCTCACGTTTACCGAGAGTCTCTGCTGGCAAGGGTACAGAATAAGTCCAATCTTTGTCACCTTTGAAGCGGGCCTTTTTACAAGTGTTCCGGCTGACCGTAGCGCAACAAATAAGATGTTCAAGGAACTTGGCAATATCACCGTAATAGGGTCGCCGTAAATGTTTCGGCCCATAAAAAGGAATCTTGAATACAGCCTTAATAAATATCTCAAGAGTATACAGAGTTACCAGGATATTATTCTTAGTGAGATATGCTTTCATATATAAATGCCTGCTGATTGAAAAAAAATAATGTGGTGTACTAACCCCACTTATTTACAGTTGTAATTACGCAGGCAAAAAAATAATATGATAATGTTATGATGATAGATAACGGAGGCTCAGCCTCCTACTCAGCTTAATGCTGATATATAAAGCTAATGCTGGATAATGGCTATAGTATGGGGAAGCATATACATGATATATACTGTTATATGCATCTATAGAGTATGTACATGTATCTATATACCACCTAGATACAAATATCAGATAAATAACAACCAGCTTATAATGGGACTAGATAACACCCCCCTTAAAACTACTTATAGATATATCTACAGACAGAGTTAGGTAGCCTACAATGACTTTAGAACCCTATTATTTCTGATGATTAATGAAAAAAATTCGCTATTTAGCTCAAAACTGCGATTTAACGCGTTTACAGGGAAATTATGATCTTTGTGAGCGAAAAGAAATGAACCTCCGGTTTTCCCTAGCCATTGTACGAGATGCCGATTTACTGCTCATCTGATGGGTGATTTGGCAGGTCCAAAACCAGAGTACATGCATCAATTCGCCGATTTGCAGCACCATTTTTCTCGATTCTGCCTTTTCTTGTCTGCCAAACAGAATTGAAACACAGCAGATTAACGGCTGTTTACGAGGTTCCAGCAAGTCACCTTGCCGACAAACGTCAATTTGGACGCTATGTATGAGAGTGATATCTGGCCCCCACCAACATCGCCTGTCCAGCAGTCTAACAGGTGAGTTGATGGCGAGATACGGCGGTTTCAGCCTCTTATATTTACCGACGTATTGAACTGCGCTGGCCTTTAAGTGCAGGAGTCACAGGATTATTCGCCCGCTAACCAGGCATCCGGTTTGTCTTTGATCAGACAATAGCGCCGTGTTAATGATTCTCTTTTATAAGGTACTGCCCGTGTGCTTTTTCCTTTGCTATCAGGAAGTAACATTTCCTCTCCGCGTAAGTAGTCAAGAACATCTTTCATTTTCACTTTACCAGTGATGTTTTTTTCAAAGAAAGCGGTATCCACTGCATACACCTGCATTTTTATCATTTTTGTCAAGATAATCGGCTTTCTATCAAGTTTTTCCTCGGTATAGGTTTTCTTATTTTGCAAGTTCGGTAATTTTGACTCAAGAGCAGCTTTAAACTTGCTGGAGAAATCAAACCCCTTCACCGGGGCACCATTGGCTGCGTTGTAACAGCTTGAAATTCCCTCCATGATCTCTTCTTCGGTGAGTGGCAAAATATCGTATTCACTGGCAAGAACACCACTGGCATAAGCTAGGGCAAACCTATTAGCCATACGCACTGCGATGCCATCATCCTCGTCGATCTCATGATGTTCTATGAAGTGGTTAATATGCGATTTTATCTTCTTCATGACCGAACTATGCCCTTATTCCAGCATCTTTGTGATAAAGGCAGGGCCAGCAGTACCATAATACAAGCTACTGCGGAGTTGGATACGCTTGGCGAAGCGACTAGGCGGTAGTTTTTCAAGTACGGTATCGAAGATGCCAAAATCAGCGCCAGCATCAGCAGGAACATCAACAACACGCACCTTTTCACCATCCAATCGGGTGAGATTGCCATCGGTAGCATGTTGTCCCAGACTAATCTCACCGGTACTCAACGTCACCAAGCGCCAGCGTGAAACAGTTTTCTGGTAGCCGGTGTGCCGTTGTTTCCCTTCACCAGACCCCAGTATGTAGATGCGGCTTTGTGCCATAGAGGCCGTTTCACTTTTTTTCGAACCCAATAGTTTCAGCTCATCCAGCAAAAGAATGCCATCATTACGCGCTTCCGCTGCCTGTTCGAATGCCGCATCGGTCATATTCCACTTTTTGACAAACCGGCTGTTGCCAAAAACAGAAGCCGCCATGAGCATCAAGGTACTTTTCCCTGTGGAGCTGGGACCGTAGAAATGGAATCCGCCACTTTCAATGCCAGTCAGATGAAGACAGGGCCCAGAGAACGCGCTGGATAACGCTAGGATCAAGCGGGAGTTCGACTGTGCCAACGATGCCACTTTCTCTTGCCAATCGTGCAGGCCGCCTTTAGCCAGTTCATCATAGAAGAATGTTTGAGCTTCTGGGTAAGGCAGTGGCCCAAAACCTTCTGTATCGCCAAGAACCACACCACTGGCAGTTAAGTAGTTGCCATTTTCAGTGAATCCGGGTCGGAGGCACAATTGGACACGCTCTTTAACGTCTTTTCGGAGTGTCTCAGCGATGATCTTTCTATCATCCTCGCTTAAATCCAGACGCAGCCCTTCAGCAAAGAGTCTATTGAGAATGAGCCGTGGCTCCGCAATATCCGTAGCAGCAAATAGGTGGCGTACCTCTTTTCCTCTGTTTTGATTGGAGAACTCAACATAGCGGTAGGCTTTTTCGTTATCACCGTCCATCGTCGATAGCGCCAGTAATGTGACATCCGGTTTTTCATTTTTCTTGTTTAATGTGCCGCGCGGTTTTACTTTTTCTCGGTCATGATCTTTCCTTGTTGAAAATCACTTAATCACTTAATCACCTAATCACTCAAATCACCGTTCTCTATCCCCCTCAATATGCCTTCCCAAAAAAGAAGTTGGAAGATTGATTAGTGTTACCGTTAACATTGCTCAAACTCAGCGCTGAGGCATCAAACTGTGCCATCCGTGGCGTTAATCAGCGATCTCTAGATTTTACTTTTGGACATTCATCGTGAAAGTAAGCTGAGAATCGGTTAGCCGATCCAGCTTCACCAGTGATTTCGCCAGCACATTATCAGTGAGGCGACACTTCTTGCGACTCTTCGGTTTACCCGCTGCATTCACGAACTGGGGTATCTCCCACCAAATGCCTTTGAAGCAGTAGGTGAAGGCACGTAATACATCAAATAGCCGACCATTGTGCATAGGCCGGTTCTTCTTCCCTTTACGCTTGTACAGATTCTTTCCACGCAACATATAAGCGCGGAGTTGCTTTAGCCTGACCGGATCATTGAGGATCAGCAGATGGAAATGGGGCATCCACTCACTTTTATCCGGCTTCTGTGTATGCCGGTGGTAGTCCATCTCGAAACCGCCCACAATTGGCCCCTCGAACCCAATCCGTTCCAACTGCTTGCGGAGCCGCTGTTTAAGCCGGTTCAAGTCCCAACCCAGCAGATGCCGGTTCGGGAACATCTCGTCATAGAACACCAAAGTGACCATTACGTAATCTGGATGCGTCTGGAAGAAATCCAGCCATTTGTTGGTCAACCGCAGGCGACGCTGACGGGAGCAACGGAAACACGCCATACTGCCGCAAGGATGCCCCTTAACACAGCTTTCCAGACGATCTGCCAACACAAGGCAATCAGGTTTATCCAGCTTCTTGGCAAACCTACGCAAGATAGTGATACGGGTGCGGTTCTCAACGTCTGCCTGCTTCAAAGTTTCGAAAGCTGGCATCTCCTTAAGGAGCATATTGACTACGCGGGAAAGACTATTCATCAGCTTATTCCCCCACCGACATGCGGCTATCAATCCAGGCATCGATATCCGACTCTAGCCAGCCGACTGCCTTACCTTTCAGCCCTACCCCTTTCATGCTTCGTTGGCGCGGGAATACCCCTTCGGCGATCCACCTGTACATAGTGCTACGTGACATACCACAGCGGTGCAGAACTTCGGGTTGACGCAAGATACGATTTTTCATGTTTTTGACTCCGTTATGTAGGAGCCAGGCTTTTAAAAACTGCATCGGTGCCGACTGGCAATAGAGATGGCTGGAACAGCAAAATTTCAGCTAACGTGTTGAGATTATTGGTTGAAACAATTTTAAATTTTTTCAATAGTGTTGAGACTCAATGGATTTTGTTGAGTCTCAATTCGAGCTAAGGAGGTCACTGCATGTCACGTAAACCAAAGAAAAAGGAAGAGGATTGTAGCCAGAGTCCTAGTGCTGTCAGCCATCGCACGAAAAACCAGCTTTACCAGCGACTGGGTTTCAACCAGAAGAAAATCTTCTTGGGGCAGGATACGCTTGAGAAACTGGCGTTTTTGGTTCGCCTTCAACATGGGAAAAATGTTCAAGACCCGATGGTGGTGAGTGATGTACTGAGCTACTGCATTAACACCTGCTATAACTCAAAGTCAGTACAAGCAGCGGCGAAGAAACGTGGTGGTTTGCCTAAAGTGGTGAAGGCAGCTAAAACGCCGGAAGGTCAGCGTTTGTATCGTTACTACCAAATGGCACAAGCTGGTGATGCAGTGGATCTCATTGAAGCGTTCAACGCCACAGATAAGCGGGGTAAGCCTTACTTCCTGCATACGGATGACGTTAAAGCGAATATTGATTTGAGCGATCTATATCTCGATGATGATGATGAAGATGAAGATCAGTGGTCAACTGTTGAGATCCAAGCACTTCGTAAACGTCAGACAATAAGTCAGGCCATCAAAAAACTGAATAAAAAAGCGTTGCCTAAAGCTAGGAAACCCACTGCTGATACTACATTGACCTCAGAAGCCAGTGAGCCTAACGAAGATATTGATGAAGATTGGGATGAAAATTCGTGATCCCTTGTGCCCCAAGGGCTACCGAGGCGTCTATTGATTTTTGACTAGTTGAATTCTGGGGTTACCCCTCAGCCACTTTTTCGGAGGTATTCCCTACGCAGGCCGCAGCCATACTGAGGTTGTGGTGTTTTGATCGTGTAAACAGCCGGTTTTTGCTGGGGTAGTTTAAAAGCCGAGATAGCATATGACGTCTATGATGAATTTTATCAGGGTAAAATTATTGAAGAGATCGTGGCTTACACGACCCAGCATAAGTATGGCAGGTCGAGTGATCTGGATGATACGGAAGGGACTGAGGAAGATGTGGAACGGCTATCGTCTGCAAAGAAGGTTGTCGATAACGTCTTGAAGCTTGAGAAGACGGCTGGAAAGGCATAGCTGAGGGAAAAGATACAAACTAGTTACTACCACAACTCATATCGGTACCATACAATCACCTACCAATCTCTGAACTAGGCAATGTTCCTCAATTGAGCGTAATGTTGTCGCAGATATAAAACTCGCATTTCAAGGCTTATGACTTACATTTAAGCTTGACAACGCAGAGTACAGGCCTTTAGGGGAGCCCTGGGGTTGGGGCTGTTTGGATACGCTTGCACGACATTTGCCACTTATTGTAACCACCCTATCTGACGACTCGGTGCCTTACTGTGTACCTAAATGACCTCCAGAGGTTTACGTGACAACCCAGGTTTCACTGTGCATTTATACACTGCAAATTTGATGTGAAGATGTTATGCTTAAAGGTTAATGGTTGATATTGGCCATACAACTACCTTCACGCACTAGTTGGCTATAGTTCGTTGATTTTAAACAATAAAACCAGATGTGTCATATGAATAAAAATCGTCCAAAACTCACTATGAATTCCTTTTTTGCTGGCATTGGTGGCTTTGACCTTGCCTTTGAACAAGAAGGAATAAAAACCAATTTTCAGTGTGAAGTAAACAAGTTCTGCCTATCTATCTTGTCCCAACATTGGCCTGATGTCATACAACATACTGATATTATGAGTTTAATGCCTAATGAAATTCCTGATGCGACAATTTGGTGTGGAGGCTTTCCATGCCAGGATGTTTCGGTTGCACGTGGAGCCAAGGGGCGTCAGGGACTTAAAGGCAAAAATTCGGGGTTGTTCTACCCATATCTAGAATTGATCAAAGCTAAACTACCAGAAGTCGTACTGATAGAAAATGTTACTGGGTTGTTAAGTTCTCATAACGGTCAAGACTTCAGAGTCATCATTGAAAGTTTGTCAGCTATAGGCTATACGGTTTGTTGGCGTGTTATGAATAGCCGTTTTTATGGGGCGCCTCAATCTAGGCCTCGCGTATTTATATGTGCTTCTTTGAAGGATCCTTCATTATCAATTGCTGCGCTTTATGAAAAATCGAAAGGATCAAAAGTAAAAGGTTTGAGAGATGCATTTATGAATGTCAGTGAGTGCAAATTAAGTGGTGCAAGGGTCGCCGATATATCTTATTGCCTAGCTGCAACATCTGGTCGACACACTGGCACTGATTGGAGTCGAACCTATGTATCTTATGATGCAGCTGTAAGGCGATTAACTCCTAATGAGTGTGAAGGTGTGCAAGGCTTTCCATTTGGTTGGACACTACCATTAGATTCTAATTGTTCAAAAGACATCGATAGTGATAGGTATCATGCGTTAGGCAATGCTGTATCAGTGCCTGTTGTTAATTGGATCGCAAAAAAAATAAAATATCACTTATTAGTAGATGAAAAAAAGAATCACGATATAGAATCTCTTTCTGATAAAGAAATTGTATTTTCTATTTGCAGTGAATATGAAGATTTTGATATGGGAAAAGTCAGAACCCAGAATATTTCAGAATTGCATTTGGATGCGTTGTCATCTAAAAATAAATTAAAATGGAAGACTGGCGGTGTTGTATATAATGGATTCTGTGTAGATATAAATGTATCTGAGGCACCAGCTAAACCCAAATTTAAAAAATTGATTAGCGTCATAGATAAAGAGATCGCAGAAGATAGGTATTTTATAAGCTCTAATGCGGCTGAAGGGATTTTAAGACGGGTTTCTAACCAGAATCGTACTTTATTCCCGCCACTGCACGATGCATTGGTAGAGTTGAGCAAGAAAAAAAATGTAGCCTGAGGAGAGTAAATAAAATGAGCTTCGTGGTCATTAGATTAGGAAAAGATAGCACTGATATAATTGAAAAAATAGACTCGGCAACTATGGAAACTATGTTGCCATTTGAATTTAACTTTTCCTGTAAGCAGGTAGAAGAAACAATTATTGATGATCTTAGTAAGCACGAAGTGTACTGCCTTATTTACCTCGGTTCTAATAATAATAAAGGGATACCTACCGTATGGAAAAAAGGGTTAAGAGCTCTCGGGCGTCTTAAAGAGGTAAATGATAGATTTAGTTTTCAATCAGAATGCTCATTGTTAATTGAAGTATTATCTATATTCCCAGAAAGTATTGATAAGAAGGATTTTTTAGAGGAAAGTCCAAATCTTTATATCAACTTCAGCGACTATCCTATAATTGGACTAAATAGTTCCCGGAATAATTCCATACAAAGAGTGAACGAGACAAACAATGAAGATACTTCATCTTTATTGACAGCCATAGGTAGTATTTATCCCAACTTTAGGCTTGATTTATCAACTAATGCACCTGATTTAATTGAGAAATTACATGATGAAGAATTAGAACTAGAAGGTTACGAAAAGGAAAGCTTAGAGGTTTCAAGATCTCTGGGCTGGGGTGACGAATATCCTCTAAATACGGTTTTGGTAAGAACTGAGCAGCGTACTATTATTGATGTTGTGAAACGAATTGACAAGGGAAGATATAAATTAGATCCTGATTTCCAGAGAGATTTTATCTGGCCAGTCGATAAACAGTCGAAGCTTATTGAATCTTGCCTAATGAGAATACCATTGCCTGTTTTTTATGTGGCAGAAGCAAAAGACGGTGGCATAATTGTAGTTGATGGTTTACAGAGGCTGACTACCTTTCATAGATATTTGACAGATCAATTCGCATTGACCGCTGTCGGTGATCCTCATGGCGAATCAACAATTCATGGTGCGAAATTCAGTCAGTTGCCAATAAAATTACAAGAAAGAATCGAGGATACACAGTTAATATTATATATCCTTGATGAAAAAGCCCCCGAAAGAGCAAAGTTAGATATCTTTGATAGAGTAAATGGTGGTGAAAAAATCACTCGCCAACAAATGAGAAATTGTTTATTCAATGGTGCTGGGACCCGTTTCTTAGCTAAAATGGCTAAAAGTGATTTGTTTTTGAAAGTTACCGGAAAAGGGCTTGATTCAAAGACAATGAGAGATAGAGAGGTTATAAATCGGTTTTGTGCTTTTCTCCTCATTGGGCATGAACAGTATCGTGGTGATATGGATGATTTTTTAGCCAAAGCATTAGAGATAATGAATCGTTACTCTGAGAGTGATTTAATTTTATTAGAAGAAAAATTCATTATAGCGATGGAAAACAACTTCTCGCTTTTCGGAGGTCACTCATTTAGGAAGTCATTGGCAAATATGCAAGTTAACCCCAACAGATCAGTTATTAATGTTTCTTTATTCGATGTTTTTTCTGTCATTCTTTCTAGTATTACTCCTACTGTTATTTCTACAAAAAAAGATGAGTTAATTAACGCCTTCTCCGCTCTTATGAATGATTATCAGTTTAATGATAGCATTTCTATTAGCACGAATAGTAGAAAGAAGGTTGTAACAAGATTTGTAATGTCAGAGCATACTATAAGGGAGATCATAAAATGATTAATAATATTCATATAGATAACTTTAAATGTTTCAACGAATTAACACTTCCTATGAATAAATTAACTTTACTCACAGGATTCAATGCGTCAGGTAAGTCAACAGTTTTACAGTCTTTATTATTATTATCTCAAGCTTTACGTAAAAATATCAGTTGTAACTATATCTCTGTTAATGGAGGGCTAGTTAAACTCGGAAGTTCTACCGATATATTGCATGAGTCGAATGAATTATTGGTAGACCAAAAAAAAGAGTTAGGTCTAGGGATATCATACAATTCTGGGTCTATCCAATGGTCATTTTTGCCAATGAAAAAAAACAGGAACAATTTAGAGATTGTTCGTTTGGCTATTAAAGAAAACTCTGGTATGGACAAATTATATGAGGGCAATTTAGAAGGGATAATTCCAGCCAATATAACTGGGGGCTTTTTAGACGTAATCACAGCATTAAAGAGCCTTATTTATATTGGCGCGAGTAGGCTCGGTGTCCAAGATTTGTTTCCATCACCAGAGGATGAGCAAATATCTCATTCAGATGTCGGTAGTCAAGGCGAATATGCGCCGTGGTGGTTTGAAAATTATAGTGATGAAGATATTCCAGAAAATCGCCGCTTTCCTGATGAAAAAGAAGCTGTTACATTACGACGCCAAATGAACGCTTGGTTAGGTTATATTTTCCCTGGTGCTGAGGCTAATACATTATCAGTCGATAATACAGGATTCATTCAATTACAGTTTAAGAACTCCAGTGTTAGTGGATGGAGAAGACCAGCTAACATCGGCTATGGGCTAACGTATATATTTCCTATTATTGTGGCTGGTTTGCTTGCTAAGCCTGGTCAAATATTAGTGATTGATAGCCCTGAGGCTCATCTTCATCCCATGGGGCAATCTAGAATTGGGATGTTTTTGGCTCATGTGAGCGCCTCTGGTGTTCAAGTTATTATTGAAACGCATAGTGATCATGTACTTAACGGTGTAAGAATTTCTGTAAGTAGTAAAATAATTGAGAGCAATGATTTATCTATACATTTCTTTAATAGAGTTAATGATGTTGATAATAAACAAAGATTACTAATAGTATCGCCTAAAATTGACTCTGAAGGTTCTCTTAGTGAATGGCCAGAAGGCTTCTTTGATCAATCAGAAAAAGACTTAAGCACTTTGATGGGATGGTAATATATGAGAATTTTTGTTAATGAATTATCTATGAGCAATCAATTTAATGATTCAACTGATTTCATAAACCATTTAATTTTTCTTATGAAGCTAAGAAAGGAAAACGAGAACTTTGGTGATCGATTTATTTGTCCGAGAGGCATGTCTGAAAAAATAGTTTGTAATGGAAGAACTTTGCGTCAGACTGTTTTGGACTACAATAATAGAGATTTGAAAAATAAAGTCCTTGATTGGCTAGATAAGGCAGGCCCGTTTCTAGAGTATGATGATGAAGATTATGGTAAAATTTTGTGCGAATTAAATGGAGAGTTAATTGAAGACTGCATAATAGAGAATGTAGCCTCAAAAATATATAGAAAAGAGGAGGCTAAAACGTATAGTTTCGATAAAAGCAATCCAAGCTTCTCTTATACTCCCTTCATTGTACACTATACTGATAATACATCTTCAGACACCTTGCATATAGATAATATTTGGACTGAGCAGCAAATTACCACTATTGCTAATGCTTGGGTTCGGAGACCAGGAAGTTGGCATGAACTTATTGTGTATTTAAATGGAACATTCGGGAGTTTAACTTTTCACAATGAAATTATAACCTGTCTTTCTCGACATCCATTTAGTGTTGTTATTTCAGATAGAATAATTGTCTTAATGAAAATATTAAATGATTATGTTGAAAGTCATGATGAAAATAAAAAAAGAACAGATCTCACCAATGAGATAATTAGAGATTTCTTTAGTGGAGAAAAAGCTCCTTTCACCGACGAGTCAGCTACCAATATAAATGACTTTAAAAAGGAAATGACATTCAATATTAATAATAAAGATGAACTATGCTCGTGGCATGGAAAAGTAAAACATCAAGAGTTCAGAATTCACTTTCAATATCCATTTTCATCAAAGATGGAAAAGTTAGTAGTTGCGTATATTGGGCCAAAGATAACGAAGAAATAAAATTTGATGTTATAGATATGATGTGCTGGGCTATATTCGAGCTGATAATAGCTGAAACTAATTATGCTAAATTTGGTGTGCTATTTTTATGCCAATTAAAAATTAGTACTAGGTGGTCTATAGCAGCCCCCACGTTCTGCCATTGAGACGGTTTGAGTACCAGCAACAATGAAGTGGTCGAGCACCCGCACATCAACCAGTTCCAACGCAGATACCAGCCTTTTGGTGATTGCCAAATCTGCCTGACTGGGTTCTGGTTCACCACTGGGATGATTGTGGACAAGGATCAACGCCGCTGCATTATGCCGCAGACTAAGCTTCACCACTTCGCGAGGGTAGACGTTAACCCCGTTGATAGTGCCCCTAAACAGCTCCTGGTACGAAAGAATGCGTTGCTGGTTATCCAACAGCAGACAACCGAACACTTCGTGTTCCAGCGGGGCCAACTTGAGCATGAGGTAATCCCGTACCTCTTGCACTGATAACAGTTGTTTCCCCCGGATATAGCGGTTCTCGATGATGGTTTGTGCCTGCTGTAGGATCAGGTCTTCATTGCAGCGATTAGTCATATTAGAACTCCCGTTCAACAAAGTAGATACAGTCAGGGAAAAGTTGGCGTGCGCTGTTACCGGGCTTGAGTGACCAACTTTTTCGTGATGATTTTCGTTTGCCGCTGCTATCGAAGAAGTAGAGGTATTGACTGTCTATGCTGGTGATGACTGACCAGTGATGTTGATCGCTAATCAGAATGAGGCGGGAAAAGTCACTGTGGTTGAGGTATTCGGCTATCTCGGTGAGGATGTGCTGGGTGGTTAAGCGCTTAATTTCTCAGAAAGGTTGGCTAATTTGAGTGGGGAAATGCTTATGGTGTAAGTATCCCTGCAAAAAGAGCCATTCACTTTTAGAGATCTTCCGACATACTGAATATGTCCCCAGAGGAGATCACCATGCGTAAAGTACGATTCACCGAACATCAGATCATCGCCGTTTTGAAG